>Ga0179593_1705158_pt1 | contig 10809 bp, 11 predicted proteins | sample CZODoug2_1_08_16_FD_185931 | JGI IMG/M metagenome (GOLD analysis project Ga0179593, IMG submission 185931) | Vadose zone soil fungal communities from Angelo Coast Range Reserve, California, USA - CZODoug2_1_08_16fungal (PacBio error correction) | ecosystem: Environmental > Terrestrial > Soil >... | reverse complement strand
TCGGAGCTATCTGCAGACTCGTTCTATTCGTTTTTTGTCAACGTCCCTGGAGCGGGCCGCTAAGGGGACGGGGACTTTGTTGTGGACTGGCCTTTTACAAGTAGGTCAAAAATGATATTTCCGTGGCTTTGGGGGGGGGTTTTGGTGGGGTGTTTTTTTTCTTCTCAAGTTTCCCTTTGGAGACCCCTTAGACGCCGACCTTATGATCGGCTCTCAACCCCTTGTCGCCCCAGTCAACCCCTCCCTTCCCCCTCTGAACCGCCAGCCAGCATTTTTTTTTTTTTTTTTTTTTTTTTTTTTTTATTCCTTCGGAATCTTGTGGCCCCCACGTACACCCCTCCTGAGCTCATCAAGCTTTTTTTTTTTTTCTTTTTGCAGGAGTCCTGCCCTTTTCCTGCCCGAAAGATTCTTTTCGCTCCCTTTTAAGGACACCCGAGTCCCCTCTTTTTTCGACCAAGGCGTGCCCACACAACCTCGTGCTGTACCCCCGACTCCCGCTAGAACCCCTCCTGCGGCCTTCAGGAGCAGAACTCTCTATGCCCCCAGCCGTATTCACTAAGTACGTAACCCGGTTGAATTATTCCTCCCTGAGTCCCCTTTCCAGAGTTCTCCCCCCCATTCTGTATCACCTCACCTTCGCACGGCTATTGCCCCTCTTCCATAACTGGTTTAAAGTAGCCCCCATACCCGTGGTCTGCCCTTGAGGTGCTAGTCCACCCCCCCTGGCCAGATTAGGCTAAAACCCCCGGTTACTTACTTTCGTATCCCCCTTCTTTTTTCAGTCTGGGTTTCTATTCCAATAGTTCCTTTGGCCTCCGTCTTCGCAACACAGTCTTCTTTCCGACGGAACTATTAAATCAGCCTCCGCCAAGCGCTTTCCTTTTTAATTGTGGAACCCCCGCAATTGCGCCTTGACAAAGCCCTTTTCCCTTCTGATTGTTGTTCTTAAGCCCCCACAAGCCCCTTCTGCCCTTCCGCCTGGGGAAGTCTTTTTTAGAAGTGCCCTCCGGGTTGGGGTTTTTTGCAACCGGGGTGGTTTCCCATGCCCCCTTCCGGCTTATTCCATATCATGTATCCTCGAAGAATTTTTACCTGTGCCAGGCGGTACCCGGAGCGCTACGATTCCCTTCTTTTCCCTACCTTCCCCTGTTTGTTTTTTGTTAGATTCTTAATCAGGGTGCGACTTCCGCTTCTGCAACCTTACTTCCCCCCCCCCAAACGGTCATACCCCTATTTTGCCCATGATCTGCCCTCCCCCACTCACATTAAGGGTTTCGGTTCCCCCTCAATTACTCCCGGCGAATTTCAAGCGTATTTGGCTTTTGGCGCCCCTTCCCCTTTTTTTGGTTCGCTTCAGAGAGTGGTGGTCTTTTCCCCCCCCTTTTACAAGGGGCCGGCATTTGGTTGAAGTTTCTGCCCTCCTTTTTCAGCCGTTTTTTGTTCGAGGAAGTCCTTCCCAACAGGAGGAATTTTTTTCCTTCCGACGCGGTGGCCGTTTCACCGGCGGTCCTTTCACCTTTTGTTTTGTTAGCCCCCTTCGGAATTTTTTCCCGTTGGACGACCTAACCGGGTTTTTCCCACTTGTTCTCGTTTTTCCCGATCTTTGATGCATTGTTGCAAATGAACAAGTTGCGCGACTTGCGTCCCCTTTTTTAAACTTATCCGAGGGGTTGCCTTACCGTTGATGTGTACGGCAGGTTCTCCCCAAAATACCGCTTTCTTCCTTCTCTGGTCATGGGCGAGCTCTTTGTCCCTCCTGGCGAATTTTTTTTGTAGAGACCTACGGGCAAGGTTTCCCCGAAGGGGTGTTATGCACCTTCATGTCGACTTTGGGCCCTCTACACTTTTTTTTCACTCTTGAGAAGCTTGTTTCCAAGGGCCCCTGGATTGTGTCTCCCGTTTCGCACCTCCGACGCTGGTTCGTTTGGTGTGTGTGGTCCAAAAGTTTTCGATGACTCTTGTTTAGTTCGTGCTTCCCTTTGAAAAGGAGTTGGTGGTTTTCTGATTCTTTTTTTTTTCAGAAGCCTAACATTTGATTGATCCCTTGAATTCCTTCGAGCTCCCTCTCGATTCCCCCTCCCTTTCGTGCTTCCTTGAACGCCTTTCCCACGAAGCCAAGGTATAGACATGTATACGAATCCGACCAAGTCCCCTCGTCCGAACGCCCGGTCCCTTTTAACCACTCCCGACGCTCCTCTTCCTCATTTCTTCTCTAAGAGGTCTTCAATTGCTTACCCTCCCCCCATCATCGACAATTTCGTAGTCCCCCCCCTTGCACTTCATAAGGCTCCTTTTCTATGACAGGTCTCTTTGATCCATCTCCTCCCTGTTCTCGGGCTGTGTCATCCTGCGCGTTTTTCCCCTCGTGCCGCACCTTAATATGGGAGTGAAATGGTTTTTCAAGTCTTTCGATTTTGACTTTCTTGCGGAAAACTTTCTCCCTATTACATTTTTTTCTCCCTTCCTGAGCTTTTCGTCAACAACGTAACTTCCTAAATCCCAGAAGATCTCCCCTTTTTCCGCTCGACTACCTGATTACCCCCCCCCAAGCATTTCTCCCTGACTTAACCGATTTTCGTCTCACCATTGTTGATAGCAAATTCCCCCCGGCAGATGAGTCCCCTCAGGTTCTTTATTTTGCGTACGGTCCTAAAGTTCAAATTCTCAACTCCAATTTCTAATCAACAACTCCTTTTTTGCTGTGTCCACTTCGTATGTCCCATCGCTTCCCCCCAAACGAGTCGCTTGAATGCCTCCCGGGTCGAGATAAAAGAGATCCCCCGAACTTCATCTAGGCGGCCTATCCCTTTCACTTTTTTTTAACGTCCTTCCTTTTGCTGTTCCCTTACCATGTAACTTTGGGGGGACTCCATTTCCCTTGCCCTTTCCTGCGGGTGTCCGCAGCGACCTGTCGTCACATCGTAATTTCCCTTCCTCGGTTGCAGGGGAAGGCCCCGGTCACCTGTTCGCCTTTTCCGCAGGTGAAGCCTCTGAACCCCCCTTGTTTTTTTTTTCTCGATTTTCGGCGCTTCTTCACCTTTTTCCTCATTCGCACAGGTGACAGTCCCTTTGCGACACTAGGACGAGTCCACGCAGGTTCTTCTTCGACGTCCCTAGCCCCTGTGCAAATGACAATTCTTCCCCCAATCAATGTGAAATGTTTGCCTGACCGACCCTTGCCCGCCGTCCCCGGCCCCGTTGACATCCGGGTTCCTTCCCGATGATTCGTAATGGTGACTCTTTTTTTCCTAGTGCCCTCTTCGTACATTCTCTCGTTTTTGTGGTGTTGGTCGGTCCATTCTTCCTAGGATTTTTCCCCCTGAAGATCCCTCCTCCGTTCTTTTCAATCTCGGGCCTTTTTCGTCTGTCGTCGACACTTAGCCCTCTTTAATTTTGGTGCATTCCAAATACTGTAGATTTGCTCCAATTTCTTGATGCTTTTATTGTCATCAATAATTCTTTTTTTTTGTCGCCGTCGCCCCCAGTCGTTCTTCCGTGAAGCTCTTTTTTGCCCCGCGGGATCTTTCCGGGTGAGGTCCCCAAGTTTCAGTCCCGCCTGAATTACTTCCCCTCGCGCGCCCCTTAAATCTTGCTCTGTGCCGACCTTGGTTTCTCCCCCTGGGGCCCGACAGGTTGCCTTCTGCGCTAGACATTACGGCCTCGGCCTCTGTTGCGGTTGCAGTTCCTTTATGATGCTGTCGTACCTTTCCCTTTCATTTTCTGACTCATCCTCCTCCTCTCTTTCTACGGCGGTCCCTGTAACTTCTTGGACCTACGGTTTTTTTTCTTTTTGGAAGTTCCGGAGCTTGTTCTTGTCTAAGTAGGACCCTTCGGTTTTCGGACGTTTTTTTTCCCCTATTTCGCTTCCCCCGGAGGTCTTTCTCCAGCCCCCTTCGCGGCCTCCCCCCCACAAGTCACCCCCCTCTCCTTCAGTCTACACGAAGACCTTTCCCTTGTCGTTCACGCTGCAGCCGCCCCGTTGGCACCCCCTTAACCTCCCTGGCGCGCGTATCCCCTTCTCGTGTCGATCTTTCGCCTCCCCCATCCGTCGCCCAGACTTAAATTCTGAGGTCTGCCCCTTTTCTTTTAGAGTGAGCCGCCCGCCCTTTCTTTCCTACTGCGTTTGGCCCTCCCACCCTTCTGGCCGCCCGTTTGAGATTTCTCGACTCTGCCGCTTCCCTTAAGTGCTCCGCATCCCTCCACTTTAGATTCAAGAGCATTTGACACCTTTTTCCCCCCATACTTGTTCCCCGGGCCTCCGCGGCCTTCCGAGCTGAGTTCTGCCACCCCTTCTTTTTAATTTTCCAAACGGACTTTAAACAGATAAATGGGCCCACGACGACGTAAGTGCCCCCTGTTGCGATCTCTCCCCCTGTTAGCTCTCTGATTCACCCCCCCCCAGGTTGAAACCCCAGACGTAGACCCCCCCGTGGTTCAGCCCGAGGAGTGATCAATCTTTTGGTTTTTTTTTTTTTTTTTTTTTTTTTTTTTTTTTTTTTTTTTTTTTGGTGGGAGGGTTTGTTTTGTTTTCTTGGTGGGTTTTTTTTGGGGGGTTTTTTTGGTTTTTGTTTTTGGGGGGTTTTTTTGGTTTTTGGGGGGGGGGTTGTTTTGGTTGGGTGGGTGGGGGGTTTTTTTTTTTTGCTGGGGGTGTTTGTTTTGTTTAGTGGGTTTTCTTGGGTTTGGGGGGGTTTTTTTTTTTTTTTTTTTTTTTTTTTTTTTTTTTTTTTTTTTTTTTTTTTTTTTTTTTTTTTTGTTTTTTTTTTTTTTTTTTTTTTTTTTCTCCAGCTCTCCCCCACCAACCTTGCGGAACGTAGAAGATTCTCCAAGCCTGGCATCCGCCACAGCTTTTTTTTGTCCTTGTGGACCCCTGTTCGCGAACATGTCGCTTCTCTTATTGCTATTTAGACCACTAAAAGACCTATCCTTTAAGTGTTTACCCTCCCCCCGATGGCCCCAGCCCCTTCTTTTCGAGACTGAGAACTTTCCGACTTTTTTCGACAGAAGAGGTGGGTTTATTCTGTCCCCAGTTTTCAGCCTCTGTTTAAGAGATCCCCTCTTTTTTCCTCTCAATAAGTTTTTTTTTGATTTTCTTTTCACTCCCCCTTGAGCCCCGTACTTTTCTAAGCACTGAATTTCTCCACCCTAGGTCTCATTTGCGACCTGCCTCTGCCTATGAATCTTTTTTGCGGCACCTTTCAAGCTCCTTCTGAAGTCCGGCGGTCTTTCCCTCAGACAAATTCCTCCCCTTGCGAACTTCTGGGGATGGCCTTTTTCTGCTTTTGGCTCCTTAGCTTTCCCCCCCACCTCCCTTTGTCAAATCTTTTTGGGCGTTACAGCTGATTCACGTCTACGCCCGATCGGACCCTTGAAGCATGATCTGGTCCCCCCCCGTCTGATCCAGTTGGCCTTTTTCTGAACCCGGCGTGTCCCTTTACTTACCCGGTGGAGTTTCGTCGAAGCCCAGTCCTGATTACCTCCCGCACTGGAAGTCTCCCCCCTTTTTGTTCCTTAGTCCTTTCCCCGTGTATCTTTTGATGCTTTCCGGCAAAGGAACCCCCTTGTTTTGCTGTTGGCTTTTCGCACTCAGGGCCCAGTAACCTGCTGGGCCGCGGGGTCCTCCCCTTGTGTACGCTTTCAACCAAGATTTTCCTCTACTTCCTGTCCTTCCCCCGATTTCGTTTTTAAGGACCTTTCTCTGATGTTCTAACTGTGCCCCCCCGGGATTCCTGAATTGTCCTACAGCGATTTTTCTCATCCCCCAAAATCCCTCTTTTTATCATTGAGAAGTCTTTTCTGAAGTGTATGCGACTTTACACCTAACGACGTCTGTCCCACGCGCCCCCGTCGGTTAGGTGACTTTTGCCACCCGGCTTGGCGCTTCCGTCCCATCCCATGAGCTTTTTGCGTGTCGTTTCCTTCTTGGGTTTCCCCCTTTTTTTTTTTTTCCGCGTGATTTCCCATTTCTACTAGCCCTCACTCGGTTTTCCCACGGAGAAACTGTAGCCCACTCCTTAACTCCGGCCGATAAGGCCCCCCATTGTCCTTACCCCGATACGTTCCGTTCACGAACGCTCCCAACTTGTCCCCCGAGTACTTTTTCCCGCCCGTTGACTTCTTCCAACTTTAGCTCGCCGCGACTCTTCCCGTTAAGTTCATGCTTTAAGACCCCTATCCCCTCTGAACACAGCACCGTCGGCCTTTAAGCGTCCTCTTGGCCGTTGAAATCGAGCAGTGCACAATCGCCAAACTTTCTCCCCAAGGTTGCCCCTCCTTTTACAAGTTTTTCAAAGAGGTCCGTCAAGATGTGATTCCCGGACTCTGACCCCACCGGGTCCTCTGCAAGTTTTTTTTTTCACCACTTCTACCATCGACCCTTGGTTCAAACGTTAAAAAGGGCAGCTTTTGGTCACCACCCTTTCCACCCCAAATTTCCTCACGACCCCCCGCCCCCTACCACGCCTTTTTCCGCCCCCCAAAGCCTAGTTCCTTTTTTCCCCACGAATTGATCCCCCAATTCCCCAGCGAGGTCTCTGTTCCTAGCCGACTTCAATTACGGTCTCCTCTTCCTCGTTCTTACCGGGCCATCTTAAACCTCCTTCGACATTTGCACTCCCCCATCGGCGGGCTTTGATGCTGGCCCCATAGGGCCTATGAAAACCCCCCCCCCTTTAGGATGCCTCCGTAAGGCCTCCGGACGATACTCCTCCCCCGTTCATTCCCTCCGAGTAGTGGACCTTTCAGATTTTCCCCCCCCGGAGTTGCCTGATGTCTTAGTAAACCTTTCACGGGCGAGGTCTTAAATGTAACCTTCCTTTTCCGTCTATTACACCTTGCGTGTCCCTCCTTCTTCTTGACGAATATTCCGCGGACGGGTACAACTTTCGCCTGTGCACAGAAAGGGTCTTTCCAGCCGAAGTTCCCTCTTTCCTCTTTGTTGACTCTCCCTCGGATTACTCTCTTCCCTCAGTTCCACAAGAAGTCTGAAGGGTCAGTCCCACCGAGTCTTCCCTTTTCCGATGCCTCCCCCCCCTGTTAGTATTCTCACCTTTTTTTGGCCCCCTCTCCAGGAACTGGTAAACTTTTCACCCTCTTCCAGTGGAATTTTCCGTTCCCCTCTCGGACACTTTCAAGCTTCGCCCCTCGTAAAGATGACCGTGTCGGGTGATAGCTTTTCTTCGCCGTACCCCATCTCCTTTTTGGTTTTTAATTCGCAACCTGGCCCTCCTTCTTTGAAACATAGATCCGCCGAGTTTCTCCCCTATAACTGCGTTTGAATCTGCCCGTCTTCGACCGCCTTTTTAGATGGTCGGTCTTTTGACCCTCGCCATTCAATTTTTTTCCTTTTTGGCTACAACAACCCAAATTGATCTGTGTTTTCAGGCGTAATCTGCTTTTTTTTTTTACCTCGAGCCTTTTTCTTATCTCTGTACTGTATTAGGGTGGCTTACTAAGCGCTTCTTGTTTACGCCGCCTTAATTCCAGTTTCCCCCTTTAATAAGTGTAGATTCGACCCCTTTACTCAGAAACGGCTTTTTACGGCTTGCCCACGATCGTAAGACCCTCCCTTTTCCTGCCGCTTTGTAACCCCCCTTTTTGACACAGAGGATTGAGTCAAAGCCTAGCCCTTCTCCTGAAATTTTTTCACTTCAGTACTTAATTATGTTGACTTTCTGTGGTTGGCCCCCCCTTTACTTTACGGTTTCGTTTTTATTTATTCTTACAGCCATGCCTTTACTCCTAATAGGCTCAGATGCGCTCTTCAGGGCTTGGGACCCCCTGTTGATCTTAGTTTGAAAGTTTTTTGCCCTGGTTCGGAGGGCGGAGCGGTTGTTCCCTTGATTCAAGTAGTGACCAATGCAGGGGGCGTCTTCCTTACAAGGAATTTTCCGCCCCTTTTTTAGCTGGGACTTTTCTTAGCCGACCATTCTCCCTCCAGGGAGGGAGTTCCCCCCAGCCCCCCCCGAAATTAATACACATTGTCGTTTTCGCACCTCCACTTCCATCTTCCGCTACCGGGTGGCACCCACCTTCCTCCCGGCCCTCGCCCCCAGCCCCTTCTTCGTTTGTTGTTATTTCACCTGTAGCCCCCTTCTGGAGACCTCCTTTTTTCTGCTGATGAGGTAGACCCTTCTAGGCGGAAGAAGCGCCATCTTTACCCTCATTTTTCGCTTATTTTCCCCTGTTTGACTCTAGGTCCGAAAGAGCGAGAAGCTGCTGCCCTTACCCTCGACCTAGAGACCCCTCATGGAAGCGCAGCGGGAGAGCTTCGCTTTTCACCGGCTCCAATCAGGTGTGAAGGAGGCCGAATGAGTGTGCCCCACCCCCCCCTCTCCCCTTTCACTAGACCGTGAATTTTTAAAGTCTTGTCCGGTGACAAAAAGCTCAACCCATAACCACAAGACGAAAGGAAAAAAGTGTTTCTACTGGTTTGGATGGTTGGAGTGCACCTCCGTTCTGCATGATTTTTTTTTCAAAATACACTTTACTTTCTACCTCCCCCCCCCCCTTAGCTTTTCCTGCAGGACCCCCCTCGTTTTGGTTCATCTAATTAGCTGCCGGGTCCAAGGTTCCTGTTGCTCCCTAATTTCATCCTTTCCATTTCTGACGCCAAAGCTTCTTCCCCGTGTCCTTTTTTCGTCTTTCCTCCTTCCCCCAGGCCTTCCGGTTTATTTTCGGTCGCGGCTTCCCCAAGCCCCCGACCGGCGCCTTCTCGGGAAGTAATTTTGAAGGTCTTCCCTCTTCACTAGTAGATTTTTTCCACTTCTGTATCCCCGTAGATGTTTGTTGTCCTTGCTGACTCCACAGCCTCTTAGTTTCCTGGACCTATAACCCCCCCCCCCCTTTTGTTGTTTGAGACTGACTTTCAGGGCCCGCGTTCTAAGACCTTTTCTGGCTAATTTCCTACCCCCTTTTTCGATCGTGCCATCTCCCGAAGCCCTCAACCTGTTACTTTTCCTTTGATAGGGCACTTCTAATGGATGTTTCCCTTGCTTTCCAGTTGTATGGTCCTTTTCCTTCGCACCTATCGCCGGAGAATTCTTTTCTTTCATTGAAGGAGAGGGAAGACCTGTTCCTTTACCCACACTTTCCCGTTTGGAGTTCAGAATCTTTCCCGATGTATTATCTGGTAAGGCAAGCAATTGGTGTTATTTCCCGAGGCCCACGTGGATTTTTGGGCTTGAATTCGGGGGCTCTTCCCCACCCCGGAGGTGCGGAATGGATACTTGGTAGGTGAATCAGGGGAGGGTGGCGAGCTTGCTTCGGGTGTGACTATCCCCCCCCCTCACCTGAAAAGTTTTTCCATCCAATGGTCTCCGTCGTTTTTACCCTTTGAGAGTGATGCTCTTGTTGGCCAATGCCAATTTTTTGATGTGTTCGAAAGAAGGGTTCACGCGCAATTGATTGGAGTGAATATTCACCTAACTGTTTTATACCCTCCCCCCTGATTCCCCGGGAAGTTTGAGGAATGGGAGTATCCGTCCTCCCCCGCCTTTCCCAGATCTTCTGTTTTTTTCTCCATAAGATCCCCCCCGTTCGGCATTGGTTTTTTTCTGCGCAAGCCTTAATGGTAGAGCATTTTGGGATTTTTTTCCCTATCCCCCTGTTCCCTTTCACTTAATCACTTTCTCTGTTTCGACCTCTTTTAAGCTTCGTTTAGGGGGCAGCAACTGATCGTTCCCTACGATGGGAGCTGTTGTAGTTTTGTTGAGACTTTGCCTCCCCTTTTTTCTCCTTTTCGGGAGGATTTGAAAAGACAGGATCTGGTCTTGTTGTCCTGTTCCCTGAGTTTCTTTTTTTTCTTTTTTTGTTTTTTTCACGTTTTTTTTTCGCCTCCTCGTGACTCTCTCGTCTCGGTCTTCCGACCCCAGAAACGTTTTTTAGTCCCCTTCCTGCCTCCCTAAAGGGCCTCTCCTACGGGAACCCCCGACTTCCGTCCGAACGTAAACTGTGTCCCCTTTTCACCCACTCCCCCAGTTCCCCCCGATTTTTTCCCTCTCGCGAATTTCAGATTGGCGTGACGAATGGGCTTCCCAATCATACCTAACCCCTCCACTTTCTTCCCAGACTACAGTTTTTTCCCCCTTGGGACGTGAAACGTGAGAGCGCATAGCCCCGCCCCCCTTACTTTCTTTAACACTTCAATTTCCACTGGCATTGCCAGTCTGTGTGCCCTCCGGACTCAATCCCCCCCTTTTTTTCTCTTTCCTTTCTGCGGCACCTGTTTTCTCCGCGCCCCCTTTCTGCGGTTTCAGCTTTTCCGGCGTTCCACACCTTCATACATGACAGACCCTTACGTTCGAACTACCCCCGTCCTTTTTCTTTTGCCTTTTCCCTCCCCTACGCGCCCCCACGATTGTATTGGGACTCCTTTCCACTGCGTCAAGAATTGGGCACAAGGCACCCCCCTTATTTTTTTTTTCCTTGTTCCCCCTTTCCTGCCCTTCCGATCTATTCGCTAGGATGGAAGTACTACGACCGGGACTCTTTCCCCTCCCTGGCTCCTTGCAATTTCCCTTTCTTTCACTCTCGCTTTCCGTGTGTTTTTTCCCCTTACCCTTCGCGCGCGTCCAACACCCACCCCCTTAGGTCTATAGACCTACAAAATTTCCGACCGAAATTCCGATGTAAAGTCTACCCAGCGGGCCATCATTTTTTGAGAGGTCCTCTTCCTTTCTTTTTCCCAAAATTCACTTTTTTCCGCTTCACTTGTGCCGCGCCAGCGTACCTGAGTTTCCTTACTCAGTCCTGACGGACTCACGGGTTCTCCCTTCCCGGGCCGTTTCACCTTCGTCTGCCCTTGTGTCCCGA
>Ga0179593_1598493_pt1 | contig 10809 bp, 13 predicted proteins | sample CZODoug2_1_08_16_FD_185931 | JGI IMG/M metagenome (GOLD analysis project Ga0179593, IMG submission 185931) | Vadose zone soil fungal communities from Angelo Coast Range Reserve, California, USA - CZODoug2_1_08_16fungal (PacBio error correction) | ecosystem: Environmental > Terrestrial > Soil >... | reverse complement strand
GGGACCAATAATCCCCTGCAACTTTTCGCCGGTTTTCGCTCCTTTTTTTACACTCTAACCCCTTTGTGTGGAGACCGGTATTTGATTCCACGGTGACGAGTTTGTGGTCGCGGAACGACTCGCCTCTTGTTATCTAGCCCTTTTCTTTTTTGTGAAAGGGGATTTCTTCCCAAAGAAGACATTCGCTGCGGTTTTTCCCTAACGAGAAGTCTGATTCCCTCCTACTTACGAACCGTTTTTCCATTCAGGAACTCAGTGGCAATCGTAAAACCCCTTGCGCGACCATGCTCCTCAGACTTCACCTCCGGTTGAAGCCTGTCTGCCCTCCCAGGTTCAAGAGGATAACGACAGCCCCTGAAAGCGGAGACATCCGCTTTTTCCGGCCTGTCTGGGCCCCCCCTCCCCCTATTCTTTCCCCCTGTTGCCCCTCCAATCCTGACGGCGCGAGCCCCAGCTCCAGAACGAGCAATACTTTTGCCGTTTTGCTACTCGACAGATTTTGACTTCTTTTCTTTTTCTGGTTTGACGCTTAGAAAAAACACAAACGTTTGACAGGTGTGTTCTTCATTTTTTCTTTTAGAGGATTTCATCTTCTGGTCATCAATCGAAACGTGACCGTTTTTCTGTGCACTTATGAGGCTTTTCTCCATATCGAATTGGCTTTTTTTTTTTGACCCTTATTTGGGGGGAGAGTGCGATGAAATGTACTCCCCTGAGGGGGTCCTTGATCGAGCCTGGCCGCTTTTTTAGTCAGTAGCTTGTCGCCTCTGACCCTTCGCTTCGTAATCAGCATTCCGATGTGTCGCGATTTCGAGAATTTTCACGGACCCTCTTCTGCGATCGATGTTCCCTTGTTTAGCAGCCTTCGCGAATACTGATTCTTTTTGGTTTGCCGCGGATTTGGAATTTGACCCAATCCCTGATGCGTGTGAGTTATGTCTCTTCGGGGATTGGCCTTAAGAAATTGCTTGACTTTTTGCACTGAGAAAATTACAGTCCGTTGCTTTTCCCTTTCCCCCCCTCTCGCTCTGAGATACTTCATTTTAGTTGTCTGCGCCAGGGTTCGAGCGGGTTTTGGTTCAGCTCGACGAGCCTTTTTCTCCTTGCCCTCCCTATTCTAGGGTTTGTGTTGCGTCGCTCTATCGATTGTCCTTGAATGAGATGTCTTTCGACTCCCCCCCCTACTGATGAACTTGCCCCTTCGGATGAGAATTGACAGCGTTTGCCCGCCCCGATGCTTTGAATTTGGGATTTCCCACCCTTTTCTCAACTTATGCCCTCCGTCGTTCATTGCGTTTTATCCTGATGCGATTTCAACCATTTGGCCCTCCGCCTGCCCGCCCGATGGTGGGGAAAAGTTTCAACCTGGGCCCCCACCTTCTCCCCGGCTTGCTCCCGCCGATGCCTTAGGGGTATTACTGTCAAACACGAGGTCTTCCCCCTAAATCGCTTGTTTCGATACTTAGCGCCTCTTTTGGGAACCGGATCGATAAGCCTAAATAGTCAAATTGCTCATCGCATGGGCCTTTTTTTCCCCAGGTGTCGCTCGTCATGGAGCGACAAATTTCCGCTTGTTTGGATCCCTTTTTGTTATAGTGGAACGCTTCCCACCCCATTCTACCAGCGTCCCCCTTTTTCCGTTATTCGCCTACAAGACCGCCCCCTTACTGGACCATTCGTAACAACCTTATCAACTTACGCTTGGAATTGGTCTTTGAACCCTTCGGATCTTTTCTTCCTGATTCACAGATTAATGATGTCTTCTGCCTCCAGCCGAACAGAAAGAAATTGGTTTTTTTCCTTCTTTTTTGACACTTCAAACACGTCAACCCGAGAAAGCTTTATAGTTCTTTTAGTGATGCGTGGCATTTACACCCCCGTTTCCGCTTTCCGGCGTCTCCAGATTTTCAATAAGCATGCCGCCCCCTTCCCAAATCACCTCCCCACTTTTTGCGCAAACCACCCTTCCCTCAGCCCTTTTTTGGGCCGAACGGACATCGACCCAGGTCTATCTAAACCCTCCCCTTTAGACCCTTTGTCCAAAGATAAGGCAGGGGCTCCTAATGGGAGGTGGCGGTTTGTGCTATTTTTCTTCCTTAAGCTTCTCTTCTGGTCAATTTCGCCCCTTTCATTCGCAGTCAGCTCCTATAATTTTATTTAGAACTTTCTGCAGAGGTCAGATTTCTTTTAACAAAGGTGCCCCCTCACTTATAGAGATCTGGGCGATTGACTGTTACCTTTTCACCCCAGAAGTAACCCCATTGCGAACTAGCAGTTATAGGGATCTGGTCTTAGATGACGCTTGACATGTTTCCCTTACCTTTTTTTGACTCAAGCTTGAGCCTCCGACCTACGAATCCCGCCCCCGTCCTTCACCCCCGGAAACTTAACTTCTTCTCTTCCCCGCCCTCTTCCCCCCATTATGGATTTGACTGGGCGCGACTTTCTCTCGTTTGCCCCCCCACTGGTTAACATTGCGTATTCTTTTTGGCACAGCCTCTGGGAGCGCTGAGGACCTCCTGTGTTTTCGGCCTTTTTATGTTCCACTTGCAGATATTCTTCTAATCTGTTTAGACAATCTTTTGTCCCATTCTCTTCGGGCAGCGTCCCCCCCCCCTCATCTCCTCCCCAGGGTCTGTGAAACACTAATAGGCATTTACCACCTGATTTCCTTGGAGTGAAGAAGGTCTAATCGCTCAAACTGTACCCTAAGTTGTCGCTCGACGTAGCGCACGGAGACAGTTTTGTTTGAGAACGAGTGCCAAGTTCTGATTTAGCTTTTTTCCTTAGTTGCAAGCTCCTAAATAAAAAGTCTTCTTGGACAACATCCGCCAGATCTGAAGGAATGACGACATCAACACGATATTAAAGGAATTTCGCTCTGGTTGCTCGTGCTTTGTAATTTCGTAAACCCCTGCCCGCTTACTCGCGGTGTCCTGTTGCCCCTGTCTGTAGATCCGACATGAGATATGCTATCTCTGACAGAATCTTTATTCTTCCTACTGCGCCGTTTACTTCCACTCGCTGCCAAAAGCTCTTTTTGCGTGACCTGAAATGCGTCAGTCAAAATCGCACAACAAGCCATCCTAGCACTTTTGATTCATTTTTTCCTGTTAGTTGTCTGGGTTTTGAATCTCCCGGAGGATGCATCATCCCCCTAAAACTGTGCTGATTGATGTTGTGTGGCACCCCAGCGATGGTCTGGTCCTTTCTGGCTTCCTGGATTGGAAGCCACCATTCTCCCTCTGCCTTACTGTTGCCCCAAAAATCGGCAAATTGGTCCCCTGAACCGCGTCGATCGGATCACTTCCTTGTTCCCAAAGCTCCTGCCTTTTTTCCAGACCTTGGCAAAAACAAAACTTGTATTCTGGGGAGGGCCAAAACGAGGCTTTTCCTATTCTCAGCCGAAATACACTCAGACGAGTGGTATGAAATTCCCCCTTTCCCGGCCAGATCTTAGCAGGGGGGCGTTGTTGGAACCCAGTACTTGTGTTTATTTTGCCAAACCTGAAACTTTTGGGTATTTAGCTGGAGATGCGCAGTCGGCCTCTGGATTCCCCCTAGACATGGTTCCCCCCAGGGAGCATGTTTAGAGCAGTTACGAGCGACACCCGAGTATTCCCCGTCCAAAGTGGTTAATTTCGATTAGATATCTTAGGCCGAAAGCTGCGGGTGAACGGAAAGCACGGAACCCGCCCCCGATGGATCTTTCTGGTTTCTCCTTCCTAACTTCGTCTTTACATCTTTCCCGATCGACTAGGTGAGCCGCCGAAACTGCGGTTTTACCCTTTCCACCCCCCCAACAAAATTACGTTATGCAATGCATATAGCCAATTAGTCCCATAGATTTCTCCCTCCTTCTTGGTTGGAGCGAGGCCTGAAATGCTAGCCCGATTTGAAAACCCCCCATCCTCATGACTGATCTCTAGAAAGGCCCAGGCGCTTTCTCATCCTCCTTCCTTGAAAGGGTCTATCTCTTTGGTAGTACTCTGCCAAGGACTCTAATCCAACTGAACGATCGTCTATGTTCAAAATTCCTCCCTCAACCGCAAGGCCTGCCAGTGTAGTTTTTAGCTGAAACAATTGTAATCTCTTCTTCCCCCCCAGCATCGTGTATGCCTCCTCCTCCATAATATCGTCCCGCCAGAGAGAATGTCGAGCTCCATGATTGAATCCACTTTTGATCGATCCATGTAATGGCTCTCTCTTTTAACTAGTTCATTTATAAATTTATGCTGCCCATCCCCCCCCCCGATTTCGTACCATAACATCAACAAAAGATGAGTTCCCCGCTCGAAACTTCTTGAGCACCCGCATTAGAACCTTCTGAGCCGCATAAATCAACAGATCTTAGAGCCCCGGATCTCTTGCTGCGCACCTCTTGATCCATAGGAAGTTCCGCGACCAATCAGATTACCCCTCTTAATGAGTGGCGCTGATTTTCAAACCTGCGGCCTTTCCGCCGCTCCCTCCCCCCCCCCCGCACCATGCGGTGAGCTGAAATCGCCTGTCTGACACACGGATTCGTTAACTGACGTGGATATTGCGGGACCCTTTAGGCTCCCTCTTGGGAAAACCTGACTTAATCTTGCTATCCACCAGTTAGAATTTAATCGCTCGCTGCCTACCCACATGACGCGAGTCGCCCGATCCCTGGGAAGGCATTTACAAAAATCTGTCGCCGGACAACGGTATTTTATACATTCAAGGCGTCGATTGAGGCCTGGGACGCCAGTCCGTTTTTTTTCTCTCCTTGACCGATCCGAAAGTAGTTTGTATTTACTCCTTCATCCGTAATGAGGCTCCTAGTCGGGGGCCTGTCGAAGTCCCCTTTTCGCTTTATAATGGGCCACTTTTCATGCGTCGTGCAAGGCCGGGTGGCTTCCTGTGTGTTATTTTTTGTCCAAGAGTCTACTTTAGTAGGACGAGAGCTATTTCCGAGAATTTCCGCCTATGTAGATCTCTAGTGGCGGCAGCGGCATGTCAAGGTATTCCTTCAAACCGCGCGCATCGCTCTCCCTTGCTCTTTTCAACGCCGTTTTTTTTGGTATACACTCAAAGCACTGCGTTTCACCCAGACCTTTTGCCCATCGCGCCGGTCCACATCTATTCCGTCTCCAAAGACCCTTGCCATCTTTCAGACCTTCTCCCGCTATACCACACCGCTAGATTTCTCTCCTTTTTTCCTCAAATCTCCTTTTTTTTGTGTTGTTCTAGAGAATTTTTTTCAAGTACCGTCCCCTTTTTTAGAGAGGGTGTGTATATCTTGTTCTATGTAAAAGTTTTTGTGCGCGCTAGTTTTTTGATTGACGGCGCGGAGTCGGTGTGTAATCACGTTTTTGTTAAAAGCACGGGGCGTTTTTTTAAAGGAGTTGGCCACGAATCATCGCGATGTAGCGCGTGGGTCTTTCAAGAATTGCTTCCAGGCGAGATGATGGGCCCCCCCATTCCTCTTATAAGACCCGGGGCCCGTGTCCCCCCCCCTGAAATAAAGATACGTGCCCTATCGACCGTTTTAACTCCATCCTTAAATTCCCCTCGGCCAGATCAACAAATTTGGCCGGATCCCTTCTGCCGAAAAGGATTATTGAATATTTTCTCGAGGATCCCGTCATTTGACGCGTCGTTCTGCAACAAATCACACCCTCTCGGGTCACAGCTATTTGCCCCCCTCATTACTTTCGGATTGAAGGAACATTGGTCACGATCCCTGACTTTAGATTTTGCCTTTTCTTGAACTTGGTTGATTTTCCGCTTATCGCGCGGATCGCCCAGTTGTGTTTTCAAAGATGTCGCCAGCAGAATTCTTACAGCGATGGTCTTCCTCCTCCCAAACGATGCCCCTCGGCGTCGGCGGACCGCTTGAGTCTAAACCGCCGATGCCCGTCACATCCGCTTTCACGATTTTCGCCTCGCACCTGCGTGAAGTGGGGCTATAACCGTTCCAGCCTTCTGGTCTTACGAGCTCTTCACGCGCCGCAGTTTTTCCTCGTCTCAAGCTTTGCCTCTCTAAACTTCGACTTCAAGAATTCATATACGACGCTTTTCTCTCAAGGACGGAATTCTTTTCTCGATGTGCATATTTCTGCTGTGTTGTCGGGCTAATTTCCGGGTTGCACATTTTGCGAGAATTGAACAGCGCCCTGATGTCGCTATGTGGACTTTGTCCTAGAGTTGGCATTAAATTTTCATGAACGGTTGCAGTGAGGATAAAATGAGATCTTTCTCAAGAGATTTTCCCCTCTTAAAAGCCGTTGGGATTTACTATATTATGAGTGCTTAGTACTCTGGTCTGTTTACAGAGATGAGATCGAATAGAAATTTCCCATCAAAAGACATCTTGGGGTTTTCGGTTGTTGCGTTGTACCTATACTCCTCGAATGGACGCTAGTCTTATCTCCGTAGCTCCCAAAGGCCCGACAGCCCCTCACCCCCCCCACCAGCGGGATGAGAATTTTAATTTTTTGACTCGCCTTAGTCAACCCATTTTGCTCTAGCGCTTGACCCTATTCTGCGCTCCCGAGTTGGTCCGCATTTTCTTTGATTCTTCCGAGATGACACTCTGAGAAAGGCCCGTCTATTTCTTTTTTTTTTAATACGTGAACCCTTGTGAATCCCCCCGGTTGGCTCCTCGCTCGATCGGTTCTCGTTTCTTTAACCATGAGCCCCCCCAAACCTACCCGTTTCAAAATGGATAGAGGTTTCCTTCTTCCTCGCCGTTCCTGAGTTCATACTCTTCTAATCGAAATGATCACCCATGGACTCTGTCCGACCTCTGGCCCGTTGGCAATGTTTTTTTTTTTCCCCCCCCAGTGGTCTTCGCTTGTGGATCCATGTCGGTAATCGTCTTGGCCTCGTCAACATTGTTAACCCTTGCATCAAGGTTTACGGGGTATCTTCCCGCAACACTGCCTCTTTCCAACGTGTGCCATAGCCCCCCCATCCGGACCTTTGACCTTTCGGGGTTCAAGTTACCCCTCATGTATCTGGGAGTTGTTCGATGAGGAAAGTAGTCACTGTGCGCTTTGGAGCTTCGCGAATCCTTTTTCTTTTTTTTTTTTCTTTTTTTTGCCCCCCCTTGCCCCCTGCAAAGATTAGCCCTTTCCAGATCAGTTGGACGCTTTCCCTTCCTCTCAAAAGGCAGTTGTGGCAAAATTTTTCCTCGGAGGAGCAGATGTTCTCCCCACCTCTTTAATGAACCAGACCCCTCCCTCTCTGGTGAGACCACCCATGGACCATGGGTTGTTCCTATTTCAGCAACGCCCCAGGGTAGAACCCCTGACGCCAAAAAGAAATAAGGACCCACCGTCGTATGGCTGTTCTTTCTCGGCCCGTTTTTTGATTTTATCTGCTTTCATTTCCTTCCAACCACAGCTTGCTTTCCAGGGGTGTCCCTTTTGTAAAAGGGCAGTCGAGGAATTCCATTGGGAAAGAGATGTCTCGACCGTTAGAAATCACAAGGGGTTTCACCTCGACACCTTACGCCGGACCGCGAATTAAGGCACACTTTCTTTTTTAGAAGCCCCGACTTATAGCAGTAGTTTCTGTCTTTTCCTCCTTCTAATTCTCTTTCCTTGTCCCGCGCAGTTGATTTTCCCAGAATTGAGGAAAAACTCCTCAAGTTCACGGAAGCTAAACTCAGTTCTTCACACCTCAAAACTGTCCGTAGTTCTACTGCTTCCTATCCCGACAACGTATGTTCTTTTCAGTTTAGAGAATTGATTTTCCTCCGTCTCCACTTGATACCATCACAAAACCCAAAAGGTAATAAACCTTACTGTTCACCCACAACATCAGTCGGTCCACTTTGCGTTCCCCCGGCCCAACATTCCCACTCCCCCGTATCTTCGAACCCCATCTTGGTTCGATCTGAGGACATATTCTCTGACAGTTTGCCTTCTGTCAACCACTGCCTTTTCATATGACTTTTGACCTCCTCCTATTTTTTGCTATCCTATTCAACGGCAAGTTTGTTTTCCCACCGATTTTTTCCCCCCCCACCCATGTCCGGCTCCAAAGGAGTCTCGACGACGCTTCTCAGGAAGGACCAATTGTTTTCCTAGTCGATCCTCAACTTCTGTCGCCAAACCCCCAAATCCACGGGTTCGCGAGATCCTGCAGTGGGTACAGCGGAGGGGGGAGAATCCATGCTTTTCCGTAATTGTCTGCCATCTTTTCTGTACGAAGTCTTCCCTTGGGGAACAAACCGGGTTCTCTTCCCCCCGGAAATGAGAGTAACTTCCTGAGCCTCCCCATTAGCCTCCCCCTACTGCTATCGTGCCTTCCCAATATGGTTTTCTGCAAGATCCCCCCAGTAAAATCTTCCCCTCTTCGTCTTTTGTCTCGGTGCCCCCTGTCCTTTTTCCTTCGAAGTCGGGAGACCCTCCCTGCCTAGTCTTCTTTCCCCCAGACTTTTCTCGTCTTCCTGGAGAAGACAAAAACTTCTTCCCAACTGCATTGTGGTTTTTTCTCTTATTCACTTCACTGACTCCTCCTCCCCAACCCCTTTTCCGCGCCCATCGCGAGACATCTTCCTTTATTTGTTCTGTTCTATGTACCGCCGTCTGGTTTTCGTATTCCGCCCCGGGTATCTTGTCCCCCGTTCATTCCGCTTATGACATGTTTATCAAGAGAGTGTTCTTTATGCCCTTCGTCCTTATTGGTCTATGTGCAATCCGTGCCTCGATTTTTTCCCCCAAAACACTTTCCCCCTTTTTCCCTCTTTCCCGCGTTCTACCTTATTCTTCCTATTGCTTTTCTCCCCCAATATTTGAATAACTTCCCTCTGATCCCCCTCCGGAAACCCAAAACGATGGCTTTCCCTTTTTTCTTTGGATTGCTGGAAGCTCCGGATTCCCTCCCCCTAAGCTTGTACTACAGCCCTCCCTACGCCTGTTAAACGACCCCCTACCCTTCCCCAGAGTTTTTTTTTCTCTCACACCCTTTCTCTGGCTTTTCCGGTTTGAATAACCCGGAACCTTCCCCCCTTCGGCGAAAGGCTACATTTGCGCGACGCTCTCTTACCCCACTGTCTCCTTTTCTCACCCCATCCCATTTTTCGGCTCATCATCGATACACCCGAGCTTCTCCCCCAAGGATTCAGGCTTCTTCCCCCTTCGACCTCTGGAATGTCTTCTCACGCACTTCGAAAGTATAGAAAGTAACCCCTCGACCGCTCCCCCGCCTACTTTGATACGTTTCCAAGGACCCCCCCCAAGGTCCTCCTCTGAGCTTTTCTTTTCTCCCCCCCCCCAATTCCGATCTTTGTTACCCATGGTTGCCCGTTACCAACAAACCCCTCTTTTTTCCCGTCGGCTTGGCCTTCTCTGCCCAGTCATAAGGAACATTATGTCTTTTCCCCCTGTCCCCCCTTCGGTAAGTCCTTCCCCCTTCTATTCTTTTCTATCTCTACACCTAAACTTACCTCTCGCGCCAAGGGCTCTCTCAAATTTATCGACGGTTACGCCCATGCGACTATGCGTGAGCGCTCCTCTGACACCCCTCATTCCACTTTATCGATTCGCTTTGTTTAATAAACTCTTCACACGCCCGTGCCCGAAAGAACAGTTTTTTTCGTTTCCTGAGCGACCCCTTTCTCGGTCGATCCATCTTGATGCCACCGCGCATCGAACACCGGTCGCAACGAATATATTTCCCCTCCCTCCCCCCTCATTCGAGCTCTTTGGTAATGGGTAGAGTTGACAACTTCCCGCGTGCACGCCCCCATCGAATGGGAATTGGAAGCCCTTGCAACAGTGTCCTGCCCTCAAAGGATCCAGAAGTGCAAAACTCCACCCTCATCGCAGCCCCTCAAATCATCGCCTTCCCCTTTCTTGAGGGTTTTCGCAAACATAAAGCTGCTTCTCTAGGCTCTTCTCTCCGCCCCACCACCTTCCCGCCGATGAAAATCTTTCCTAGATATTCCATTGCTAACTACGATTCCCCATACCTCTTCCTTTTGTCCTACCTCAGATTTTCGCCGCTTAAATCGGGTTCCCTCCCCTTCGGATGCTTCTCCCCCCTCATACCACCGGAAACCCAGAGGTCGTCCACCCCCACTCTAGCCGTCGACACACTCACTCCTTTTTCTTGTCCTCCCCACCCAAGAAGTTAACCCCCGGAGATATTTGTATCGGCATGCCATCCAGCGGGTACTTGGTACGACTTGTGTATCTTATTCCCTGTTTCTCCATCAGATCGTGCCTCCCTTCCAAACCCCCCTTTCCTAACAGAGATTTACTTTAACAATCTTGATTTCTTTTTAAACCACTATTGTCTCTTAATCAGGGCAGTTTCTCTTTTCCTCATGCTACCTTTCCAGTCCTAGGTCTTTATTTCACACCTCGCTGTGTCCCTCTTCCCATCGGTTTACCCAGCCGGATCTCGTGCCTTCTCAAATGTCTAATTCGGCCGTCGTGTTTTTTTTTGCTAGGCCTTTTCCCTACGTTTCGTGCACGACTTTTACTTGTTCTCCCACGATTATGATAGTTCCTCCTTGGGAAATTACGGATTGATCTGTAAAAGCATGCCGTAGATAGGACTCGGTTCAGATTAATGTTCCCTTTTGCGCCCCCCTTTTCTCTCTCTATCACTCTGACGATACTCCCTCTCCGGACGCAATTCTTTTTTCTCCCGTCCCGCGATCGATGAGGTTTTTAACTTAAAGTTATTTCAACTCCCCTTTCCGGTTACCTCCCCCCCCCTCTACTTCGATCCTCCTAAGAGAGTAACATAATCAGTCTCAAACCCCATGTTACATGTCCGTAGCGGCTTAACCCCCCCTCGCCTCACCTTGTGCCCTTTGTCCGC
>Ga0179593_1596683_pt1 | contig 10809 bp, 16 predicted proteins | sample CZODoug2_1_08_16_FD_185931 | JGI IMG/M metagenome (GOLD analysis project Ga0179593, IMG submission 185931) | Vadose zone soil fungal communities from Angelo Coast Range Reserve, California, USA - CZODoug2_1_08_16fungal (PacBio error correction) | ecosystem: Environmental > Terrestrial > Soil >... | reverse complement strand
GCGTCCTTTCTTTTTTTTTTCTTTTCCTGTACAGGCGGACTTTTTTTTTTCTTTTTGACTTTTGTAAATACGAACGTTTGCTCCCAGATTCTCACCAACACGTTTTTTCCATGCGAAATAGGCAGTTCGTTTCTTCTAGGTCCCGCCCCCCCCTGTATTCGTGCGTCAGTGCCACTTTCCTTCCACCCTGTCGGCCTCGTCAGAAGCCCAAGCCTTTTTTCACCTTTGGCGGTAGAGTTTTTCCGTCCCCCAATTCTTCCCATGGAATAATATAGCCATTTCCCCGCCCCCCAGACTAACTTTCAGGCGAGCACTTTTTGTCGGCAAAGGTCTTCTACCCTTCCCGTTTTGTCCTTCTTGACGACTCAAGTCGGTCCCCCCTTTCAGATTGGCCGGGGGTTTCCCCTCCCGACTTTGTTCTTTCCCCCCCTTGACTCCTTCCCCAGGGGACATCGTTATTGCATTCGTGGTCCGGACGGGGCAACTTCCCTTTTCCTTTCTTCCCGGTAACCGTTTGCTTCCCCCCCCTAGGTTGCTTTCTCCCCAGGCAGAATTGTCATTTACCCCACTTGATTGGCCCTTCTTTTCCTTCTTCCGGCAACGAATTTTCCTTGTTCCCCCGCGGCCTTTCCATCCCCTCTTGGGTTTTTTCCCCCCATGTGGAGTAACTTTTCCGTTCGCCAAACATTAAATCGGTTTTCTTCCCCCCCGTTCGTCGACCCTTTCTTTTGGGTTGTCTTACTTACAGTTTTATTGTCTCGCGGACGAGGTTTCTAAGTTGTACTGGGTTCGTTTGGTATTGCAATTTTCAAGCGGCGCGGTTGCCCCTGTGATGGCCGTTTTTTTGGTTCGGTCGCTGAAACTTCAGGACCTTTTGCCCTGTGTCCACTTAAGTGCGGGTACGCCGTTTTTGTCCCGTCCGTGCAGGTCTCTTGCTTGGTGGCCGCCTTAAAGATTTTCAAAGACCCTTCCTGGCAGCCCTTCTCCTTTGCTGCACGAGTTTTACCCCCCCTATAGACAGGCCCCGTCTGATTGTTGCATTCCCCCCTTTCGCCGGTACGGCCCCTTTTTCCTGGGTTTTAGTTTTTTTTGCCCAGGCAAGTGACTTGCTTTCTCTCGTCTTCCAATTGCTCCATTCTTTTCCGTGACCCACGGAACAACCCCTCCGGCAGGTCCAATGATAGCCTTTTCTTTTTTTGTGGGCCCTTTGGTCAGTGCTTTTTCCTCTTTCCTTTGCCCCCCTTCCAGCTCCTTTCCCCGCTGGTGAACTGGTTGTTTTTTCGGTTGACCCGTCATTTTTTTTCCAATTGGTTTTTTTTCCGTTTCCGGTACTCTTGTTCCTTTTCAAATTACACCCAATTCGTCTTACCACTCTAATTACTTTCTACAGCTCAAAACGCTTCCCCCCCCCCCCTCTTTTGTCCCTCAAGCCCTCTCGCCTTGGTTCCCAATCCCCCCCGAAGTTGTCACCCCCGACCCAGTTTGGTTTGTCGGATTCTTTTTTTCGTCTTCCGCTTTCCGTTCTTTTTCACAGCCCATACCCCTTCGGGCGTCTTCTGGCCTTTGCGCGGTTCTTTGGACGTCAATTTTTCCACGGGCTGGCCCTTTTTTTAGTTTGCCACACGTTTTTTTCCTGCAATTCCCTCCCCCTCCCTCTTTGCCCGAAACCGATTTTTTGCGCCCGCTTCGCCTCCCCCCCTCCTGAGGCGGAAGACCATCTTTCCTTAAGTACATCTCTGTCCTTTGGGGTAATTGGTGGCCCTCCCCTTTTTTGGGCGCTTTTCCGTACCCTAACACACCCTTCCATCGGAAACCTTCTGTCATGCTATTTTTGGAACGAACCACCCCCTGTAGACGCGGGCCCCTTTTTGGCCACCCTCTTTTTCCCCAACGGCGTCCGACGACGATCCCCTTACCTCACGGTTCTTCCACAAGGTCTCGCCCAACCAGCGATTTCGGGGACGTTCATCCTTGTGTTCCTTTCCCTAAGCAAATTGTTTCAAATGGGCCCTTTTCAGCCCCCTTATTTGGTTGCCCCTGGTCTGGACCATTTTCCCCTTCCAGAACCTATTTTAAAGGCCCTCCTCTCCCCCCAACTGTCTTATAAGGGCCTACTCTGCCACGTACACCTCCCGAATGTACTCACCCGGCTTTTCCCCCCCCCTGAATAATTCATCAACTTCGAACAAGCGTTTTTTTCCCCCCGCCCGACTTTTTATTTTTGCCCCTCTGGTCCTCCTTTTTTTCCGCCTTTTCCCTCTTTTGAAACCAATGGGATTTTTTTTCCGTAACTTTTTTTTTGCCCGGGTTCCTGGTTTTCAAAGAATGGCCGTCCTTTTCCCTACTGCCCAAGGACGTGTTTTTTTTTTTTTCAGCGAGTGGAGTAGCCAGCTACTACCTTCTATGGCTTTTGTTTTTTTTTTTGCGTCCCCAAGCAGAACAGCACCACGGCTGTCCCCCGTCGGACGGGCCAGGGCGGGTGTCCCCCTCGGCAGGAGTATTTTTAATCTGCTCCACTCATTACTAAGGTGTTGTTTGTTTTTCCTCTCTCCTTGCAGATCCCTCCCCCCAATTTTTGCTTTGTCCGCACGGGGCCCCACCTGACGGGACTCTTTATTGTCCTTTTTCCCCTCCGTCGACCTCTTTCGATGTCGGTAAAACGAAACTGTCCTTCCCCAGCCAAAACGTCTTCATACGGTTTTTTTTCCCCTCTTCAACCCCCCGGGCTTGCGCCCGGTCCGAGCAGTCTTTTTCCTTTTGTGGTAAAGATCTGGTCCATTTTTTTTTGAGTAGGATCCCGGCTGGCCCCCCCCCCCCGTGTTAGCATCCGTGGTTTTTTGCGGGTGAGGAGAGTCCTTCCCAGGATTTTTTCTGCCCTACCCAAGCTTTCTTTCTGTGATGGGCCCCAAAAGCGCGGAGGCCCCCCAGCCCAGTTTTGTAGGGTCCTTTTCTTTACGGGCCTTTCCCCTTTTTTTTCCCCCAGGTCCTTTTCGATGTTTCGTTGGTGGGAAGTAAATCCCTTTATTTTTTTTCCCTTTTTTTTCCAGGGCGATTCGGGCGGTGGACCTCTTTTTGGAAAACTTTTTTAGAAGCCCCACTTTTTCTTTGTTTGTGGAAATGAGGCACCTGTTCTTTTCATGCACTCTTTGAACGCGGCTTTGGTACGTTTTTCTGACATCGGACTTTTTGCAGACCCCTTTTTTGGAGGTAATTGGCTTGTTATTTCGGACGTGGAGCTTTGGAGCCAACCTTCTGTTGGGTTTTTTCCAAGGGGTCAATTGCGATTGCGGTTTTTTTTCTGGGGTTTTTCGAAGAGTTCCCCCCTCCCCTGGTAGATGGGTTCTTTTCCCCGATGGACCTTATTTTTTTCTTTCCTGAATTGTTCTTGACCTCCTTTCCTCCAGGAATTTCGTCTCTCATTTAGAAAAGCCCCTCCTTTTTTTTCACGGTCTATTTTTTTTTCTTTCCCTTTTGTTTGGCCGGTCCCCCCAGCCCCTTTTTCGGGTCAGGGTCCCCGCCCGGGTCGATGTCTTTCCCTCCTGGTGTTTCTCTGTTCACTTCAAGGGGAAGACGTCCTTTTTTGCAGCCTTTTTTTCCGTGCGGTCCCCTTCGAAAACTGTGACTCCCCAGCAGAAGGCTTTTGCCGGGTTCTGTTCCTCCTCTTTCAGGACTCCCTTTCCCCCCGATCTTAGCCTCCACCCACACGGAACACCTCTTGCCCCCCCACCTGGTTTTTTTGACAACTCTGTTTCTTTTTCTCTTTCGCGGTTTCCCCTAACCCTCCCCCCCCTTCCTGTGTTCATTTCGTCTCCCTTCGACTGAGCAAGTTATTGGCCGGGACTTTTTTTTCCCGTTTCCTTGTAATTTCTCTGTCTCCCGCCCCGAAGAAAGGTTTGTCAATTTTTCCTTCTTCCCCTGTTTTCCTGGCGTAGGCTTCCCGCCACCCCTTCCCCGGGTTTCCCCCTGTACAGATTTTTTTTGTGATTATCTTGAGGCTTTTTGGCCCCGGCTGGGCACTTTCCTTCGTTTTCTTTCCAGACGATCCCTTTTTCCCCCTTTTTTTTTTTTTTGGATACGAGCTTTGGCCGTGTTCCCTTTGGACGGAGTAATTTTTTTGTAGAAATTTTTTTTCCCTTCCCCCCTCATAAATGGCGGTTTTCTTCTTTTGAACCATGTTTTTTTCAAATAAAAACCACCCCCCAAACTGACCAGTGCAGTAACCCTTTTCCCCGTCCCCAACGCTGTCATTTCAATCGGAGCTTTTTTTTTTTGTCCCCCGTCTATGATTCCCTTTGTAGAACTCATTCTTCCTTTTCCTGGGCGTTTTCCTTTTTTAGGTTCCCTTCATGGTTCCCCATTGGGAGGGGCACCCCCCCTTTTCAGCACTCGGAAACCCCCCCCTCTCCACTTTTTCCCCTGACCCTGTCAAGGGCCCTGACGTTTTGGTTTGAATCGCCGGTTCTTTCCCCCTTGAAGAAGTTTTTTGGTTTTCTGACCCCACCTCTCGGCTCATTCTTCCCTTCCCTCCTCTGCTCTTTCCACTCCCCATTTCCCCCCCGAACCTTTTTTTCGTCCGGACCTTTTATGGGCTCCCCCCCTGCCCCCGTTTAGTCATCCCCCAGCCCCCCCCAGATTCTGCGAATTGGCTTCCCGCCCTTTTTTCCTTCGACGGAACGGGGTATACCCTTTTTTCCCCCCTTCGGACCTTCTTCCCCGATTTGCCCGCTTGGGGAACTTTTTTCTTGGAGGCTTCGATGCCTTTCTTCCCCCTTGTGCGGAAGAAGTGCCTTTCCTCCTTTTTGTTCCACTTTGTGCCTTTCCATTTCTGCTCCCTAGGCCGTACTCCGGTGTTTTTTTTCCACCCCCCCCCCGGTTTTTTGACCGATGATGATGAGCCCTCTTTTTCTACGTATGTTGCCTTAACCTGCCATAGCCCTCCTCCTGTCCCTCGGTTCTGTTTTGTTACAAAAGCGGCCCTTCTGCGAGCCCTTTAGGCGCCCCTCCCTTCTCTTTTTTCCATCGTCTTTTGATGACAACGACCCTTTTCTTCCGGAAAATATTTCGACAGTCGCCTTTCTTTTCTTGTCCGGCTTTTTCTACTGGTTGCTCGTCTTTTTAGTTTTTTTCCCTTTTTGGCGTCTATCGAGGGAATTTCCCTTTTCCGAAAACTCCACGCCCCGAAACCTCCCCTCTTTTTCCTGGATATTCCTCAGGAATTAAGTTGCCCCGATGCGAGAAATTCTTCTTGGAGGATAGGCTCCTTTTTTTCCCCCTTTCCCCGGCTACCTTTCCTCCCAAGATTCCAGCTTCGCCTTAGGTTGTTCCTGATGCTCATTATGGTGGCCACCCCTTTTTTCCAATAACCGTACGACTGGACCGCTTTCCCGTCCACTTTTCCCTCCCCTTTTTCGAGAGATTGCAATGTTCCCTTTTCCATCGGTCATTTTTCTCTTGGCGAAGTTTTTTCCCCCCCCCCCCCCCCCATACCTTTTCTTGCCTCCCCCATTTTGGAAATCGCCCATTTTCTCCTTTTTCTGATTTTTTCTCCGATCGACAAGTTTCCCCTTCGTTCTCCGTTTTCCCAAGGTCCTTCTAGAAATCTCTTTTGTCTCCTTCCAGCTCTTTTCGAGTTAGGCGTCCCCTTCCCCTCAATTTCCTCTTCCCCCTCCCCCTGTTTTGAACGGGACGGCTCTCCACCCTCCTTTGGCCAAGGACGCTCCTCGAAGGTCGCCCCTTCTTGATCCGGTCGTGCCATACCCCAGCTCTCGCCGATGGGAAGGGTTTTCGGCGGAGAGGAGACGTTTTCCGTTGGTTTCCTTTTTTTTTTTGAACGGGATGAGGAGGAAAGGGCCAGCCCTGGAGCGGACCTCGGCCCCCTCAAAAAAAACACCCTCCCCCCCCCGCCCCCCCAAGCACCACCCCCTCAAACACAACACCCCCCCCCCCCCCCCCAAAAAACCCCCCCCCCCCCGCCCCCCCCCCCCCCCCCCCAAAACCCCCCCCCCCCCACACCACACCAACCCCCAAACCAAACCCCCCCCAAGGAGGCCCCCTTTTTCTCACCCCCCCAAGTTTTTTGTCTTCTTATAGACGGTGATCTCCCTCTCAACTGCTTGGACCCCCCCTTTTGAATTCCTTTTTGATTTCGATTTTTTCCCCCCGTAGGAATTCCTCTCCATCTTCCCCTTTGAGGTACCCATTTTTTTTTTTTCCCACCGGAGGTTTCCTTCTTGCCCCCATATTCGGGTTCGGTGTTTCTTCCTTCGACTCCCTTAAGATTGGGCTGGCCCTTCTCCTCCTTCAGTTTTCTTTTTTCTGCAACCGGGGTTCCTGAAGGGGTCCTCGCTTCATCCGGTTCATTAGCGAGAGTTTTTTCTTTCGTGCTGGTCCCTTTTTTCCTTTTTTCCGTCCCCATTTTCCGGCCACGGCCCTTGATGCCCCGCCGCACCTTCCTTTTCCTTTTTTTTTTTCCAGCAGTGCATCCCCCTTCCGTTGGTTTTTTTCCCTGAAAGACCTTCCCCGTCCCCCCCTTTTTTTTTGCCCCTGAACGTCCCCTTTTTTTTTTGGCCTTTTGCCCGATTTTTTTACCTCCTTCGCGCCAGAGGAGAAGGTTTTTCTTTTTTCTCGGAGTTTTCTTTCCCTTTACTTCCCTTTCGGGTCAGTTTTTTTTCTGTTGGATTTGCTTCCCGTTTTTAAGTTTTCTTTCCGGGCTTGTTTCTCAGCGCTCCCCCTTCGAAAGTCCCCTTCTACCCCCTCCCCCTCTCCTCCGTCCCCCTTTTTTGTTGAAAATCAGCCTCCCCCTTCCCCCTTTTCCGATGATCGGTTTTTTTTTTTACTTTTCCCCCAGTGTTCCACGCCCCTCTCCGGCTTGGGAAAACCTTTTTCCTTCCCCGGGGTCTTTTCCTGGAAAGTAAATGGGTCCCTTCCCCTTTTTTTTCGTTCGTGACCTTTTCTTCTCCCTCTTTTCAATGTACACTCTACCCTCTTAAGTACGTCCTTTCTTTCTCCTTGCTCACCTTCCTTCCTCACGACCATTGAGGTTTACGTCTTGGTCTGCAAACCGAACCCCCTCTTTTTCTTTTTTTTTCTAGCGCGTTTTTTCGTTCTTTCACTATTTTTCCCCCCCATTTTTCCCACGTTGCCCCTCGCTTTTCCCTCCTTTCTGCCACTGGTCAACGGGCTGGTCGTTTTCAAGTTTTTTTTCTCAACGACAACTGCGTACTCCTCGTCTTCCCGGTTTCCCAGGACCCCCGATGCCCCTTTTTTCTTTCCGGCCGCCCCCCTTCCCTTTTTTTCCACGCTGTTTTTCAATCGATCTCCCTTACCGATTTCCCCCCTCTTCCAATGGGGCCCTACTGGCCTTTCTCCCTACGGCCCTTACCTCCAATTAAATCATCTTTTTCTTTTCCTTCGACGCTTTTTTTTGGGAAAGCCCCCCGACCTGGTACATTTTCTCCTTGGTCACCGTTCCAGGTCTTCCCGGAAGAGATCTCTTCAATCCCTCCCGTTTTTCCCTTTTTTCAGAACAACCCCCCGTTTTCTTTTTTTTTCCCCTTCCCTCCTTTTGTGAAGAGTGCCCGGAACGCCCCCCCCCCCCCCTTTATACCTGTCGAGCCGCACGCTTTTTTTTTCTTGGCCGGGCCTTTTTCGAACCCTTACCCCCTTTTCGCCGGGTGTTTTCCCCCCCTAAGCCCTTTCTCGCCTTTTTCTTACGGGGACAGTACCTGATGTAAGACCCCCCCCCCCTTTTTTCTTCTTGGTCACCATATTCCCCCTCTTTCACCGGCGAAACCCCCTCAGGACGTTCCCGTTACTCCTTTTTCCGCCTCCTCCTTTTTTCGACCAATTTTTTCCGGTGCTTACGTCCTTCTCTGACATCCCTTCTTTTGTCCCCCCCAGTAAACCCGCTCTTCCTCTCCCCCGAGCATTCTTGCTGTCTTTTTTTTTTTTCGGTGGATCCCCTGAAGAACGTTCCTCCTGTGCTTTTACCTTCTGCGTTGGACTCCCAATTCCCCCTTCATTCGGAAGTCCCCCCCTGCGCAGGCTTTTTTTTCGGCGCACCTCGGACCCGCTTTTTTTTCCGTCATTTTCTCTATTTTAATCCTTCTTTTTTTTGTTGTTGAATTTTTTTTCCTATGAAGCTTCCACCAAATTTTCGGTCCTTCAAGGGGCAACACCCTTCCGGCTTTCCGGTCCTCTTCTGTCCTCCCCCCCCCTTTTTTTTCCACGTGTCCTTTTTCCGTCAAACGCGTCCCGGCCCAATCCCCCTCCGTCTGCACCCTTCGAACCACTCGCTCCCACCCTTCCTCGGCCTCTTGGGCTCTTCCCCTTCCCGGAGTGCGGTGTTTTTTCCCAGGTAATATTTTCCATTCGTATAAACCCCCTTTTCTTCACCCCTTTAAATTGTAAAACATTCCCCCCCAATTCCAGGCCTCCTGTTTGACCCTCCTTTCTCCCTCCTGCGTTTTTTTGGCAGGCCGTTTTTGATTACCCCCTTTTGTTTTACGCGTAGGTTCTTTTGACTTTTTTGGTTTGAGGACTGGGGAAGCGGGTCTTCCTGTCCCCTCCCGGCCTTTTGTGCTTATTGTAGGTTCCCTTTTAATTTCCCCCTTTTTTTAAAGGCCTGTGGCGTCTTTTCTTTTGGGCCGTCTCCCCCTGTGCTGGCCGGCTGGCCAGGGTCCTGCGGTGCGCCCCCCCGGTGGCAAACTTTTTTTTCAGCACAAGGTTCTTTCTTTTCCTCGTTCCTTTCTGCCCCAACCTTTCTTTTTTTTTTTTTTTCCTCCCCAAAACCCTTTTTCCCTCTGCTTTTTTTGCGGGCGCTTGTTGGTTTTTCCAGTGCCGGTAATTGACCGGAGCCTTTCTACGTCCTTTTTTTCCCAGTGACCCCCCTCGGTGATCCCTGGTCAACATTCCCGATTTTGCTTCTGAGTTTTTCCCCCCCCCCTTTAGTTTCCCCCTCCTCCGATTCAAGAGGATTTTCCATGAAGCTGGGCAGTGTGGTATTTTTTTTTGACCCATAGTTTCTTCTTCCCCCCCCCCCCCCTGACAGAGCCCCCCCTTCTCAGCTCCCCTTAGAGTTTTTTTCTCCCCTCTGCCGCAGTACTCCCTGCCCTTCCGCAAGGCTTGGGTTTCTTTCCAAATCCGGCGGTGGTCCTCTTTGTCATTCGGATTTTTCTTCGGGGCCCCTCAAAGTTTTTCAACACGTGGGAATTTCCCTTGAAGTAATGGGCGACCCGTGTCCTGCCCCGACTTCTCGACTTCCGACCTCCGTTTGGCCGGGGTTTTTCTTCTAGTGTAACCTGGCCCCCTGCGACGAGAAAGCTCTAAAGGAGGCCCAATTTGAATTTCCCCGTCGGTTCGGGTAAAGAGTCCTCGCCCCTCGGGTTATTTCGTCTTCGAACGAAGAGTTTCCTTATTGGCAGTCCTTCCCAATTACTTTTTGCATGACCCCCACCCCCGGAAAGGGGTGTTCCCCCCTTTAGGCTTCGGCCTTTTTTATGACCGGTTTCAAGTGGGACTCTGACGACACAATTGCCTTTCCTGGGAATCACCGGCCAGTTCCTTTGCCGACCCCCCTGGATGTTGTTCTTAGACAATGTCTTTTCGAATCGGATGGGACCGGGCGAATTTCTTTCAACTAGGGGTGAGGTCTCGTGTTGTAATGGTTTCCTCTGGTTTGCCGGAACGGGACTTAAGTGTGATGAGGATTTTCTTTTTCTTCGGAGGACAAATTGCCCACTGATCTAGAACCTCACATCCCCCCCCCCCCCAAGGTCCGGGGGGCCCCTTTCTGCAGAGAGGGCCTCTCATACTTTTATTGTCTTCTTTCTTGAGGTTAAGTAGAAATCGTTTTCCTTCCGGTGGATACAGGGCGCTTTCAAGTGGTTGCGAGTTTTTCTCCAACATTTTTTCTTTTCTTTTCCTTTTCAAGACTCATGCGAAAGTAGGTTAATGGACTCCCCCCCCCCTTGCCCCCGCTTCCCTTTGATGAGTTCTTTTTTTTTTCAAATACCGGCCCGGCCCCCCCTCCGGCAGTTGTCCCTTTTCAAGAAACCACCCTCCCCTTTTCCCATCCATTCAAGTCATGGATCGTCTCCCTTGCAGCCACCGCCTAACGTCCCTTTTCTCCATGAAGACCCCCCTTTTTCCCCTCCCCCAGCCCCTGCACATCCCTCTATTTTCTAACTGAAGGAATCAGTGTCCCCCCCAAAAAGATCCGCCCACCCCAAAAGGGTACTTCGACTCCGTATACCACGAGATGGTCTCCTTTTGACCCCAAGATTCGCCCAGGGCCTCCCACTTGTGGAAAAGAGGGTATTCTTTTCTTTCTGATTCCGCGGTTTTTTCCCCCTCTCCTAAATTCGGTGTTTCCTAAGTTTAATATCAGCTTGGGGCCCTTTCCCCTGTTTGTTCCAGTGTTTATTGAATGGACTATTCAACCCCTTTTTTTCTCCGTAACACTTCCTTTTTTGTGGTGACACAAACACCCCCCCCTCCCCGGGTCTTGTACGATCTTTTTTTTCTTTTGCCGTTTTTTTTTTTTTTTTTTTTTTTCCACGGAAGGACTTTTCTTCCCCGCCAGCTCTTCCCCTGGCTTTTGTCTTTCTTCAAGAGGCGGTTCGCCTCCCCTTGCGCAACGCGGCATGGGCCCAGCCCCGGCCCCCCTTCCCCTTTTCTGCTTCCGTGGTGTTCTGGGTGCCACCGCCCTGGTCCCCCTGAAAACATCGCTTCCCTCTCCCCTTTCGACGCACAACACCTATTTTTACACCACCCGCTCCCACCCCCTTTCCATGTCCCCTCCCACGCCCC
>Ga0179593_1519547_pt1 | contig 10809 bp, 18 predicted proteins | sample CZODoug2_1_08_16_FD_185931 | JGI IMG/M metagenome (GOLD analysis project Ga0179593, IMG submission 185931) | Vadose zone soil fungal communities from Angelo Coast Range Reserve, California, USA - CZODoug2_1_08_16fungal (PacBio error correction) | ecosystem: Environmental > Terrestrial > Soil >... | reverse complement strand
TCCAACGACTTCTTCTCCCCCCCCCCTTTGCGCATCTCGTGAAGCCCCTTCCGAAACAAAACTACCCCCCCTCCACCCCCCCCCCCCTTACCGTACCAAAAGATTCAGTCACTTCTCGACTATTTCCGCTTTTCTGGCTTGCCGTTCCTTTTTTAGAAGAAATGATTGGTACCCGAACTACTTCGGAGAACTTTTCTCTTTCCTGCTTTTTCAAGTGTCCCGTCTTTCGCCCTTTGAGAGCAGTCTCTTCACTTCCTTTTTCCTGTGCCCACTATAATTTCGGTTCTCCTCTTCCTCCGGTGTTCTTTCTCCCCTCCCAAGTTGTCCCCCCAGGTCCGAGCAGTTTAGCACCCCTCTTCCTCACGTTCTCTTCGAGTAACCCCTTGAGTTGTATTCTCTTTTTCTGATTCACTCGTGGCTATAGTATCCTTCACCAGGGAAGCCAACTCCCTACCTTCTCCTTTGGATCTTAACTCTCCCTGGAACACGGCCGGCTCATCCAAGAGCAACCCGATGGCCTTTTCTTCCGTTTCGCTAGTAACCTTTCCCCCAATGCTCCAAGAGCAAAAAATTCCCTCTTTTTGTCTTCTCCTACTTCGAATAATTATGAGACGGGCATCTTTCGCCTTCACTCCGCCTTTACTTTCGATCAGCCAACTTCTCATATAATTGACAGTCACCCCAGACTACACCCTTTTTTTTTCCATTATTTCTTCCTTTCTTCCGTCCCAAGTGGGCACCCCTTCCCCCCCCCCCCCCCGCGTAACTCTCCAAGTTGCTTTCCCCCCCTCCTTCTTTGCAATGGATCGGCCTCTTCCCCCCTCCCCAGTCCTTTATGCAGAGCTGACAACTTTTTCCGCCACAAGTCTTATTTCTTCCTCTGTTAGCTGTGGAATTTTCCCCCCCCTTGACGGGAACGAGTCCGACCCCTTCCCCCCCTAAGATTCTTTTCTAAATCGTTCCGTAGAAGATTTCCTCTTCCCCGGTTTTCTACTCCCGACGGAGTTAAGATTCTACTTCCGCCCACCTCCTTTACTTCTGTTCTTGGTCTTCCAGCTAGTCGCCTTTTCGACCCCTCTTTCTCTCCCCCCTCCCTCCTCCCCCGGATCGGATACGCCGATTTTGTACCTCCTAGAGAGTCCCTTTACACCTTGCCCGCGATATCCCTCCCGCACCCACCTTCTTTCTTCCAGTCCGCCGCCGCCTTACGCCTTTCGGGATTCCTTCTCTTTTACCTGCCCTCTAAAAAGCGCAGACCCCTTTTTTTGTATCACGTAAGCTTCGCATCTCTGATCCTGCGTCCCCCCCCTGGTCCGGCCGTTCCTCCCGCGTAGCCCCCTTGGGACGAAACCACCCTAAGTGCCCTTTTTCTTTTTTGCGGGACCTTTTCTTTCTTACATTAGCGACCTCTGGTCCCCACTTTCTTTTGATAATTAATAGATCCCAACGGCTTGACATTCCCCCTCCCCTTTTCCCACCCCGATTCGCTGCCTGACGTAGCTTATCCTTTCTCGCTGCATCCCGTTCCTGTCTACTTGATATTGTAACACTTACCCTCATTTCCTTCGGGAACCACCACCTCCCTTCAATTCCCTTTCGTTTTCCACTTTGGACAGATCGACAAGTTTTTTGCTTTCCCTTCTTCCCTCTCTTGAGTTCATAATCATAGGTTTCCTCGCAGGCAACCCCTACCCTCTCACCCCCCTGCTTGCCTTTCTCCGCCGGTGTCCCTTCAACACCATGGCACTGCTGCGACCCCCTCTTTTTTGAGTGAGAGATACCGGCACACGTTCGGTTAAATCTTCTTTTTTTCTTGGTACCCTAACCATTCACGTCTTAACGGGCATTATTTTTACCTCCGACGGCCCCCTTGCCTTGGTCTTTTATAACGTCTTAAACCCCCCTAAGTTGTTACCACCTGCCGTTAGCATCACCTTTCCCTTCTTTTCTATTTCCTCTTATATCTAGGAGCCGTACTACCGGATATGTCTGGCCACCCTCCTCAACCAGATTCCAGACTACATATCAATTTCCCTCCCCCCCTTTTCCTCCCCTTCCCAATGTCTCTGGCGGCATCCAGTGTTCTCAGCCCTCCCCATGATTTTTCCTATAGAGTCCCTTCTCGTGGAGACGTTTTTATTTCCCTCCCATTACAACGGACGATAAATAATCGACGTCCTATCTCTGACTTGGACGCTCCCCATGGCGACCCCCCCTTTCCCCTCCGCTGTAAATCTTTCTCTAGGTGGTTTGCCCCAAAAAGAGAAATCCCTTTTGATGACGACATGCCCTGTGAGTTTGTAACCATGAACTCCCTCATCGTTCGCGGTGAGGACATATTCGTTTTTCCCATCCCCCTTTTATCCCTTTTCTTTTCACCTCCCTAAGACGTTTTCATCCCAGCTTTCCTGACCCACCCAAATAACTCTTGAAGGCCCCTTCTTCTCGAATTTCTCCTATTTTCCCATATCAAATTTCGTTCGATGGCCTTCTCCTTCCTCCCTTCCTCGGTTTCCCTTTCTCATTGGCTTACAAAGCTGATGTTCCCTTTTCTGTCCCCTCCCGTTGTTTCCTTCTTGCCGCTTTCAAATTCCGTCTTTGGGCTTTCCTCAGATTTTTTTTTCCTTCCTGTTCGCATTTCTTGTGCTGGCCTCTTTTCTCCCCCCTCCTCCCTTCTACGGGCCACCTCGTGATTGCGTCAACGTCTCTCTCCTTCTCCCTTTTTCCCGCCCGCGCCTCCGGCCGCTTCTCTATCCCCCCTCCTCTTGTGTTGTTATCGGATCCGAGCCGGCGGCTACTTGGCTTTCCCCCGGAAAACTTGAATAAGTCCCCTGATTTTGTTTCCTTTGGACAAGCGGCATCGCTTACCAATTGCCATCACCGGCTCCCCCCAGACTCTGATCTTGGCGATGCCTCATCTGAAGTCACGCCCCCCCCTCCCTTGACCTTCCCTCGGTCCAGAAACACGCGCACTCCGCGTCCCCTTTTTTTCCCAAAAATTTGGCTCCATACAGCTTTGGCAGCCCTCGCAGCTCCCCCTTCCTAATCCCCCCTGTGAAATCTTACGAAATGGAGATGGGAGATTACTCTCTCTCTCCTCTTCTTCCCCCCTCGATATTCTCTTCCTCTTTTTGTCTCTTCCTTGAAAGCGAACGCTTCCTTCGTTCCCACCTGGACCCAGGGGTGGACTTTTTTTCCCCCTTTAGCCTTATACGAACCTACTTCCTTTTTTTTTTGTTTTCCCCTTTTTTTTTTTTGTCTTGCAATCAAATTTTATTTTTCCTCTCTAGTAGTTTCATGCTTCACTCCAAACCGTACTCGTCCCCTTTCTCCAAACGGAAATTTAGACGTTCCCCGTTACCAACCCCTTTCTTCTTTCCCCCTTAGTTTCTCGTAGTCCCGGCCGGTACGTCCTCAGAGTTAATTCCAAATAGAACGTGCTCGTCTTTAGTCCCTTCGCTCCCCTTCGGACTTCCTCCCGGGAATGGTTCCACGCGCCGTCGCCTTTTCCCCCCCCTTCTTTGGATTTTCTTCTTCCTCCTTGCGCAGCTCCCTTTCGAAAAGGGGTGTCCTTTTGACCATGTATCTTTCTTCTCATCTCTCCTTTTCCCGAGGGCCCCCTTTTCCCATTTTCCCCTTCCGGTATCCGACGCCGTTACTGGTCCTTCTTTTTTTTCCCTTCAAGTTTCTGTGGCTGCTGAACACTTTTGTTGGTACCCGGACTTCTTTTTTTCCCATTCTTGACGGAGCCTACCTCCCTTCCGTACCCTCTCTTCCGCGCTTCGATAGTGCCCGTGCTCTCCTGTTTTGTTGTGAGTCGATCCATAACGCCCTCTTTCCCCCCTAATTTTCTCAAGTTGTGACAGTCCTCTCCCGCCCTCTCCCTCTCTTCTCATCCCTTCCATCAATGTTTCGTGGAAAAGGATTTGTCTGGTAATGCGGCCTTTTTCCTGAGATGATTCCACCCCCAATTTTTCCTCTCTCTTCCCGGAGCCCCCTTCAAACTGGTTCGATCCTAGGCCTCCAATGGAACCTTCCTTGTTTTCTTTTTCAGGTTCTCCTTCGTCAACTAGTCCTTTAGTTACTTTTCTCGAATATTCTTTCTACCTCCTCCTGATAACGTTTTCATCTCGACGAAGCACCTTTCTTCCCCTTCCTTCTCCAACTCTCCTCCATTTTCCTCCCGTCGCGATCGTAATCCGCAAAGTGGTAGCTCCTAGGCACCTAATCCACGACCTTTCCCCCCCCCTCCTTGAGCTTTTTTTTTCTTTGCCTCCTCCCCCCCTCCACTTGTTCCTCTCGTCGTCCCCCCATTTCCCGGGGAAAGAATCATCTCGTCCCTTTACGTTTTTTGTCCAGCCTTCCCGGTCTCCCCTCGAGCGCGTTTTCTTACTTTTTTCTCTCCCTCTACTGTGTGGTGGGGACCCGCTCCAATGTCTACCCAGCTCTCCTCTTGTCACCGATTTCAGAAGGTTTGACGTTTGCCTTGTACTTCCCCATGCTTTTCTTCAGGTGGACTTTCCAGCTCGGCCGTCCTCTTTTTTTCTCCGTAGCCCTTCTCCGGTTTCGGCCTTTTCCCCTTTTTATCTCCTCCCCTTTAGGCCCACCTTAAGAGCCCATCTTTAACCTATTTGCTGCAGAGTACTTCCCCCCTCCCGCGCTGGCCTCTCTTTCCCTCCTTTCAATCTCTACTGCCGATGTACTGGTTACCTCCTCTTTTTTTCCAATTTTTCTCGGGTTCCCGGTTTCAATTCCCGACTCCTGGGCCCCGATTTTTTTTCCCGCCATTCCGGTATTATTTCAAAATCCCAGCCCTTCTCTCCTTTTAGTTTAAAGCTTGACTGTATCCTCTCTCGATCTGACTTCTTCTCTCCCCCCTCGAATCTTTCCCGTCTTTAACTACAGGGTACACTCCAAGTCTTCCACCTGGTTGACCTTTCGTGACACCGACTTCCTTTCCATTCTATCTTGATCCCCTTCTCTATTCGGCGGCTCTTTTCCCCCCCGAAAAATCATGGCTCTCTACCTTCTCCTTCAGCTTATTCCTTGCAAGCGTTCAGCCCCGAGTTCCTGCGGTTTTTTTGCCTTTTTTCCCGACGTTGCCTTTCTGGGGGACTATTTCTTCATTTTCCTTCCCCTGTTCCATATTTTCGCGTTTGATTCTAGACCTCTCTCCCCCTTTTTCTGCTTTCCCCCCCCACGCAGTTTTTTTAAAGTGGCGGCTCTTTTGCTAGGGATCTCCCCCAACTCCGGTTCTCCAAGGGTCACTCCACTCCCCCTCCCTCGGCAGCTTTTTTGTGGATCACCCCAGCCGCATCTACGATGTACTCCCCTTCGCGGTTCTCCTCTTCAATTTTTTCCCTCCCCACCCGAGAATATGGGTGTACTCCTTGATCTCACACTTCTACACATCTACACGGAAGACCCCTGAAGTCATGCGCCTTTTTTTTCTTTGAAAGCTCGGAACGCTGAAATTATCCCCTTATCCTCCCCCCGTTGTCTTCTAGGAGCCCCCCCCTTTCGTCCAACCGCTACGGCACTGAAGCCTTCTTTTTTCGCTCGAAGAAGCTTTTTCCTGTGGCTCAAGGTTGTCCTCTCTACTTTTTTTTTTTTTTTTTCAAAGGCGTTTTCGCGATGCGAGAGATTTTGGTTGGGCTCGCCTTTATCCCTCAGCTCTTTACGTTTTCGTGTTTTGACTGAGTCTCTCGTACCCCCCTGCTGCCCCAACCCTTTTTCCTCCGTCATCGCGACTTGCGCCACCACACCACCTTTCTATCACCCTTTCTCAAAAGTCCTTCGAGCGAATAATCCCTTTCTACTTGTGTCGATTGCTTTTCTTAGAGGTCTCCTCTCGTTGGTTCCTTTTACACGGTAGATCCATCGGATAGCCTGTTCTCCCTTTCGCTCCTTCTCCTCTGACTACGTTTCCTTTTTCCCTCATTAGGTCCCCTTTCTCCCTTCTGAATTTTCAGAGGCGATTATGTGCGAGCCCTCCCTCCACACTTCCGGAAGGTAGTACAATAGTCTCCTGTCCCCCACCCTTTCCTTTTTTTCCCTCTGAGAGCAAGGGACGTGTCTTCTCTTCTCGAGTCCTTCCCTTCGAGCTTTTCACCAGGGAAGCCGCCCCTTCTTGAGGGGAACCGTGGATTTTTCCCCCCCAAGGAACTCCGCGCCCCATTGGCAGGTTGTCGCCTTTTTATTTCACCTGTACCCCTCCCTCCCTACTTCCGAGGAATTATGCTTCCTTCGAATTTCTTTCAAATATTTGAGCAATGGCCTACTCTTTTCGCCCATTTCCTAGCCTCCCCGCCAAGCTCCTGACGTACACACGCGATAAATTTCTCCCCCGCCTTGAATTTTTCTTCTTCACTTGGCCTCTTGATTTTTAACCTGCTCCCCCCCTAAGGTCTCCCTTCTTTTTCTATTCTAGCTGAATTCTTCCTCGCCGTCCCGATTGCCCCTCCCCCGCTTTCCCCCTGCCCCACCCCTTCTTGGAAGCCAGGAAGGCTGGGTTCTTCCCTTCGCTTTTTCCGTACTCGTTTCTTTTCCCCTTAGTGAACCGGTCCGACCTACTTACTCACCTCCAACGAATCTTCTGGTCGGCCGGTCCCATATTTCGGACGTCTTTATCCTTTCGACTGATAATCCAAGGAGTTCAGTTGCCTATAAATTCTTAATCTGTAGTCGGCGCTTTTGTCCTCCCCTTCGACCCCCCGTATCCCTGACACACCCTTCCCCGGCTAGGATTGAGTCAGGTAAACCTCTCTTCCCTCCCTCACAGAAGACCCCTCCCCTTTTTCCTTTTCTTCTCCTTTAGAAGTGGTCTCTGTCCACCCGACGGGCTACTTGTTTCTTCCCAATTTTGACCGTCCACCGCAGGGATGTAGAAGAATTCTACTGACTTGCCCTTTCCTTCCCTGCGTGCACCTTGCCGCCCTTCCAACAAGCACTTCCCAATCTCCCCCTTTTCTTATGGTCCCTTTTTGTTATTGTAACTCAGTTTTCGGCCCGCTCCCTCCCCCCCGATGATTCCTCGCGAACCCGTCCCTGAAGTCCCCTTTTGACCCCGATTTGTTGCTGCGTCGACTTGATCTCCATTCCCCTTCCCCCGGTTCCGTTTCCCTCAGACCCCTTCTTCCCGCCTACTACTCTTTTCGTCAGTCCGGAAAAACTTACTCTTTTGATTCATTGTTTCCCCGCCGACTTCGACCAGTTTGTTTCAAGCGTTTGATCTCCCTCCCCTCCCTTCCTGTTTATCGTCGGACCCAAACCATACTTTCCCCCACCCCCCTGCTGACTCGCCGGTGTCAACACCAGATGTTGGACTAGCTTGATCGACTCTTAACGGCAACCCGTCCTTCCTCCAAATCCCTCCCCCTTTCTTCCCTCTCTGTTGTACTCGACGTCACGAATTACTTTTTTCAATTGATTTGAATGATGTCCTCGTAATTTCTCCCCCTTTCTGGCACCCAATAAGGTTGTTTAACACCTCAGAATCTTCTCTGTCCATCAGTACAGTGGAGGTCTATCGCCACTTAAAGCACGCTCCCAGTCTGACCCTATCAGTTTTCAATCTTTAAGGGGTCCCAAACCCGCTCCCTTTCTCCCCCCACCCCTTGTGAGAATCTTCTCTTTCACCACCTCAGTCTCGACGCACTCCCCCGCCCCCCCCTCTGCCCGTGTCGCCGTCTTCCCCCCCCCCCCCCTGATTCTCAGATTTTCCTCCTTTCCCCCTTTTTTCTTCGTTTCTTTTTCCGTCTCCTCCCCCCCTCCCTATTTCCTTGGAGCCAAGCCTCCTTTTCCCTACTTCCTTTGTTGTTTGCTTTTCTGTCCTTCTCTTTTCTTTTTTTTCCTCCTATCACACTTTTCACCCTTTCTCCCCCCTTTCCCCCCCCTACCCCTCCGGATTCCTCCTCTTCTTTTCCCCCACTCTCTACGGATAACCACCCCCTAGAGTGTAACTTTCATCTAATTCCCTCTTTCGACTCCATGCCACCCAAAATGACATTTCCCCTGTATCCCGAATTGTTAATAGGGTTGGCCTTCAACCCCCCTTTTTCCCCTCTTTTGAGCAGTCCCCAGGTTCCGCGCCGTTCCGTTTCCCCCCACTGCTGAAAACCTGCCATACCTACCAGCTCTCCTTATTGAGGAAAAGCTTCCTTTGCTCCCCCCCTACGAATCGTCACCAGCCTAAGCATACCCTTTATCCTGACCCACCCGAATGAAGGGATCCTTCCCCCATAGAGTCCAAGTCTAGATCCAATTCTCCCCCCTAGTACTTTTTCTACTGGCCTTTCTTCACAGCGAGACCCGTGATGGAGTGTGTCTTTCTTTTTTTAAAGCTGAGTCAACGACTTCATTTTCCGTCTTTCCGCGTTTCCAATCAGTTCGTAGAGGAGGTCCGTAGATTCATGTCCCCCCCCTTCTGGCTCCGTTAGTTATGGCAATTTGTTTTCCCGCTACCTCCGTGACTTCGAAATGAGGTCCCCCCCTTCAAGTTTTCCCCCCCGCCCTAGGAGAGGACCTCTCCCTATTTCCCCCCCCGGTTGCTCTCTCTCTCCGCAGCCCGGAGGAATCTTTTCCCTTGAACCCTTAAGTGACTAAGGTAGAGACCGCCCCTGTGCCGTATTCCCCTGCACACCAGCGGCTCTTTCTCCTTTTTTCCCAATGCTTTTCAGCAAGAAAACCCGAGAGGAAGACCTCCCCCCCCTTCGGACCATGGCAGACCACTATGACATCCCCAGCCTACGACCGGAGCTTCATCAAATCCGGCAATCCCAACCCTTTTTCTCCACCTCAACCACTTTGTCCATCAGGGCAGCAAAATGCAGAAACCCCTTTTCCTTTCTTCTCGCTTTCTCCAGGACAACTCGACCCCCACCCTTTTTTTGACCGGGAGAGAGCCTTTTTTTTCGACCTCGTATTCATATTACGGATTATTTTGCCTCTCCCTTTCGTCTCGGAAAACAAATGGGAAAGCTGGACAGGCGGACGGTTCTTTCCTCTATCTCGTAGCCTTCCCCCTTTTACCTTTTTCACCTTCCCTTCTCTCCCCCCCTCCAACGCGCCCCTCCCCCTTCCGCTTCTCTTCCTTAGTTTTCAAGGCCTTTGAAACTCTCATTTCCTCCCTTCCCTTCCCCTCCCCCCACACCGCCCCTTCTATTTCGACCTGTGCTCCTCTCCAACAAACCACGAGTTTTTTTTTCCCTTCGTTTCAGCCTTGCTTGTTTCCTTCGGTTTTCTTTTTCTGGCTCTCAATTTTCCAACAATCATCTATAGTTCCACTACTCGCATTCTTTTTCGCGGTACTCCAAAGGACCGGGAACTCTGGCCCCCTCCTTCAGACAAGTACCTTCGCCCCCTCCGAGCCCCCCCCATTTTTGTGGGGACGGGCCTCCTTTCTTGATGTGATCCCTCACGAGCCCAAAGGGGTGACTCTTCCCCTCCCCCCCGCTCAGATGAGTTCACCCCCCTATTTCCATCTTTTTCTTAGTGCCTCACCCTTGGACCATTCTGACAGACGTCCCCTTCCCAGTAATGGACGTTCCTTCTCCGTCATCTTCCCCTTCCTAACAACCGCGTTTATCTTTTCTTGCGAAACAACCCCTTTTTTTAACACCCTCGGTTCCCTGATGAAGTGCCTCTTTTTTCCAACTCCTCTCAGATTCCTCCCCCCATATTGCTTTCCGTTTTCCCTCTCCGTTGCTACACGCGCGAAAAAAATACGGTTCCCCCGATGCGTTTTTCCCCTTCTCTTCACTCTTTAAAGCGAAGTAGATTCCACCTTCTTCGTGTGGCCTTTTTGCACTGCGCAGACCCCTACCTCTTAGGTTTTTCCCCCTTCTCTTCCCCTCGAATTTCTTGCCACCCCCGCCTCTCTGGTTCCCCCCACTTTCCTCCACTGCATTTCAAAAGTGAGCAGCTTTTTCCTTTTCTTCTTTTTCTTTCCACTGACTTTCCAAATCTTCCTTTTTTTATCGTTTTAATTTCCCTACCTCCTTTCCGCGTTCCCTGATCAGTCTTTCTATATAGCCCCCCCGAACCCTCCCCCCCTCTGTGTCTCCCACGGGGGACTGGAGCGCTTTTACTCCCCTTTACTTTCCCCTCAAAAGTGCTTTTCCCTCCAGTCTACTCCCCCCCTTCCACATTCGTAATTCCATCACCCTTTCTCTACTCCCTCTCTTTTCTTTTTTTCCCCAATTCCCCCCATGCCTTTCCGACTTCCCCTTCCCCTTCTTCCTTTAATAGTCCCTTGATACGTAAGGCGGCCACCGTCCGTGTCGGTTCGCGTTTTCTGGCAAATGGAAACCCCCTTCCCCCTTCGACCCGCTCTTCCCCCCCCCTTCCCCGGCTCCCCCCCAGTTGCAAAGAATCTTTTTTTGGTTTCGTTCCCTCGAGTTCTCAGGGGAAGTCAATCCCCCCAGCTTAAGCTACTTTCCCTGTTTTCGCGGTTATGGACTTTCGTTCTTCACTTTGACGCGCCCAGAACGATTATACGAGACACCTCTTCCCCCCATAAGTATCTCCGGGACTCGAAAGATCTCGTTTTTGACTTGAAGCTTAGTTCTTTACTTTTTCTCCCTGGCGTATTTTCCCCCCCTTTAACTTGTAACCCTGACCGGACCTTTACCGACTCCAGAACGGCTAATTGGATGACCCTGTTTCCCGCTTCTGGCTCGGACCCCTTCTTCGGCTCGTCTCTCTACAAGGGCGCCTCGGTACCAGGGCAAAAGCTCTGACTCCACCGAGAGCATCTTTAGAAATTTCTTCACTCCTCCCGCTCCGGTCTACGCTTTGAGCGTAAAGCCT
>Ga0179593_1514218_pt1 | contig 10809 bp, 10 predicted proteins | sample CZODoug2_1_08_16_FD_185931 | JGI IMG/M metagenome (GOLD analysis project Ga0179593, IMG submission 185931) | Vadose zone soil fungal communities from Angelo Coast Range Reserve, California, USA - CZODoug2_1_08_16fungal (PacBio error correction) | ecosystem: Environmental > Terrestrial > Soil >... | reverse complement strand
CCAACCTTTGCATTTTTTTCCGAATAGGCACCAAGCCTGACCTCATGCCCATTATTCAGAGGTTTACCCTTTGTTCCCTTCCGGCACGCGCCATCGAAAACCATGGGCCCCTCTGCTGCGGAGTCTCGGGTTTGGCTTCGTCGTGCTCGTCTCTCCCGTCTACTACCGGTGCCTGCTGGTTTCCCCGTTTTCCTTTCTGTCGCGTTTCAAGCTGGCGGTCCCTTCCTGTGTCCGGCTTCCGTCCTTGAGCCCGCCGACCTGGCCTGTTCGCCGCGCTTTTCCCCTTTGGCGTTGACGTTGGGACTTCGACAGACTCGCCTTAGTCGCTTTGGTCTCCTAACTCTTTGACATTTTGCTCTATCCCCGCCCTTTTTGTTTTCGTCGCCGCGTTCCATCCGGAGGGATCCTTCTCCCCCCTTTTCCCCCATTGGCCCTCTTCGGTCATTTGACCGCCCCTCAAACTCCCTCACATGAAGGATGGCATGTAACAGGTGGCGGGGTGATCTTCCCTTTCTCCTTCGCTAGACCGACCGCGATTGGTTTTCATCGAGTTTCAGAGGCCCCCTTTTTTTACGATTTCACGCCCGGCGCACCCGACGTGTTTCAGCCTTTGACCCGCAAGAGAGCAGGACGCCCATATCCGACGTTCGATCATGCGCTTTGAGCTTCTGCTACTACATCAGTTTTTTTTCGTGCCGTTAACTTCCCCCCTTCCAGGAGCCTAACCCTCTGTTTCCCGGCAAGTCCCGGTGATTACTGACCCCAGGTTCGCGTTCGTATGAGGACAGACTTTTACTCCTTTTCACGTAGTAAGATCGGTGTTTCCAGCCTCGGTGTTCTTGCAGGTAGTGCTGCCACCTTTCTACCTCACTCCGACCGGTCCAGCGATGGACCCATGTCCTTTCACTGGATTTTGGAAACATTTTGACGGCGATCCCCTTCTTTTTAGACATGTTCGGCCTCGAAGTTTCTTCAGACTGAAGAAGTCTTTTGAAAGTTCCTCCACTCAAGCCATGACTTGGCGTTGGGTTTTCATCTCTTTTTGCTAAGAGGCCCGCCCTTGTCGTGTCGAATCAGAAACGTGCCTTTTTTTTTTGTTGGACAGGAACCTGATTTGATCAAGGTGGTTGATCAGATGGAGGGCAGCAATCCTCTTCTTTCCCCGTCCATAAAAGGAACCCCCCTGCATCCCTGGGACCTTTTTTCTCCAAATCCTCTCATCCCACTCGCTGGTCTTTAAGGACATTTGTGTGTACACCCCACAAATAATGTTCGCCCACCCCCCCAAAAAAACCCACCCCCACCAACCACCTCCTTATTATTCGTGTAACAGCTTTTCAGCAGATGTTGACGTTGGGCGCTCCGAGTTTTCTTTTTTCAGCGATTTTGTCTCCTGGTTGCTAAACCTTCCTCCTGAGTCTGCTCCAGGAAATAAGAACGGAAGACCTTTTTTCTTCTAAGAGATTTGTTCTAGAGCCCCGTCCCGGCGGGGCCCCGTTTTAAGCCCCGTTCGTCCCCGGCCACAGGAATAGTCCCCTTCCCACCCACCTGGTTCCTCGGCCAGACCACCCTCTAGCCCACGTAGAGAGTGCGACCCCTTCCTTTCGCCGCGTGCCGGCAACCTGAGTCCTGCTTCACCATGGTTGAAAGGGCAATGCCTATGATGTCACAAGCGGCCAATTTTTTCCCAATGGCAGGATGGACAGCCCCAAGGGTCCTCGATGCCAGTCGCCGAAAAGTAAGAGACACCTAGGGTAAGCGCCCTACGCCCATCCTGACCCCTCCCCCCTCTTCTGCCCTTTTATTTTTTCACCCCCCCCTCCGGCACCGATCCTTCCGAGGAACGCCTCGCGACGGACGCTTTTCCTTTCTTGGTCGCATACGGCTTACTGCGTCACTGGCCTACACTCTCATTTTAGGCGTGTGGCATGAGTACCTGTGTCCCTTAATCGCCTTTTGTGAAGTCCCCTGGGCCCACCATCGATCCCCACTTCTCATTACCGCCCTCGGTGTCCCGTCAGGAATGGCCATGACGTTCTTTAGTGATGGTTTTTTTATTCTCTTGTAACGATTTGTCCTTCTGCGTTGTTTGCCTTCCGACTGTGGCCCCCGTTTTTTTCGTTTACTTTCCCCTCTTATCGCTTCCCGGAAGTGACTAGATGTTTTGTTGGTTTCCGCTGGTTAGCGAAGCGCTCTGACCTGTGGATATCCCGGCTCAGTTCTGGTTGACTGGTGCACCTATCTCGAATTGCCCCCCCTTCGTTTTGGGGCCATCTGGCCCCGTATCGTCATCTTGAACCTAATCCTGGCAGTAGTTCTCCGGTCTTCTGGCATTTTTTTTTTTGGGATGCCTTGCCTTTTTTGTGTCGGGCGTGCCCTGATTTCTTCCGGGCTAGTGAACGGTGTCGTGCATCGGCTCGTGTTAATTTTCGCACTGATTACGACGTCTCGATCTTTTTACGTAATTGCGCCGTCGCATCTCCAGGTAGGCCCGCTCCGGCGTGCGCTACCCACAGTGTTTCTTTTTGAGCCTTCTCTGACGCGTCCCCCTCTTTACCCTTCTCCCGTTTGCATACTGATGCTGACCTCAGCCACCTGGCGGACCCCCCCTCCAGCAGTAGGCCCCATGCGTACCCCACCTCTCATACCGGAGAGGAGCCCTGCCCCTTTTTTCCCCCGTACTCAGGTCGCCCGAGTCATCATATTCTCTTCTACTTCCCCCCTTTTGTGATCGCCGGGATTTTGAGTACCGCGGTTTGGGCGAGTATTTGTTCTGGTCCGTCGGTTGTGTACTGGCTCTTTCGGCCTTTGGTTAAGACTTGTTGTGGCGGTGCCTAGCGGGGATGTCCGGCCCATGGCTTCGCGGGGGGAACTTCTCTTTCGTCCGTTCAAAAGCTGCTCAACTGCTCCCCCCAGTTTGTGGCTGGACCAGAGCTGCTGGTCGCGTTACTTTTGGTTTTTCTTCGACGGATATCAGTCCTTCACTCATTTCGATCCATCCCCGTCCCCAGAAAGCGATCCCCCTCTGCACAGACCGATTCCTCTGCACGGGTTCTCAACGTTCCCCCCGGCTAGTCCCATCATGAGCACGGACCCCCTTTCGTAGCAACGGCCCGTCCCCCCCTCCGGAGACAGCTCTCTCCAAGACTGAACCGTTCGGCTGAGTGAGCCATTGCCCCCTTAACACTGTCCCTGTCCCTCTCCATTATTTTCCATGTATCCCCGGCTGGTCTCTAGCCCCCCAGGAGCAGACTCCCCGCAGATTTCACTTCAGCAATCTCTTCCCAGCGGCATCTCTTCCCCTCCCTTGTTGAGTGAGTCGGGACCTTTCCCCCCACCAGAACGCTCCTAGTGCCTCTCTTCTCTGCAATGAAAAAAGACTTCTAACAGCACCAGACCCCTTCTTGAGACTTTTCAATTCTGCGGGACCAATCCTTTTTCTGTTTTTTTTTTTTACAACAGCTGGATTTTTCTAAGGATGTTCTCTGGCCTGCCCTCTTTGACCATCCCCCTTTTACCTCGCCGCCAACATCCACTTTTTCTCCCCTCAGCCGACGACGTATCTGTGGATGGCCTCTCGATGACAGCCTCAGTGAACGACCAAGAAAGAGCTTTTCCCTTTTTCTTTCGCCGCGGTACGTCCTTGTCCCGGCTTTTGCCGACCGGCCCGCGTGGGTTCATGTGGTGGCCCAGTTGGCGCGGGAGTTATGGTGTCGCGTAGCGGCTTGCTCTCCCCGGTGTCGACAACGTCGAGAAACCTGGTGCCTTTTTTTTTTTCGTTTCAGGGCCCCGCTTTCGTCTTTTTTGCGCTTATTTTTCCTCAGGGCTGTGGCATGGCACGGTCAGCTTTTATCTTCAGCTACAGAGGGTGCCTTCTGTGCGTTCGAGCGGCTAAGTCCGGGTCAATTTTTTTCCCAGTCAGTTACTTCCTGGCGACTGGTTTTTTTCTTGGCTTTTCGGGGATGTGACTGGTCGGCAGACGACGCCACCTTGGCTGCGAACGGGTGTTTGTCCCCCCCCCTCCTTCTCGGTCGCTGCTCCAAACACGTTCTGTTCCTGTTACCGATTTTTTTGGGTTTGACCGTTTGCGAATGAATAGAAGTGTCTGGCCTTTTTCTCCGGTTGACCCAGATCGTGTCGGAAATAATGGTGAGCATTTCGACTGCGGAGTCGTCCCCCCAGCGCTGACCCTAGTCTTGAAAGGCGGTTTTCCGACAGGCCCATGGTTTTTTTCTTGATACGGGCCTACCCCCGTGCCGGATAAGCTTGACCTCTCTGTTCCTATCTGTTTGTAACAAGACCCGGCCCCACCCCATCCAACCCGCGACCCCCCCACCGCCCTGCATCCCTCCCACTGCTCTCTCCTCCCCTCCGCCCTCCCTTCATTCCTCCATTTCTCTTGTTTCCCACCCCCACCACTCCTCCTCCCTCCTCATCCTCCCTCAACTCTTCCCCCTACCTCCCCACCCCCTTCCACTTCCCGACCACCCACCCACTCCTCTCCCACCAACCTTTGCCCTCCCCCCCCCCCCACCTTCCCTGTCTTCGCCCTCCATCCCCTCTCACTCCCCAGATTTTCCTCTTCCCCGCACCACTTCCTTGTTACTACTATCTGCCTATTCTTATCGCCACCCTATCCACCTCTACGTCCCATGATGCAGGGGTGTACGCCCCCCACCCCCTTCACTCTTTTTCATTAGTTTTGTTTCCACTTGGGTGTTTTAGGCCGGCCATCTGCGTTCCAACTTCCCGTCCAGGGAGCTGCCCCTATTCCACCATGACGTTTCCCATTTCGCCGTGGGCGTCAACTCGCTGAGCTTTTTCCGCTCTTCCACCGGCTCCCGTTGGTCAGGCCCCTGGCTTTTCCTTTTCACCCTTTGAACTTCGTGTACCCGTCGAGTCCATGCCGTTCAAAGGCGGTGACGTCTCCGCCCTGTCGACATTTTTCCTCCACGAACGGGCTCAGTTCTGACCCCCTTTCTGTTCCAGCGCCGCCCCCCTCGGTTATCCTTGGCTTCGCGATGTCTGACCTAGCGATTGGTTCCCGATGCAATGAAAACAAGCCCCTTTTTTGTATGTAGTTTATGTCCCCTGAGAACTCCTTGCTTCTGAGTTGCCTTGGGCCTAGTGTCTGCAGCAACGTTTTCCATTTCCCCTTTGTAGTAGTCGCAGGTCCTTTTTGTTTTTTGGCATGCTATGGTAGGGCGTGACTGACACGACTCTCAGTGCTGAGCTTCACTTCCTGTCAGCTCCTTTACGGTACTTTCCTGGAGGGTCCGCGACCTTTTGAGCTCCTGGGCGCAATTAGTCCGTCTTTTCCAGACTGGTCCTTTCACCGGGTGGCCAGTTCCAAGGGCCATTTTCCAGTGAATCCCCAAGTAAGCCTGCTCGTTTTCCACCACGCGGTGAGAAGTCTCCCGGGGCCAGGGCTTGGGAGAGGGTTTTCGCTTGGCTAAGTCCTCGTCCGGGCTTTTTTTTCTTTCGATAAGGTGGCCCCTCCCTTGACCCTACCGTGTCGCGGCGACGCCCTCCCCCACGAGGTTATGTCTTTCCCTTCTTAGATGTCGAAATTCGCATGGTTTTAAAATGCCCACATATTTTCTATCCGATTTATTCTTAGACTAACGGAATTTCCTCGGCCCACTGGTTCTGCCCTCGGTCCCGACAGGCTCGTCTGCGAGCTCCGTGATCTCGTCATCTTGCACCTTATTTCTCCTTGCGTCCCCCCGCAATTTCCACCCAAGCGAACTAGGTAGTATTCGGGTTTGGAAGCGACAGGAACTTTCCACCCCCCCCTGGCCCCAGAAAACCCTTATCTTTTTTCCGTTTCCAGGCAACGTCCGCATTTAAGGCGCGTTCCTCTCCCAAAGATTGAATCAGTCATGGGCCATCTCAGTTCTTTTCCTTCGACCCTTGGGCCAGTCATGAACCGCTTATGGTTTGGTCCAGGCGTTGAATCCGCCACCAGGTGGCTCAAAAGTGGGGTGCTTTTTTCGATCGGGTGACTTGCTGCTGATCTCCCCCTTTAGGCCCGGATCGAGGAGGATGGTTCCAAGCACCATGTGGACACCCTGATGTGACTCACTCGTGGTTTCCAACGTGCTGTTTGGTTTGACCAGCATGGCGCCAGCGATTCTCGTACGCTTTCCCCACCTTTTTGATGATCTTCCCCGAAAGAGTACGGTTTCACCACTTTCGATCGTGGGACACCTATATCTTTTTGTTGAGGAGATGTTCCCCCTTCCTTTTCGTGAGACACAGGACTTTCTTTCCCACATCACCTCGGCATGGTGACCCGTCTGCCCGTTTTCGGTCTCGAGGAGTGTCCGTCTCGGCTGGTCAACATTCCCCCAGAGACTGTCCCAAGCTGTTAAACTTTTTTGGCGTTCTCCCCACTTAGTGCTGTTCCCCCTCGATCCCTCGCTTCCGGGACCTCAGCTTTTCCTTTCTTTCCTAATTGTGAACAGTTTTCTGAGCGCAAGCAATTTTTATTTCTTTTTTGAACGTGTCTCGCTGGTTCTTTGTTTTAAATCTCTTTTTCCAACCTTATTTCCAGGTTACCCCCCGTTCACCACTGTGAGAATGCTGATCCCCTGATCTGATTCATTTTCGATCTATGGTTCACCTTTCATCGCAGGTGGCCTCGTAAAGCTACTCCATCATAAGAATTGTCTCGATTTTATTTTTTTGGGGCTCCGACGACACCACCTCGTTTCGGCTGGGTGGAAGATGGTGCCCCCTTTTTTCGATCCCTTCAGATGGATTTTCTTCGGGTTTTATTCCTAGACCCCCCTCCATGGGGCATGTTGTTGAGGCACTTTTTTTTCAGTCTTGGCCCTGAAGTTATCTCTTTTAGACTAGGTTTTACGGTTACCCTTTTCTTCGCAAGCTATTTTTCCAGTTGCTACCCTCCTTTCTTTGGTCGTCCCTCGGCGGCCCTTTCTTTTTCACAATTCACGTTGGCACTTTCTCTTGTTCCCCCCGATGGGACATGAGGAACTTCCACTTGTTAACCTCCCTCCTGACGACGGATGCCGGGACGCCTTCACCGTTGGCGGGGTGCCGGTTTTTTTCCACTTTCCCTCTGACCGCCTGCTGTTTTTATCTAACCATCGCGCTCTCTTTTTTTTTTTGCCATGTCTGGCGAACTCTTTCCGCTGGCGCCCAAAGACGTGTTTCACGTCTTCACAACGAAGAGATTTTTCAGCTTTTCTTTCGAACGCATAAGTGCCTTTTCTTGATTCTTGGGTCATGAACACTCGGTCCGATGAATGTCCTCCCTTTCCCTAAGAATTTTTTCCAATCCACTTGCAGGCGCCTAAAGGATGTTCTTCAACCTCTCCATCCCCCTGATCTGTTCCAAGACTGGCAGACGTCAGAAGCTTCTTGCCTCGGTGGAGGTCCCCTCCCCTCTTCAGCCCCCTCTGTCCTCCCTCCGCCTCCAGAGATTCCCCCCCCTTTGCTTGAGAAACCATAACTGGTCTTGGTTCCCTGAAAGTTCCCCCCCTGGCTGGACGGCCGATCCGTAACCCTGGACCCTTTTCCTTTGCTTAACTTTCGATTCCCTCGAGAACTATTCTTTCTTTTTTTCACGGTGTCCAAAAGGCCCTTTCCGGTGCGCCAGCTTTGTCTGTAGCGAGCAGTGTTCTCGACCCTTCAAGAACGTCCCCCTTATTGTCCCAGGCGGCTGCTCTTGTAGACTCCGAGAGGGTTCTTATCCAGCACTTTTTGCCCTCCGACCCCGCGTCCCCCACTCCAGACCCCTGTATAACATGTCCCGACCTTACCTTTCATGTTATTTTTCTTTTTGGTCGCTAGCAGGGATCCTATCTTTTCCTTTTTTCCAACTCAACGAACCTCATTTCAGCCCCCCTCCCTTTTTTCCCTTCCCTTCAAGTCCCCTCTTCCCTTTCTGGCCCTTTTTGATCCCCCCGTCGGAAGGCAGGAATCTCTTTTCTCCCGCTCGGTTTGTCAAAACGTCTTTTGTTTTCCCTGGAGAGTCGAGACCACCCCTGTTCCCCCCCTCAGGTTCCTTCTCCGATTTTCTCAGAGACCCAGCGCCAGGACCACGCCCGGGCGGCTCTTTCTCGTCGGAACGGAATCAGGTCCCCCAACCCCCCCCCCTTTTTTTTTGCGTAGCCCCCTAGCCCCCCCCTTCCTTGTTGTCGACCGCAGGCGCCGCCCAATTTCTCTTCTCACCCCGCCTGTACTCCCGCCCCTCTTTTTCCTACCCTCCCGGTTTACACGGGATATGCGCCCTCTTCTAGACCTCTGCCGCCAACCCCACGTTTACCATGACTCGTGCGGGACAGCCAATGATGTTCCTCTTTCCCCGCGCCGTCGAACCAGTCCTGAGTTTTCTTTTAATCGCTCCTCCTGTTCCCATCGGCCCCCATGAATTTTGCCATTCCCGAGCCCTAAGCGAAGCTTTTTTTTTTTTGCGATCGGCGGTCGTGACTTTCCCCTTATCATTGCTTGACCCCCTTCTCTCCAAGGCAACATCTCCTTTTTTTTATTGTTGACGGGCTTCGTTTGACTTTTTCTTTTTCTTTCGCAGGGGAAGTTCATGGCCCCCGAATAATTCACCTTTATCCCTCCCCCTAGGTCTTCCGCCAGAGGTCCCCGTCTTTTGTCCCGACGGATGTTCCCGATACTTTTTGTTTTTCCGTATCGGGTCTTTGGTCTTTCCTGAGGCTCCGGATGTTTAAACGAGTATTTTTTAAGTTAACGGAAACGCGCAAGGTAAGTGTCTTTCGTCGTGCCGTGTGACTCTCCGGCTGCTTTTTCCGCTGCCTGAGGTTTAATTTTGATGGCTAGTCTTTTGCCTTAAAGTCGTTAATGTTGCTCTTCGACTTCAAGGTTTCGTTGCATGGCTCACCGTTGCTTCCGAAATGGGTCGGAGTTGGGGGGGGCTCATTCTTTTCCCTTTGAACTCCTCTCGTTTAGTCGAGTTGTCTGGTTCATTGACTCGGCCTTCGTTTTTTGGGATCGACCGGGCTCTTTGATCGTTTTAGTTCTGCTCTGTTTTGATGAGGTGGTTCCTTTTTTTCGACGTAGCCGACTTTTTTTTTTGCCGGGCAGGGATCAGTGTGCTCCTTGCACTTGCAGCGCCAGAGCGATGGCCTTCTCCCCCGTGTACAACCCCCTGAGTTTTCTCCCGGAAGCCCTCTCCGCGACTTTTCGCATGAATCCACTGCGCTCCGTCCTTGGCTGCGCACTGACAATTTTTTTTTTAGTACTTGCCCGGCTGCTTGACTTTGCCACCCCGGGCGTAGAAATTTTTAAGAGCCTGCCATCCCCGGCGTTTCTGGTCTTTACTAATCTCTTCTCTATAATATGTGTTTTTTTTTTTTTTTTCTTTTTTTACCGCGGCGGCCTGAGTACCCTTTTTTTGGAAGTTGGTATGGATTGTCGGCGGTCCGGGGGGTATAGGATGGAGTCCTTTTTCGCTGGCGTTGGGGTGGCGGAGTTTTTCCGGGGCGAAGGCCCCCTTTCCGAACGGGCAGTCTCGGGGGCCCTTCCTCTATTGATGTTGTATCCTAGGTCCAAGCTGCCAAGGTGTATATCCTCGCGTTTGTCTTTATTGGTAGCCCTTCGAGGCACATGCCTTTTAGAACTCTGTCTCCCTTCAGTAGTCCCCCTTCCAATCCCTTCCCCCAGAGCCCGAGCACGCTCCCGGAGCCTTTCCCCTCGAAAGGCCAACTACTTCCGGCTGAGTACCACTCGATACATCCTCCTTTTTCTCCGACAGTCTGATACGGAGCCAGAGCAGCCCCCCCCAGCCGGCCAGTCGATCGCGGACCTTTCCCCTTCCCCTGTTCGAGTTGACCCTAATCCCTTCTCCCCCTGGCGATTCGTCATTCCAACTCATCAGCTTCTACTTTTTATCTATAGGCTCGGTCAGCGACTTCATTGACTCCTGCGTCAGTTGCCCCGTCGTCTTTCACCACCCTACACCCGTCTCATGACGAGGAACCTTTCCTTCATTTCCTGCAAGAAAACGCCGGATATCCCTCCCCCCCCCCCTGAAGCAGGGCAGAAAGTATTCCTGCGGACCTTTGACAAAAGGCTCGGAGTGTGCGGCACACAGCGGTGCCACGGATTAGTTTTCCGCTGCCCTTCCCGGCCCCCCGTGCCGAGCCCTCCACAGCCCCCAGTTTTCGGCGTACAAGCAAGGCCTCTTCGATCCTCCTCCACTCATTCCCCCTCCTATCCCCTCACCCCCCCTCCCCACCCCCTCCCCTTCCCCCTCCACTCGCCTCTCCGCCCCCCCAAGGCACAACCGTCCCTACACCCCTCCCACTCCCTCCCCCCTCCCCCACCCCTCCCCCCCCTCTACATCCCACCCCCTCCCCACCCCACCCCCCCCTATCCTCGGTGTGTTTAACGCTCCTGCTGAACATGAAGTCGCAGGAGAAGACCAGTCCGATACGCATCCCCATGTACCTTCGGTCCGCCCAGGGAGTTAGTTCATTTCTTTCCAATACACGGCATGGGGGGGGGATGGATTTTTTTGGCGATTGAGCTTGCGTCATTTTCTTCTGCGAGAGTGAGGACGTTTCCTTTAACTTATCTCCAGGCCAGAAGGTAGACTCTGACTGGAACGCCACTTGCCTTTCTGGTGTATCTGGTCCGGCACTCTCTCAATATTTTTGACAACTTTTTCCCCCCGATATGTCGGCAGGAACGAGGGTTGAGGAGACGTTCCGGAGCGGCCTTTGTTCCAGAAGTTGGGATCCTATTATCTTTCAAGTGTGTTTATTCGGTTTCCTGGGTCTTAGAGTTCTTGGTTTTGATGGGATGTTCTTA
>Ga0179593_1488012_pt1 | contig 10809 bp, 13 predicted proteins | sample CZODoug2_1_08_16_FD_185931 | JGI IMG/M metagenome (GOLD analysis project Ga0179593, IMG submission 185931) | Vadose zone soil fungal communities from Angelo Coast Range Reserve, California, USA - CZODoug2_1_08_16fungal (PacBio error correction) | ecosystem: Environmental > Terrestrial > Soil >... | reverse complement strand
AGGCTTTCCTCCCCCCTCCGTTCATTTTTTTTCCCTCTGGTATAGTTCGGTTTTGGTCTTTTGTCTTAGCCCCGTAAGATTAGTTCCCAGTCTCTTTCAGGGTGGTTTCTTCCTTTTCTTTTGTATCTACTTTTTTCCAACGACTCCCCGAGTCTTGTTGCAGGTGTGTCCTTTTTGTGATGCATGCACTCGCTCCACGGTGACCCTTTCCCGAATCTTTTCTCTCGGGTTCGGCCATTTTGTTCCCAGCCTTTTTCTCCTCTTATACTTTTGCCCGATGTCCACATTCGCGCATATGTTCGCGCTTTTGTTCCTTGACCAAGTTTTACCCCTTCCCCCTTCATCCACAAATTAGGTTCCTATTTCAATCCTTTTTTCTTGATGTTTCCTTGCAGATTCTTTTTCTCCCTGGTCCACGTTTTGACCCCAATAGCCTGGGGTTTCCTTGATAGGGAGGGGGGGCCGCCGTTTTCTTTTCACCACATAAGCAAGACTGCCAAGTTTTTTGGCCTCTCCTTTTTCCCGCAACCCCCCGCTTTGGTGCCTCCTCCCGTTCCCCTCTTATCGAGTGAGCTCTTTCCCCCCCTCCTTTTTTCGCGGTCACTTGCTTTTTTCCCCTCTTCAACGCACCCACCTTCAAACCCCCTCTTTTCTGGATTGCTACTGCAGTTTTGATTTTTTTCCATTTCAGCACCCTCTTTGTTTTTCCTTTTCTTCCACTCCCCAAGGAGCGAGCCGACCCTTTGGTTCCCTACCGTGTTGCCAATAGTAGTGAAAACCCAACCAAAACATGCCGTCCCCACTCTCTGAGGGTGTCCTTCTGTCGCTAACAGCAAATTTGTTGGTCCCCCCTTTTTTTCTCAGTTCCTTGCAAGTCCTACTCCCGTTCTTTTTTTTTTTTAGATTGGGCATTTGCTGGCAAACGTTCATCCGATTGATCATGTTACTTTCTTGAAGTGTTTTTCCCTCTTTGTTGTGGTCCTTTTTTTTCCTTCAAGTCTTTTTCTCTCTTCCCCATCCGTTTTGTGATCGGTTCCTTTGCGGCAAACAACGCATCAACACGTTTTCGTATCATTTGAAAGACCGGTGTTTACGCGGAAGAGGTTTTCTCTCTTTTCTTTTTTTTTTTTTTTGTCCCTTCTGACGCCCTCTCTGAGGGTTTTCCTCACTGCCTTCGCTTTTCCGCCATGGTACCTTCCCACTTCCTTTTGCGTCGTTTTTTTTTCCTACCTAATCTTGACGAAAGTCTCAGGTGCGTTTCCAGCCTTTTCATCTTATCGGTTTTATTCCTTGACCTACTGTCTTTTCCCTTCACACAGTCTGCTTTTCGCTTCCCTTTCTTTCCCGGCCTGGCCGTCGAACCCCGTGCTCGTCATCTTGCCCGGAGCTTCGCGTTGGTTTTCTTGACGAGGGGTGAGTCATGTTCTTCCTCGTTATACTCCCCTCCCTTTTTTTTCTCTCCCCCATGTCCTCTTGTCTTTTCTTTTTTCCGTCTTTCATTTGTTGCTTTTGCGTGTGTGCGACGGTTCCCGAAGCGATGTTCCCTGAGCTTCCGGCGCTTTCTTGTTTTTGGTTTGCCTTTGAATCTTCTAACCCTGCCTTTGCTCCCTTTTTTTATCGTTTTTTCTTTTCCAAACATGTCTTCCTTGATTGTTCAGTTAAAGTTCTCTGCCAAATAACAGCGCGCTTATTTCTTTTTTCTGTTTCTGTTTGGCCGTCTTTCCTGACCTTTTCTCTTTCCCCCTTGGCTTAGCACGCTCCTTCCTTCTTTTTCCTTGCGGGTTTGGGCGGTGGCGTTTTCTCTTGACCAACCCCCCCCTCCACTGGTTTCCTTTTGACGAATGTCTTCTCTTTCCTGGGCTTTCCTTCCAACCTTTTCGAACACCCTGTCAGACATTCCCTAAATCTTCGTTGACACCCTTTTTTGTCGCGGAAATTTTTGCTCCCCGTCCTTCGCCGGAAACGGTTTGAATGGAGTTTTTTTAATACCGGTCCCTTTGGGTTTTTCCCCTTTTTTTCTACTACCCCCTTTCTTTTTGCAACCTTCGAGCCGGTTTTTCGTTGAACTGCGTCCGTTTTCTACGTTCTGCGTCCCTCAATTTCCATTTTTTCCTTTTTTGTCCGTGCAGTCTGCTGTTGGGTTTTTCCAACCGATAATTTTCCCCGCAGCGGTCCCCCCCCTTTTCGCTCTCTGTTTCGAGTAAAAAACGGCACGTTCCATTTCTTTGGTCCGTAAAAGGCCCTTGTCCCTTTTTTCTGTTTCCTTTCCCGTTTCCACCGGTTTCTTTCTTTTCCCTTTATGCTGGTGAAGTCTTTCTTTTGGACGGCTGCACCCCGGTTTTTCCCCGCCGCCACAGCCCCCCTGTTCACAAATCCTTTTCCCACCGGGAACGTATTCTTTTCCCTTGGCCGCGATTCCTTGTCGTTTACAAGGAGCTCAGGTATCTTTTTTTCTTCTTTTGCTGATCATGCTTTTTCCCCCTTGTTTCTTCCCCCCTGGGCTTGCGCTAGAAGTTGCATCCCGAGCAAGGCAAGCCTTTTCTTTTCTTTTTTTTTTTTTTACTTTTCGTCCTCCCTTTGTTGGAACCTGGCTTTCCCAATCTTATGTGTTCACCTCACTGGATTGATTTTTTGACTCCTGTCCTCCCGGAGTCCTTGCCACGTTTCCCTGACAAAAGATCCCTCAGGGACTAAATTCTATCCATGTTTTCCTCTCCTTTTTCCGCCGATCGCCCTTTTATTTCCCCATACGTTTCCGATACCTGGCCCCGCGTGAGAGGTTTCTAAAAGACCCTTCCTTTCATGTCTCACCTCTTTCGATAGTGTGACCTAATCCTTCATTTTTTTTCCTTGTGCGGGCCCCATGACTACTTGCTCCGTTCCTTGGTGCGTCTCGAGGCCCTGGGATTTTATCTTCTAGTCCCTTGTCCCGTTCCCCCCTCATATTCCTCTCTTTTTTAATTGCCCACCTGGCGGGTTACCCTCTTTTGTTTCTTTTTTGCGGCGGAGGGCTTCGCTAGGTTCCGTTCCTTATTGTACCCAAATACCCAGTCCCCTTCTTTTTTCTGGAATGGTACTGCTCCTGCGCCAGACAGAAGTGTGCAAGACACTGAGTCCATTAACCCTTCCTCGGAGAAGTTTGCCCTTTTGCGCCCCCCGGCGGTTTTTTCCCTTTCTTTTTCTCTTCGCCCATCTCCGGATCAATTGCTTTTTCCTGCTCCTTCCTTCACTTTTGACTTGCATTTGTCCTTTCGTAGGTTCCAAGCCTTCTTTTTTTTCTTTGGGACTCCCCTCCTGGCTTTTTGGTTTTTGTTTGGTGGTCGCCAATTTTTTCCCTTTTTACGGCCCAACAACCTGGCTTTATGGGTGACCGTGCGGAATTTCGGAGTGATTCACCCATACGTTTTTCTTCTTACGCGCTTTTTTTTTTTTTTTTTACACCTCGTCTTCTTTTCTTTTTCGTCCCCAACGCCTTCGTTTTGTAAGGTACCCACAAGGATAGGGTCTTTTTTCCACCCTCTCAGTAGTACTCTGACTGGTGTCCCTTCCCTTCCCTTTTTTGAGACACCCGCCCCGTGTCTCCCCTTTGTTTTCTTGTAAAGTTTCTTCTTCTTTCTTTCCAGAGTTCTCAGCGCTTTTACACCAATGGCTCCTTTTCTTGGCGCGACTGTCCCCGCCCGTGCAACGACCCCGGTTTGTGATCGGTTTTTCGGATCACCCCCTACACAATTGAGTTGTGGACCTGGTTTTTTCCCTTTGTCAGCGCTCCTTGACTTTCCCGTTTCCTTCTAGCTTTTCTCGGCGGATCCCTTTCTCAATTGTATGCATTGCTTTGTGGGTTTCCCCCTTGCCTTCCCCGTGCACCATCTATCATTCTTGAACTTCTTTTTTTTCCCCCCCTTTTCCCTTCCTGCAATGGGCTTTGCTTGTGCCCGACTCTTATTGCAGGCTTATGGTTTCGCTTTGCCACTATTGCTTGGAAACCCTCACCCCCCCTTTGTTTGGTGCTTTCCCTCGTCCGTATCCCTTCCCAATCATCGAACTCACGTCTTCATCGCTTGGTGGGGAACTGTTCTTTTAACGCCATTTTCCCTCCACATTCCCACGTCTCTCCCCTATTCTTCCTCCTTTGCTTGGCGTACCCCCAGCTGCCCCCGACCGCATTCAATTGGCGGCGAGCCTACGTTTACCTATCCTCGTGAGGGTGGCTGGTTTCCCTTTTCACCCCCATCAACCGATACTGGCGTTTCCCCTTTTTTGACGCCCTCCCAGTGTGTGATGGCTTACCCTGACTATTGGAAAACCATTCCTGGGCGGCTTGCTTTTCTTCTCAAGGTTTTTTGGTTTCGTTTTCAAGCAAGGAAACCCTTCCCCCTGGGAGGCCTTTTGCCCGTCCGCTTCAACTGCTCTCTTTCTTTTTTTTGCGATTTTAGTTCCGGGGACTTGGGTTTCTTCCCTCTTCCCTTTATTTATGGAAGGAGTCCTGGGGTCTGCGTCCGTCCCTAGGAACGTCTTTCTACCGTTCCCCTCGACAGGCGGGAAGGGCTCTTCTGCGACCCCGCGATTTTGTGTTTCCCCCCATTTTCTTCCCTGCAACCCCCCCACAAAACTTTTTGCCTTTTTTTCTGCGGGTCTTTTTCTTTTTCCCGACCCCATTTCCACGCGAGCGATTGTCCGTTCGCTCTAGGAATTGCGCAAACAGCCGGGTTGCTTTTTTTTTCTAGTGTTTGGGCGCGTGCCTCCTCGCCCTTTTTTTTCTGCTCGTGCCCTCACCTTCTGTTTCTCACTGCATGATATTGGGCCCCTTTCTACACTGCCGATTCGTCGGTTATTCCCTGCTTTTTTTTCCAGACGTTAGCTGTCTCTATTCCTCCTATCTTTTCTTTTCCCCCCCTCTACCTTTGGATTCGTTTTTTTTTTTTTTTTTTTGATTCCCTATCGCCCATTCAGCTTCGCCTCGCCCAAGTCAGGGGGGGGTTCCCGTTACGTGTCCCTTACTCGTTTTGGACAATTTTTTTTTCTTCTGACATTGGGCCAATTTGTTGGCCCATCGGCCTTGCACTGCCTTGCTAGGTCCACTTTTACTGGCTGAATATGTGGATGTCTCTTTTTTTTTCCCAGCAGCTTTTTTGGTGTTTCTGCAGTCCCCTTCTGTCACGGACGGACTTTAGGTGCTGTTCCCCTTCCCGTGTTTTTCCTTCTGACACCCCTCCCTTTATAATCATCTTCTTTTTTTTGACCCCCCCCCGAGGAAGAAAGGGATAAACACCCTATCTTCTTTTAGAGCCACTGCCCCACTTCCCTCGGACTGGCTTCTAAGTTTTCCTCTTCCGTTCTGTCCCTTTTGCGAGCATCCGCAAATTTTCCGAGACTTATGCTTACGCCTTTGGTGTGTCCTCACCGTTCTTTAAAAAAAGCTAAGCAGTCTCGCGTTCGTCTGCCACGCAAGTGGTTCGTTTTTTCCTGGTTTTCCCTTTTTCTTTTCCTTCCCCCCATGGCTCCCCAGGCGTGTTTGGTCCAAATGTTTCAGTTCGACTTTTTTGGGCGCCTCACTTTTCTGCTCTGGATGCTTTGCGCCCCGTCCTCCGCTCGTTGATTGTGTTTCCAGGACCCAGTGCCTCCGTTTCCAGTTTTTCCCTAGTCCTTTCTTTCCTTTCACTGCGATTTTCTGTCTGAGAGTTGGTTTCTTTTTTGGGAAGTTTTTTTTCGTCCTCTGTCTTTTGACTTGCGGCTGCTGAATCCCCCCTTTGGACCTGTCCTCGTCCTTTTTTTTTTTTGTTTTTGGCTTCTTCCCGATTCGTGTGCGTTATGCCCAAACCCACCCCTGCGATCGTCTTTTCGACTTTTGATTGGCTGACACTTTGATTCTTCCACTCGTACGATTGCTATTTTTGGTTTTTTTTTTCCCCCCTTCTGATTAGCTGCCCTTATCGCCCCCCCATCAATGTCTTTGCCTGATAGTCGTTTGGATTGCCCTTTGCCGTGCCTCATTTTTTTTCCCCACTTCCGTCTCGGTCCCTTCTCTAATCCTTTTTAGAGTTGCCGGGGTTCTTTTTGATGGGCACCAACATCCCATTTTTTTCCCCCACTGCCCGAAGTTTGATCTCCCCGTTCTCGTTGGCCTCGGCCATGCTCTCCCCCCCAGCTTTCCTTTCCCTGGTGCCGCTGTTTCTCAGGTTTGACCCCCCGAGGACCCCGATGAACCCCAGTTCACCCCTTTTTGCGGTTGTCCGGGTTTTTTACCGGCCCAGATTGGGCTTTCTTTTTCATTTCAAGCGCGTGCGGCAAATCTTTTTCCCTACCCTCTCTTTTTTGAAGTTCCCTCCAAGAAAAACTTGACCAACAGAATTTAACTGTTTTTCCTTTCTCCCCTGCGGTCTTGCCTTCTGGTCAAATCCCCCCCGGTATGGACGGGGTCCAGCCAGTGTTTTTTTATGTCTCTCTTGAACCCATCCTCTGCGGTGTCCCCCAGGTACCCACCCAGCCCCTCTGGTTTTTAATTGTGCAGGAAATCTTCAGCCTCTTTTTTACATGTGGTTTTTACCGTTGTGTCCCTGCACGCGATGCTTCATCACGCTTTTGACCCCTCAGTCCTCCGGTCGGATGGTATACCCAGGTTCCAACCCCCCCCCCTTGCCAGCTCCCTTTTTTCCCCAATTCCGGGTTTTTCCCAAATCTTCCCCTGCCGCGACTCTCCTCTGCCGCTTGTCAATGTGTCTTCCCCCCCCCCCCTCTTGTTTGCCAAAATCCGTTCTCTGTTTTCGCATTGATCGCGGCTCTGCTCCAACGGTGTCCTCCCCTTTGTTTGACACCCCCTTGATACCATGGCGTCACCCTCTTTCCCACTGATCGCCCGGTCTCCAAGGTTAGATCAGTCGATTTTGCAGCACGGGTGTTGACTTTGATTGGGTTGGATTGTTTCCCTCCTTTTGGAGGGGGATTCTTGATGGTCCAGATTTCTTCTTAAACCTGCTGCCTAATTTTTCATGGCCCTTTTTCGCGTTCCTGCCTTTCCCCGGAGGGATGTTTTTTAGCGTTGACTCCTTCTTTTCGGTTGGGTGCACCCTGAAAGACGCTATTTTTCGATTCTCTTTGTTTCTCCTTCTTTTGAGGAACCTTCTTTTGACGACCCACTGGGGGTGGTGTTTTTTTTTCCCCTACTCCCTGGGCGTGACTTCCCCTGGCTCGTAGTTTCATCGTCCCGGCCAACGTCTTTTGGACATGGAGTTTCCATTTGCTCGGTTTGTGTTTCCACCCCAGTTTCGAATGCCTCTCTTTTTCGCCAAACCTTCTCTGTTTGGTCGTTTATCTTACTTGCGGGCATACCTGCGGTTAATCGTCCGGGTTCCTTTTTTGTGGGCACCTTTGCCGTTTGAGGACGTTTCCCCTTTTCCATGAGTCGGGGGGAGCCTTTTTTTTCTGACTTTCTTTTTTGCGGACGCTTTTGACCTCTCTTTCACGTCCCCCCACTTTTTTTAGTTGTTGGAACTGCTTTTCTCCCCTTTTTTGAGGCAGAACCAAAGCTGGTCCCTGCGGTTTCCAGTTTTTCCCCCCCCTCCCCCCCCTGCTCCTTGTTTCATTCCTTTTTACCTTGCCCCTATCCCCCGCGTTTTCCAGCCTTGTTTCCGATTTTGGCCGCCGGGGGACCCCTTTCCAGTGGTTTTTCATCTCCCCTCTTTCTGCCCCCTTTTTTGCTTAAAGCGATTTCCTTCAGTTTTTCTTTATGATACCCATCGTTTTGTTACGTTTTCCGTTTCCCTGGTTCGTGGTGTGCCCCTCCGATGTTTGCTTTTTCTTTGCCCGTTTCTTGTTACGTATTAACCTTTTCTTCTGCTTCAGAGCATTCCCCTCCCCAAGCAACACATCTTTTGCCCCTTGTCTTTCCCTGCTCACACCGATCTGGGGCAGGGCTTCCGTTTTTTTGTTTTCTAAATGTGCCCGGAGCGTTGTTTTCCTTCCGGGGCTGGCCATTTTTCATTCCCCCCCTCTCGTACATGAGCCCTATCGTTTGCCTTAACCCATACACGCGGACATTCTCCTAATTGATTGAAACCCCGTTTTCCTTGGAGCCATACTTTTCCCCCCCCTGCGGCCAATTGAGGCCACCTCCCAGAGAGTCTCGCACCTGCCGGATGGTCCTTTTTTTTCGAGGGCAGGGTCCCTCAGGCTTTCACTCCAAGACGCTTGACCTTTTTTTCCCGAAGGTTCCTATGACCCTTTCCCGGGAACTGTCCCCCAATTAACTTTCGTTTAAGCTACTCCCCAGACTTTTTCCCCCCGGTTTTCTTCCATTTTCCTTTTTTTGAAGCATCAGAACATGACCTTTTCTCTTCGAGAGTTTATGTCCCCCCCCACTGCTTTCACCACCCCGTCACCACCACGCCCTAGTTTCTCTTTTGTCGGTTTTCAGAAAAAGGTGTCCGCTTCGGGATCTGATTTTCTTGATCTAGGCTGTATCGTTTCTCGTATTTTTTTTTAAGTCCCAAACTTTCCCTGTCCACCCTTCAAAAGTTCGCCTTCCCTTTTTTTAGACCCTTTTACAGGATTCTTTTGCCCCCTTGATTTCTAATTCGATTTTTTCGGCCTTCACCCATCCCGAGTCCCCTTGAAGTTTTTCCGTGGGGGGGACGATGCTTGCGTTCCCTTTCTGCTCACATTCGCCGCCTCCCCAGAGTGAATGGACATCCCCTGCGGAATTTTCTGTTCTTCGGACATGGTAGGTTTCGAGTTTTCCCCGAGGACCCCACTGCCCTTTTTTCTTAGCCCTCTTCCTTCCTGCTTTCGCAAGGCGTTTCTGCACTAGGTTTTCACCTTTTTTTTGGAGGTGCGCCCCTTTTCATTTCATTGTCTTCCTCAGAAAATCCCCGCCTGATTCCTCGGTTTTTCTTACTCTTTTGGTCCACGTTCACAAACGGCTGGACGTCCTGGGCCCCCACGGAGTGCATTTCCGTTTTTGTTCAAAAGATAGCTCTAAAAAACCAACGCCGCAAAACTTACTACGTCTGGTGATCGTTCGGCACCCTGCCTAAGCAGGTTCTTGGTTTTTTAAGTTCCCCTTCACTTTTATGGCTTATAGGATGATGTCAGCAACTGCTTGAGCGTAGGCCCCGCATCATCTCAGATGATCCCTTTGACGAGGGTTACGGTTTTGATTTTGGCTTTCCTCCTTCAGGAATACTCCGGTCATCTTCTCGTTTTTGAGATCCCTTGCTTCTGAACGGCCAACAAAATTCTCAACACTCCTGACCTGCGCTCATGATATTTCTTCATTGATGGCCGGGTTGGCACCGCCGGATCAGGTTTGCGGATTCATACCGATATCTGTTTCTGGGTATGCCGTCACTGGCTGGCCGTTGCCACCCAGTTTTGCCAGGGGGGTGTCGACACCGTACCCACCCTCCTAGTTGTCGGGCGTTTTTTTCAATTTTGACGCCACGTCTGCAGTCTCCCTGCTTTTGGTACCCTGTTTTCAAAAATTGGCTCTCGTTTTCGTTTCTTTCCCGTTTCCATCAAGATTGCCCCGTTTTTTCCACCCCATTCTCCTTTGTCAGTCCTGGCCTGAGAATGGCCCCGTGATTTTTCATTTTTTAGCAGACCCTCGCACAATCATGTCCCTTTTTTTTGTCGTCAAACTCCCTTACCAGCCTTTCCTTTCAATACCCCCCTTTGCAAGGCTGGCGTCGTTTTTCGTTTTTTTTGAACAAGCAATCGTCGCCCGCCGTCTTTTCCCGGACCCTGAGTTTTTTCTGCCGCGCTTCCCTCTGCTCACCTGAAATAAAGGGTTTTCCGAAAAATGCTTTTTTTTTCCCCTGTTAGTGCCATTCATTTTTTCAACCCCCCCCCGTTTTCGCGAACATCTCCAGAAGTTGAAGCCTTGCCGCGAAATATTTTTCTCCAGTTTCTTCCCCCCGCCCCCCCTCTTACCTATTTTGCGTTTTCCCATTGTCTGTTTTTGAAGCGGGTACTTTGTCGGAACTCACCTCCCTTCGGACACCTTCTATTCTTGAGGGGTCTTCTTCCTTACCGCCACCCCCCCTGGACCTTCCTTTCATCTTCGTGTTCCCCAAGAAGCGGTAATTTCACAGCCGTCGCCCCCCCCCCCAGGCGTATCATGGAATCTTTTTTGTTAAGTTTCACTTTCTTTTCGACGGCCGTCTCGTCTTTACCCAAGAGGTGCCATCGCTTTCTCGCGTGGAACCCTGTCTTCCGCTTTTGTTTTGTTCATCTGTCCCCTTTGCTGTTGCGCTTAAATCCGCGATGCGTAGTGGGCTTTTTTTATGGTCCCACCCGATAAGCTTGGACGTGTCGGTGGGTCCAGGCGTCCGTCGTAAAACACGTTACATTTTGTTGTTCCCCTCCACAAGTGGTCCGAGTTTTTTTTTTTTTTTAAATGTCCGCAAGGGCCGCGGTTTCTGTCGGTTTAATTCCTTGATGCTCATCCCCCCCTCCGGTGCCGTTCCGCTTTTTCCCCCCGGCCGTTCCCCACCGCCCCCATCGCTTCAAACCAATCTTCCGGGGGGTTCGTTTCTCGGATGTCGCCTTTCCCACAGGAGCTTTGCCCCCTGCCCCTCTTGTGCTCTTTGCGCAGGCCGGGTCCCGGCGGCGCCCCCAGGGCTTGCCCTATAGCTGCCACCAATGGGTCTCTGAGGGTCAGCGGGTTTTTTTGATGGAATGACCTCATTTTTTTTCAGGGTGCTGTTCTTCCCCCCTTCACCCCGTGGCGACGCTTCCACTTTTCTTGTGGAATTTTTTGTGGACATTTCTGGCCTGACCTTTAATGCCCCCTTGCACGGGAGACCCAACACAAAG
>Ga0179593_1480821_pt1 | contig 10809 bp, 15 predicted proteins | sample CZODoug2_1_08_16_FD_185931 | JGI IMG/M metagenome (GOLD analysis project Ga0179593, IMG submission 185931) | Vadose zone soil fungal communities from Angelo Coast Range Reserve, California, USA - CZODoug2_1_08_16fungal (PacBio error correction) | ecosystem: Environmental > Terrestrial > Soil >... | reverse complement strand
GCGTCCCGCATTGTTTGTTTTGTGTTTGCTTTCTTTTTCCTGCCTTTCTGTTCGTTTTTGCTCCCCCAGCTTCCCTCTACTTTACAGTTTTTATACCTAGCTTGACTTCCCGCTATCGCCTTTTCCCCCGCGTAAGTCACGTCAGAGCGTAGGACCATTTAACTTCCAGCCGCTTAGACCTCCCCCCTAGGTTCATCCGGGCACGGCCCGTTCAGGTGGATTCCATCCCTGTAGTGTGCAGTAGGTGCAGACCTTTTTGAGGTGCGTGGGCGCGGGGTCGATGAAGGGTCGCCTAGGTCGTTTTTTGCGCGAATTCGACTTCAGCGTCAGGCTTTACCCCTGTTCCGGTCTACATTCTACTTTCCCCTTCGCTTCTGGACACGAGTTGTTTTGTTGCTTGGACTCGCCGAGCGTTTTGGTCTGGCCTTTGTCTGTGGACAATAATAGGGGGATCTTCCAGTAACTGAAATCTATCTCCCTAGGTTCGCCCCCCCCCCCGCATTTCTCGACCACCGCACCTGCTGCGGTTCTCTTTTTGTTTATACTTTTCTTCTTTCTTACGTCAGCCATCTTCTAAAACGGCGCGAGCTTGCTGCCTCCTTCTAATGCGCATTGCATCGTTTTCCGTAACTGCGATCCGCGTTTGATTGCTTCCTGGTCGAGACACGTTTTTGTGATACTCTTCTCTGAAGCGTTTCCCTGAACTCTTAGACGCTCACCTTCCTGCGTTGACTTTAGCTCATTGTCACTTACTGAGATTGCAAGTGGCGGGTTGTGTCTTCTCTCCCACCTCCGGTCTCTCCCCCCCTTCTCTTTAGCTGGTTGCGTTTTGCTATGTCTTTCCCCCTTCCTGAGTGGCGACCATCAACTGACGAACTAGTTGTCCCCGACACCGTCCATCCGCCTATGAGCGCTTTCTGTTACGAGCGACGCGCGCCCGGTGTTTTTTGACTCGGGACAGACCGGATGTCACCCTCCGTGTTTGACGCCCACGGTGTTTGATCGGTTGACCCGTACCCCTCTTTTTTTTGCTTTTTAGCTTCCTTGTTTCGTTGTAGTCTTTTATCTCTTTTGCCCGGCCAGTTTTCGACGATCACTTTTGACAGTAAGGCACACGCGGCGGCGGATGGGTGCGGGTGACCCTCAATCGTTAGAGTCCTTCCTCCGCCCCTTCGGCCGATTCGCGTCATTTCTTTTTCTCCCAGATAGACCCCTTCCCGTGTGACCTCCCCTCCAACGGATTGGCCGTGTGTTTTTCTGCCTTTGTGTCCTCCTGTTCCGCCGACACCGATCACGGAGCAGCCCCCGCGGCGCGATTCTCTAGTCGAGTCTTCCCCACACCCTAGTCCCCCCCTCCCTTTTGCCATTCACGCACGGCGCAGTCTTCAGTGGCCTGTTCACCGTCGAAGTATTAAAGTTTTTAGCCACGCTTTCTGCGAGTGCCGTCTTATTCTCCGGGTCGCTGACGACACAGGGGTTTGTTTTTTTACAGTTTCCCCAGAATTTCTCCTCGTTCGTTTAGCATTTTCTGTTTGAGAGAGTTTGACTTTTGGTGTCTCTGTCCCTCCCCCCTCGATTGTTTTCACACCCTTACGTCGGCTCACCCGGTTTATTCTGGTTTCTCCCCTGAGCGAAATGGTTGCTCCTTTTTTACCACACTCACTCAGAACGGTTGGGTTTTCACCGTCATCCCTCCTCCCCCCCTTTCTGACCAGGTAAGTTTCTTTGCTTCTTCTCTTTCTGCCCCCACGGGGGGTGATTCCCGTCCTGTTTCGACTCTTTCTTTTGTGTTCACAACCCGCCCGCCCTAACATCCCACTCACTAGTGCCGGAACTGCGTTAGGGTAGCTACGTCCCCCCACCTCTTCTTGGCGGGCGCCGTAGGCTCCTTCGTCCCCCCCCTCTCCCATATTTTCTTCCGGGGAGAAGTTTCTCTAGCTTTTTCCTATGGTCCTCCCATACGTTCCTTGCTTCTTTGGCTCTCCCCCTTTGAAGTGCAGTTCGTTGGTTGAAGGCCCTTTTAGCGTTGCATCCTTCGGTTCCTCAATCGAAGGTGTCGTGGTTATGCCACACTGACACTTTTTTTCTTCCCTTTTCCCCGCGGCCCAGGCGTCCCTGCGGTTCAAATCCTGGTTCGTAACTTCGGACCCTCTTGCCTCCTCCGCGTGAGTAGGAACTGTTCCGTTATTGCGCCTCCTCTCGAGTTGTAAGCTTTGAGCTTTGACGCACTAGCTCACTCCTGTCCCTTCCCCCTTCCTCTTACACACAGCATTTTCCCATCCCCCCTCTCCTCCTACATTGCTGATCGAGCGGGGGGTTGTGTTCGGCCCTAGTCGCGGTGGTTTTGGCCTTGCTCGCAGTTTCTTGTGCCGCGGTTTTTTGAGATAGGGCCGGGGGATTCGCCGTTGCTTTTGTCCTGTGATACGCCGCTTAAACCGCCCTTTTGTTATTCCTATTTTCCCTTAAGTTTTTTTGCCCGTCGTAGCCTTGCTTCTGTTTTATCCCCCCTTCTTCTATCCTCGATACTTCTTCCCGTACCCCGTCCTGACACACGTCCTCCCTCCGCATCCAACACCCGGCCCTCCCGCCGACGAGCGGCGTGTCGCCGCCGCACGAGCCCTTCTGGTGTGACCCACTCTGTTGAACTGACCACCCCCCTGTTATTTTTTTTTTATAAACCCCCCCGAACCCCCCCTCCCATCTTCCGGGAGCACAACCCTGTGTCGAGCTCCTGGTCGCGTGCCGCCTTGCCCCGGCCGGAGCACCACATTCCCGGATAGAGACGTTTTTCTGAGTAGTTTTCCCACGTTGCGTGTGCCGAGCCCGCAACCATGTTCTCCTCCGAGACGTTCACCTTGTTTCCCTCCCCTGCCTTCTCATCAACCTGTCATGCCTGTTGAGACGCGTTTCGGCTCACCTTACATTTACTTTTCCCCCTCGAAGAGTCTTCCCCCCTCCTCCATGAGAGATACGGCTGAGGTTTAGCCCGGCTGACCAAATTCATTTCTCTTCCCTCGCACGTCCCCCCCCCTCCTTTTTGGGGAACTCCTTCCGAGAGCGACCCCAACACGTTTTCCCCACTGGACACCTTCCGAGCCGTATCGTAATCTCTTGTTTTTGCCCCTGCGCAACCCCCCCTTTGATCATTCTGCCACAGACGGCGACTCACTTCTGCGCGATCTCTCTCCCCTCCCCCTGTTTGTGAGTTTTCCCCCCCCCACTCTAGTTCTGGGCCAAAGAGGTTCCTCTTGCTACTTGAACGGGCTTGTGTTTTTGTCCCACCGTTCCTTTTTTCCTCGTTTATGCGTTTAAAAAGCAGTTCCGCCCTGGCAAACTTGGAACATCCTCCCCCTTACAACAACGCTCTTCTTAATTTGTTTAGATCGTACCGTTGCGCGTTTTCTCCGGACCTGTTCTTTGTGTCCTCTCTGTTTTCCTTTCAGGTCCCAAGTTCCTTTGGAGTTTCATTTCACGACCCCCTCTCACCCCGTTTTACCCATCCGCTCACCGTTCCTGCTCTTTTTCTGCGAACGAATCCCCGCGTTCTGGTCTCGCCCCCCGCCCGTCCCCTAACGCAGCTCCTCCAACGGTCTCGGTCTGGACTTGGCAGCATGGTTGACCACGGTGGGAACGGTCGCTTTGTGATGTCCTCGCTCGTTTCTCCAGAGTTTTCTCGTCTCCCTGTGCACACGTATGCGGCCGGCCACCCCCCCTGTCTTTTAGCCGGCCCCTTTTTTGCCGCCTACCCAAGTACCTTTTTCGTATTGGTTGCTTGTGACGGTGCGGTAAGGTCGTGTTTGAGTATGGAGTTTTGGTTCCCGAAGGCATGGTGGTAGCGGGCTCCCGTGGTCCGCGCTTTCCTTTTGCTGGCACACAGGCTTACGCCTTCGTGTCCTCTGCTCTTGCTGTGTGCTTGTACGTTGAACATGACTACTTCTTGTGGTCTTTTTTTTCGCTTCACGTTCGGGTGCTTCCATTCGGGCGTGCATCGGCTTTCCGCCCGCTCACTGCCGCCCTCACCGGCCTTCCGGTTTGACACGGTTTCTCTGTTTTTCCGTCATTCCGGTTAGAGGGGAGCTCATAGCCGTTTTCCCGAGAGCTCGGGCTTTTCTGTCCTTGTTGGGTCCTTCTTTTCCTTCTTCCTTGACACGCCACTACCCCCTCGGTATTGTGATCTGGTCGACTCTCGGCAGTTTGTCTCTCATCCCCTGCCTACCTCCCCTCATTTCGTCAAAATGACACAGTGATTCAAGGGCAAACCTCCAGCTACTCGACGTCAAACTCGGCCCCCCCTTGCACCGGGAAGGTCTTTATCGTTGTCTCGCAGCGCTCTTACCCCCTGTTCTCCCCGCCCTCCTCCTTAAGTTAGCCAGACCCTTTGTCTTCCCTTTACCCCCCCACCCCCGACCGCCCCATCTCCCCCGATGCGTGCCGCCAGGTAGTGAACTACAGTAAACACCCCCCCTGAAGGAACTCGCTGACCATGTTCCAGAGCCGCCTTCCCCCTCCCTTTCCCTTCCCCCTCCGGGATTTTCCCAGTCCCCCCCGCACATACCAACACGACTTCGTGTAACCTCGAGCTCGAGCCCCACTTTCCTTCTGTGTCGGTCCCCCTATTTTTACCCACACAGGCAGCGTTTCTATGCTGCCAGGACAGACCCTTCCCTTTGCTCCCTTAAATCTGGGTTCCCTAAGATATTACTTTCCCGGTGGCTGCAGAGATCTTGTTTTCACCTCACCTGCTTGGCCCTACCCCCTTTCTTCCCGGTCTGGTTTGTCTCAGCACTGTCTTCCCCTACTTTTTTGTAGTCTCATCCCCTGTGTAGCCTGGTACTTCGGTACCCGATGTCTCCCCGGGCCAGTAGGCAAACTGTGTCCGGATTGAACTATTCTCTGCCTGAACCACTTCCTTTTTCCCCCTGTCCCACTCCCTTCCCCCATCCTGCTCCTCTGCTCGACCGGCCCACACCCTTCTTAGGATCTCCCCGTGTGTAGGGGTCGTGTGCGTGTTGTTCTGCCGTTGTCTTCCTGAAAATAGAGGCGGTTTTCCTCTTTTGTTTTTTCCTCTTTTTACCATCCCCCCCGGACCTTTCGGAGAAGACGCGAGTTTCCGCTCTAGATTTTTTATCCTCCCCAGTTCGCTCTTTCCCTTCTTGCCAGTCGCTCGGTGCTGTCTTTCCCCCTCGTTTGGTTCCCCTCACCTTATGTAGATTTACGAGGGCCCTTGTTTCCTCCATCTCATCTTCCTCCGGTGCCCCCTAGCACCCAGCGCTTTTTTTAGGACTCCTGCGTATGTAAACCTTGTAGTCCGTTCTGCTTCTCCTCCTGATCTCTTTTCCCCTTTTTTTTCCTAGAGATGAGTTCTACCAGGTCCTTTTCCTTCATTTGTCGACGCGCAGGGCACGCTACGATGATTTTTGCGGCAGTCCCTGGGTATTTTGTCTCCTTCGACGGCCGCCTTTCTTTAGCCCCAATTAACTTTTCCTTCGGATTCGGGCGAGCCCTTGCTCCTTTCTTTCCCCCCGCAACCCTGTGGCAAGGGGCACTGCGCGAGATCGACGGTTACACCTTGGGGCATTCTTAGCCTTCCGGTGGTTAGTCAAGGGGTACGGGGTAGTCGCTCACTTCAAGTGGATTGACCCTGATCACCCCCTGACAGCGTTCTCGATTCTTCTGGTTAGAGGAACCGGCGATTCCTGTACCCTTGTTTTTTTTTACGTCGGCGGAGACCGGGATGCGGGTCGTTGAATTTTCCTGCACCCTCTTTCTTCCGTCGGGGCGGCCTTCCTTGGCTCTTGTCGGACCTAGACGAGTGCGGCGCTGCTTTTTCTTCGATTGTCCCCCCCCTGCTTTATGTTTTTTTCGGGCCACTGTTTTATGGCGTTTTCTTGTCCCATTTCACGGTCCGCACCTCTGTCGTTGGGCCGCCTGACCTATGCTTGCCCTCGCGCGACAGAAGCAGTTTGACGAAACTTTTGGTCTTACCTTTCCCTCCTCGTTGACACATGAACCCCTTGGTTTAGCGGGGACTGGACGGTCCTAAGGAGTTTTCTAATGTGATTGGCCCCCCCCTGCTGCGGGTCGTCAGCTTATGAGGCGTGTGAACTCCTTCACAGTGCATGCTTGATGCTTCAACGACCGCAAGCGGCGGAGGTGGGGTTCGCTTCCCCATCTTTCTCCTTCCCCCGTCCTTCCTCCGAATTTGCTGCAACCTACTCCCGATGACAGGCTTTTGAGCTTTGGGTTTCCGTCCTCCAAAGTATGGGTGGTTCTTCTCTTCTTTTGCCCTTTTTTTTTCATTTCCAAACCGAGCGCCCAAGCCTTCTCCGATAGAACGGGCCAGAGGTCGAGTAAGACCCGACCCCTTTTCCTGTCGTTGTGAGCGCTGTTTTCCCCCGTCGTCAAGTAGCAATCCCCTCTCCCCTCCCCAGGTTCCTCTCCCCCTCTTTTTCTCAGTGGGTCTCTTCCCCGGATCTTTCCACGCTTTCTTCTCTCTTTTCCTCCTCTCTTTGTGGAGATTTTGGGTCGGGCCCGTTCAAGTTTCTTGTCCCCCTTTCTTCCCCTTCCCCCTGCGACTGCGAAAGCAGACCCAGGTTCTCTCCTTCTACGTTGTAGCCACAGGCTAGTTCCGCCCTTGACACGGACACACATTGGCCCCCGTGATGGAAAGGAGTCTAGCGCCCGGTAGATTGTTCCGGGCCTCATACGCGCGGCCGGGGTACCCGTCGGCACCCGGCACTCCCCCCCCTTTCCTCCTTCGGCCTTCCTTTTAGGCCCCTCCCCCATAGCTTCCCATTCGGTTCTTCAGGAGAGACTGCTGTTGGCCGCCTGGGGCGCACAGGAGTTTTTTCGAGTTGAGTGACACGCGTCCCGTCTCCGTTTCTTGCTTTTCCCGCATTCCCATGATCACATGTGCGGTAGTTGGCACAGCGGCCCTCCCTTCCTCCCCATCTTGATACCCCTTTCCTTGGTTCTTGCTCACACATGATCCCCACGGGTCCCCCCGGTACCCGCGTTCCAAGCGGAGGTTTCACATTTTGTTGTTTGGGACCACGCGCGTGTTCACTTTCCTTCTCCTCCTCTTCGCCCCCCTTCTTCTCGGACATCCCCGGCTCTGAATGATGCGTTAGAGGCCTGCAGCTGTGTCGTTACGCTTTTCCCTCTGCTCCTGTGCCTTTTGAAGCACCTGGAGCCTACCGCTTTTCCGCTCAGTTCCTCTTTGATTGTTTCCCGATCTTGTTTTCACGCGTTTCCCGCCCATGCTCGTCTGCGCGATGAAATTGTCTCCCCCGCGCGCACAGCCCCGTCCACAGTTCTAGACCCACCAGGAACGCTTCCCACTCTCTTCCTCCTTACTCTCCCCCCCCCTCTCCCACTCCTTCCCCTTACCCCCTTCCCTGTGACGTTTCTGCATGTCCTTTTTTTTCTCTGTCGAGCTCGGGGCGCCGTGCCCGTTGGCCTCAAGAACCACCCTTCTTTTCAGCCTCGATAAAATTCCTTTGGACGAGCGCGCGAGACTCGATGTTCTTTCCGGCATTTTCCTGTTTCTATGCCGTGTCTCACTGTCCCCCTCCTTTCCTAGACTCACGTCGCCTCCCTAGAACTCCTGCCCGTACCGCGTCTCGGTCTGGACCTCCTTTTACCCCCTTGTTCGGAGTCCCTGCGGCCGCCCGTTCACGATGTTGCGGTACCCCCTCTACCCTTTTCGCGTCCCCGGGCTTGTTTTTTTTTGTATGTGCCCGGGTGCTGGCCTACCGGCGCAGAGATCGGGTAACCCTTTGTGTGCTATCCCGGCCTTTTGTGTGCCCCATTGGGTTGGTACCAACTTGGACTAGTGGCCCCTACCTTGCTCCTTCCACACCGTGACCTCCTCTCCTCCTCCCTGGGATAGATCTTATATTGATACTGTTCACGAATATCTTGAGCTCCCACAGGCACTGTGGACTAAGCAATCTTGACCCGTCGCCCTTCCCTTTGATTTCGAGCAGTTTTTTTACTGGCACACTCTGCTCCCTCTCCCCCCCTCCTACCCTCTTCCTCCTTTGGGTACGCATGACAAGGCTTTTCAGGTTTCCGGTTCCCCTCCTCCGTTGGACCAGTGCAGTTCCAAGTCTAGCCCCCGGGGCAGGAGTGCACACCTACCGGTGTTTCTTTTACGAGGACCTCTGTTTGTTTGAGTCGGTCCGTCGGAGCCCCCCCCTTCCTAATCCCCCCCTGGGACGACAGCGTACTTTACTTAGTCTAGTGGAGATCCAAGTGACGTCAATCTCCGAGACTCCTATTGATGAGTTTCGTCTCCACCGCACTGGGGTTTTTGCCCTATGCAGTAAAGTTCTCACCGTTTCTGCGGCGTCTTCCTCCGTATTTTGGACGAAGGTCTCAAGAATACCGGAGGAGGTTAGGAGAGGATTCTTTTTTGCTCGCTTCTGATACATGGGATTTGCCGGATGGCCTGCCGGAGTCCTTCCCTTTTAGACTTAGGTGGACTCTTTCTCTCCTTTTTTCGACCTTACCGTTTATTGCACTTCCGCGTAGTTGGCTATCCCCCTTTTTCTTTCGACCGTCTTTTTCCCCCGAGGTGCAAACCAACCCTTTCCCCTCTTTTTTTCCTCTCCTCTGGTCTGCTTTCCCCCTTCTCGTACCTCCCTGGTCGGGGAATTGGGGATGTGAGGCGCATAACGAACTGACTCGACACCTGCCCCCGTTTTGATGAGAGACGTTAGCATTCTCCTACATCCTCCCCCTCCCTTCACTGCTTTCCTTAGACTAAGGCGAGCCTGAGTAAAGTGAAACCCTTCCCTCGGGGTATTCAAGAGGAGCGCTATTCACTCCCTTCAGCTCATTGATCCCTTCCCTTTCAACGTTTCCCTCATCAACAAGAGATACTTTAAATGGCCTCCGAAGAACTTTACACCCTCGCACTTCCACGAGCTCTCCTTTCTCACCCCTGCCACACTTGTCACCTCATAGGTGATTTACAGCTCCCTTCAGCCCCATAGTAGGAACGACTTTTCGGCACCGGGCTGCTGTTTTACTTCAGCCTGGCAACCGTTATTTCAACCCGACCTTACAGCGCCCGGCTCCCGTCACGGTCAACGAGTCCCCCTTTCGCGTGATTCCCCTTTCTCCTATTAATGCAGCCGGTCCTCAGTAATTCCAGCCTGTAGAGGTTTTTCCCGGTTGTTAACGACGTCTGTCCCCTTCCTTTCCCTTTTGACAACGCCTCCAAGTCTCCCCTCCGCCGAACCAATGATTTCTCTTTTCGTTCTATTTCTTTCTTTCCGTGGTGGACCTTCGCTGACTTCTAGCCCTGCCACCCCCGTGTCTGATCCCAGCCTTGAATGCCCCCCTCTCTTCGGCCCCCTCCTCCGATGCTGAAAAAGTTCGCTCTTCCTTGTCGACCCCCGACGTTGAAAAACCTTCCTTTAGTGGTGCAGATTCACTGACGCGACGCGAAACGCTAGCTTCGGAGGGGCCCCCAGTGTCAGAGCGCTTCTTCGGCCCTCTCCTATGTTCAGCCTCCCCGCCCCCTCTCTCTTCTGAAGATTGATGCTCCCCCCTTTTGTAGACGTGGCTCTTCCGCAGCAGGCTCTTTAGTCTTTTTTTTTCGTAGGGTGTGTTTCCGACAGACAGGTCAGTCGTTGAGATGGTCTGCCTGTATCATGTTCGAGAGGGATTTTGTGTCCGCTAGGAAGGAGTTTTCTCAACTCGACCTGTACACTTCGATGTCTTCAGTGTGCGAGACTATATTTTTTTTCTCCGCTCCTTTCAGATATCTTCTATTTGTTCCTGAAATTTCCCCTTCTCTCTCTCCGACTTCCTTGCCTTGATCGTTTCCCTTTTTTTGGAGTTGACCTTCTTTTTACTCAATCGTGATAACACTTTTCGTTTCGAGGCGGAAGCTGGCGGTTTTTGAAACTGGACTTGCAGTGGTATCCTTCTTTCCTTTTTTGGTTCTCTGTCCGACGAGAAATTTCTCTCCGTCTGCAAGGTTGTTTCGTTTTGGGGGGAGTGCGGAAACGCGTTTTCCTATCGTCGCCGGGCGTTTTCCTCCCAGGGCTGGAGTTGACCCAATCGTCCCGCGCGGGCTGTCTCTTATTTCGTTTATTCCATTCTCCCCTCCCCCCCCCCTCTGAATTTTTCTCTTGCCCACGCTGACAAATTTTACCCGCTGCCGCGGGCTTGGGTATGACAGGCACATTGTTTCCCTTTGCGGGAATTCGGGTTGGCGCGATAGCCTTGGCTGAGCCTGTGCGAAGTCTCTCTTTTTTCCGCCCCTTTCCTCCCCTTTCCTGGCTGCTGGTTCTTTTTTGAATTACAACAGGTCTTTTGATTTGAGCCGACCCCGGTACTTTTTTTATTCATGTTGATGAGTTATTCCCACTTTTTTCCTCCCCTCTTTCCCCGACCCTTTTTCCCCTCCTCCCGTTGAGCAATTCCCGCTCCCGAAATCGTTCTTGATCTGTCCACATCTCGTCGCAGAGCGTTGGACAACGCCGACTTCCTTTCTTGGGTGCGTCCCTTATCCCTTCCCGATTGCCTTTCTGGGAAGACTCCCAAGGATTCCTTCGTCGTTTCTTTCGTCTTTTCCTTGAAGTCGAGCAACCCATCCTTTTGATGGTCCAGCCCAGCCCCACACAGAGTCAGTGTATCAAGATGGTCCCCAACCGCCCATCGTTGTTCCTTTTCAGTTGAGCGGTGTAAGTTTCGTGTAGTAAGCCCCCTTTCTCCCCCGGTGCGACTTTGATCCTCCCTGGTTTCTCCTCCTTTCCTTTCAAACTTCACGTCTGAACGCCGACAGAGCCGCCG
>Ga0179593_1421173_pt1 | contig 10809 bp, 11 predicted proteins | sample CZODoug2_1_08_16_FD_185931 | JGI IMG/M metagenome (GOLD analysis project Ga0179593, IMG submission 185931) | Vadose zone soil fungal communities from Angelo Coast Range Reserve, California, USA - CZODoug2_1_08_16fungal (PacBio error correction) | ecosystem: Environmental > Terrestrial > Soil >... | reverse complement strand
TGCTGAGGTTTTTAATTCAATCCCTCATTCCTGTTTTGCTTCCAACCTGCGATGATAGTGCAGCCCATTTTTGACCAGACTCTACGGCGGGGCGGGTTCCTCTCAGGTTGGGGGGATATTTCCACTCCCAACTTCCTTCTGGTACCCCCTCTTTCCAAGGAGAATTCGAGATAGGATGTCTTTTTGGTTTTGGCCCAATATTCGGAGGACGACTTTTTGTGGATCTAGATCCTTTTCGTCCGCGGAGATTCCTTCTCCCCCGCTCCGCTGTCGATGTCTTGCATTGCCCTCTTTCCTCCTTCCTCACCCTTTCGAGGCAACCCACTGGAATCTCGTCCCGTTGCGCCTGTATTTTACAAGTGCACTGCTAATAACTTTATGGTCTTAATTTAGCTTCCTCCAATTGAGAGGTTTGTCCTTGAATTGACCAACATTCACTCTCTTCTTCTCCAAAGGGAGTGGTTTGGATCTCCAAAGTGGCCTGTCCCCTATCTGTGCCAATGACTTATCAGCTATACCCACGATATGCCCCTCCTCCGCGCGCGCTCCTCAATCCTGGACTTCGACCGCCGTGACGCCCCGTTTTAGTTTATCCCCCACCCGCCCTTCCCTTCCTCTCTCCAATCTTGACCTTTTGCAGCCCCTTTCTATTTACGTTTTCTCTCTGTAAGATTCATTTTTTTTTTTTAAAAAAACAAATTTGAATGCACGTTGGATTCATCCTTTCCTCTTTCCCCCGCCGGCCCGCTGGCGTCGGCTTCCCATGCTCCCCCCTCTCCTTATTGAGTTGTTCCTAGGCCAACGAACGGCGCTATTGCTTTCTTGCCCTTTTCCTACAACGCGCTTTGCTCTCCTCACTTTTTGCTTGCTCACTTCCCCCTTTCTAGATGGGAGCTTATGTCCTTTTCCCCGACAACGCCTCTGTCTTCTGAGCCTTTTTGTTATTCCCTGCCAACTGCTAAGCAGATTGAAACAACTCGCGTCGCTATTGCTTTTTGCCCGCCAATTCTGCCAATTATCCTTCGGAGCACGGCCCCGTCATACCCTGAGACTTTTCTTCTTTGATGGAACCAAAGGAGTCTGGTTCCTCTTTCGCACGATCGCACTAAACGACTCGCTGCCCTGCGACCTATCTTCAAGTAGCTTTTTCTTGTTTTACTGGCCCTCCTATCGCTTGTTCCTACGTACGGTTCCCTCCCTTTTTTTCTGTTCTGCGAAGAGAAGCGAAGATTTCACAGTATCGATCGCATGGATTTTCTGCTCTCTGTCTGAACTGCTTGCTGCCGGCGGCCGGTTCCCTCTTCTATCCTTCTTTCAACTTTAACTTTGGTTAGTCCTGTGAGTCCAAAAGGCCGGCGTGTTTGTCCTTTTGGTTTCTCCCTCTCGTAAACTTTCACTGATTATGTTGGGCATTCCTGTTCGGCACTTCCCTAGGCTGCATCTTCTGTTTTGGGTTCAGTGTAGACAATACCGTCCTTTTATCCTTCGATGTTTTTTTCCCTTCCTTCGTCGAGGGCCCGGCCTTGCTCGTCCTTTTTCGGTCACGGTGAACTTTCTTTTCCGGTTGATCCCGCAAACGGCGGCTGTTTTTCACAGTCGCCTGAAGGTCGGAATGGGAACCGCCCCCCCCACCCCATTTTTTGGCAAACAAATAATGTCCGTCCCCTTGGGTTAACCCGGAGCCAGGGACCTTACGGTCGGCGTGTGCAGGGCCGCCCCGTTTCCAGCGCGTCTCCTCATTTAACTCGTTGGCTTTCCCCTTCCCTTCCCCTAACTCTGGAAGCTTCCGTGTCCTTGGCTCTAGTTTTCCGATTCATTTTCTTGAGTCAGATTTACCCTCGCAGCTCCTGTGTCTTTTCGTTGATGCAGAAGGATGTCTCCCTTTTTACAATCTCCGCTGTGTCGAATGTATTTTTTTTTTCCTTAGGGCAGACATACCCAATTACCCGGTGTGTGCCCCAATATCTCTCCAAATCTCTTGCCTCTTGATATTTCATTGTCTCTTTTTTGCGAGTCGGTACTCGTAGTCCTTGGTGAGTTCTATTAGGCTACTCCCCCCCCGGTGTCCCCCCTTTTTAGGTTGCCTTTCTCCATTCCCTCCTTCATTTCCCAGCATCTTCGCGCTTTTGCTGACGTCTGTCTACGCAGAAGACAATATTAGTTCCCCTAAATTCTCGCACCAGGTGAAGTTCTCTTTCCTCCTTTTGAACTTTGATACACCCAAGTAAAGTCCGTTGTTTTTCCAAATCCAGTCGTCTTCTTTGCTCCAGCAGCTGATGATTTCTTCTCGACTTTCGCAATCTCCTCTTCCACTTGGTTCCTTCACCTGTATTGCAAAGTATGACTTCTTGCCCCTCTTGAAATCCTTTTTGAAGTCATAAGATTGTGTCTACTTTTTACAGGGTTCCTACCTTTCTTTTCGCTTTTGGTCCCTTCCCTTCCTGCATTTTGGTACCTTTTTGCCTCTCCCTGGCATCCCTTGAGATCTTAATCTGCGCGCCGGCTTCTGTCTCCCCAGCCTCCGCTCCCTCCGACACCCTGTGTAGTCTGCCTCTTCTTAGACTTGTCAGCAGTACCACACGGTGCCTTTTTTTTTTTCGTGGGACCCCCACTCGCCGCGTAAGGGCGTAGACCGGCCTTACCCCCTTCCTTCAATTATTGTCGGAAATCTACATCCTAGTACAACCCCCCATAGTGTCTAGCGGTCTTGGTGTCCCTCTTTCACCCTTTTCTGACATGGACGTCACTCGGTCCGTACAGTCCCGTCTCCTCTACCCCGCTAGAAGCCCCCAGTGAGTTCTTTCCGTTCCGTCTAACTCTTCCTTCGACGGGAGATCCTGGCTTCGTCCCTTCTTAAGATCGTGTGGTATTTCCTCTCCGACGACCCCCGACGGAGCCACTTAAGGTCCCCCTCCCTCCGGGCTTTTTTCATCGTCAAAGAGTTTTTTTTATCTTGATTTTTTACGAATGCGTCTCGTGCAGCCGTCTCGCTCTGCCTCCTCCGGTTTGTTTTCCTTTCCCGTCAACCCTCCTTTGGACATTGTCCGGCGCTTTTTTTTACACGTTTCCTCTAAACGTCGATTTCTATGTGTCTTCACCCCTTATTTTCCCTTCGAGTGTTGTTTTCTAGATCTGTCGTACTTTATTCTTGACGCTCTCTCCCTCCTCTTTTAGAGAAGTTTTCATCTTTTGTGGCAACTCAGTGATCCGCCTCAAAAGACGTCCGACATGGGCCGCGAGCCGGCGATCTCGTTCGTTTGCAGATTTTGTTATTATCTTCTCCCCTGAATTCTGGTCGTTTCTGGTCCTTTAGATTGCGCAGGTTCGCCGGCTGCCCAACTTGTTCCTCCTTCTTCCCCCTCCGCTAGTTACGGTTCTGATATCCTTTTTAGTAGGTGGACTGCCGGGTGACTACGTTCTCTTCGATCAGGTCGTAGACCCTCGTCTTTCCGAGTCGCTTTTCGTGTTCTTCTCTTAGTCGCTATTCCTTTCTTCTCCCAGCCTAAAGGTTCCTTCCTTTAGCGATCCGGAGGTTCCCCTTTGGACTTTAAAGGGTCCCCCTTCCTACGTCTTGAGCACTTTGTTGCTTTTCCCTCTTGGATTGTCAACTTTGTCCCAAGGTCTACACCTGCTACCGGTGTTGCTTTTTGGAATCCCTCAACCCCGTGTTTTCTTCGTTTGCCCAATTCCCCCTGCAGAATACTCCTGATCGGGCCCTGTGTATGTGGTCCCAGACCTTTTCCTTTTGCTGGTCATATTCGTCTTTTTCCCGCGACACTTCTTCTTCCACGATTTAAATTTTCTTTCACTCGAGTCCTAGTTTTCTTCCAGTTTATGGCCTTTCGCCCTACGCGACGTTATTTTCTCTCCTCCCCGTTGTTTTTTTGTCTCTTCCCCTCGTCCTGCTTTTCTATTTTTCTTTCTTTAGGAATTTTTCGTTCATCCACCCCCCCCCCCTTTGGAATCGTTTAGAACTTTTTTCCTTAGATTCCCCAAAATGAATCGTTCGGTTTATCTTGTTCCACCCCCCCACTCCTGCCGCTTCTGTAATATGGACCTTCCACTCCACATCCACTTGTGTTGACACTTTCTTACCCCGACAAGACCCTTCTTCCGGTGAATGGGAGTTTTTAATCCCTTTTTGTGACACTTTGCCACCTTGATCCTTCCTATCGTATGGCTCACGATTGACCACGTCCTCCCTCCTCCTTCCTCCTTCCTGTTCCCATTTAGCCCCTCCCGCTTTTGCTGCATCCACCAGGAATGCTAAGGCTTCTTTGTCTGACATCGCCTTTGTAGCGACTCTTTTTTTTCCTTTTTTCCTCCGTCTCGCTTTCCCCCCAAAACCCTTCCTCCCACTTCAGCTTCCTTTTCTCTCTCCTTTCTAACTCGGCCCAGTTGCTTCTTTATGAAAAGGTTGAGCTTGAAGACCGTGAGTTTGAGAATCGCCGATACTTCACCCCTTCGGTTTCTTGCGTCCCATCGTCTTTCCCGCACGATTCTTCTCGCACCTATCTTTTTTTTTTCCCTCAAGGCCTAGCTGGAGCTACGAGTACATTTCCCACCTTCCCCCAAAAGATCGACGACGAGCGTTACTCCCTCGATCGTCAAGCTCACCCGTCCCATAATTATTCGCAAACCACCCCTCGAATTTTTTTTTTTTGCTGTTCCTTCCTCCCCTCTCCTTGACATGTTCTGTGTCCAGCGCTAGAACAGCCCTTTATTGGTTTTCCTTTGCAACAACGTTGTAGATGTCCTGATCCTCTCGTACGGCGAATATCGTGCAGGCGTCTCCACTTAGAGGCGTTTTTTTTTGACAATTGATAGATTTGTTTTTCAACTTCCTTCCTCCCTTGTTGGTGGCGACGTAGTTGTACTCTGAATTCGCCAGCGCGATCTCTCGCTTGTTGACTTTGCCGACGGGAGATCTTAAAGACCTCTATTATCTGTTTCTCCTTCTTTTTCGGCTGGATTTAGTACCACTACCCTTTTTCCTCGGTGAAGTTTCTTCCAATCCCTCAAGTTTGTTCTACCTGGCCTTTTTTTCCCGTTACGAGGCGCTCAATTTTTTCCTTCTTTTTTCAGGAGTTTCGCATTTTTCCGCGGCGATGTTGGGGTTTTTTCCTCCCCTGAACGTCCGCTCAAGTTTCGCGGCGGGACGTCGTCAGTCCGTCCCGGCGGTGAAGCGGTCGACTTCTTCGTTCGCCTTTCCCCTTCCCCTTTAGAGTTTTTGCAGATTTTCTCCCCCACCGCCCGGCATGCTCCGCGTAGTACTTTTTTCCCGGACCGAACCCCTCTCTCCCCCGTCCCAAACAACTTGACTCGGCAAAGCCGTTTTTTCCTGCTGCAGTTTCACCCTGCCCTTCCCCTTTGGTTTACTGTGTCTTCGGCGGCTGGGAGGGTCATACTAACTTTTTTTTTCGCAGACCCGCTGCGACTGTATTTCCTCCCTCAAGTTACGATTGACGATCTCCCGTCTTTTTTCCCCCTTTGATGCCGGGCTCAACCTCAACGCGTCCCTTTTACGCCTCCTGTCCCTTTTCCCCTTCTCTGTAGGTTCCAGGAGAGAAGGTTTTGGCCTTCGTTAACAGTTTCTGTTCGGTGTCGTATGTTTTTTTCTTTTTGTCCCCTGGATTTCCTGTTTCCTACATGTAACCTTTTTTTTTTCTCCAAAGCAGAGACGGATTTCTCCCCTATTCTATCTCTTTTGGTGTTGTTCGGCCGAGTTCTAGTCCCCCCTGCCTTTTTTTTTTCGAGTATTTGAGTCTCAAACCTGTGTACCAATTAGGTGCCCTTTTTCCCCCCGGTGATCCTTGCTTTCACTGTTAGGCTCACTTAGTCAGGCCCCTTTCGAGAGGCGTCGATTGCCAGTCCCTCTGTTGAACGGATTCCCCTTTTTCTTTCCCTTTCTCTTTTAACAGGCCTAGGTCAGTCCCACAATTTCCTCAGGTTGCAGAGGAACTTTTCCTTTTCCCGTTTGCGCCCTCCTTTCTGACTGCGGATTCTCTTTTCATTCCCCTCCTCCTAGCCTTTCCTGAGGTCTGTCTCGAAGCTTAATTGTTCAATTTGTTCTTCCCTATGTTTGTCGATTTTTTCTGGCGGCCTACGTCCTCCTTGACCCCTTCATTTCTTTTTGTCCTCTCAACGTCCCGGTTCTTTCCATATGCACGGACCGATGGAAGCTTGACCTTGCTCGAGCCGCGCCGGGGCTGTTGCCTTTTTCCTTTCCGCCTTTGAGTCGTAGCCTACTCCTCCCCTGACTCTTTTTTCTTCTTTTTGGGATTACGTCCTTCAAACTGCCTGACTTTTCCTTTGAGAGTGGCTCCAAAACCCTGATAACGTTCTTTCTCTGTCGTCCTCACGCCTCTTACTGGTTCCCCACTCCGTTTTTATGTTAGAATTAAAATTTCCATCGAGTTAAGTCCTGTGACTCGTCCCCCCTGAACCGAGTCCAGACCGCCTGAGAGCTTTCCAAGACGCTTTCTTTCCTCCTCCTGAGGATCCAACAGAAGTTAATCCTCGATTGATTTCTTCTAGATCTTGTGACATTCCCCCTTGCCTGACAACCCCGCTCCTGCAGTCCCTTATACTTTTTCTAACCTGGCATCTTTTTTCGAGCAACACGGCATCTAACTCCTGAGCCGATATCTCCCCCCTTTTTTCTATGGCTTTCCTACCCCTCTCGTCTCGATCCCGGTGTTTTTCCTGTCCCTTTCCAACCTCCTTTTTTACCTTGAAAAGCCCTGGCGATGATGAAGGTATTTAATCCTCCTCGAGATTGTCAGTTTCCAGACTCCCGCGCATCTCGAGTGTTTTTTTGCGTTTTTCTTAGAGTATTTGCAGTTCCCCCTCCCATCCCAATCCCTTTGGGTACCCAAAGATCTTCCCATACAAGACTTTAACTCCCTGTGTGCATCCGGCCCCGATCCTTTTCGAGCTTTTTCTTTAGTGACGATTTCGCCGCCGCCTCCGACTTTTCTTCTTTTAGTATCTGGCCATTTTTTTTTATGACGGCTCGTCTTTTTCAACTCTTGTCGCATATGGTCCTCCCGCTACCCAGCTTTCCCTTTTTCGCTGCTACGATGACTTTGGACGGGTTGCAGAACGATCCTCTACGTTGTTTTGTCCAATTACCTTTCCTACGCAGACAATTCTCTTGCTTTCTTCTGGTAGGGCAGATTTTCCCTTTTTTTGACTGGTTTTCTTTCTCCCCTTTTATCCCGGTCGTCAGGATCTTTGGCAGGGCTTCCTTTTAGGCTTTTGAAACCAGTTGTTGTGGCTCCACCAGAACCTTGGATGATTCCCACTGAATTCCCTGGCACCTTCCCGTTTTTCCTTTCCTTCCCCTTGGGAGGTTGTCATCCCACCCCTAAATCGTCATATTTTGGACCTTAATTCGGGCAGTGAAGTTTTTTGATCCATCGCGGGGCGGGCGAGACAGTTGTGGGGATATACTTGCCGAAAAACTTTTTTTTGGACAACGCTGTTGGAACTGAGATCATCGCATTCCTTAGTCAGAATCCTGTCCCGTCTTAGAGGCAGGATATCTCACCCATCACTTTGTTTTTTCTTTCTTTAATGTTTTGCAGAAAATAACCAGGCGTCCGCTCTGCTGCCCCCGATGATCGCTTGCCAAGCTCCCCAGCAGTAATTTTCTTCTCCCCCCAACTGTTTTTTACTTCCCCCAATCCAGTGTGGTCCCGCCTGCCCCCAGCTTTTCCCAGTTACCCATCCAGAGTTTTGGGGGGTACTATCACCTTTCGAGGTCTTGAATTCACTTTTTTTTTTGGAAAAAAACAATGCCTCGCAACGACAATGAGCACCTTGGCGCTTTCCCCTTTTTCAACTTTTTTTTTTGAACAAACCCCACCCCACGATCTGTCTCCCTTATTATACTCTTCTCTCCGTCAGAGTGAGTAGCCGAATCCACTTTCAATCTGGCCTCGCCTCTGCTCCCCCCACTTCTGACGTGTGTTTTTATTTTTGTTAAATCGCCTTTTTTCCCTCGACCTACTGTGGACCACGTTCGTCGTCTCTCCTTTACGGTTCTTTGCCATCTTCCGGCTTTCTTCTTCACACCCCCCCGCCCCGGCTTTTTTGTCTTTTCTCCTTCTCCCTTCCAGCCGGCCCGGCCCAGGACGACAAGAGTGACGTTTCCAGTCGTTTTTGAGCAGGTTTACCTTTTCCCCGAAGCGTTATTCCTTCTTCGGCGTTTTTTCCCTTCATCCATTTTACTCGAACCTCCTTTCTTCTCTCTTTTCGTTGGTCCGCTCCTTTTCCCTCTCGGAGAGATTTGAAGATTTTACCCGTTTTTTTAATTACTTTTCTCGAAGAAGACTTCCAGCTCCCGCACTTTCGCACCCCCCCCCTTTCCTCTGTTTTTCGGGATTTCAGAGACTACAGTAGCCCAAGTTCCGTCTTTGACTTTGCCCGGACTGCTTTGTCCTTTCTTTTCCAACCACCCGTCTTTCCGTTTCATACTTCGTTTTCTCTTTCGTCACGCGGCTCAAGTCGCCTTCAGTTTCCCGATCGGTGCTCTTCCCTTTCCCTATGTCAGTGCTCGGACGCCGAATACATTTTTTTCTTCCTTTTCCCGTGTGTTTTTTTCCTGATCGCGCACTGCGCTTCGCCCTTTTTCTTAGACTTGATTCTTTTGGCCTTTTTCGGATCTGAAAGCGTCTTTGCTCCGGCTTCTTCCTTTCCTCCGGTCCTTCCTTTCTTTTGTAAAGGGTAATTCGGCGTTGGCAATTGCGTTTTGGTTGATTTACGGAAGAGGAGATCCTCGCGTTTACTCAGGGTGGGAGTCGTCTTTTTTTTTTTTTACGTTCCTTTTTCATTCACTCAGAAGACCTTATTCTCCCTAGACGTTGGCGGGGCCCGTGCGGCTTTGACGGCCAGGTTTTGCGCTTGTTCCCCGGCGTTGCCGTCGTTATGTTTTGTCCCACTCTTCAGCCTGAGAGTTCCCTCACGGTCAGATTTTTTCTTTTCTGTAATCAACCACCAGTCTTATGCTCCACCCCCAACAGAATTGGGCAAAACCCCTTTCAATGCTTCCCCCTTCAAGATCAACTTTTTACGGTGCCACCGTGAGGTTTTTTTTTTCCAGGCTTCCTTAGAATTTCTTTCCGGCCTAACCTCCCGACTGGCTTCCTCAATGCCCCCTCCCTTAGGATCCTTTCTTCCCCTTTGTTTCCGCTGATTTTTCCTTTTCTTCTTTAGTTTTTACGAGATGGCATCTCCGCGCGAGTTTCGGGTAAGAGTAGAAGTTTTTTCCCCAAGCGCCTTGGTGTTTTCTTCGGCTGTAGCCTTGCCTGTTTTCTACGTGTAATCACCCCCCCCCCTTTCAAAGGTGTGTAGAAGATCCGTTGAACGGAGAGTCTGTGTCATTCTTCCCCTCACTATTTGTGTTGTTCTTTCTGAGATGCCCGAGGGTGATCTCGCGGTAATTTTTTCCTGAATTTGTTTCCCCGTGTACCAACCGTTCCATAGAAATCAATTCCTTTTTATCCCTATTCCTCCTCCCCCAGCGTCGCGAAGCACCATTTTTAGGATCTCCTGTTCGTCAGATCCGTGATCTCCGTTTTAACTATTAGTCTTAACGTCTGCGGAACTTTTACTTTACACCGGTCCCCCCTCCTTCATGTGGATCCCATGTCGTCTCTTTTTAGTTCAGTATCCACTATCCTGTTATGCGCGTATGCTCCCAAGCCTTCCTAATTCGGGTCGGCACCATCACCTTCGTCCCTTTCTTTCCCCCTTGGTTGCCTCCTTCACTCGAATGCCATTTGTTGAAGCTTTTTTTTTTTGGTTTTTTTCTCCGAAGTCCGGCGATTTTTGTTTTGTCCTCGTCCGGCCGCGTTTTTTTTTGTCGAACACCCTTTCTAGATACAGGCCTCCTCTGTCCCCAGTTCCTTTGAACAGTTCTCCTCTGACTGTGTGACGCCGTCCGCTCGAGTGTATCAGACGTTACCCTTTCTCCCCCTTCCCCGAGGCGGTCGGCCTCCGCAGGGCGCCTTTCAAACCTGATGTTTTTTTTTTTCCCTTCTACATTTTTCCCCGGATCCCCATTTACCCCCCTGACCGCCCCCCCTGTGCTTCGAGGTTGTCGCCCCCCTTCACCCCTTTTTTCTCTCCGAAGGCGTCCTGGTCCTTCCGCGCCACAGACCGTTTTAAGCCTTCTTGGATGCCTCCCTTTTTTTTAAAGAAGTCTCGTTCTTCCGATCGCGGTTTGTTGTTGGGCGATTTCTTGCGTTAGCATCACAGCTCCCTCACCCTCCCTCCCTTGAAATCTTTTCCCACCCACTCTGTACCCCAGAGACCCTTGCCAACGTCTTTGTCTAAAGTTCGATCCTCCTCCTTTCCTTCCTTTTCCTTTTTTCGAATCGTGCAGCCACCCTGCGCTCTCCGACGCCCCGGTTTTCCGTTTCCTTTTTTCCCTAAAGGTCTATACGCGTTGATGCTGTTCCCCTCGTATGGTCTTTTTTTTTGGGAGTCAATGCAATTTTCAATACGCGCATCTTCGTTGTGTTTTGTTTCCCCCTGTCGCGTGTAGACTTTACTTTTATTTCTCCTCTTTCCTCCGAACCTCGACGTTCTTCGGGGGTCCTAGGAAACCTTACGTGAGAGTTTCCCATTCTGTCTCCCCAGCGGGCGCGCGCGTTTCTCGTTTATTTTCCTAGGTTTCGAGAATATTTCTCCCTATCGGAAAGTCTTTTCCGCTGCCTTCAATTTCTAACTTTGATGTACTGGCAATCCTTTCGCCTTTCTTTCTGCGCCTTTCTTTCCCCACGCGTGGCCTTCTTCTCGATG
>Ga0179593_1560713_pt1 | contig 10810 bp, 14 predicted proteins | sample CZODoug2_1_08_16_FD_185931 | JGI IMG/M metagenome (GOLD analysis project Ga0179593, IMG submission 185931) | Vadose zone soil fungal communities from Angelo Coast Range Reserve, California, USA - CZODoug2_1_08_16fungal (PacBio error correction) | ecosystem: Environmental > Terrestrial > Soil >... | reverse complement strand
GCCGCATCCGAAGGCTCTTCAGTTTTTCCGGATCCTTTTTTTTGCAGACTTTTTGCAAGTCTCGAGACAAGTTCGGGTAGTTCCCTCCGTCAATGCGATGGTTCTGCCCGCCCTTCGAGGGAAGGGATGGAGTCTAGCCAGGATTTTTTTCTCTTCTTGAAACTCCCCCTTCTTTCAGGCCTCCCTTTCCCCCCCTATTCTCGCTGTGTCTCACATCGCCGAAGAGGCCGCTCGTTGCACCGCGAAGCTCCCCCTTCTTTCCTTCCTTGCAGGGTCAAGGCGACGCTTTTTCCCACTTTGTGACTTCTTTTCACCCCCCCACCCCCCCCCCCCCCCCCCACTGACGCCTATCCTGCGAGTCCTCGACCCTGAGCGCGTAGAACGCTCCCCTCTCAGCCGATCAGTATTCAACTTTCCCCTTCCCTTCTCAAGTCAATTAGCGCCTTTTATATTTTTTTTCGGGCCGGTCATGCTCTCCGCCAATTTTGGCTGATTCTTGTCCCCCCCCTTCCCTCGGAAGGCTTCTTCCCTTTCGAGTCCCGCGTCAGGATCTGCTTCGGATGCTATTTTTCTTCTTTGAAGATCTTTTTCCAAGTTTCTTTCCCCGAATTCCTTCTCCCCGCGGCTGACAAGACGCGTGACCTGTCTTAGTTGCTTGTTTCTTCTTCTGCTACTCCCTTCGGAGCGCGTGCGGTCTCCCCCCCCTCGACCTTTCTCCTTGAGGATCTTCTTTTGAGCGCAGTTCAGAGCCTGCTCATTGTTGATAGATGATTTTCGTGTTTCCTCCTCCGTCCAGGTTTCTCTGCGCTTTACTGCGCTCTCTTTAATTTTTTCAATACTGCGCTGTTCTTCGCCGAGCCTTCCCATGTCCCTTCGTAGTTCGGCGAGTCTTGGTGAGGAAGAACCCCCTATCGCTGTACGCTCCTTGGTCGTTCTCCTTTTTTTCCCGTGTTCATAGGTCAGGGTTTGCGTCTTCTTTCCTTTTTTGATGTTCCCCTTTCGAAACCTTTATTCCTTTTTGACCCCAGCCTCACCTCCGATTAGGCAAGTCGTACCGATCAAGTTTCCCCCCTCTTGTTCGACGTAGTACACTTTTCGATGATCGTCCTGTTCTGGCTTGCGACCTCTTCCCCTTTTCTTGAATGCTAATCCTCTGCACGGGGAGGTCGGCGTCTTGATAAGAAATTTTCTCCAGCCCTTCTGATGGGACGCTTCCTTGAATTCTTGCTCTTTTGAAAACTCATATCCCTATGGTGTGTTCTTCCTCAGACAGGTGGAATTTGCCCACCACCTTATCCGGCAGCAGCCGCTCTTCCTCGGCGTCCCCCCTTCTGTTCTTTGATCCCTTTTTCATCCTTCTCCTTTTCTTGCACGCCGGCGGTCTGTCTTATGAGCCCCCTCCTCCTGAAGAAAGGCTCTTTGTGGTCTCTTTCTCCCCACGGATTTCGGCTTTTTTTTCTCAATGGGTTTTCTCCGAGCGAAAGCGACGTGATTTACTCCCCGACCTCGTACGGTTTTGTTTCTTACCATTTTTAAACTGTCTCCCTACCATCTTTTTTTCTTTCTGCAGCCTTTCCTGTCCTCAAACCCTCACCGACACATGGACTTAGGACTTAACGGTCCCTTCGTGGCAGACCGGCGTTCCATTCTCTTCTCACCGCCGACTACGCCTCTGAGAGCTATACTTCTCTTTTCTCGGGGGAAAATCTCCTGCCCCCCTGCAAGGTGAGAACTCTGCGCTCTCTTCTTTTCAGTTTTCCCTTGCATTCTTTTTTTGACCCCCCTCTGGCGAGTTCGCCGTAAAGGTGCCCTAAATCCTCGACGTTTTGTTTCTGGTTTTTTCCACCTGACGGCCACTTCCCCACGTCGCCTCCTCCCTAAACTCCCCTTTTTTTCCGGAAACTCACGCATGACGCCAGCCTTCTCAAAAGCGCCTTCGCGGCCTCCCCCCCTTAACCTTTCTGCGACGATGGTTCTTCACGCCGCTCTTTTGTAATCCGAGTGTGTTTGTACCCTGTTCCCTTTTTTCGCTCTGACGAACCTGCCCAAGATGCTCCTGTGCTCTTCTTTTCTAAGGACGGGCGGAAGATCAATGACTCTTCTTTGCGAAGTGAGAAGCCTCTCGTTTCTCCGGCAGTGGGTACCTCCGCGCCCCCTTTTTAGAACCTCCTTCCGTTCCCTTTCCCAACTGGCTTTTTGTATCTGGTTTCTAGAGAAGTAACCCAGGCCATTCCATCTACTCTTCCCGATCCAGGCCCTGATTTTTTTTCTTCCTGATCGGGGTGATTATACTCTCCCTCTTTCGAAAGACCTTCTTCCTTTCTTCCCAAAAAGAAAACTTCCCCCCCCCCGGAGCATACGATCCTCGTCGCTTTTTTCCTCTTCCCCTGAGGCTCCTTTATTGGCGGCAGGGAGGCCTTTTTATTCTTCTCCTAGCCCCCTCCCAGCTCAAGCTACTTCCCCACCAGGGATTTCCTTACCTCCTTCCCCCATCATCATCCATGGTTGTTTCGGCACCTCACTATCTCCCATATTTCCTCACAGAGGATTACCACCGGCGAATTTTTTCGTGTTCTCCCTTTTTTTTTTTTTTTTGTGGTTCCGTCATCGAAAATTTCAATTGGGCTCCCTCCCGGCTCCCCCCCCCTTCCCCCCTTTCTGCGCTCTTTGATCTTTTTTTAATAATACCTTCTTTCGTGATCATAGGCGGACGTTTAGGCCGAATTGAGGAACCAGACTAGGGTTTTCCGTGTCCCTTCCCTTATGCCCAATTTGTACTTTTTTTTCCCGGGAGACGCAGACCCCTTCCCCAGATGGTCCCCTTTTTAGGAACATCATGCCTTTTCTTTCTTTTTGGGACCTTTCCTCCTCCCCGGATTGAGTTTAATTCATGGATTCTGAGCGCCAGGCCGGTATGGATAACCATACAGTTTTGTCTCTCCTTGCTGCTTGAGTAATTTCCCTCGACGATCGCTCAGCTTTGTTGAGGTTCCCCTCTCAACCTATTCTTTTGTTCCTTTCTTCCGAATTCTGTGCCGTCTGTGGGTGAAGTTTCTGTTGACATCCTTCACCTGCGGAGCCGAGCGACAAAGAGGCGTATACTTTTGATCAGCACGATCAGGAGCTGTTCTTTGAATGGACCTTTTCCTCATTTCTGACGCCCAGATCGTCTTCCTCCCCGTTCAGGCTCCGCTCATGTTTCGAGGATCTTGTATTCGAAACTTCTAACTCGTTCTCTTCAGTTTCCCTTAGAGAAGTCCAGATTTTGATCTTCCGCCAGTGCTTTTCTCTTTAAGTGACCCCCTCCCGGTCGGTCCTTTTTTTTGCGATCTTCCTAAGCTCCTTTTTTTCCTGCCAACCGCGGCTTACCACCCGGAGTTTCCCCCTGAATGTTGCCCTTTCCGAGCATTTTTCCTCCCCTCTTCCTTTGTGCCCTTTCACCTTCTTCAGGTCTCCTTAACTCTAGTAACGTATGTGATGCTTCGTAAAGAAGAAGGCCCGCGTACCCTTGACGTCCGTTCCTCCCGGCCGGTCTTTTGACCCCCTTCCGGTAGACTCCATTCGTCTAATTTTTTTTTTTTTCTGCTTGTCAGAGAAGGCCCCCCCCAACTCTCCCTTCTTGCCCTCTCATCTGGGATGGCGGCACCTGCGTTTCTTTGCCGCCCCTCTCTACACCCTTTTCATAGAGACTGGCGGTGATTCCCTTCCTCATGTCTGTTTCCTTTGCCGTGTCCTCGAGCAATCCTTTTCCATTGGTCAAGTGATTTTTTTTGTTTTTTAGCAGGCTTGCGGTTTTTTTGCGGCGGCGCCGTGATCCCTTTTTCCCCCAAACGTTTCCCTGACTCAGCCTGCAAGTCCTCCTGTGACGTAGTACCAATGGCTGCAGCCAGATCTCTAGCCTCTGGCTTATTTCTGGGCTTTTGGAGTTCCCCCTCTTCCCCCCCCCCCCTTTTCTCCCTTCCTCGACCGCTCCTCGTCCCCCCTCCTTTTCCTGCGAGTTTTTCCTGTCCCTGACTGGCTCAGCATTATTCTCTTGATGAATTTTCCGTTGAGAATCTGCGCTTTGCGCGGATCCCATGTCCCCCCCCTTTTGCCCCCCCTTTTTTCATCTTCTGTGTCCTTGAAACGCCTTCCCTTTTGCCGGGTACTCCCCCGCCTCTACCCGGGCGTCTCCAGATCGGGCCCGAACACGTTACTCCGCCGACCATATTTTCCCCGCCTCGGTTTTTTCGCGGCACGCTTTTTCTTCTACTTCCTCCCCCACACCCGAAGAACGGCTTTTTTTCTATAGGCTCGCCGACACACTCGAGGTCGGACTCCTATTGCGCGCAGTGGTACTTTTTCTCCAATTTCCTCCCGGCACTTGCCCTAGCTGGAGCCCCCGGTTGGATCCTTTCTTCATTTGCTTCCTACTCCGCCTGATTGCACGCATGATCTTCCCCCCCCTCCCTGGACATATTGACAACTTCTTGCCTTTTTGGTGTTCTGCTATTGGAACCCCCGAAGCCTTTTTTCCTCTCCTGAGCCCTGTTCCTCGGGTTGATGACTGGCTTGCACCCTTGAATTCCTACGTCTTTTGACTCCTCCTCCCCGTCTCCCTTTTCCCCAAGCCGGCGGCGACCCGCTATGCTGCTTCCAGCCGTGCCGTTCGGAATCGTTCCCCCTTTTTGACAGAGCTAGATTGGCCTTCTTAATCCTTTTCGCTGGTTGAGTTTCTCCTTTCATGGGACTCTTCTCTCCCCCTCGCGTCCTTAGAAAAGATTTCGCCAGTAAAATTCCAACCACAGATGGTGCACGCCGGCTTGTCTTCGTTGCTGCATTACCTGAAGGTTCTTCCCTCGCGACGATCTCCCCTATGAATCTTCTAGATATGCCCCTTTTTTTTTTTTTTTTTTTCCAAACCCAATTCCGCAATCCTCACGTACTTTCCTTAGATCCAGACGAGCTTTTTTCCTGACTTTCCTCTCCCTTCAGGTCCCCAATATAGAGGACCCCTCGCATAAGTGAAAGCCAGAGAACGAGGGAGGCTTGCTCTCTTCCCCCCTTAAGCTGCGCTCAGTCTTCACCTTCTTCTCCTTCGGGCATCTCCAGGCCCTTCGTCCCCTTCGGGATGATCAACTTTCTACCTCTTCTTTTACCTTGAAGTGATCTCAATCCCCTTCCACCACCCCCGGCCGCCAGTACCTTTCTTGGCGCCTTGCGACCTGGTCTCGAAACCAAGTTTCGGGGCTATTGTTTTTTGTTGCGTTTATATTAGTTAGAACAAATTTTCCCAGCTCGTCCAATGTGGCCTCCTGACGACCTTTCTTCCTTTTTATCATCATCCAGGGCCTGTTTCGTTCAACGAGACGGCTCCTTACTGACGCACGATTTTTTCCTGGTTAATGTCTTTATCGGGTTCCCCTTTTCCCACTGGTTATCGAAAATGACACCTGGTACTACCTCCCTTTCCGACACTCACCCTGAGTGTGCGCTCTTCCTTTCAACGTGCCGAGCATGACCCCCTTTTTGGTCCTCCTCCCTTTGAGAGAGTTCCTTTTTTGATGTTCTTTCTCAAGGGTTTCGGTAGGAGGCAATTTGGTTTAAGGACGCACACGTGAGATACCAGCGAGAACACGATGACCCTTTAGTTCGGCAGCGACCCGCCGATGTTTTTCTTCCCATACTTTTTTTAAGGGACTTATGTGTACCTTACCTGGATTTTTCCTGTCAGAAGGAGCCAATACAGTGTTCCGCTTGTATGAGCTTTCTTGCGATCGACGATCGCTCTTAGATGCCGACGGCCTCTAGTCCCCTCTCTCCCCCCAGTGACTTCTCCCTCATTTTCTGAAAGGCAGCCTCCTTTCATCATGTTTGTTTTGTGGGTTTTGGTTTTCCCGAATCTTGCGTCCCTTTTTTATAGCCAGATTGAGATGGCCCAAAGCCTGATCTTTCAGACCTCTCCTCGGTCATGACGTTATGCGCGCAGCTACTCTCGCTTGAAGTCTTTTTTCGAGGATCTTCCATTAGCAGTATGTATTTCGTGTACTTGCGGATGCGGGCTAGATCGAACCTCTTTCTGTCGATACCCTTTCTCTGACTTTCGCGCCTCGTTCCCTTTCTTCCTCCCCGCATTCCTTTTTCCTCACCGCGCCTCTTTTCTCTATGTTGCTTTTTTCTCTGAAGGCCCTTTTTGGTACCTTCCCTTCTTGATCAGGCCTGAGAATTGGTCAGTCCCTCCGATTTGCCCTTACTTTTCTTTGAAGACCCATCAGGCGAGGCTTTCGATGCCGCCTCCTTTTTGCTTTTTTTCTATCTTTTTCAGGCCCCCCTCTTTCCTTGGCCCGCAGGACTTAGAGAAATCCTGCTTTCGCGTAGCACCTTGCCAGTGACCCCTTGCACGAATCAGCACCACCCCCTTTCGCTACGCTAGAGTGGCCGGCGTCTTGAAGAACCCTATTTCTTTTTCCTCCCCGCGCCTCTCCTACCATTTTTTTATGGTGGGGCGAGAAGGTTTTTCCCCTTGTCAGGTAGGATTCTTTTCGCCTTTCAGCCATTGTTTCTTCTCCCCCCCTTTGGTGCGCAGCCTGACCCCCTATCACTTTCTCTTTCGACCGTTCTCTAATTTGGAGGAGAGGTCCTCTACCACTTCCTTCCTTTTCTCTGTCGCCTTCGAAAGAAATGCCTGTTCACGATTCCCGAGCACTGCCTGGATCGTTAGGCTCCCTCCGACGCTTGCCCTTTGGCTTTCCAGTAAACCGAGTGTATCTATATCTTTGCATCCTTTTGTTTTTCTAGTAGACCTCCCCCACTGTTTTAACTTCTTCCCAGAGCACCATCTTGCTCTTTTCCTCCTGATCTTGCTGAACGTTTCTACCCCGGGAGCTTTTTCTATTTGCGGTTCGAGGACTTCCCCTGCCGCCTCAAGAATGCAAGTTTGGAGATAGTCTACTTACCCCCTCTCCTACTGTTCGGCTCTTCCTCCCTTTCCATTTCTCCCCGAGTTCCCTCCATGGATGAGATTAAACCAGGTGAAACTTTGAGGTCTCAGACCAAAGGATTTTCTTTTTTCCCTCCCCTGCCGCAATACGGGATTTAGCAAACACGCCTTTCTCGGCCCCCACTGGCTTATGATTTTTCTTCCCCACGGTCGCCTCCGACGCAAGAGCTGGTTTCTCATCACCGCCCTCCCATCCACGCGCCGTCTTTCCCCTTAAGATTTTTTATGTCTTTTTTGTCCGGTGAGCCCCCTCGCAGGTTTCCTTCCTCTCTTCAGCGCGTCGTACAATGCTATCTTTGCATGGGCCAACGCCCGGAGTCCCTCCCTCTCAATCTCTTCACGAGTTCCCCTTCTTTTTTCTTTCTTCTACAGAGCCCAACCTCCCACCCTCCGTGCCCGCGGGATTTGCCAAGTTTCGGAGGGTGATACTCACCGAGATTCTATTTCCCCGAACGTCCCTTTGCGTTCAATTTCGCCCTCTTGTTTTGCCGCCGGTCCTTTTGCTGCATTACAGGCCCCTTTTTTAGAGCTCTTAAGAGCGACCTAAGGCTCCCTCCTCTCCAAGATGAAGGAGCTCCTCCTTCGGCCGAGGTTCTCTCTGCTGTTCTTAAGGGGCCTTATTTCGCGCCACTTTCCGGCGGAGATCCGTCCTAGAAGAGGGAGGTTCTCTCTAAGTAGCTGCTCCATTCTCCTCTCCACCCCCACTTCCCGATTTTTTCTTTTCTGGGCTCTCGTTCTTCTTTCTACACGGCTTTACGCGATTTTTCGCCCGGGCTCTTATCTTCGGTATTTTTCATCAATCAACTTCCACCCGACTTCTAGTTTTCCCGTTCTGTTTTCGTGGGCTTCGCTGTCGAATCTCCCCGTCTTTTTCTTCGGCGTCTACCTCTTTACTCAAGTATTCTTCTCCTGATGGACTTCGGTCGGAAGATCATCCACAGCTTGTTTTCTCCAACCCGTGAGCTCCTCCGGGATTCTTCACCTCCATTCCCCTCCCGAGGGAGATCTCACTCCTCCTTGTTATCCCGCGTGATCTACGTGGGTAGTCCCACCCTGCCCCAAGTCCCAAATTTTTGGTCTCTCCGTTTTCCCCGGAACTCTGCGCGCCTTCGGATCCCCGCTTTTCCCCTCTAATCCTCTTCTCTGGGATCTTTTCGCACAAGATTTTAGGCACGAGAGGCAGCCCACTTTTTTTTTCGAGATAACCCTTTTTAGATCTCCACCAGCGAGAAACACGCTCAGGCGGTAGTTCGCAGTTTGATCTCTTATTGGAGCTGTCTCGCCAGGGTCTCCATTCTTTGAGAACCCCCCTTCTTCTAATGCCAGTCGAAGGTACTAGGGAACAGTCCCAGGTTTTTTTCTCTATTTTATCTGATTAGCCCTGGTTTGCGCTTTCTCCCGTTCCTCACTCATTAGATCGTTCTCCCTTCTTCCCTTCGAAGTTTCTTTTTTCGAAGAATTTTTCAGGTAATGGGCGTGTGTGTGATTGATGTGGAGAACTACAGCCTTGTTTTTTGACGCCTTCACATTTCTTAGACGGAAGGCCGTTTATCCCCAGGAGTTCTCTGCTCGGGACTAAACCCGTCCTTCTTCCTCTCAAGATTTCCCGTTATAGTGCGGAATGCTTTTTTGACGTCGGTTTCGCAGGATCGTTTCTGTTTTCCCCCCCTTCATACCGGAAAGGCTCTCCCAGCAGCGCTTCTTTCCTTTCCCTTTTTTTTTTCCCTCCTCCCCTTTAGGTTAGCCCTCCGTCGGCATCTCAGCGCATTTCTTAACCTCATCAGGTCTATGCAAGCAAACTTTACGCCGGCGTTCATCGTCTTCTCTTCTCCCTGAGGCTCCTGAGAATTTTTTTTCCTTTCGGTGTGATCAGGGCCATTCCTTGTAAAGCCAGCGCGTGCCCTCTTTAGACCAGCATGCCCTGTTGCGAGTGCCCACGAGCCGGATTTCGCCCCTCATTTCGACTTCTTTCAAGGACTCTATTGCTTTTTACAGGAAGGTTCTGTCCTCAAGAGAATACTTCGGTAGCAGGCGCACCTTGCGATTCCTATCAAGTCCCACATCTTCTTCTTCTCTTCTTTTACATCGTTCTCCCCATATTGCCCTGATTACCCGGTGTCCGTGCGCGAGCATCTTTTTCAAGGTAAGTTGGATGGTGTTTTTTCGGCTTTGCGGTCTTCCTTCCCTTTCGCCTCCCACCCCTCTTTTTTCTCTCCTTCCCTGACGAGGTCCCTTCCGTCTCCTTGTCGAAGAGTACCCCTTTTTCCTATTGCTCTCCCTCGGGCGTCTTTTTTGGCCGGATCCCCCAAATTTTTTCTCCCCCTCCCCGGCGGATCGCATGAGTACTCTACCAACCTCGCAATGATTTTGGGTTTTCGATGACCTTCGAGCTGTACTCCCGCCCTTCTCCTGCTAGTCGCGGATCCCCCTGGCAAAGGCCACCTTCCGTGTCCCTGTTCTCTCCCCTGTTTTTCTGCACGGATGGACATTCCGCGAACTGCGCATCTCGGGACGGCTTCCCCTTTTTTTAGGAAGAACCAGTCGGTTAACGCCCAGACTTTCGGGCAGGGTCCCCCTTCGCTTACTTTTCGATTCCTTCCTCAGTCCCTTTTTTTTAAGAAAAGTCCTCATTTGTCGATCGTTCCTTACCCCCCACCAGGAATACTGCCCTAGTCCAGAGCATAGAGCTCCCTTTTTTTGTACGAACGCTACCTCCCTCCTTGATTGTCGATCCGTTTTTGGTCCCTTTGATAACCCCCTAGAAGACACAAGGCTTTTCTGGACAGGTGCCGCCGACTCCGACTTCCCCCCTTCCAAAAAGCCTGCTTCCCCCACGGTTCCCCCTTCCATTGATGATTCTTAGAGACTTTTTTTGACAGGCTCCCCACTTCTTCTCCCCCTGAGCTCGTCTCGTTTTGGAAGGTGCCTCCCGCATGGTGTCGCCATATATGACCTCGTCTTCTCTCCTTAACTTCCTTAGTCTTCCAAGGATTTCAGTCCCTTCCTCTTTCTGGCCCCCCGCTTAAATCCCCCCGGCCTCGTCCTGCAGGACCCCATCATAGCAGTTGCTGGTTCTCATCCCCCCCTCCTCGCTGGGACTTTCTGAGAAGTTTTTGAGCCGAAACGTCTCCCTCTCCAGCCAAGAGTTCGAGCTCAGTCCATTGCAAATGCGACTATTTTTTGCCCTGTACTCCGCGGTGCTTCCTAACGAAGGCGGGTTCTTTTTTAAGCTCTTGCCTGCCGTGCCCCAGTAATCCCCTCTTTCCTCCCAGAGGATTTCTTCCTTTCTTGAAGATCCGACGCGGCTTCGAAGAACCTTCCGCTTTGCTGGGGACTAATACAAGATTCGCTCCCCCCGGACGGAGCAACTTCTTCCCCTTTCCGAGACCCCATCCTTTCAATATCCAGGCCCTCCCTCTATCTTCTCCCGATGAAGGCCATGTCCTTCTGATCGGGCTGCCTAAACGGCTCTAGCCCCCCCTTTTCTCCGGATCCTCCTTCTTTCTTCTGTAAATTACCCCCCCTTCCCTTTTTTGGGCGCCTTCTTTCCAATTTTACCTTATTCCCCGTTTTCACTGGTGGCGTCTCGCTCTCCGATCGCCTTCTTATTCTCCTCTTTCCCTCTTCACTCATCTCCCCCTGGATTCCCTCATGCCTGCGCTATCATCCTTGAGTTTGAAAAGAGTACGGATCCTTCCGTCCCCTTCCTTTTCTTTCGGGGGGCAGACCTCTTGCCGTCCCCTATGTTCCTGCGGCTAAAATTTTTCCCTCCCCCACCCTTCCCGGGCCGCCCGGAAAACCGAGGTGCTGCGATAGAAACTGCCGCGCATG
>Ga0179593_1464895_pt1 | contig 10810 bp, 12 predicted proteins | sample CZODoug2_1_08_16_FD_185931 | JGI IMG/M metagenome (GOLD analysis project Ga0179593, IMG submission 185931) | Vadose zone soil fungal communities from Angelo Coast Range Reserve, California, USA - CZODoug2_1_08_16fungal (PacBio error correction) | ecosystem: Environmental > Terrestrial > Soil >... | reverse complement strand
ATGTGATAGAAGGAGGTGCTGAGAAGTACTCCCCCCAAGTACCCGGAACGTTTGACCTCCTTTTTTTCTTCCTCCTAAGAATTCTGCTAACTGCCCGGGAAGTTAGGAAAGGGTATCTGCTGTCCCCACCCCGTTTTCCTTCCTTCCATTACAACGAGTTTTCTTTCTTCTTGACAACTTTTCTTCCCTAGAGTGTCCTCTCATTCCTCTTCGCTTTCCTTTCTTCTCTTCTTTGGTTCTTCCGTCTACTGTAGAGGAAGTTTTAATTTAAGACGTTTAGTCCCCCCTCCCTTTCCCTTCCGTCCTGCGTCTTTCATTGGTTCTAGACCCTGAACCTGTTCAATCAGATCGATGCCTCCTCCCCCGTTTTTTCCCGTTCCCGGTTCCTTTTCCATTTAAGTTGGCCCGCGCGTGTGGGCCGAGGCATACGTTCTGGTTTTCCCTTTTTTCTTTGGCGACCCCCTCTCTTCCCCTTTCCTTGATCTCGGTTATTAGGAAGTCGTGAAACAAATCGAAGGTGCGGCGGGGGCCAGACTACCACACTCTTTCTTGCCTCGCACGTCTTTTTTGCTTTCCTCGGACTGTGAAGCGCTACAGCGGGGCAGGCGTCTCGGGGTGAGCTTGCTCTCCAGGGTTTACTCTTTTCGGCGAATGCAAAACCCACTCGAGGCGCTGGCTCCCCCAGAATGGCGTCCTTTCCCCACCTGCCCCCCCACGATTTCATTGACTGCGCGGTCACCGCCTCTCTCCTATTTCCTACCCCCCTTTCCTTCTTTCCTTACAAGCCTGGTGAAGCGAACCAGGAAATATCCCTCTCACGACGTACTGATCCTTCCACCCTGGAGGTGTCCTGGTGGGTTGCTTCTGGCCTCTAGGATGGCGGATACGTTTGGAGGGAACTCTGCGCGCGGCTGTTTTCCCCCCCCCCCCCTGTGAGGCCTCCTTCGGTTTTTTAAGGTGCGCGCCGGTCTTTCCCTCCCTCCGGGGAAATGTGAAGTAAGGACCGACAAAAATTTTTCCCACACTTTTCCCGTTACTCTGGCTTTCCTTTCTTTCTTCTCGCACCGTTGGTCCCTTGGTAGACCTCCGTCTGGCCAGCACGGCTCTTTTGCCCACTCCCGAGGATTCCTTCTTCCCTTTCGAACATGATGTTTCAAGAAAGTACGGGGACGAAGGTGGCCTCCAGTTGTATTGTCTTTTTCTTCCTTCCTTCAGCACCTGCGTCGAGACTACGGACCCCGTTTTTCTTTTCTGGGCAATGTAAGAGCGACGGACGCTCTTTCTTCCTTTCTCCTTACGCTCTCGCCAGTATTGAGATCGTAAAGGAGACGAATCAGACTCACATCTCCCTCTTTTTTTATCTTTCCTCCCGAATATTTACCCTCCTTTAATCCACTAAGTTGTTTGTCTAGCGATCATCCTCCCTTTTTTTCTGTGCCCTCCTTCCTCTAGTCGTTCTGATGATCAAGGTGTTCTAGTCAACTAAGTTCCTCCTCCTTCACGTGCTGCCACTCCTTCATAATTTGCAGAATATCCGCCCCCCCTCGACTGGGCCCCGCCCCCCTCCACCCCCTTTTCTTCGCATTCCCTAGAAATGTTTTCTGAATTCAGACCGACATAAAGTCATAAGTTCCTTGCACTTCGTCCCCATTCCTTTCAGGTCAACCCCTCTGGATTTGACCCCGCTTTCCAGGGTCTACGGGCCCTCTCCTACCGGTCTTCTCCCCCCTTCTGGACCAAATAGAAGAAGTAGTCCTACATTTCAAACCTCCGTTTGTGTCCACTGGTCTATGCCATTGTATGGAAGACGAAGAGGCTTGAGTTTTGCCATCCCTCCCTCTCCTCATCCACCCTTTCCCTTCCCCTCTCTTCGTCAACTTGGTTCCCCAGCCTCCCCGATCTGATTCCCCTTCTGAAGCCCGATGGAAAAAAAGATAAATTTCTGTAGGGCGCTTTAGTTCTCCTCTTCTTTGTGCTCCTTCCACCATCCTATCTGTAAACTCCTCTCGGGCCTCCACTCTTCGAAAGCTCTTGACCTTTTCGCCCAACGTTTGAGCGTCGCTTCCTTCTTTTTAGCCATGACATCAAGTGGAATGGCCCAGGCGACTCTCCTTTGTGTTTTGCATCTTCCAGTTTTTCTTGCTTGACCCCCTCCTTCTTCTTCTTAGTTGAGAATTGCTTTCTATTTTTCCACAGGTCATCTCGCACCTCAAAGCCCTTTTAATTTCTTCTGCCCTTACTAGAGGAGTTCCCGACCGAACTCGAGTATGGGTGAACGCTTCATACTTCCTCCGATTTTTCCTTCCTTCCGCTCTTCTCCCCCGTACGGTAGAACTTCACGTTTTCTCTACACCCCTCCCTTTTTGTCCTTTTCCTTTCAGGGAAATCAACCCCAGGGCGTTAAAGAAAACTTTTTCGCATCTTCTTTATTCCCCATGAATTTACTTTTCCATTTCAATTATCAGGCTTGCTTCCTTCTGTTACGGGTGAAAACCCGTTTGTCGGATTAGTAAAGGGTATCCTCTCCTTTTTAAATGTAGACCATACGGACGCGTACCCGGACCCTACTCCTCAGCCGCTCCTTCCCCTAGCCTTTATCATGCTCCCACGCCGCAATGAAAAAACTTAGTGATGGGATAAGGAAAGTGCTCCATCCCTCCCTCCTCTTTTCCAGCTATTTCGGAAAGCGTTGTCCGTCACGATAAGGTCCCTTTATTAGCGCCCCTCCCCTCTCCCCCCACCTCTCTTTCCCAGCCCGGGACTGAGAAGAAGGGAACTCGGAGATAGTGTGTCCCCCAGCCAGACCGAACCCCCCAACCAGCCCCCGCCTCCTCCCCCGATATCATAGAGTATTTTCATCTTTTTTTTTGTCTGAGAGTTCCCTTCTATCCTCCTTTTTTTTCCTCAGATTGTCTTTTTTCTTCCCCTTCCCACCCCTGAAACAGGAACGGTCCTCCCGTTTCGTTTTTCGGCGGCGCAGAGCCTTCCGCCCCCCCTTTTCTTTTCTCTCCCAACCTCTTTTCTCCTGACCCATACTATCGGGGGTCCTAAAGTTCCTGAAGGTTTACACGTAGGTTGTCCTTCTTCTTCTTTTCTCTATAAGCGTTTACGGCTGGCCAGAGTGAGGGACGGCTTGCGTGTCTTTGTGCTTTCCTTTCTAACTGTTCAGGCGACACATCGGCAGGAAGAAGATACCTCTGTGCCCCTTCCCCCTGCTTTTCCTTCAAGCGTCTCCTTGGAAATGGCGCAGGGACATGTTTAGATGAATATGAGGATCCTACCTGGGTTTTTTAACGTTCAGGCTTTTCGATAAAATGACTTACCATTGCACGCGCTCTTTGCTTCACTATCATCCCTTTTCAAGTTTTAGGTTTTTTTTAACGCACGAAATACCCTTTTTTTTCTCCTTCTTTCCCCCCCATCCCTTTGACGGGCGGCTTTTCCCCGCCTCGTAAATAGAGGAACTGTCCGATGCTTCTCTTTTGCTCGAGGACTTTGCATGCTCTCCCGCTTCCTCCTGATGACCAGCTGCTCAGTTTAGAAGTTTTTCAGGAAGGAAGCGTGGTAGCTAAGCAGATGGCCCCCCACCCCCCCCCCTGGGCTTTCTACCAAAGGTGGGAGGTAATGATAAAACAAGGATTAGACTAAGCACTCCTTTCCCTGATGCGCCTTTCACCTCCCTATGCGTCAGAGTTTTCCCCCCCTGTTCAGTTTCGACCAGATTCCGGATGGTAGAGAATTCCATCTGTCTTCCCCTCCTTCCTCCTCCCTACACCCTTCTATTTTTCTTCGGATGATGGCTGTGATGGATAAGTTCTGGCCTGGGCACTTCCTTCTTTCCTTGGCCCTTTTTCTTCCCTTCCGCCTGCTGGTTTCCCTCCTCCGCTTTTTAGAGTGCCCGTTGTCCCACGCAGGTCTCTTGCGTTCGCGAGACCTTTAGTTGCCTGGACATTTAAACTGTTTTTTAGCGGAGCGCTTTCGCTCTCATTTTTTTTTCCTGGGCCTCCGTTTTTCTCCTATCGCCTGTCTATCTAAAAGGAGAGGGGGACCTCCCTCGGATGCCCTTATTTGTTCCCCCTCCCCATTCCCGCGGATGTTTTTTTAGACTTCACTTAAGTTTTCACGTTCTCTTATTCTGTATGGTTAGGTGCAGTAAGACAAAATGGATGAGATCATTTTCCCCCATCGACATTGGTCTTTTGTCTTTTTGCGGTTCCCCGTCACGAGATGAATTAGTAATGACCTACAGGTATGATGACTTTTTTTCTCCTCCATCCCTTGATCCCCTTCTTCCCTTAGGGGAATAGAATGATAATCTCAAATTTTTCTTTATTCTTCATGCATCCCCCCCCCATGATGTGCCTATTCTATTTATCTCGTTGTGTTGATTTCTTTTTTTTTCTCCCTACCCCCCTGCATTCTTTTTTCTTCATGAATGGTGTGATGACGATTGATCCCCTTCTTCTTCTCTTCCCCCGGTCTGCTTCTTTTTTTCCGTTGCCTCTGCCAACCTCGCATTGACCTTTCCCCTCCCCCCCCCATTCCACCCTCCCTTTCCCTTTGTCGACTATCTAAGATTTGGAATAATACCCCCCGCCCTCCTCCAGGCACTTCTTCCACCGGTCGGACCAAACACGAACCCGGATGAGCAACACTTTGTCTTTTTCCTCCTTTCCCTTTGCACCACCTCTCCGGAACCAAGTATGTCGGTCTGACCCAAGCCCTCCCCCATTTTTTTTTTCCTCCTCTGACATGAAAGGGATTTCACCTGGGGAGATGGTTTGTCTAATTCCCTTCTCCCATTCTATTTTCTCGGCCGACGTCCCCTTTCCTCTTGATCACTCATCCGCGAATGGAAAATCTTTTCAAATCCGTTTTCCCTTTTTTTCCCGCTCCCTATAAGTATTCAGAAAAGTATACTGGCCAGTGCCTTTTCTCTTCCCACTCCCCTTTTAGCCTTCTTGGAGAAGAAAATGGGATCCTCACACTCCCGCTCTTTCTCCATCCCCTTTTTCCACCGTTTCACCGAGGTGACTTTCCTCCCCTCCCCTTCGGAGGAAGTTTGAGAAAGAAAGATTATTGTTCCAGCTCCCTCTCTCGCCGTTTTTTATCCAACTCGGAGAATTTTTCCTCAGTTCCCCTTTTCAACACTTCCCCCTTCCCCCCTCTATTCGAATTCTTCCACGGTTTTGAAAGATTCCTCTCGATTCCTCCCTGCCCTTTCCAGTCTTTCCCGGGCCTGATTTTTTTCCAAGCATACGTAGAGATGGGTTCAAAGTCTTCCTCCTACTCCTCTTCTCCGTGCTCCTCTTCCTTCTGACCAAAGAGCAAGGTAAGAACCAGCCCCTAGGATGATTCGAACCCCCGCGCGTGACCTCTTCCTCCGGACTGAACTCTACCCCAAATTCTTTTTTTACGGTCATGACACTTGACGATATCTTTCCTTCATCGAACCCTTCCGTTTTCTCCTGGCCCCATGTAAGGATATCAGCGGTCTTCCTTTCCTGATTTTGACGTTCCCATAGTTTTTTTAGGTTTAGTAAGGTCCCCTCTAACCCTGTTCCGAACTTGCTCCAAAAAAAAGTAAAGGAAATGAACCTCCCCCCGCGACGCCGTCCCCGCGCTTCTCTTCCTTCTAAGATTTTCCATTTACCCTTGCTAAATTAATGTAGCCAATTCCCCTCTCTATGCTCCTTTCACCTTCTTGCACCTAGGTTGCGAGATCTGCTAAGTTTTTTCTTGAACGGTCTTCTCGAGCCTTACCCCTCTGTTAGTTTTGTCCTTTTTCCTGGGCTTCGAATTTTTATTTCAACTTGACCTAGGACTAACCCATCCCCCCCCCCCTACACACCCAGTCTTCCTCTTCTTTCCTTTCCTCTCTTTTTTTTTGTTGCGTCTCTGCCTTTTTCTTTTTCGCGGGTCTTTGTGTCATGACTCCCCCAAGGAAAGAACTTCCCTACGTAGTGTTGCTAGCCTGATCTCCATCCGCCCCCCCTCCCCATTCTCTTCATAGCCCCCTCTGGGCAGAACCCTGGGATTCCCGGCGTAGTTTCCTCCTTTTTCCTCCGGTTTTTTCCAGGTCTTTTAATGTTCTCTCTGTTTTCGAATGATTCCCGCGAGTGAGATTTTCTCGGAGGCTCGGCGCCGGCTTTGATTTTTTCTCTCCTCCCCCTTTTTCTCTGAGGGCGCCCCCTAAGTCCAGGTGGTAACCCCCTTACATCCCCTGGATTTTCGACTTTTTTATGGGACGTTGACGGGAATGTTATCTCGCACCCCCTCTCTGACTCCCCGTGTTCTTGCCCTCCCCCTTCTTGGTCGGAGTTCCCCTTCAACTGAAGAGGTAGATTGGACGAGCATCAGTCTCCGTGGCGTACCTTTTCTTCTTGGGCGACTTTCGTGATTCCTTTTCCCCTAGTCCACCATCTTCGAGCTTTGGCGGGGCCCCTGAGCTCGTCTTTCCTTCCCTCTTCCTTTTTTCTTTTTTCCCTTCTTGGGCCCCTTTCTCTAGACGGGGCAGCGAGACCGCATTCTCTGCGGCTCTTGTTTCTCCCTTGCCGCTTCCTGCCAGGCTTGTCGTTCAACTTGAAAGTCTGACAACCCACTTCTTCTTTTTTCCCCCCTCTTTCCCCCATCTCTTTGTGGTGTCTTTGTCTCCTTCCCTTTGTTTTTGCCTTTTTTGATTTTAAGCTCGTTCCCTTCCCTTCCTCCTCGCGGCCTTTTCTTTTTTCTTCCGAGTTTTAACGAGCTGAGAAGCGGAAGACCCTTCGTTTCTCCAATTGGTGTTTCTTATCAAAGTTTTTTAACATCTCGTTCCTAAGTTAAAGGAGAAACCGGAGAGGGTGTTTTCTTTTTGGACCAAGTCCCGGTCGGCTATGATGCCTTTGCCCCGGCTCATTCAAAGGTGGACCTCCTCTCGTGAACTCTCTTTTCCTCCCCCTGGGCTCTCCTTTATTTTTTGAATAAAGAACGAGATTCCTTCAGACCACTTGAAGTTTTCTCCATTGACTTTCCCCCCACATTCCCCCACGGGGCATATTGTGCACGCTTGATCCTGCATGTTTGCGGTTCCTCTTTGTGTTTTGCCGTATTTTTCTGATGTCCAATTTCACCTTCCTTTGTGGCCCCACTCTGCCTCCAGTGTTTCTTTTCCTGACCACTCCGTGTGGTTTCGAACCTTAAAGTACCTATCATCAGGTTTGCGCTTATTATGTTGGAGCCCCCGGTTCCTTCCTTCCCCCCCATTGCTTGCGACCCTTCTCCCCTAGTTTTGATTTTCCCTGTTTGAGGGAAAGTCGAGAGAGGAATTTCAGGATCTGCTGTTATCCTTCTGCTTTAGTCGCTTGTTGTTTTCCATAAGGCGAAACCGCATTTGATATTCTTCCCAATCTCTCTCTTCTGTAATAAAAGCCTGCTGCTTATCCTTTTTCCCCTCCCTCCCTTTTTTTTTTTCGTTTTCTCGTTGATCTCCCCCAATATAGCTGCGCTTCTCCTTCCCTCTCTTTTTGCTATTTCACTGGGCTTTCTAAGACGGTCAAGAAGCTAACGTGCTGTCTTTCCCGTCTTCCTCTTCCTCTGACGAATAAGCGTCCTATATAATGTCGAAACCATGAAAAAATAAAGGTAAGTCTTCCTCCCCTCTCATTTTTAACTACCCCTCCCCCCCTCATAAGACTGAACGGGACTAGTCCCCCACCCAACACCTTTCCCTACTGCTTCCACCCAAAAAGAGTTTTCTGTGTCTTGCAAATCCTCCCCCTGGGAATTCTGGGCGGGCATCGCTGTGCTTACGACCCAAATCTGTAGTTGACCCCCTAGGTTTCCCCTCCCCCCCCCCCTGCAAGACGAATTTTGACCGTCCGGGACCTCCAATTCACCTTTCCCAGAGTTTTGGCAATGGGGGATGAGAGTCCGGAATCCAGTGTCTCTCCGACCTTCAATTCCTGCGTGGATGACAATCCTGAAGCGCCCTCTCACCTTTCTCTTTTTTCACCCTGGTAGTAAGAAACGTGGTAACCTACTGCTCCGATGTGCCGGACATCACTTCTAGATTTTATTGAACGCCTAAGAAGATAGTTTTTCTTCCTCTTAGTTCTTCGGATGAAGTGAGTCAGGCTCGTACCACCATCCCGTCCCTTTTTCTCCCTCCTCAGTTTTAGACAGTCCGGTTATGGCTGAAATTGACCACTTCCTTCCTGCCTTTTCCTACCGTCCTTTCCGGTGAGATAGCAAGCCCTATTTTCACCGAGCTGCGCCAGATTTTTTTTTTTTTTTTTTTGCCTTGCCTGATTGTTCCTATTACTTGATCACCCGTTCGATCAGACGTTCTTCTTTGCATGAGTGCTATAGGAAAGACTTCCCCTTCTCACCGTCACAATCCGCTTCGGTAAGCTTTCCTTCCCATCCTGAGGGAGGAAAGACTCTAGCCCGTTTTGACAGTTCCTCCCCTTAAATCCGCTTCTTCCTTCCTGACTGGAGTATTCGAACAAGAAAGGTCAGCCCCTCACGTGGCCTGATCTCCTCCTTTGCCCCCCCCCGCGCGCCTCTCTGAGACCTTTTTGTTACTCGAACCCAAAAGACGGTCCTTCCCTCCCCTGGTTTTTTTTCTCCTCGGAGAATCTCCTCTAACAGTAAGGGGTCTCCTGGCCCATCCATGGTCTTCTCGGTCTTCTGCCATTCCTGGGTGAACCCCCTCCTGTGCTAGGAGTCAGGTTTGTCCCTTTCTCCCGCACAAGTAGAAGGCGCCCCAAAACTCTGCGCCGGCCCGCCCTCCTCGTTGAAGCAAAGTTCTTTCCGTCTTTACTCCTGAAGAGAACCCATGCCCCCCTTTTCCTTGTCACCATTTTAGAAAGTGTATTAACGCCGCCCTCTGAAGCCAGGCAGACCCAACTTCCTGCTTGATTGGGATCTCTTCTTACCCCTCCTCTCCTCCTATTCACCCCTCCTTCTTTCCTTCCCGGGTCCTTGTTTCTGAAAGGAATCCGATTACCTCGGCTGGCTTCACAAAGACCAGCCAGAATGACTCAAGAAACGAAAAAAGCAAAGCAAATGCCCCCCGAAGAAGTCTAACCCCAACGCCGAAAAAACAAACTCACCCCCCCCACCCGATAAACCAGAGGCCAAAACAACCCCACGCCCAGCACCCTTTGCCTCTCCTATCTGTTCCATAGTTTTGAGACTGATGATTGTTTCTCGCCCCCTATTCCTCTTTATGCTAATTGTCCCCATGAAAAAGGAAAGCAAAATCCTTTTTTTTGTTGCCTCCTTTTTGCTCTAACCTTCCCGTCCCCGTGTCTCTACACACTTGGGATTCCTCCCCTGCTCATCGGTATTATACAAGTTTTCCTTCACCAGGGTTCCCCTCTTTTTCATGGCTGCTGCGAATGAGAAGTGCGAGTTACGAGCTGCTAGACGGTTGGTCCTGCGTCGGTTTTGCTTTTTCCACTCCGAACTGGTCGCGGCACGTTCCTGAACCTAGCCGGCGGTGTACCCCTTTCCCCTCCCTAATTCGCCCTTGTCGAGCCCTTTCAAGGAGAATGAGTCACCTTTCTTGAGAAGCTCGCCGATTTCCTGACTACGTTTCTGGTTGTTTATTTGGGGTTCTATGATCCCCCATGCCCCCTTTCACGTCTCCCCTCCTTTTTTCTCTGAGTCGCACTTCCCTTTTGCTGAAAGTGCTTTTCTACTAAGACTCTTTCACGGATCCTCGCTTCCCTTTCGTTTTCCCATCCTTTCGAATTTTTCTGTCCATTTCCTCTTACTGACCTGCCGTCTTCCTTTACTTGCCGGTGCTCCCTCGGACCTTTCCTCTGAGAAGGGTTTGAAAGAGACAGCCTCTAGTGCTCGGCCGGTTTTGACCTGCCGCAGGAATGCTGTTTTCCCGGTGCAATTAAGCTGAACACCCCCTCCTATTCTTTTTCCTCTACCCGAAGGGCTTCATGCATAACCCCCCCGGACCTGACGCCGACAGTGGGTTTTGCGACGGTTTCCCCGAGCATGCGCTTGCCCCGAACTTGATAGTTTCTTCCCCCCATCCCCCTTCTTTTTTTCCCCCCTTTCAGACATTCGTCTTCCCACAGTACCCATTCTGCCCTACCCCGGCGCGTGCGTTCACTTTGGACCAAGCTTCCCTCTGCTTTTTTGCTTTCCTTTATGGAATTTTGGAATAGGAGCGTTGATTTTCCCCAACCCCAGTTGACGACGAGTTTTTTTTTTCTTCTTTCTTTTTTTTTTTTTTTTTTTTTCTCTCTTTTTTTTTTTTTTTTTTTTTTTTTTTTCTTTTTTTTCTTTTTTTTTTTTTTTTTTTTTTTTCTTTTTTTTTTTTTTTTTTGTTCCGCGAATGTATGCTTAGTGATTTCTGGCTCGATCCTCTGCTTCCTGCTTCCCCTGTACATGTCATGAAGACAAATTGGCACACGTTTTGCAAGTGTAATTTCCTGGCTGATGATCCTGCGTCTCTTGTGTTGTTTTCAATATCTAGGACAGGTGCTTTTCCCTCGGCCCCCTCAGATGTGGACAGAAAGATTTATTGCACGGTAGTTTGTCCGCCCTTGTTTTTTTACTTGGACGAAGTGGTGCACCCCGGTGCCGAGTATATGTGAGTGAAGCCGCACAACCCTTGTTCTGCGACCTTTCTCCTCTTGACCTGGTGAAGGTTTCGTGTTTTTCAGTAACAGTCTTGCCTTGGATCGTCAGGATATTCCGGTCTCCTTTTTGCGCGTCCTCTTGCGCGAGGCTTCGTTGACCTGCCAGCATCCGTGATCACTCACTTCGTTCTTTCATTTCATTCCCCAGCCTTCTTATGTCATCTTGC
>Ga0179593_1291841_pt1 | contig 10810 bp, 12 predicted proteins | sample CZODoug2_1_08_16_FD_185931 | JGI IMG/M metagenome (GOLD analysis project Ga0179593, IMG submission 185931) | Vadose zone soil fungal communities from Angelo Coast Range Reserve, California, USA - CZODoug2_1_08_16fungal (PacBio error correction) | ecosystem: Environmental > Terrestrial > Soil >... | reverse complement strand
ACTGTGATCGTATTTATATCCGGTCTTTACCATTCCCCTTTTGGGATCCTCCATCTTCATCCACCCCGCGCTTTCACAGAATGGTCTTTGTTTCTCCCTCCTATGCCCTTGAATTCCCGCGTGTTCTGGCCCCCCCTGTGGATGATGATAAACCGAAGTTTCCACTGTCCTTTCTTTCTCAACATGCTTTCTCCCTACCCTTTTCCCATATCGATAATTGCTACCCCACAAAATGCCTTGATATAGGCTTTCGGCCAACTTCGCCCGAAGTTTCGAACAAAGACTCTTCTCTGATTCCGTCCCCCCAATTTTCTTCTTTCTTAAAATCCGGCGTTTCTTTTAGGTCCCCGCATTTGCCCTTTTGCCTTCGCTAAGGCCACAGAGCCGAGTTCTCCCTCCCCCTACTGTGATTCCCCCGTTTTACCTAAAAAAAAGGTATTTTTTTTTTTTTGTGTCCCCTCCCCCCATCCAGAATTGTGACTTCGTCCGCTAACCCCCCCCCCTCCCCATAACACCGATGCCCCCGACCTTCCCACCTTCCCAACCCCCCCCCCAACTTCCCTTGGTTTTGCTCTGCACCGTCTCTCCCCCCCTAATTCCTGATTGGTTCCGCTGGAAGACCTGTGCGAGCTCATACCCCCCCTTTTGCAGAGAACCCTTTTTCTCCGTCCCCCGGTCATTCCCCTATGGATCGCCCCCCCGTTCCTTCTCTTTCTGTTTCGAGGCATGCGATAGCTTTCGTCTTTTGTCTACTCACCACTTTAGAGATTCGTTGGAATAATCCCCCTGTCGGATTCTCCTAGTCCTTCGAGTGATCAGTTCCCTCCCCTGTTCGAACTCCCCCCTCCCCTTCATCGCTTTTCACCCGGGGTTCCGTTACCTGTACCGTTTCCCCCAAGGCGGTTTTTTTCACCTACCCCCTCTAGTGGATGACGGTCTTGGTTTTCCTCCCCCCACCCCCGATTAATCGTTCATACCTGATGTCCTCATGGTAAAGTGCTTCCCTTCCGAGGACTTCTTTTTTTTGCGGCCAAACACGGTCCACCCCCCTCTTCCGATGCGACGTTGTTCTCGTTCGCCTAGCTTTTCCACCACACCCCCGAATTTGAAAACTCCTCCGAGCCACCCCCTAAACCATCAATTGTAATATTCCCCCGTTTAATGCTTCTCTTCATTCGGGCCTTCCCCCTCTACCTCAACTCTTGCCCCGCCTCCGTTTGTAGGTTGCTGAGCTTTTTTTCCCAATCGCCCCGCTTTGTCCACTATGAGCATCTCCCTCGCCTTCCGTAGTTCTTTGATCTGATGACATTCGAATAAGTATGAGTTGGTCATTCGGCCTTTCCGCGATGAGATTCTTTTCACTCCTCTCTTAGCGATAACGAACAATCCACTTGTATCTCTTCTTTTCTCGTGTTTGTTGAGTCTCTTTACCTTTTCGGTTAGCCGTACGTTTCCCTCGTGCTCTCTTCTTAAGGCAAGGAGGTGATTATCCCACTCCCTCTTTTTTTTTTTGAAATTGAATCAGCGATTCCCCATTCCCCCCGTATAAGTGTCGCTGAGTCTCAGTTGGTCAGAGTGTTTTTGTGCGCGCCCTGCCCCAATCCCCCTTCCCTTCTTTTATGCGAGCGGAGCTTGGCCGCACGATTTCGAAAAATTCTCCTTCCTTAACTCGGTTTCGATTACAGGATTATTTCGCTTGCCTGGTCCTCCTTTCTTTTCCCTGAAGTTCTTTTGATTAGAGTGCGTCTCATGTTCCTCCCTTCTCAAAAGATAATCTTTTTTTTGCGCCTTTGTATTTTTTCCCCTGAAGAACGAGGTTACCTCTCCCCTTTGCATTGCTGATGACAATTCGTTTGATGACGCTATGGAGTTGGCTCCACACTCGTCCCTTTATCCAAGATGGGGTATTAGTAACTGCTTGTTTAACGTACCTGTAATGTCCTCCCAGAGGCCCATCGCTTCCCAGTCTTTCGAACTGGCTCTCCTTCTAGCCTTTATTTCCGCTCCTAAATTTGACATATTTACCGCATACTAAGTAATGTTCCCTTGTAAGAAGTCCCCCATTTACAGATGTCCTGAGACTACGGAATTCCTTCTCACTCTCTCTTCTTTTAGATTCTTCTGGACTGGTAGGAATTCAGTTTTCTTTCCGAGAGTATTTTTCCATCTTCTCACAGGTCGTTGCCCCCAGCTGCAAAAAAGTAGCTCTGAATTCGTTATTCTGTTTTAAGTCCAATGCCCAGTTATTTGATGGTTGTTGAAGTTCATCTGTCGTCCCTTCGGTTGTCTACTTTTGTCTTTTTGTTCTTCTTCTTTGACCCGCCCCCCAATTCTCAACAATGCGTATGTTGCGTGGGACCCCAGACCCTTGTTTGTCTTCCAATGTTTTTCTTTCACACTCTTCTACTATGTTTTTCCCCCTTCCCTCTACCCGGGGGAATGCGCGTCCCCTTCAAATGGTTTATGAGATTCATAATATACCCTGAGGTTGAGACTGCGATGATTTCTATCTCGTCACCTTGCGAGTTGCCGCACTCTTCCTAATATTTTTTTTTTTTGCTTTCCACGGCGATAGGAAGGATAACCCTTCCGGGTCGCCGACTCATGGCCGTTCCTTTTTCTTCGTCCTCTACTATCATTTAGTGACAGATTGGCCCAAGAACCCGCCCCTTTCCCCCCAATCTAAATCTATGGGCGCACAAGCTCCCCTCTTGCAAAGAGGTATGCTCAACTCGCTCGATTGCTACCGCATGGCCTGGACCGAGCTAGCCAGTTACTCTCAGGATTTTAAGGTTTTTATCTCTCCTTTCCTCCCCCGGTTGTTGTCGATTTTCGTTCACTCTTTCCTTCCTGTCTATCTCTTTTTTTGGGACATGAAGTGGGTTTGGGATCATTCGCTTTTAAGATTACCCGAGATTGCGGCAGTCTTTCTGATCCCAGACGCTTGTCTCTACTTTCCCCGTTCTTGGCCCCCATTTCGTTCTGATAAGTAGGTATTTTCCTTGATCGCTCCTTCGGTATGATCCACTTCCTGGCTCGTCGACATGCCGGTTCCCTGGCCTGTAGATTTTGCAACCTGAGATTCGGCGTCTTCCCCGGTCTTATCCTCCTTTCGCCCCCCCCCTATATAGTTGCCCTTCTTACTCCGAACTCAAGGTCCTATTCTTATAGCGCCCCCAATTTGGGTCGGGACGCGCATGTGTTCGCGTCTAACTAGCTGCTCAGTCTTTGGACCCGCTCTGCCTCCTGTTCCTTCTTCAAGTCAAAACGGGCGTGGGTTTCCCAAGCCCTCCCTATGTTTCGATTATCTAGTCACTGACCTCCCAAATACCCCGTGACCGCCCCCCGTCTTCCCATTCCTTCCAACCGCCCTAAGTCGTGGCTCTGAACCCTCTAGCCCCTTCGTTGTGTGCGCTTTGACCCCCCCTACCTGTGGAGAAAAGACTCGATACACAATGTGTTTTCCAGACCTTCTTCCCTTTCCAGTAGTTCCCCCCCTCCTTCTTCGACCTCACCGACCCTCGATCTTGGGAGGAATTACTTGTAGGCTCAGCCCGTCATCGTTATTGATCGTACCAACCGGCTACTCTCGCGTGTGAAACTTTTCCTGTAGGTGCGATAAGGCTAGTAGGTTCTCTAAAGAGGTCTGACTCCCCCGACTATCGACGTTCCCTCCCCCCGGTATGGCTCCCGCGTATTAAAACATTTCAGGTCTACCTACCCTTGGTGACGGTCGTGCTTTTTTCTTAACTTCCCCCTCCCTCCCTCTTCCAGACGGAAAATTGTTCCTCCGTTACTCATGCCCCAAAACTGACCCCATGCCTTACTGATAGGCTCTTTTTGTCCCAATCCGGCTCCCCGTTGTCTCGTTTAGATGGCTACGCTTTGTTCCCTTTTCAGCCCTCGAATCAAACCTAAGGCCTTGCGTTTCAATGTTGGCTAAGCTCGCATCATAATTTGGACTATTATTGGCTTTGCTCTAGTTTTATGGGGGATTTCTTGTTTTTCTTCCATCTAACGATAACCTAATTTCTCCGCAGCCGTTGTCTTGGTTGAAGGTCTTCAGATAACATGGCACTTTTGGACCCACGCTGAGCTCAGGCTAGCTTTTTCTTTTTTAGAGATTGGTCTACGCTTCTTCACCTTTTCGAATAAGTCTTCGGTGTTTTTGAGTCAACTTCGGCCCTCAGCAGATGAGATGCTTGTGAACTCCCCGAGGTAACTTCTACCCCCGTTCATTCCCATATTTCCTCTCTCCCCTAACTTACCCCCCCTCTCTCTCCCCCTCTCGCCTCCTCTTCCCCCCATCCTTCCCGTAACTCTCTCTTTGCTATACCCCCACGTCTTCCATCCCCCCTTATCCCTGCCCCCCCTCGCCTCTCCCTTTCTCACCTCCCCCACCACTCACTTCCCCATCTCTATTCCTTTGCCCTCCTCCTCCAACCCCTCCCTCCCCCCACACTCCACCCCCCCCATCCCTCTCCTCCCCCTCCCCCGCACACAACCACTTCCCCCCCGCCCCCCCCCGCTTCCGTCTCCCTCTCCCCCTCACCCCTTCCCTTCACTCTCCTCCCGCCATCCCCCTACCTTGTCTGTACTTCTACTCTCTCCCCCCTTATCCCCTCTACCTATCCTCCCACCCGTCCCTCCCCCCTCTTCTACCTTCTTTCATCTCCTACATTATCCTTCCCTCCCTCCCCGAAATAACTCTTATCTCTTTTCATAATTTCACCTGTTTTTTTTGCCGAGATAAATTTATTTTTTTCGAGCCCCCCCCCCTCTCCGTTTTCTTTCCACGAGATAATCTTTGACGCCTCTTTCATACTCTTTCTCAATTGAATTTTTCCGTTCCCAATCTCTACTGAGAGCCCCTTTTAGCCTTGTTACCCCTCTTTTTTCCTTCCTTTCCGCTGTGCTCAGACATGTCCCCCTACGGCGGCCGGCTCCAGTAGTGTTAGCTGTTTGTGTAAGGACACGATCTCCCAACCCTAGCAGCAGTCCCACGGCCTTTTCCCCACCTTGATATTTCGCGGTCGGCCTTCTGCTTCCTTTCTTTTGCTTTCTCTGATCGCTCCCTATCCACAAAGGTCGTCCATCGCACCACTCTAGTGGTGCTTTTCCCCCCCCTGTATGTTTCAAACCTAAGACGATCGGTCTGTCAGCCCAAGCTTCCCCTCTTCTTCCCCCCCCTTTCCCGGGTTACGAATCGATTCACAATAAAAAATGCCCGTTCCCCACCCCCAAGATATGGGGTTTTAGCCCTGCCCCTTGTTATTAGTTTCCTCCCCACTCTAGGGAACATCCTCTATTACAGTTTTTATCGAACGAGGGCGAGCATTAGCTTAGGCCTCTAACGGTTTTCCGTGTTTTCCAGTGACTATATCTTTTTTTTCCCTTTTACTAAGTAATAACTCGCGTACCCGGAATTTACTTTCAAATACTTCTCTTTAGGGCCTTCCCCTGCTTTTCTATTTGCCGTCCTTTCAGTTTCTGCTATCCTCCCTTGGTATCTATTTATTGCCAGGTCGCAGCTCCCCCCCAATAGTACTTTACCTTTTTTTCCCTCTCTTGGTTTAGAGCCCCCGCCCAGTCTCGGGTGGTGTTCCGGAAGGGAATTTTTTCATGGGTCGCGGTCTTTTGTTTTTTTTTTTTTCTTTCCTCCCTATTAAACAATTCTTTCTTTTGTGTGTAAACAATGACATGTGTTTACCGCCAATAGTCTATTGGCGCAATATTCTATGATCGTCCGGTCTCCCTCCTGTTCCATTCGCGTACTCAATAATGCGCTACGATAAGATACCACTGCGGTTTTGTAAAATGCTATGCCTTGCCCTATAGTTTTGTGACTCCAACCCCCCTGCCCCGTTTCGCCAACGCCCTCTCTCCGTTTTTTGCTCACTGAGCTATTAGGCGGTCCCGGCCCCGTTTTTTCCTGTAAGGCCTGTCAATTCAACTCGCTCACTTTCTCCCATCCGTAGCAGCACTCTTTGGACCCCACCTGCAAAAAACCAAAAAACAACCCAACAACCCCACCCAACACCCAACCCCCCCCCCCCCCACCACCCAACACCACCCCCCCCCCCCCCCCCCCCCACCCCCCCCCCCCCCCACAACAACGCCACACCACCCAAACACAACACAAAAACCCCCCCCCCCCCCCCCCAAAACCCCCACCACCCCCCCCCCCCCCCAAACACCCCCCCAACCACCCCCCCCAACCCCCCCCCACCACCCACCCCCCCACCCACCCCCCTGGACTATATCCCCCCCCCGATCTGTTGAGCCCCCCTCCCTCAAATATTCCCACAATCTCGGGGGTAGGTTCTAGTTATTCTCCCCTCAAACCCCCGTTGCTTCCACCCCCTCCCCTACGTCTACCTGTCCTTTTTCCCGTTTTAGTTCGTAGTAACTCTTTTCCTCCTTCCCAGGTGTTGTTTTTTTGATATCTGATCTCCATCACACTCAGGGATCGGACTGGCTAGCCTGTTTTTTGACCCCCTGAATCGGTTTTTGTTTGCTGGATCAGAGTTAGCCTTTCCCCTTCCCGATTTCCTGCCGGCTTCGGTGTTAATCACTCTTGGACGACTGTCCCGGCGGTTCTTGTCCCCAATCGGTCTTTCTCTACTTCTTCTACCGTCTCTCTCCGCTCCATTTTCCCAGTCTTCTTCCTGTCGCGAACCCATGCGGTGGCCTTTAACCTTGCCCCCCCCCCCCCTGATTCTTTTCGGTGTTTTTCCCCCCCACCCCGGTTCGCGAGGTTCCCTCGAACTCTTTTTTTTTCGCTTGTCCCTTCAGCACTAAGGTGCTCTTCCTTCGTATCTCCTCGCACCCCATTTTCTGGGCCTTCTTCCCGTCGTTTTCCATCACTGCTAAGAGTTGCCCTCGGACACTCTACTCATTTTTTTGATCAGTTTTAACTCCCCACCACTTTGGTGTTCCCACGCATCCAAGCTTTGGTTTGAGTTTGGCTCCGATGCCCCACCACACCTACCCCCCCGACGTTTCCCCGATGTCCGACCATCTTACCTTCCCCCCACCACCGCCAATAATTGTTGGCCTATTCCCTCTCTTCACCACGACTCTCTCTTGTTGTTTCGTTCTGTTTGGCCCCCCCGACATGTTTCCTCATCCCTGAAAAGATACAAAGTCTGCTTTCAGCAGTCCAAACGGTCCGTTTCCCAGAATTCCATAGTGCTCGAAGCCCTCCACGAGACCCTTGCGCTGAGGATGGGAGTTGTCGGAGTTCTCCTCTTCCCTTTTGATTTTTTCACCCGTGCAATTACCTCTTCTTATTACCCCTCCTTTTTTCCCCCTTGTCGTGGATTTTTCACTAAGGCTGATCCGCGGTTAATAAACCGGCCTGTACCCCCCCCCGATTCGGTCTGCATTAACCCCGGTACGTCCCCCCTTTCCCTGTCAAAATCCCCCCCTTTTTTATACTTAGTGCGTTTTTCTTCCCTAAACCTATAATCGTCCCCTGCCCGGAATTTCCTCAGGGCTGCCTACTTCTTTCTGATTTCCCTCTGGCTTTGTTCAAAATACCTTCGCACATCTGACCTTTTGAGTCTTTTCTCACTTTTTTTTTTTGTGATCTTTCCTCCCCCCCGTTCTAACCTCCCATCCCAAATAACGGCCTTCCTAAGGTTAAGTCCGACCTGAAAAATTCCTCCACTGTAATTCCCCCCTTATTGAATTCTTTTTGGCCCCCTCTTCCCCTCCCCCCCTGGAGGCAGCGACGTGTTCTTTGGGAGTCTCCCCCTGCAACCCCACGAGGACACCTTCTCCTTTCCTGTCCGGGCTTTTCCTGATCAATTTCGACTTATAACGGAGTGTTTCTCTCAACAGGCCGTAATCATCTGTCGCTTATGAAAGCCCTAGAGCTACACATCAATAATTTATATTCCTTCCCTCTTCTCCGTTGTTTTTTTTTTTCAGTGACCCTCTTTTTCTGTTAGTTTCCTCCTTTGGCCCCCTGCCCTTCTTCTCTCTTCCGAATTTGATTTCTCCCCCCCCCCCTACAGTAGAAACTTGCCTTCAGCGCCCCCCCCAATATTATAGAGAAGAAGTCGCTTTAGAGCAGGTGGTCCCCACTCTTGAGGTTTGCGCTTTGACTCCGCCCTGCCCCCCTACCCCTTCTGGTCGCATCCCTTTTCTTTCAGCGGTATGATGGGAGTCCCCCACGATGCCCCTAGACGAAGTTCAACTCTTGAGCGGACAGGTTTTTCGCGTTTCTAGGCTCGTTTCGGCCCCTGATTTCTTTGATTAGTTTTTTAGGATCTCTCCCTATAAAAAAGGTTCTCATCGCCTCCGATGGTGCGCAGATTTCCCACGCCGTCCCTCCCCCCTTCCTGCATCCCCCATTTCTGTCCCTTTTCCTTGACCTTTTTTTCTTTTTACGATATCGGCGTTGTAGGGAACCCCGCCCGCACCCCCGTACCAAGCTCATTGGGTATCTCCCCGACCTGTTACGTCCGAAGACTCCCGCAACGTCTTTAAGTCTGATTTCGACCCCGCTTTTGCCTGCCTCCCTCAGCCTATTCCCCCCTCTTATACAGGTGTCGATGTCCAGAAGATAGTAACTGCCAGTGTACGAAGTTCGGAAACTCTGTCCGCCCATAGATAATTCATTTCATTCCCTGCCCCATCCTAATTTCGGGCTATCCTTTTTTTCTTTCTTGAGCTTTTATTCTTTCAGAAATTTGGATCTAGTCGTTTTCCCCACCCTTTCGCCTTCAGCACCAAAGCTCTTCCGTCCTCGTTGGCCCCGATCTCAGTCCAAGAAACATTCTTTAGCTTTGTTGTTTTTTTCAGTTCCCATTTCCCTGGTTTTAGAATAGGTTTCGTCGTTGTTAGTTGGGAATTATCTTGGAATTCTCTCCTCCTCTACCCCCTGATTTCTTCCCTTGGCCACACATCGTTTGCTTTTTACTTAATCCCCCCCTTTTTCGTGTCCCCGGAACTTTTTTTTTAGTATATTCTAGACCCCCCCACGGTCCTTAGAGTAAATCCAATGGTTGCTCTCTCTCCGAATAATCTCCCCCCCCTCTGTTATTTTGCAATGCAGTATTCCCTTAACCGATAGTTATGTGTGCTCATGTCGCGTGATTTCCTAAAAATAAGCTAACAGTTTTTTCTCAAGGTCCTCTACCTTCTCCCCCGGAAATTTTTTTTTCCTCCCTCCTCCCTGCCCCAATTCTAACCTTTCTTTTTTTCTCTTCCCATCAGAGATTGGCCAATCCAACCCTTTTGTACAGAAGTTGAGACCAAATCCGCGAATGCCCAACTCTCGGTATTTCCTTCCCTCGCTAGATATAAAACCCCGCTCCGTCTTACCAGCTCTGTAGCCCTTTCCCTATCAAGGAGTTGAAGTCTGAACTATTTTCCTCATACCTGTGTGTGTAGAGATCTCCTTTACCCAATAATGCTCTTCCTGTATATTGGTAATTGTCCGTTTTTCTGCCTACTGAGCATTTTACTCATCCCGCGAGAGCCTTTTTGATTATACCCTCATCTTTTCTTATCAGAATCCCGGCTTGTTCACAAATGTGTTGCTACTTTTTCTCCTCTGCCACTATAGTCTTTAATAATCCCCCGGCTTGAGCAAGGCACTCCCTTTTTCTTTCACCCCATCTTCTGCTACGGCTGCTTCCCCCTTGCGAAGGTAGAAACCCGTTCATTTTTGCCCTCTCCATTGTAATCCCCCCCCTCAAGGTGCATATTTTTTTCTTAGCTGCAGGCCACAAGGTTAGTGGACGCTCATGGAAAGTTAGCGCGGTTGGAATCTTACCCATGTTCAGCGTGAGACCCGACCTAGTGTTCCCTGCCTTACCAGACACCCACTTTCTTTGTGTGTCCCCCTCCTTTTCCCTGTTTTTCGTAGGATTTTCCGTTTCCCCAACGTCATTCCCCCCCCCAATCCCCCCGACCCGTCCCCCCCCAGATGCCCCACACAGTCTCAAAAACCAATAAATCCCTGGCTTTCGCTCCACGCTTCCCCCCAAACGCTTTATCCCTTTTCCTTTTTTTTGAAACCCGATGTGCCGATAAAGCTTTAATCCCCTTTTGCTTCTATAAGACCCCTCCCTTCCCTCCCAGGACTGAAATATTTGGGATCTCCCCCCGCCAGCTCTTCTTTTTTTCATTCGAGTAAGCGATGTTTTTCCCGAAATTTCACATTCCTGCTCGGGCCCTCTTCCCTTCTTCGGCTTGCTCCTTCTCTCGGCTTTCCTCCGCTTGTGTCTCCTAATTATGTTCCCTCGGTTGTGATACAGGTACACCACCTGTGCCTGGTTTTCTACATGACCCCATCTTTTTTTATCCGTTTTTTGCGTTCGATTCCCTACCCTTCCGATAATGAAACTGCAAACGTACATTCCCCTTACTAACTTTGATCGCTTCCCCCCTCTCTTCTTTCTTTGGCCTTACCTTTTTTCCCCCATCTATCGTTTGCGATATGGCTCTTTTTCTCGTCCGCGCTTCCCTCTCCTTTTTTTTTTTACAAAATCCCTGGCCTCAGAAATTCAAGGCCGAGAAGCATCGAAACTTAATTTCCTTCTCACCCTTGAATGGCTCTGGTGTTTCTCTTTTTCCCTTCCCCTCTTCACCGACACTTCTGGAGCCGCCGCTTTGTGGTTTTTTTTCGAATTTTGCACAGCGCACCCTCCTTCCACGGCCGCTGAGGCTGCCTATCTTTCTCTAGAGCTTTATCTTTCTTCCAGTTCGCCTCCTTCTGCTTGGGTTGAGAACTTCGTTGCACCCAGAAGATGAGCTGATTTGCAAAGCCCCAGTCATCTGCCCCCCCTCCACAAAC
>Ga0179593_1277560_pt1 | contig 10810 bp, 9 predicted proteins | sample CZODoug2_1_08_16_FD_185931 | JGI IMG/M metagenome (GOLD analysis project Ga0179593, IMG submission 185931) | Vadose zone soil fungal communities from Angelo Coast Range Reserve, California, USA - CZODoug2_1_08_16fungal (PacBio error correction) | ecosystem: Environmental > Terrestrial > Soil >... | reverse complement strand
CGATCGTGAAAGCCGGCGTCTCTTTTCATTTCCCCCCAAGACTTCAAACACAAAGCCTCGCCCAAAATGACAGGTGAAGTTGAATCCTTTTTCTTTTCCCCAAAACGTACCCCCTTCCTCCCGCGGCTCTCGTGCCCTTTCCAGTTTTAAGGAAACTTTACTGATTTTAATACGTCACTCCCATTTCCCCGACGTAAGCTTTTGTCCGGCAGTTATCGTCCCAAATTGTGCGAAGGTTCTGTCTCTGGGTTACAAATCGTCCTTCTACTCTCTGACTGGTTGTCGGCTTTCTGATCCGGGCGTCACATCTCCGATGTGCTCCTGCCTGCGTTGGAACTGGTGCTGGTAAACTTAATGGTTCCTTTTTTGGAAAGCATGTTTTAGTTTTTCTCCCGTTTCCATTTCAACCCGCCTCGGTGAGTTTTACGGAAGTTTTTATCGCGGTTCCTTTTTTCGTATCCTCCTCCCAGTCCTTCGGACATATTCTCCACCGGGCCTCCTCCCTCTTCCAGATGCAACCGCCAATTTCCCCTTCACTCATATCGTTGAGGAAAAAGTCCCTTCTTCTCCTGTCTTCTTCGTTCTTCTTGTAATCCCCACATCCTTTTTTTTTTGGGCAGAAAGAGCTTCCTGTGATTAATCCCTACTTCTGTTCATAAACGAGTATTTCTTGATTTACGCTAAATTTTTGATCTGCCTTTCTCTGTGAAGCGTTCGTCGGACTCCTGCTCTCCCGATGCGAAAAATGTCCGCGGATTCTACGAACCTATCTCCCCCGACGTCACCTTCCCTCCACGGCCTTTCGAACGCCCCCTCCTGGTGTTTGTATAGAACCTCTGCCCTCCTTTGCGATCTCTACTTGTGCACTATGATAATAGTTCGCGTCCAGGAATAGATATGATGGGTGTTTGACTCTCCTATCCGCCTGTCCCGTTAAGCAACAACAACCCCTTTTTTTGCATCCTCTTTATGCGCCCTTTTGTTGTTGAGCAAAGTTTTGAAAACCCACGTGGACCCTCGCCCCTTCTCCATTCGTTCACACCCCCGCCCACCCCCCGAGACCCATCCTTGTAGGGACGTTTCCCCTCCTTCCCAAATTTTGCATCAGTTGATGTCGGTTTGCAGGAATTGATGACCTTTTTCTATGGTGATTTTATGGTTGCTATCCCTGGTGTTTACCCCAACCTGGTCCCCACCCCCGTCATTTTCTCATGTTTGTTCTTTTTTTACGAGGCCCAGAACCCTGCTCATTAGGCACGTCCTCACCGTTTTCCTAAAAACTTTAGAAATGTTCTCTAGCTCCTCCGTATTTTGACCTGGATCTCTGCCCGCACCCACAGGCAGCATGACGAGACCCCCACCTTCTCTTCGAAGAATCAGAAGTTAACGTCTGTACCACGGACATGGTACTTAGTCTGTAGGTCCCCCCTTTTCTTACCTTATAGCCAAATTGATGCACTGCCCCTTAACAGAACTTAACCGCCCCCGAAAAGGCCTTGATGGCCAGCGCTCCTTTAGAGATTTTCTTTGCTAACATCGTTCTCGCGGACAGGGCAGGCTCGTGGCGAGGGGTGGGGCCCATCGTGGGGCCCGGCGAAACGCAGGACACCAGAGGGGGGGTCCCCCCTTTGCGCACTGGTTGTTTGTCCCCATTTTCGTGAATTCTACTCCCCCCGGACCATCATCTCTGTCTCTTCCCACTTGCTCCGGAACCTGGTTTTTTTTCTATATCTTCTCCGTTTCGTCACCACAAGAGCTTTTACCTCCCCAAACACCAGTTATTGTTGTCGAACCCTATGTACTTCTCAGCGCGAAGAGACGTCGCCCAACTAAAGATGAACGTCTAGTAGGGGTGTGCAGCGCTACGCGCCCTTTGCGTAGAGGTTGCGGTTGAGCCGCAGGGTACTGTAGCTGCTTGTGGTGGTTCGGTTGACCCCCCCCCTTGTGGGGGGGGGGAGGCGGTCTATACTCGAGCCCCGTGTAGGCGGAGAATGCGATCCCCCTTAGGTCTAAAGGCAGCGCCCACCTGCTCCTGTTCCTCTGCCTCATTTTTTTGTTTCGGTCGCCTCTAGGCCATTCTCCATTTTTTCTGTCCGTCTGGTGGAAGCCTTTAGGGGTCCTTTCCCCTACACCTCCGTTACCGGTTAATTATGTTTTATGTTAGCGCGGACGCGACCCCCTAAATATACACCTACCCCCCCCTTGATTTCGTTTCCCTACAGGGTAGTGAGCTGGAGTATGTTCCGTGTTTCTTGACCGGGGCGGAGTTTCTAAGTCCTTCGCCGGCGCTTTTTTTCAGTTACTACCCCCCACTCTATTGTACCTCCTTACGCAATAAATTCCCCCCCCTGTTTCGCGAGTTGACATGACTTACGTCTACTTTGACCGCCAAATGCTGGCCGATGTTAAACGTAACGTGCCTGATTTCTATGCTACACCTTTGCATTCCCGGATCAGGGGTTTTGCATTGCTTCTCCGCCGGAGTTTTTTTTTTTGGATCTATTTGTCCGCGTTTCCTCCAATTCCCCTCCGTTCGTATTCATCTGATGTGCACCATTTTTATCAGCATTCCAAGTCACTGTGTTGCTCTGAGTTTTTTGGAAAAACAATGCTCCCCGCCCTCAATCTTGGACGACTTCCCTACGTCTTTCTCTGATTGTCACCGTCTTCGTTGTAGGAATGTTCAGAGTTGTTCTCCGACCAAACAATCTCATCTTCCTTTTGGTTTCGAAAGGCACTCACGCAGTGCCTCCTATAGTTGCGTTTGTAAATGGAAATGAGGCCATTATAATACTGGGTCATTTGGCGGCTGTCCTCCTTTCCGGTAACCCAATATCCACTAAATCCAGTCCTGTATTTTGTTGTGCGGGTCGGTTGTTTTCCTCATTTGCAGGCTAGTAACAGTACGGAGTGAAGCCCTTTCCTTCATTTTCCCCTGGATCCTGTGTGGCTTGCGCAACGGTCGCTGTGTTCTATTAACGGGTATTACTTCTATTCCCGAGCTACGGTGACTAGATCCGGACCCATTGCCTAGTCTCAACACGTCTGTTTCTAATTTTGTCAGAACATTGCGTTCAACAGTTCCAGCTTTATGTTTTTTTCTGAGGCTAGTTCTAAGTCACCGTCATTCCCCACCTTCTCCTTTTCTACTCATCGCATAGCCTCAATGCAGTTACTTTTTTCGACTATTGAACGCCCGAACTCTTCTGTTATTACTGTTTTCACAGATAAGGCGTCACGTTTTTGCTGAATTGTTGACCTGTCAGGATCTTTCGGAATATCAACCTGAACATTTTATCCCCGTACGATATGTTTTAATTATGGTCTTGTGCCGCTTATTCGTTCTTAGCCCCCGCTCTTTGTTAGAGTAAGATCACATGGCTGGCTTCTTCTGGCCTAAAGTAATTTTCAGCCATTGCCTAAGTCCTCGCTCCTCTTCCATTAGCAGACGTTTTTTTTATTGTTTTTCTACTTCCCTCCGCGTACAGGAAAGTTGATCGTTCCTGGGCCCCTGGTTTCATCGCCGGGATGAAGGTCTATCTGCCTATCCCCTCCCTGATTATTCTCTCTGGTCATTTTATGAGCCTTACTTTTTCGTCCTTGATAAAATCACTCTCTCCTTTTTATTTTTTTGTCATCCCCACACCATTGTGTGTTGTTCTCAAGAGTCTAGTGAACTTTTTTTGCCTCTGTTGTCACCCGCCTTGCGTTCGAGACGTTCAAGGATATGGAAAATAAGTATTCCTCCTCCTTTTCCCCTCCCTTTGATCCTTCCTACGAGCCTTTGATTTGAATTTTCCCTCATTTGTTGGAGCTTTTTCGCCTTTTTCTTTCCCGCTGTTTAAAATTTTTAGCTTAAAGTTTATGGTTGACATTACTTTTCTGATTTTTGCAACTATAGCGATTTGCCCCTCTTTCTTTTTCCTTCTACCGCCTTCCCCTTTTGTTTGTAGTTTTTGTTTTTGTTCTGTTGATTCTATATTTCCCCTTTCTAGTCTAGTCTGACACCGCGATGAGTAGAGTAACCACACTTTGCACTTGATTTTCGCTCTTTCCCTTCTCTCCTTTTCACCCCCTTTGTTGTCCTCCATCCCCTAGTTATATCAGGATCAACGTAGGGGTTCTCCTTTCGGCTAGGGTTTTTTTCCCTCCCATCTGAACGTTCTCGATTCCTTGACGTCGTTGCAACCGCACCCCACAACGTAACACTGGCCCCTCCTTTCGTCTCATAATTTTTTTTGTGTATGACTGCTCCCCTCCGACTCCGCTCCATCTACTTCAGGTAGGGCCTCCTTCCCCGTAATGGCAGCGCCGTCATCCGCGCCCAGACTCCGTTTCGCGTAGTCCGTTTTCCTCTCTTCCTGAACGTGACCATTTGCCATTGCTGTTGTGGTCCGTTGTCATTCGACCTAATCGGTTTTTAAGTCGCGAGCTAGTGTCCTGCCTGGATAGAAGGACTTTCTCCACTCCCCCCGGTCCAGTCGTCCCCCATTTGTTCTTGCGACCACTCCAAGCCGATTCAGAAACGTCGCTTTTTTTTTCCCCCCCCAATGACGCTTGTCGGGAATTTATGGCGGTTTACTACTATGTATCATAGTACTCAGTCCACTTCGTCTTCCCTTCCGCTCTGAATTCGGGAACCAAGAACCCCTAGGTGTAACGAGGATTACTTGCTTTCCCCTTTTTTCCTTTGTAAGCATGACTTGTTTTTTCTCGGCCCTTCTTCTTGTCTGATCCCTCTAATTTGCGTACCACCTAATGGATTGTCATTTTTCTTCTTCCCAGTGGACGCTTCGTAGTCGAGCGATTCTCCCAGTTTTGCAAAGTTAACTGTCAGCTTTTTTGTCTCTGTCCCTCCACTTGACCTGCCACTTTTCCAGCTACTATACCTGTTAGAGTAGGCGGGATTCTCCAGTATCTTTTGGAATCTCTCCATCCGTACGTGCCCAGTCATTCCCCGGTGAGATGATCATTTTTTTTTTTTTTTTTTTTCTCCCGACCGGCCTCTAAATATGGATTGCCACTTAAGGGACACAGGTCGTTCTCTTGTCAGTGTTCGCGCTAGAGCAGCCGGCGCTCTATTGGATTATGGGGTGTTTACCTATTATGCTGTCCTCCCCCGAGCTTCCAGGGGAATCCCGAACATAGGTCGCCATTTCTTCCTTGAGACTTTTTTTTCAAACCGTCGCGGCATTACGATCCTCTGCCTATTTTTTTCTCTCCTGCCAAGCGCTACTTGCGCGAAGAAGATTCTCAAAGCTCCGCCTCCTTCCTGGTACTCACGCCCTCAACTGAAACAACGATCAACTAAGCCCTTCCTCTCTTTCCCCCTGGTACTTAGTGCTTTTCATTTCAGAGCCGTGTTGTCCCCACCGCTGGCTGCTTTCGTGCGTGGTCTTCCCCCATCTCCCTGAGGCATGAGATTTTTCTGTTGGCGGGTTTCTTTCACCCCCTCGCCCGTCCTCAACACTCCTTTTTTTTGCAATGAAAGCTGAGTGGTTTGTAGGTTCTTCTTTCTTCTTGTCTTTTCTTGGTCGTAACCCTCCGTTGCGTTTCTTTTTTACCGACCCCCGTTTGCCCGAAGAGAGTGATTTCTCATTTTCCTTCCTAGACCGGCCCACACTTGCCTCCCACTCTCTCCCCTTTGTTGTACTCTGTTAGCTACTTGTATTTCGGACTGTAATACTGTGAGCCCCTTTACCGCCTGGCATATTGTTCCAGTCCCGCCGCTGGTCCACATAGTTAGAAACCGATCCCTCCTCTTTTCTTCCTGTGATTCTTCTTTCCTTTCAAGGAAGTCCCCCGCATTGGTGTCTCCCCCTCTCTTTGTCAGTGTGTTTTTGTACAGAGCACACCCTTCGCGATCTTGACACCGAGAAAGTATCCTTTTTCTTTTCCCATCCTTCTGACCGCGCGATGAGTGCAGGAAAACCCCCCTTGTTTCTGTGTGACAGTCCATTTGGTCTCCCTGTTTGCTCCCTTCTCCTTCAGCTTTTCCATTGTTTCCGGTCGTAGCGAGCTTCGTTTTTTGGCAGATGTCTGACTCACCCCTTCTTCTCCCCTCCTCCTTATTTTTACCAAGTGAGAGGTTATTCTGCCTACTGACATATAGAAACGTTCCGTCCTTTGCTTTACCCCCTACGTTGATTATCCAGTCTGGGTATGGTGTTGCCATTTTTCACTCACGGCCATTCCTCCCTCCCAACTGTCAGCACTGTTCCCTTTTGGCTTTGCAGAAATGTATCCGTTAACGGTTCCCGGTTTCATGAGCCACGCCCCACCCGCCCTATTTATAGATTGTCACATCTGTCAGCTAACTGCTGGCAGTCAATCTTTCTTTGGCTTCTTGGATCACGCCCCTATCCGTGTCGCATCCTGGTTGGCCCCCCCCCATTGTAATCTCTAAATTCCCTGTAGGCAGCGCAGACAACTGGTCGTTACCTCGTGTTTGCACTATTGCATCATGTTTACCTGTTATTTTTTTAGCGTTTCTGATGCTTGGTTTGTTAGACCGTTTAAGGACGCGGAGTTCATAGTTTAGTGAACGCCATCATCACCCCTCCAAAAATAGCACGAGTTCCCCTCTAACGTGTCTCACCAGCTGAGGTTGAACCTCATTTACGCACCCTGGAAAAATCTCCATTTACCATAGTTAAGATTATTGAACGCGCTCTTTAAGTTTGCGTCCCTTTTCTTCTGTACATTTCAGACCTTGCCATTTAGTCCCCCTTTCCCCGACTTCTGTCTCTCCATTCTTTTGAAGAACCCCGGGTGTTTTCATGAGATGCCAACATGCGGAATCTCGCCCTTCTTCAGGACATTTATATTGTCGCCTGTCGGTGCGTCACTACCCACTCTGTCCGATCTTACCTGTCTGCAGGCTATCTAGTACCTTCATGATTGGTCGGTACTCATTGGGTGGGATGATCGCGCTAGTGTCCTTCACGCTGCCCTTTTTGTGTGTCAGTTTCGCGTTCGGGTCGGCCTAAGTACGCCTGGGCATTTCATCCTTCCCATGCTCCATCTCCAAGTGATACGAGACACTGACAGTTTGGACTTATACGTCCATTACCTCTTCTTCTTAGGTGCGGGGGATCAAAATGGTAGCGTAGCCTCCGGAATTCCTATGGCCTGGGTTCGCCCCTTCCTCTCCCTCCGTATTGTTTGTGTGTTTGATGGTTATGCCGTTCAGATACTTCACTCCTGACAGGGGGGTGGGCGTTTGTGTAGTCCTCTCTCCTATTGCTGTTATTCCTTGTTTTTGTTGCCTAATTCTGTCGTCCTTATCTGGCGATTTGCTATTTCATGGAATGTCATTGCCCTCTCCTTTTGACGAGTCCTCCTTCGGGTCATTCTACTGATTACGATAGAGATAGACGGCTTACACCGCACTCGACCCTTAGCGATTTTTCCTGAATCGTTGGTTCTGCCGTAAACCCGTGATTTTTTATTTCTCCCCTCCCCCATAACCCATCCTTTTGCGCGAATTTCCACTGCTGATAGGTGCAAGCGGCCCGCTGTCGTTCCATGTTACTTACGGGATGCGCTTGTGTCTAACCTATTGGATTTTCCTCTCATACCCCCCCCCCCGATTTTTTCTTCCACCCGCTTCCGGGATCAGAGCCCTGTTTCCTGCCCATAAATATGATTTCTCCTGAGAGTATGTGCCTGCTTCGGTGCGTTCGCTGTATAGATGAATTTCCATTCTCACCCCCCTTTTTTGCCCCCTTGTATCACCTTCTTGCAACCTTGATATAGACTCTTATGTTCTAGTTCCGTTGGCCCCATCTTTCCACTTTCCGGTGGAACGGAAAACAGTTGCCCCTATTTATTTGTTTTTTTAGTCACATGAGTTTGACCAACCCGGTAAGCACCTAGGCTATACCTTATTGAGTCGTGAGCGGTTTGTCGGAGTGAATTTGACCTCCGCCCTATGTGGTCGAGGGCGTAGGCCACGAGTGCTCTGTTTTTCATCGATTGGTCACGTGTAGTCCACTTCTTCATCGATTTCCGAGGGATTGGCTTGGGTTTGGGTAGATTTGCTGCCGGCGCGGGCCCCAAGACGTTGGCTTCTCTGCTCGTGAGTGTTTTGTATTGGTTCATTTTGCCTCTAACCCGCGCAGAGTTCAAGAACGAGTTACTTCGAGTAGTTGCTTCGGGCGAGATATGCGTGCAGTGGGTTGTGTTGAACCGTGTCCGCTTGCGATGATCCTACTGCACAATGCAGGTGGTACTCTGGTTGCTCTGAGTTGTGTCGCGAGAAAAGGGCGCCGGGGACGTGTCTATATCATTACGAAATGCGGCCCTATAGGTACGAAAAGGCGCCACGCTACGATCCGCGACGGATGTCGTGTCTGCGACCAGCTTATTAGATAAAGGGGGTGTCGGAGGTATCTTATAAGAATTTGTATGTTCGCTTTTTGCCGGCCGTTGATGAATCGCCGATAGCGCAGAAGATCTCGAGCCTCTATGTTGCCCTCATATCCTCCATTTCGGCGCTGAGGCTTGATCTTTCTACGTTGCGCCCCCGAACGGTGCTTATGCCTACCGACGGAGACAACTTCCACAGGGTTTTGCAAGCCTTAGGCGTGAATAGGCGCAGCCTGCTGTCACGTGAACATTGGCCCGACCCCCACTTGCCTATTGGAGGTTAGGTGTGTGGGGCAGGAGGGGTGCTGGCCGGTTCATAACGTCGATCTTCTTCGTTTGGTTCCCACCAGGGCGTAGGGATGTGGGTCGCCTGTGAAGATTAGATATGTCTTAGGCGCTTTCCTAAGGTCTTTATTTGCTTTTCTATTATCTGTTGCCCTATCGATTTCGTTTTTGGTTAGCCCTGGCTCTTTTCGATTACGTTGATGTCTTACGTCTTTTTTGGCCCTTTCTTTTTCGGTTGCGCTTCCCGCACCCCCCTATTGCTACGTTTTTCCAAGTGCTTACTTCAGCGCTTCCTTTTTCGGCAATTGTGTGCGGAAGTATCATTTCCTCATGTGCCCCTGCTTTCTTTTTTTGGTGGACGTTTCCCCTGTCGGGAAAATTCCGTCCTTTGCCACTGTGCATGTTGTTCTTCCTACACACCCCCAAGAAACAGAACTTGCTTGTGTTCCCTCGTCATTTTTCTCGCTCTATTCGTGGAAGGAATGCTCGTCCTTCTCCAGTTTCCAGTCCGTGCGTTTTTCCCCAGTCAGACCGTCACTTTACTGTTAATGTAGAGCCCCCCTGGGCAGAAACCTCGATCTTCTTGATTCTAGGTGTGCCGACCCAATCACCTTTCTCATGACTTTTCCTGTCCCCATCCGTCAGAGAGCTTTACCGACAATCACGTGTTTCCGTATTAGACACGTCGTCCGCTACCACGTTTGTTTTCACATTATGTAGTCGCACGCGTCCTTTTTTATGAAATCTTCTTTCAGACTACGTGCCCCGCCCTTGCGCGAACTCTCCGTCCGTTTAGACCCTTTACGACGTGTGAGTCTTGTTGTGTTATTCTATCCGGGCCTTGTCAGGCAATCTCGCTTCGCATATTGGGCGGGTATCACCCGCCCTTTTGCGTTTTCGTTGCGCAGCATTGACGACAGAACCGAGCAGGGAGGGTGTGGGGTGTTGTAGATTTTGCTGATTATGGCAGCACATGCTCTTAGTAATCCGCTACTTAAGGCAAGAATTCATATCTCACATCTACTGATATTCCGATCGTATAAAGTGTAGTGCCCTTGTCGTCACGCTTTCAACCCGTCTAGTCTTTCTTTCGCTTGTTTTTGGAGCTTTATCTTATTGCGTATTATTGTCGTACGCCCTTAGTCCGTTCCGCGGACGTTCAGCCCCTCCTTCCCGCCTCCCTCAAATTGGATCTTCGTATTTTTTCGGTGTTCACTTGTGCTGGAGTATTCCTTCTTTTTGTCTTCTGTGTTGCGGTTTAAGATCGCCGTCTGTGAATTTTTCCGTTTCTGTGATACTTTCCGTCTTTACACCGGCTCCCGGTCGCCATTCCCGAACCTATTAATCGCCCTTTTTTTTACATTCTTTGTCTGAATCTGATCCTTCATTCCTTCCCCCCCTTGAAGAAGTACCGTGCTTTAGAGAATGGTCCCATCTTCAGTATGTACGGCATGTTGTTTCCCTCCTCCAGGTATTTTCTGGGCAATCAGCTGTGTTTATGACCTCATTTCTGGGCTCATACCTATGTTACCACTTTTACCGTGTGCAGCCATCCCTTGTGTTTTTGGTTTTGGTGAGTACTCTTCTTGGGATTTTCTAGTAAATACTGTGTCCGACAGGAGTAGATTTTCGCCTCTCTTTAGACGATTCCTGGACCATCCAGACGACAGTCACTCTGACCGAGTTCTGGAGGAGTCCTCCTCCCCATCCTCACTCAGTCTGTTCGCCCTAGCAGGTCCCACAGAGAGCTCCGTTTCCTGCACTCTTTTCTGATGTGATTTACTTATGGCCCCCGCCTCGCATTGGCCTCGTCTTCTCCCCTACCATGCTTGGTCATACTTTTATGGTGTGAGCCCATAATCGAAAACCGGGTCTTTTTTTTTCCTCCTTTGATCATTGTCTTTCGTCCCATTCTTTACTTTTCTTTTGAACAGCCCTAGTTCTGCTATCTTCAAGGTTTAGTGCCCCCGCCATTACCCGCCCTCCCTGCTTTTGTCCCTCCGCTCCCCCTTTACGCCGCTGGAGTTCAGCCTCAGCATCTATCTTCTGATCTCCAATGTCCCTTCTGAGCTATTATCCCTCCCCTCCCACCCTTCAAATGTTTTAGCCTTACCATTTTATGTGGGACTTACTCCTGAGTTTTTCCCCATCCAGT
>Ga0179593_1647956_pt1 | contig 10812 bp, 17 predicted proteins | sample CZODoug2_1_08_16_FD_185931 | JGI IMG/M metagenome (GOLD analysis project Ga0179593, IMG submission 185931) | Vadose zone soil fungal communities from Angelo Coast Range Reserve, California, USA - CZODoug2_1_08_16fungal (PacBio error correction) | ecosystem: Environmental > Terrestrial > Soil >... | reverse complement strand
TTTGGCGCGCTCTTTCCTTTGCTTTGATTTCTTCCCCCCGTCAAAGGTTTTCGCCGACGGACGGTCTCTTTCTTCTACGGTAGGATTCAAGAAGCGTGCTGTTTGGCTGTCTCGGTCCGCCGCGTATTTCCTCCTGGTCCGCGGGCTTGAGAGTGAGGTCGGATCTTTTTCCTGGTTGACGGGCTGCCGGACCGTTCCTTCCCCTTTCTTTCGTCGATCGCTTTTCTTGGTTTCGAAGAGGGCGTTTCCGGAGGATACCGGTGTTGCTTCTGTGGACTTTTTTTCTGATGGCGCTTTTCTTTTTTCCAAGTCGGATCTTCCCTATGGTTGAGGTCGTGGAGGTTTCCCCGCTCCTTCTTTGGTGGGAAAAAGGTTACCGCGCGCCTCCAACCGGGAGATTGATTAGCCCAAAAGCTTTCTTTTTCGATGTCCTACCTTTTTTACTTTCCGCTGCTCGTGCATCTTTTTTTTCCCGGGGGAATCCCTTGGCGCGTTCTTTTCTTCCCCCAGGTGTTATCCCTTTCCTCGCGGGCCAGTCCCGGCCGTGGGATAGCTTTTTCTCGACGGACCTCCCCTTTTTTGATTGCCTCGAACTGCTAGCGATTAGGACATGTGACCTCCTTCTTCTCTCACTTATTCGGTGTCTTCTTTTCCCTCACTTCGGGATTTTAACTAGTTCCTTTTTTTTCCCCCCGGGATAGAGAGTGAAAGGATCTTCCCCCAGTTGCCACGGTCCCCTTCGGCTTTGCTCTCTCCAACAGGCGAGATATTGGGGATAGGATTGTGGAGCGCCTGGTCGAATTTTTGTTTAGGAGATCCCCTCTTCTTTTTTCTGCGGTTTTTTCGGGTGTTTCTGCGAGCATAGGGGGGTGCCTTTCTCTTGGTGTTCCCCCTTCCCTCTTTGGTCGGACGATGGCGACTTCCTGGATTCCCTGCAAGCGTTTTTCTCTTCTCCCGGGAAAAACCCTCCCTTGGAATCGCTTTTTTCGATGGTCTAAACGGAAATCGATCTCTTTCGGCGAGGACCCAGAGCGACGTTTTCTCTCCCTGTCCGGGTTCTCCTATTTGCAGCTCTATCTACAGAACGAACACCCCCTTTTTTGGTTTTTTTGGTGGTTATTTTTGCTCATCTATCTCTTTCCTCCCCTTCCCTTTTCTTTCCGTTTTTTGTTTTTCTATCCGCTCGGCAGTTACCGCCGTTCTTTTTTCCCTTGACTGCGAACCCATCGGCGCTGCCATCCTTTTCCTTGTCGTGGCGATGCCATCCTTTACCTTGCTCTCCCCCCGCGTTTTTCGCTGCCAGCCGTTTCCCAGATCTCCTCATTCAGATGGACGAAACCTTCCTTTTTCCCAAGGGGGTAAAATCTCTCCCCTTTCCTCATCATGAAAATGGTGGCACCCGTTTTTTTAACACCAAGGCAGGCACGCGCCCTGCTTTTCTCTTCGACCTCCCGCTCCAAAATCCTTCTGTCCCCCCCTTTCTCGTTTTCCTGCCCCGCTATCTACCAGGAGCGCACACCCTCCCTCCTCGCCGTGATCGATAAGTTAGCTCTACTTGTGGCTCAGTGTCCTGCCTTTCTTTCTCGTTTCACCTCTTTCCCACCGTTCCTAGTGTGTAAAAGATCCCCAAGGCAATAGCCCCGTGCTACCTCTCTCTCTAATTATTCCCATCTTTTCCGCTAGTAGTCTCTTTTCCTTCCACGGCACTACACCAGCTTCTTCTTAGTCTTCGCCTGCCTTTTTCCTTCGGAAATTCCCTCCCTTTTGCTTTTGCAGGTGGGCAAGGACTTTGCATGCAGGCCTCCGCCAAAGGTTCTTTTTTCGCCCAAGGCAGTTTCTGAAGCAGTCGCATTTTGTCGTCACGTACTCCGCTCATCCCAAAACTCTTTCCCCCCTTTTTTTTTTGTCCTCGACTTCTAAATTTTCCAACCCTCCCAAGAACCAGATCGCGGAACTCCCCCTTTCTTCCTCTACCCTCTTCGGCGTTTTCACCCCTTCTACCTCCGTCCAAGCCATCCAGAACCCCCTTTTGACCAAGTCCGGACATGCCCCCCTTCTTCAGCCAATCTCGCTTTTCCCCTTCCCCAAATTCCTTTTATCGAAGACGACACACCTACCTCTTTCTGTGCAACGTGCTGCGCGACCTCTTTTTTTTTTTCCCCCCCTCAGCCCCCCCCAAACCCCCCCCCCCCCCCTCTCCCGGCGGTCCATCTCTTTTCCTTCGCCTTCACAGATTCTTGAATCGAAGTCTGGTACTTCACTTTGCCTTCCCTCTCTCACCCTTCGTTTTACTTCCCCCTTTCCCTTCCCTTTTTTTTCTCTGCATCCATCAATGAATCATCGCGTTTTTTTTCTGGAACAGATCCCCCCTTTCCTCTCCCCTCTCTCCTGAACACTTGTTCCAGTCCTTATTTGTCCAGCTCCTTTTCCGGGAAAAACCGTACTCCCTCCGGCGGCTACATGCCGACTCCTCTAAATCTCCGCACCCCCCTTTTTCTCTGGCCATTTAGAAGCATCGTCTTGCATTATGTCGGTCTCTTCCCTCTTGACCTTCTATCGAGGCCTCATCGCCTCCCCCCTTTTCATCTCCAGGATTTTTTGCTCCGAAAGAGGAAGCTTTCCTGGTGGCATTCCCCCCTTCCCTTTCCTTACTCTGCCTGTCCACCCCCCCTTTCTTTTCTCAAAACTCCACTCAATTAATCAGCAAGACCCCCTCATCAATCATCTGAAATGTGCTGCGCCTCCCTTCCCCCCTTCCCTTCGGTCGCTGTAGACGTACCCTTTCGCTAGCCCCCTCGGATGGTTTCGGCATTTTTTATATCTCTCTTTTCCTAACTCACATTTTTTTTTTCTGAGCTATGTTTATGACCGCTCAATGCACCTTTCCACCCCACTTGTCGAGACAGCGCCCTTAGGTACGTAGACATCCTCCTCCTTTGTCTATTCCCCCCTTCTAACGAAGAACATTTCATGCTCTTCTAGATTTTCTCCCCGTGATCCGGCGTGTTGACGCCTTTTCCTTTTTTTGACGCCACGATGAATCTCCCCCTCCTTTTCTTTCTCCTCCCACCAGCACGGAGAAGAGTCTTTCCTTTCTTTCAGCGCCTGGCCGGTGGCGCTCTTTTCTCATGACGAAGGGATGACGAAGCGAGCCGCCCCCCTTTTTGCGAGTGCTTCAAGCGCTCCTTTTTTCCCCCCCAACCCTTCCCATCGAGGAGGGCCACTCCCCCGCGCTAATTAAGGCAGTCCTCTCGCGGCCTACTTTCCCCTGTATTCGTCCCTTTTCTTAGCTTGCTGCCAAATAGTGAATCTCGTGTGCCCCTTTTTTCCCCTCCCCTCTTTTTTCTCGGAAGAACCAGGGTTTTCTTGGTATCGACGACGCGCTCTTCATGATGGCTGTTTTTAGCCCTATTTCTTCCCCCTCCCGTGGGTATTTGTTAGACCCTTTTTCCTTTATCCCTGCCTTGTGCTTCAGGACATCGAGTTGAAGCGAGGTTCGCCGGGGTTTCTCTTTTTCCATTTTTCCTTGGGTTTTTTTTCTTCCGTATACTTACTTTTTCTGAGGGAAGGAGCACGTTGTCCCTTTGCAGCCTTTCCCGCGCGTTCCCCCCCCACAGATGAGCGGAGGTTTCCCGGCGAGGTAAAGCGGTATTTTTTTTTCTTTATTTATCATTGTCCGGAATTGTCAGCCCTCATTTGGATTTTCATTCTCGGGCGTAGGATTTTTTTTCTCGTCGTAGTGACTTGTCCCCTCTTTCCCTGCAGGTCTGTCTAGATAGGTTCTTGTTTGGGAAAAGGTCCCCTTTAGCCCTGTTTTCTTCTTCGTTTTTCCCACGGGCAGATTGAGCAAAGCTTTTTGGTTTCCTTATACTTCCGATGACGACCTTTTTTTTTCCCTTTTTGGACGCGGCGGCTTGATTGGTCAGGCGGCGAATCCCTTTGGTCTTCGTTTTCTTCATGCGGAAGGTCTGCCCTTCACCCTTCTGTTTCCCCACCCGGGCCTAGCGTCAGGCCTTTTTTCCTTCCGTGAGATTTCGCTTTCATTCTCACGGCCCTCCCAGTACTTCAGGACCAACGCTTTCCAGCCCTGCGAACTCTTCTCCTTTTCCTCCCTCTTTTTTCCCGCCCCCCTTCCCCCCTCCTCCGTTACCCCCTCTGAGGCGCAAGACGGAACCTTCCTTCTTCAGGGTCACGAGACCACACCCTCTTCCCTCTCCCTCCGCCGCAGATTCCTTGCAAATCCCCCTGTTTCCCTGATCTTCGTGCTAAAGTATCGATCACGGCTTTCTGTTTTCGCGGCGGAGATATGTGGCGCAGCCTTTCTTTCTTTTTCCTTCGAGATCAGACTTTGAGGCGGCTTCTTCTTTCCGCGGTTGGTTTTAAAGAGAGAATAAGGAGCGTGCCTGCTTCTTTTCCAGCTTGGTGTTTGCCATTTTCAGCCGGTTCCCCGTTCCTTTCCCCTTTTTCTCCCTCTTTTCTCCTCTGTTTTTTACCCCCTGTCTTGCCGTATTCCTCCTTTTGTCGTTTTTTCTTTTTTTACCTTGTATCCAGAAGGATACCGTTTTCCCTCTCAGGCGGGTTAGTCTCTTTCCCTCCTTTTCTTTTCTCCGTCCTCCAGATAGATGTGCCATCGCCACCCCCTTGCTTTTTTTACCCAGTGTGCTCCTTGTCGAGAGCAAGGCTCCGGGTTCCCTCCTTGCAGGCAGGTAAACTTACTCTTCTCTATCCTTCTCTCCCCCCACCCCAAGAAAACTCAGCGCGGTATCCTCTTTCTTTTTTTTTATTGTGTGAACTACTTTTTTTGTGTGTTCGTCTAGATCTGTCTCTTTTGCATGAAGCCATCTTCAGCAAGCCCCTTGCTCCCCTCCTTCCTTTCTGTCCATAAAAGTCGCTCTGGTCATCGCTTTTTTTTTTTTGAGTCCATTATTCTTCCCCCCTCAGACCATGAGAAGCATTAACCGAGGTTTCTTTCAGAGGGACGTACTACTTCTGTGCTTCAACCTCTTTTCCTTTTCTGGGAACCGTTACCCGCTTGCCCTTTTTCTTCCCCCCCTCCAAGTTTGTTGACCCCAGAGGAGAGAAAGACCCTCTTTTCCTTAAACATTGTCAAACACCAAGACATCTTTCTTCTTTGTCCCTCCCCTGATGAATCGACTGCACACGTCTTCTGACCCAATAATAATCGTTTTTTTTTGCCGGGCAAAGTATTTCTCTTTCTTCCCCCCTTTCTTTTCCCCTCCAGGGAGCCGCCCAACCACTTCCCTACCGCCGTGATCGATACGTTAGACGCCCCCTCCGTTGGCTGGCTCCGTAACGTTTCTTTTTCCCTCTCCTTTCCCCTCTCGTTCACTCTCCCCTGTGCCACTCCGTGTGACTCTTTTTCTTCCTTTTTTTGCGCCCGCAATAAGCCGTGCTCCGTGAGCGAATTCCTTCCTAAGGCACTGCCCGAATAGCTAGCAGTTCTTTTTTTCAAGGCAATCACCCGTTTTTCCCCCCCCCCCCCCCTTTCAAAACCTTATGCGTCTGAGTGAAAAGTTACGTCGTGGAAGACATTTTCTGCTCCCCCCCTTCCTTTTTTCCCCTACTAACGGACTTGGGTGGCTTCCCCCTTGGCATGAAAAAGGGATTCTCCCCATCAAGAAGTCGTCCTCTCCTCCAAGCCGGACAAATTTTCTTCTTAAAGACCGGAAAACGCTTTTTTTTTCGCCCGTTTTAACGCGCGCCTCTGAATTTTTCCACGGCGCGCGTCCCTTTAACCCCCTCTCGAACAAATTTTTTCCTCCCACGACCTCAACCAGCGTCATCCTCTCCTGTTTTAAATACGACGCTCCCAGCAATTCACGCCCCCCCATCCGAGACCCCCTCCCCTTTTTAACAACTCCGGACTGTTCCCCCCCCTGGTCCTTCCATACTCGCTGGACCCCCTTCCTATTACTACCCCCTCCGATAAATCGTGATTCCTCAACTTTATAGAGTATTACTTCCCCCATCCCCCTTTAACACGTTCTCCCTCCTTTCCTTCACTGATTTTTAAGGACGAGCCCCCCCTCTTCGACTAGAGACCATAGCACCCCCTTCTAAATTTTCCGTCGAGGTACTGAATTCCCCCCCCTTTCCTCTTCCCGCGCGAGAAAACTTTTCTTTTTTCCTTCTCTGAATAGACGAGATCTCTTTCCTGCCGACGGTGCTCCCTCATAGAGAGGCCCTCTGGAAAACCATCTCACACCCTGTTTGACCTATGATTTACTACTTCTTCTTCCCTATTTGCGCAGCGTACCCCTTTTTTTTTCCCCTTCCCCAAGCTCGCGGATACCCTTCGGAGACCTTTTCCTTGCGAGACGAAATAGAACTTTATTGTAAAAATACGTGGAGTTGTTTTCTTTCCCTTTTTTCTTCTCTCGGCATTGTTTCCGTGCTGTTACTTTCCCTTTCCGTATATGGAAGGAATATCCAGTCCATAGCATGCCACCTTTCTTTCCTTTTCGACGAGGGAGACGTCGCGGAAATTGCCGTGATGGTGGAGGACTCCTTCATCTCGATTCCCCCCTTCCTCATAAAGCCATTTTCTCGCTTCTCCCCTTAATCAGAAAGACCCTTTCCCCCTCATCTGAAATGTGCTGCTTTTCTATTTTTCCCCCTCTATTTCCCAGAGAGACTCCCTTTCGTGTATTTTTTTTATCTTTGAGAGGCTTCTTTCGGTTTTTTATGCATTTAGCTTTCTCTCTAGTATATTTTAATCCTCCCCCCCCCGTTTGTGTTGATTGGTGGTCCGTTTATCCGCCCCCCCTGTAACCACGCAGAATCGGCGTCCGAGAAGAAAACCCTATCGCTTCGTTTCGCCTCTTTTCTTTGGAGCGATTGCCCCCATTTCCTCACTCAACCCCCGCCCCTTCCTCGATGTAGACTTTCCAGATGTTCTGGATGGTCTTGTCCCTGTCTTTCTTCGGCGTGTTTGCCGCCCTTCGATGGCTCCATCCCTCCGTCTCGTCGAGGAGTTCCTCCCCGCACGCGCAAGAGCTTTCCTGCTGCTTGTTTCCCGGCGCGCTTGCCATGTGGCGGCCTTTTTTTTTAGACGGCCCCATGACTGACGGTCCTTGAGCCATGCCGAGACTAAAGGTTCCCCCCCCTCTTCCCCCCTCTCGTCGACCGTTCGATTCGCGGGCGTTTTCTTTCGGCAGTTTCTCCCGTCGGTATCCCCTCCCATGGTTCCCCCTCTCCGGGATTCTGCTTTCCCCCGCCCCCCCAATAGCCGTTTTCTCGTGTGCAGGTCTCCTATTTTCTCCCCCACTGGTTTTGCCAGATCGTTTCCCCTCCCGCGCGAGGGATCATTGCTGGTTTAGTTCGTTTTTTATCCCGCGCGCGAGAGTCCTCCCGTTTCTTTTCTCTTTTCACAACGAAAGGTTTTCTTCCCTCTTCCTCCGAAATGGCATTTCAGGCCCCCCTTCCCTGGACGCGAGGTCGGCCGGGTGTGGCGCTTGTTTTTTTTTCCTTCAGGAGAATTGGGTTCTTTCCCCGTTAAAAGCGAAGCTGATGCCGGCTGAGTTTTCGCAGCAAGTTGCACAAGTTTTTTTTTCATACGCCGTCGAGGTATGGTGCTTCATTTTTTTTGGTGATAGAGCGATAGCCTTCTTCGAAGAATGATTTTTTCCAGCGTCTTTTGAGGCAGTGACTCCCTTTGGTGTGCAGAATGGCGGATTTTCTCTCTGATGGTCTTTTTTCTGCGGATGGCTTTCTGGTGTTCTTGCCTGGAGTCTTTCTTTCTAGGTGTAAAATCCATCGTTTTGGGTGCGTTCGGGGGATTTTCCTTTTTCTTTTTTTCGAGGGCTTTGGTTGGTCCCTCCTTTCTCGCCTGTTTTTCGACGTTCTTTTAAAACGGGAAGATGTCTCCACTTTTTTTTTAAGGCGGTTCTTTTTCCATTTTCCCGGAGTTTTCTTGCTTTTCGGCGGGCCTTTCTTTTTTAGGCGGCAGAATAACTTGGCGGCGTGCTTATTTCTGCATGCACCCTTCTTATTTTCCCCCCGTGAAGAGCGGGCAGGAACCTTTTAAAGTGTGATTATTTCGCCTCTCCTTTCCCCCCCCAGTGATTCCTTCCCTTCCCTTTGTGGGTTTTTTTTTCACATGCAAGCCCTGCTAAGCTAAGCGATGGCACTTTCTCCCTTTTCGCCCTTTTCTCGCTCACAGTTGTCTTTTTTCTTTTTCCGCCCTGCAAATAATTCGGATTATAACACCTTTTCCCAGAGGACACAGAGTAGCGATGTTAACCCGCTCGGAAAGGGTTCCAAGTTGACGGCGCTCCCCCTCTTCCTCTTTGCGGCTAAAGTAATCGATCACTTTTTCCCCCGCGAAGCTAGGGAGGGTCTTGTTGGCGCGCCTGGACTCTTCTTCTTTTTTTTCTTTCTTTTTTTTTTTTGCTTTCCGGATCCAGACTTTGTTCGGCGTCTTCGGCGATGATGATTTGTACTTTTTTTCGAGTGGCGTGAGCCGGGGTCAGCGGATTTTGTTTCTCTTCCTTCCTATTTTTTGTTTGTTTTCTCTTTTGCCATGTTCAGGCCGGCCGCCGGCTTCTCTTCTTTCCTCATTGTGTAACGCCCCCTTTTTATTTTTTCTTCCTTCCATGCAAAGCTGGTAACGGTTTCGTCCACGGCCTCTTTTTTTCCTGCTCCCCGTTTGGAATGGGACGCCATTTCCCCCTTTTTCTCTCCTTAGCCTGGGCGATTTGTTTTTCAGCGCCACGCCAAGCGGATTCCGCGCCGACCAGTCTCGGTATTTTCCCCTTTCCTGCTCACTGCTCCTGGTGCTGAAGCTGCTGTGCCTCCCTCTTCCCCGGGACGACGATAGCAGTTACGAACACACCTTTTTTTTTTTTTTTTTTTTTTTTAGTGTTTTGGTCCCCCTTCTTTTTTTTCTCCTCCTCCGTGTTGTGTTTCTCTGAGACTTTTTTTTTTTTGAGTTCTATGTATGTCTGCTATCGCTCGTCGTTCCCTCCTCTCCCCCTTGCTCGCGAACCCCTCGGCGCTGCAGCCATCACCCCCCCCCCTGTCGCTTGCGTCTCTTTCATGTTTTTTCTTTCTTTCCCTTTTCGGCCAATAGCCTTTATACTCCTCCCTCTTTTTTCTTTTTTTCTCCAATCCAGAGAACGGTCTCTTTGGACGAAAACCGTTACCGCTTTCAGGGATCCAACCCAGTTTCCTTCCCTCTGTTCCGAACACAGCGGAGACTCTTTTTTTTTTTTTTCTGGCAAAAACCAAGCTCATTTGTATTCTTTTCTTCTTTTTTTTTGTGGAAAGCCCCTGATGCTCGATTACCCCTTTTCTCCGCTCTAGTCCCACTCTCCCCCCCCCCCCTTCGCCTCATACGCTTCCGTTTATCCCTTCCCCCCCACGCCCCCGCCTATTTCCAAAAATCTCCAGATCCTCATTCCGTTCCCCCCCCCCCTTCTCTCCTACCCTTTAGCCGCCCCCTTTTCCCCTTTGCTCGGATACGTGCCAACTTGTTCTTGATACGTTAAATACTCCTCTGTGTTTCTTCCCCTTTTCCTTCTGTGTAAAATTTTTTCATTCCTTTTTCTTGCGAAGACAATAGCCCCCCAAAGGCGAATTAAGGAACGTTTTTGTTTTTTCTTTCCTTTCCTTCCTTAAACCCCCCGTTCGCGGGATATGTCCACGTCCATCCCCCTCCTCCCTTCCTGGATTCCTTCGCCTGCTCCTACGGCGAAATCGTGCGCCATTTTCCTGCCCGGCCGATTGTTTTGTTCTTAACTGCCTGGGTTTCCCCCCTTCCGCTACGCTCCGCCTGTAACAATCAAGCCGCCCGCAGAGGCTTTCCCAAAATGTCCCCCTTCCTTTCTTAATCGCTCACGCTGTCCCCCCCCAAAAACGCTTTGTTCCGTTTTAAACCCGCGTCTCGTCTCTTCCCCCTTCCCCCTTTTCAACCACAAAGCCCTCTCTCTCGGAACTCCACGAACTAATTTCCCTCTTTTTTTTTTTTTTTTTTTTTTTTTTTTTTTGAACCGGCTTGCTTTCTACTCTTTCCTTCCCTCGACGCCCCGCAAACCCCCATCGTTCTGACCAACCCTTGGATCCTGCCGGCACCATACTCGTGTATCCTCTTCCCCCCTCCCGTCTGACCTCGTGATCGACTCGCGTCTTCGGCAGCAACTGTGCACTTTCCCCGATTCGCTTTTACGGCGCGACACCCTATGCGGTCTGTTCTCCTCCCAATTTTTTACACCGGCGACCTCGGCTTTCCCTCTCGTACTGAATGCCAATGGCGCGCCCCTTCTCTCCCCGTTTTCTACAATTCGAAAGTCGTGAATCCTTTTTGCTCGTGCCTCTCCAGATACATCAATTGACTTGGCGCAGGACTCCTTTCTCCTTCAAACCATGGTCTTTTCCTAACTCGCCCCTCTATTCTCCTACCTCTTTGCCCTTTTTGCCGGGAAAATTTCCCCCTCGGCGTATTACCGCGGAGCCATGCCGAATTTTCTTCCCTCGAACGTGCCTCCGCGGATGGTTTTTGTGTCTTGGATGTTTAGATCTCCCTTTCCCCCTGCTGTCAGCGATCGCTCGATACCGTCTGAGCCGGCTAATCCCCTTTTTTTCTGTGCAAGCCGCCGGGGTCGCGGAAGCTCTTTTCTCCTCTCCCTCCTCGCCTCTCGATCCTCATTGCGCCCTTCCCGACTATTTGCAAACAGCCGGAGCACTTCCTTTTGGACGATCACTCATACCTTTCCGATGTGCTGCGTTCTCTTCCCAATCGATCAAGCCTCTATGTCGGACGTAGCCCTCCTTTTTTTCTCGGCTCGATGTGAC
>Ga0179593_1519045_pt1 | contig 10812 bp, 9 predicted proteins | sample CZODoug2_1_08_16_FD_185931 | JGI IMG/M metagenome (GOLD analysis project Ga0179593, IMG submission 185931) | Vadose zone soil fungal communities from Angelo Coast Range Reserve, California, USA - CZODoug2_1_08_16fungal (PacBio error correction) | ecosystem: Environmental > Terrestrial > Soil >... | reverse complement strand
GGGTGAAGACCCTCTTCTTTAGCGTCCTGCTCCCCGTTGATCCGCGCTTTCAAAGAATACTATTCGTTTCTTTTTTTTTAAAACTTCTGGGAGTGTCCTCACCCATTCCTCGACGTACTTCCTTTTTTTTTCCGTCTGCGACCGTTTTTGCCTCCTGGCGCTCCTTTTTTTTTCTCGCCCGCAACCGTTGCGCCGTGCGCTTATTCTTTTTCCCTGCCGAGGGTTGCGGCGATGCTGTTGCCGCCTCTCGCGTGACCGATCTTTCTAGTGGAAAAATTGCCGTTTTTACGGGTCGTGTTCCTTCCCTTCCACCCCCGGCACCTGTCAACGCTCCTTGTAATCTTTTGCTTGTGCGCGACGCCGAATCATGTACGCTCTTCTTTCTTTTCGATGCCCCCCCCTCTCTCTTTTCCACCTCACGAAGTTTTTTTTTTATTTTTCTTACTATTCAGGTTCTTTTACCCCGGTTTTTACGGCGGACCCTGAGGCTTTGGGGCGCGCATCCCTTTTTTTGGATGTTCAGTCGTTTCATTTCGACGGGTAAGCTTTTCTTTTCCCCGGCTTTTCGATCAGCATCCCCCCCTTTGAAACGCACTTTTTTTTCTTGATTTGAATGCCTCGTAATTTCCTTTTACTGTACGCGGAGTGTTTCTTGGTAGTGTGTCCCCCCCCTCAATTTAGAGTTTTGCGTGCTGCTGCAGAGTCGTAATTTTTTTTCCCGCGCGCGGCCCTTCCGGCCGATTAATCTATGGACCGTCCTCCCCTCTCCTCAGGCGTACGGGTTGATACTTTATCCCTTTTGCTTCGTTCATCATCGTTCCCTCTTTTCCTTCCCCCACGGAAAAGTAACGTAATAACATTCTGCCCGAGTTTCGTCTTGGATTTGAACTTTTTTTCTTCTTTCTATGTATTCCTTCTCATTCTTGTAACGTGGTTAGATTCGATCCCTGGGGAGACATGTCGACGCCCTTTCCACATCCGGCCCTCTTGCCGTCGTTTAAAGGCATAGCTCCCCTTTAACCTGCGGTGGTAAATTCGTTATCGTCTTCTGGAGGTCCTCTGATCCGTCCCTTTTTCTTTTAGACTTGTGTCCGTATTACGAAGTTTCCCGAACCCGTCCCAGAAGATCATGTATTTTTTCTTTACTTTTTTTTCCCTCTTCTTCGGGCTTCCTTTTTCATTGAGCTGGGTTGACGTCCTTCCAGGATTTGCCAATATTCTTCCTTTCACCCCTTCTTAAGATTTTTTTGGTCGACATTTCTAAGGAATGTTCCAGCCCTCGCTTTTCTGTCTCCTTAGAGTTCTCCCCTTTCCTTGTGAACTTCCGCACGGCTTCTGGGACCCATTGTGTTTTGACTTCCATCCCCCCGTGGCGCGAAGATAGTATGATTCAGTTACAACCGTTTTTTCTTTTATGCATTAGATAGATGAAGCGACTTTCCGCAGGTTCCTCCCTGCATATCCGTGATTTTTCTTTTTCCCCCGTTGTTCATAGTCACGCTCTCCGCCTTTTCTAAGAGAGATACCAGGAGTCTTCATCTCCCCCGGTGTTTTGAGATTAGCTCAGGATGCTCTTAAAGGCCCCTTCTCCGTATGTGTAGAAGATTCCCAGAGTGCATTTACCCCAAGAAGAAGAAAACCCTGTCCTTCTTTCCGTCCCCTCATCATTTTGCCGCTTGATCCCTCCTCTCCCTGGCCCCGAGGAGTAAGAATTTTCCGGTCAGCTTTAACTTCCCCCTCTCGGTTGAAGAGAGCCTCGCCTTTCCCCGTTGTGATTTCTTTGGTGTCCGCATAGCATCCGTCAGTTTTCCCCCCCTTTTCAAATTTTGATTTTTGACTTACCGAACTTCTTCCCCATTAGCCACTTTTTTTTGGTTCGTAATGTTTCACTCCAGCTAATTGACTTTTCCTGATGTGTTTCCACAGCCCCTTTTCCTCCCCCAACGACTTCCACGCCTGCCCATCCCCCTCTTTTAAGTGAAGTCCCAGCAAATTTTATGTTCCCAATCCCCCCCCTTTTCTCCCTGGCCTTATGATTCGGCCCCTTTTCCCTTCTCCTCTCCCCAAGAATGTACGGCATTCCCTTTCCCCAGCGTAGAGACGCGCTCCTTTTTTCCCGCGGTTTTCGCTCCCATGATTTCCCCCTTTTCCCCTCCTCGTTCGAGGCCAGAGAGGAATCCCCTCCGGGAAAGTGGTCACACTCATTCTAGGCCAGATTCGTCCACGTTTTCTTCTTTCGCCCTTTTCAGGCACGACATATTTGATACGTACGGACTCTAGACCCCCGAGATGACACCTTCCCTCATCCAGTAGATCTTCTCCTGGACACCTGTTGCGGCATTGGCGCCTCCCCCCCCTTTTCCCTATTATGCGGCCAGAAAAGGATCCCCTATCACCCGGAGGAGTCCCAATCCCCGATGACTCATACATAGAGTTCCGTCGTCTTCCCTCGCGCTGAAGCTGCAGGCCGTTCTTACTCAGCGCAAGGAAGCCAGACTCCCCCCTTCAGGGATTGAGGGACACTTGTTTATCCGTTTACAGGACCCCAGAAAGCCGTTTGCTTGCTTCGGACCCCATCACGCTTTTGATGCCAACTTTTTTTTTTTTTTGTTTTTTGGGGCGTTTTTTGGTACCCCCCCAGTCAGAGCTTGAGATCTCCCCTGCCGATCAGTGACAGCCTTTTTTTTTTTCTTCAGGGTTTGAGGAGTGTATTTTTCTTTTTCGTGGACACATTCATAGTTTGAAGTATGCGCGACCCCACTGTCAGTAACTCCGCGTGACCGTATAGAGACGGGGAGTTCTTTTTCTAGGAGACCTCCCTACCCCTCGGTTAGTTTTTTCAGAATCACCAGAGAAGATCCTTTTGGATGATCGAAACATATTTCCTGGTCCGGCCCCATCTTTGAAGTTTTTTTGTCTCCTCCGCGTTACTAACCTGGAAATTGCTTTCCCCTTTTTCTTTGACCTTTTTAGCCTGGTCGCGAACGCTTATTCGTCCCTCGCCGGATGTTGACACTCGTCAGGAAAATCTTGTCCAGGTGCGGCAGATAAACTCCCCCTTCCTTTAAACATTACCAGTTCCCCTTCCCACAGCACTGTTGTTTTTTTTTTTTCCCCTCAAGTGAGAGCAGCAAGACCCTCCTCGGTTCCGTCTTCCTTCCCCCCCCCCGTGAGGACATCAGATTCCTTTTGTGGTGATTCGATCCTTTTCCTCCTAAATAGCCCTCCCTTTCTTCTTCTTCTTGAGGTGCAGACAACCTTAGCAAAATCGAGTTTACGATCTTTCTTCGGACCGGCACGTTCCCGCCCGTAGGCACGCGGAGCCCCCTTTTTTCCCTGAGGGCGGAGTTTCACCACGGCGCTTTAATTTTTCCGGTTCAAGTCAACGAGAATACAATCTTTGAGGACTTCTTAGTCAGTGGCAGCACCTTCGCATAAAGATTGCTGCCAGTCAAAATCTTTTTCCCCCCCCCTTTCCCATGTAGGAGGGTCGCCCCCCCCCCAGGAGGAAGAACGTTCTGACTACTTTGAGGGTAACCGCTTCCAGGACTCGAGAAGGTATATCTCCCAGCTGCTGCGTCTTCCCCCATCGGTGCGAGTTACCAGTAATTAGTTGTTCGAAGCTTCAACATTTGACTCATCCTTCTCTCTGGTTTGTGCCAAGCCCACTGGCTCGAATTGCGTGGCAGACTTCAGGCTACGTTTTTATTCCGCGAAGCTATTTTTTCACGCTGCTCAGGACGGAATTTTCTTTGTCTTCGCGGCACTTGTTTCCCGCCTAAAATCAGACTGGTTCTTTTTCATCTCAACTCGTCCCCTTTTACGGCTTCGTCTCCTCACTTGTGCTCCATTTCGGTCTGCCCTTTTCGCGATCGCCAAGTTCGATTTTTAGTCGGCCGAGCCCTCCCTTCCCCGAAGATAGTAACAAAGGGCATCCCTTTTCTCCTTTGGTTTTTTTTTCCTTGACTCTTTTGATATCATGGGATAGAGATCTTGCCTCCCCTATATTCCTTCTCTTGACGCAGGTGGCCCCCGGTCCCACTTAATTTTCGGTAGACGGATTTTAGGTCGTTTATGAAAATTATTGTTTTTGGAGGGGCAGATGGAAAAATAGGCCGCCCTCTTCGACACCTTTCCCCCCCCCCCGTTCTTGCCGTGACGTTTTTCTTAAGCCTTTTTTTCCCCCCCTCGGGGAAAGAATGCGGTGACCAGTCCCGAGGACCCCCCCCCCCCTCATAGATTTCCTTGAACGGTACTCTCTCCTCCTGATGAAGGGGTCCTCCCCATGGATTTACCCCCGCCTTTTCTTCTGCGGACAAGGGAACGCGGTCCGCGTTTTAAAACAGTTTTCGGTACCCGGACCTTTCCTTCGCTCGCTGCGGCCATGCAGCCACTCCAGAATCTTCATGGGGTTTTTCCTTTTTTATGCGTAAACGGAGTTTGCGGTTTGTTCCCCACCTCCTTTTCAGACTCCACCTCATTCTCTTCTTCGAGTTGCTTGCCTCCCCCCCTAACGCGCTCTTGAAGCTGTTGTCGAGCGAAAACTTTCCTCCCCTTCTTCCCCCCGCTGGGTGAACGAAATCAGTTAGTGATTACTTCGGAACTTTTTCTCTCTGCCTCAAGAATCTATAGCTTTGCTATTTTTTCCCCCCCCCTTTTCGGTCCTCTTCTACCCTCATATCTGCTCATCGTCGGTTTTTTCTTTCTAAAGTAGCACGCGTATTTTCTGGGTATATCCCCCCGCTTTCTAGTCTTACTTTCATGGGCGAGGTCTGCACTTGGGCCAATTCTAGATGCGTTCTCAGTTTCTCTTTCTCCCCACCCCCTCCGCGGATAGAATACTCCTTCGTCGGCCGTCAAATAGTCTCACCTGAACAGGGCGCCTTCTTTCTCTTCCTTTCAGCTTTATGGAGACGACACCTTCCTCCCTTCTCATGGAGAGAGGATGAATGATCTTCCGCCTCCGAGTTATATGATTTGTCTAACGGTTCCGTGGTCTTTGTGATGACACGTCTGTCATTTTCCGAGGGCCACTCTTCCTTCCCCTTTTTTATGGGTGTGGGTTTTTTTTTCTTCCTTTGTTCGCGATGACCGCCCCGAAACGTTCTCAGCCTCTCGGGACAGGTTTTTCGAAACTCTTCCTTTTCTTTCCCCGAATATGTCAACTTCTTTCTTTCACTTTTTTGAGCCTTCCCTTTTCGGGCGTACAGTGTGTTCTCCGTCTTTGTTACTTTTCATTTTTAGCTGCTGCTGTAGCGGTCGATTCACGAGCGCCCCATTCGACTTTTTTTTTCGTTCCACGACTATCCAGTATTTTCCCTTTTTTCCTCTTTCCTGTGGGTGATAAGGTTAGGGGGTTGGCCCCTCCTTTTCCCCCTCTCCCGCCCCCCTCCTTCCCTCATCTACGGTATTAGTTTGGCATCTTCCTATATCCTTTTGGATCGAAATTGCCGACCCGTCGTGTAAGTCCGCCAGTTCGTATTTTCCCCCTTGTTCTCATTCCTGCTATGTCATGTTTCCCTACCTGCGCACATTTCTACTGTTTTTCCCCCCCTGATCTGGCCCTCCCCGGCTCGAGTTCCCTTTACATTCCTTTTTCCCCCTTCATGTGTAGTGAACTATTCTGTCTCGCGGCGTTCATCTTTTTTTTTTTTGTGTGCCAGTAAATGATTTTTTTTTTCCCATTTAGTATTCCTGCCCGCCTAACGAATGCCCACTTGACCTTCTAATGTGTCGGCGAGACCCTTTTTTTCGGTGTTCATTCGTTCTCTAGTGATAGTCATTTCCTCTCCGGAGGTGGTGATCGCGCGTAATTCTGTCCCATCCTCTGACGCGCTGGCACAAAACGCGACCCGCGCACTTGAACGAGATGCTGCGTCCCTTTTTCTTTGACTCTCCCCCACCGCCTCTCCCCCTGAGAAGGGCCAGTGCTTTTTTTTTTTTTTGGAAAGAGACTCCGGGAAACACTGTTCTTCGCCTGCTAGGAGAAGGCTCTCCTTTTTTCATTTGGTTTGTGGGTTTTTTTTTTTTTCGCACGGTTCCTGTCTGTTCCTTTCGTTCCGAGGCTCAATTTCTCCTTTTCCCAGGTTAAGAGCCTTTCTCGGGCTGCCCGAACTACGATACTTGGTCTCTTTTCCCCCTCTTTCCCCCCCCTCTTTGGTGAACCCATAGCGCTAGGGCTCTAGTCCCTCCTTGTGTTGAGAGAGAGATGAACATAGCGTTTTTCACGACCTTCTTGTCCTCTGTCGCTTTTACAGCGAGACGCTTAACGACGGCATGCACCACTCCCGACAACCCTATCATGTGAGTCTTTCTCTCGCGGTAGAGTTTCCTTTTTTCCCTTCCTTCCCGCCCAGTAATGACGGATCCCGCCTAGCGACCCGTCCCACAATTGGCCACTGCCCAGCAGTTCTTCCCTCTCAGGAAGACAACGTCTCCTCCCTCTCCGAACTTTTCTAGCTGGCCACATCTTCTTTTTCCAAAGGGAGGACGTTTGAAGCTCCCTGAGTCCTGTTGTCACGATCCTTCCCTCCGCCAGCCCTCCTGGTGCTTGCTCCCTCTTCCCCTACAAACAGTCCGCTCCTTTTTCACGGAAGAGAAGAACCTTGCCCCCGCACATTACTCTCCCACTCTACAACGTTCCTCGTGGCCTTTTTTATTAGTTGCCCTTCGTCCCCTTTCCCCCTTCGATCAAAGGAATTAATGACGATGAACTGCGTTTTCCTCTCCGACTACACTCCGTACCTCCCAGGAGCCGGCTCCCCTTTCTTTCTAACTCGTAGCTTTTACTTCTGGCCAGCCTTCCTTTCCAGACGGATGGTGAGACAGTGTTCGACTGACCTGAATGGACAGGATTCTTTTTTTTTCCGAAGACTTCCTCCTTTCTACGACTTCTTCTTTTTTCGATTTCCGAACAGCCGGGGGATGTCCCTTTAGTTTCTCGATACTCCCACAGTAGCGATTGTCCCTTTTTAGTGGTCATGTACAAAGCGCCCTCTATCCCTACCTTCCCACCTCCCCCCGTGGAAGGTTTCCAACGTAAGGCTGACGATTCACGTCTCTGTCCCTTTTTTTTTTTCCTGAATATTTTTTCTGCGTCGTCTGGCTTTTCTTTTATGACTCCGTCCCTTCAGTCGGTTAGCACAACAATGACCCTTCCCTTTGCTTTTTTTCCCAAGGTGGTGACCCCGCCTCGGTGTCAGGCTCACACTTTCTCCCCCCTTTTCCGGCAGACAGGACCATACTTTTGAATCCAGTTACACCTCCGCTTGTTTATCTCCCTCCCCCCTTGTCACGGCCTCAGCTCTTTCGCGGTCGACGATGGTTCTTGACGCACAATCCTAGTACGTAATTGCAACCCCCACCCCGTCCCCGGGACATCCCGCGTCCAATTTTCCTCTCCGGAAGACCGGACTCGTCCCCCCTGAAGACGCGGTGCTTTTGGTAAAGCACTCTTTTCGTCGTCTCGTCATCCCTCCCTTCGTTCCATGAAGTCCTTGCGTCCGACTCTCCTTCCGAAAAGGAAAGGTACGGGTCTCCCTTTTTGCAGTCGATTTTATATTTCCCCCGCCTCCTCGTAGTAGATCCAGCGTAGTTCTGAGTCCTTTCTCGGTCCTCGATGAGCCGTCTTCCCCGCCCCGATCGCGCATCCCCGATTCCAGTTCCTCCTGCTTCGCCCCCCTTTTGCTTTTTTGAACCGCCAGGAGCGCCTAGACGCGATCGATTGGCTCTTCCTGCCACCACCGTTACCTTTAGTTGAATTCTCCTCTTCTGTGAGATCGATCCCTTTTTCTCTGACACACCCCGCCAAGTCCCTTCCTTTTCGACCAGATCACATCGCGAACTCACGGCTTTGTCGTCCCTCGTTCTGCCCACATCAGCGTCACAGCGTTGGTTCGATTCCCAGCGGCGCAAGAAGTGGGTTTTTTGGTTCTGTGGATTTTTCCCTAAGCAAGCTCACTACCAAGCGAATGAGAGTTCCAGCAAAGTCGTATCTCCACGACCCCCTCCCTCCCCTTTCCCTTCTAGTGACCACAATACTTATTCGGCGGTTAGGACCAGACCGTTCCCAAGAGCTTCGTCCCCTATTTGTCTAAACCGCGTCCTGACCCCCTTCTTTGGTCCTACTCATCCTTTCTCTTGCTGGAAGAGCCCCTCCCAGGTTTTTTTCTTTGTCTTCCACCTTAACTAGTCGTAATTACTTGTGGTTCTTCTCTACCTTGGTCCTGTCGACCCCTTTTCCCCTGGGTGTTTGATGCCCCGGTCCTTCGAGCTTTTAATTAGTGTCCCTTCCTTCATCCCTTGCGTCTGATTCACCCCCCCGACTTCTGATGAATCACGTGTTTGGAGAGTCTTATTTTTTTTTGGCACTTTGTGATTTCAGAGAGATACCCCGTCTCCCATCCGACTTTGGCGATGATCCCCCCCTCTTTCCAAGGGCGTCCCTGTTGGCCTTTAGAAAGTTGCGCGAAATTCGATTTTACTGGCCCCTTCCCGCGCCCTTTTCCCTCCGCACAAGGTAGAATGTCATCAATCAGAATCTAAAAAAGGGTCATCTCTATATCTCACTTCTTTTCGAGAGTGATGAACCTGGTGTTCCGATCGCTGTCTCTTTCTCTCGGAAGAAAGATCCTCGTTTGGCGATAGTGAAGTGGCGCTTTTCCACGGCCGAAATTGCTCGCTGCTTCTCCATTTCCCCCCCCAGGATTGGCGATGGATCTCTCCCTCCTTCGTGGATCGGGTAATTCCCCCACGTTCCTCCCTTATTCCGACGTCTCCTTGCCACGACGGCTTCTAGTCCCTTCTTGTCCTTCCTCCTCCTCCTCCGCGTCTCCTCTCGCAGTTTTTTTTTTGCAAAACCTCGCCTCTCCTCGCACTAGCCTGCGGTCGTCTCCCACGCGCTCTTGGGGGAACGAGCACCTTTCTTAACCTCGTCTGCAGGAAGCCCCAGGCCCTCTCCTCGGTGAATTTTTCATTACCCACTCTACCGTGGCTTTCATGTTTTCCCCTTATAGATCCTCTGCGGAATGGCCGCCCTTTCTTTTTTTTCATTATTTCGCCGTCTTTTTTCGAACCGGCGGTGGGTCTCTCTCCCCTTGTGACAACATGACGACCCGTCTGATTCGTGTTCTCTTGCTTGATCCCAGAAACCCCCTCCGCCGCCTCAGCTGTTGATCCTCACCCTTTCCCCCAGCTGGAGTCGCCTTGGGTGCCTAACACTTTTTCTTTGAAAGATAGTGCCTTGTTTTATCGTCTCGTACTGTTCCAATACTACGGATTTTCTATTGGGCGCAAAGATCTTGATCTCTTTTCTTAACCTAAGCCTCTCGCCGTCCTCCTTGTACGTTTTTTTCCCTTATAGCTATTTTATGGCGGAGATTCTTGTATCGCAAAACCATTCCCGCAGGATCGTAGATCTTTGACTTTTGTATCGCTTACGAGCGTGGGATTTCACGGTAAGAGTTTAATTACTCTTTTACCTTATCGTGCGCAACAAATTCCCAGCGGATCGCCTACCTCCGTTCTCCCGTTGATATAGTTCCCACCTGCCTTTCAAGTTCCCTTCTTTCGCCGATGATGGCATCCCTCCATATGCCCCAGGCGGCCTTTTTCTGCTTTCAAGACGACGTTCTCTTCTCAACCTCCGTACGCTGTAGTTTTTTCTTGTCCCTCTTTACCCTCCGTTCTATCCGCGGGCCGTTATTCTTTTCTTTTTTTTTTCTGGGGAGCGAAGACGTCTTCCTCGGATGTGCTAGACCTTTTTCCCTGCTGAAGGGACTCAGCCTTCGCTTCGTCCAGCTTTTCTGATCCATTTTTGATCCCCTGTGAGCTTCCTCTTCAAGTTTAGGAGAATGTACGCGTCTGGATACCAAGTTGTCCCGTCTTTTTCATTCCGTTCCTGCTTCTGGCGATGATTGTACTTAGCATTAACGCGCTGGTCAGTCGCTACTCATCCATGGAATCGTCATCAAGTTTCCTTTTGACCGTCATAGGGTTGAAAGCTTTTCTTCCTTTTCTTCATCGGTCTGATGGTTTGTTTCAAGTTTCTCACTCTCTAAATCTCTACTTTCTTCCTTAATCTGTGATCCTCCCCCAGGGATATCCCCTGTTTCGAGGCGCTTCTTGTACGTGTTTCCCTAAGCGGGCCTCTAATTCTGACCTTCCAATGTGAGCATGTCGTGACACGTCTCCCCCCCCTCCCTATTGAAAGCCCGCTGCTGTGTTTTTTTTGCACGCTCTTTTAAATTCAGTGCTAACTGGAAAGGCTGTTTTTTCTTTCGTAGTTCTTATTCCCCCTGGATCCTTCCCACATTCCTCTGTGAGGGAGTATTTCAGACGGCCCTCAACACGTATGAACATCTCTGGTATTATGGGAGATCCCAGTGTCCTTCCTTCTTTTCTTTGATATCGTCGGTGGATGTTCTTTCTTCTGGCTCTTGTTAAGGCCTGACTGCCCCCTTTGCCCCCGTTTCGAGGATCCCATGACCTCACGGCAATCGTCCTGCGAAGTTGACTTCATTTTTTTTTCCTTAATGACCGCGTCCTCGTCTGCGACTACAGCCCTTGCGGATTTCGGGTTTACCCTTTTTCGAGGTCAGTTTCCCCCAGTGGAGAGCTTCTGCTGCAGTGCTTTCTCCGTGGTTTTTCCATCAACCCGTTCCCCTTTGCAGGGCATCCAGGCTCACGCAATCTTCTCCATTTATTTCCTCTTTTTTCCTGAAGAGCCGTTATTTCTTGGTCTCCCCTCCGTGACCCCCCCCCCCCCCCCCCTTCCCCCTCTCAGAGCTCGCACATTCTTCCCTCTAATAAGTT
>Ga0179593_1436628_pt1 | contig 10812 bp, 11 predicted proteins | sample CZODoug2_1_08_16_FD_185931 | JGI IMG/M metagenome (GOLD analysis project Ga0179593, IMG submission 185931) | Vadose zone soil fungal communities from Angelo Coast Range Reserve, California, USA - CZODoug2_1_08_16fungal (PacBio error correction) | ecosystem: Environmental > Terrestrial > Soil >... | reverse complement strand
ATATAGAAAATCTTTTTGTATTAGATATAGTCCCTTTTAGTTTTTGTCAACCCCATTCGCTAGTTGCATCAAGCAAGTTAGCAGATAAAGTTGAGGAAATGATGCCCCCACAACTAAGCACAGATATATTTGTTGAGTAGAAGTACCTAGCCTTAGCTTCACACCCACCCGTTAACTTTCTTTCTTAGAGCCCGATCCTCCCCAGGTTTTTGCTATGATTTGTTCGCTATTGATGAAACGTTCAATGTGCCTATGGTACTATGAATTGTTCCCTTAGGGTTGCCCAGCTTGGTCATAGTGCCTAGTTTAGCTAGCCCAGGACCGCACCCCTTATTGGTACCCCAAACCCTTACCGGATCATTAAGATGATATTGTTGTGAAGTACTCGCCGCCCTCCCCCGGTCCTACAGTCACCACGTCGAAATTGAAACTAATTTGAAGAAATGTAAGGCTCCTTTCCCGATTCCAATCCCTGAGGAAGCCACGGACGTCCATGTTTTTCTTTCACACATTCAAGTCGCTTCGGTCGCTTCAAGCCTAGACTGCAAGAACCAGGCTAGGCCTCTCGAAGCACGCCCGACTGACATCTTATCTACTGTCTCATAGAGTAATAGTTTAGGTCCCGATCGATCGGGCCTTACCGACGACGAAAAGACAAACCCCAGTTAGATTTCCTCCTTGGCGTCCTTCCTCCCTGTTCAACGTCAAAGCCGAGGATCCCAAAAAGCACCGCCCAGTTGGCCTCGGGCTTAGTGGAGATAGAATTGAGTGTCCAATCTTTCAGTGTTGATTTACTCATCTAAAGACGTCTCGAACGTCGGCCATTGCAGAGGTCTGGCCTAATGAAATGATTGGAGTGAGTCGGCCTATCACTTTCAACCCCCAGTTTTGAAACCCCCCTTGTCCTCGTCGCTGTCCAGAGGACTTCCTTTTCTCGGTCGTGTGTCTTGCGATTTTGATTTTTCTCGGGCGGCTTGTTCCCCCCTCACATTCCAACGGCGAACGTCCCGATAGTTTACTGATCCCACACCGTTGAGAACGTTTATTCTACAGTCTTTTTCCCCCCCGGACGAATTCTTTTGATAGCGTTTTGATGTTCCCTAGGGTGCAGCCACTTACAGTTGGTACAAATTAGGCGTCCCACCTCAGCAACAAGCTTCGGACCAAAACTTTGGCTTGCATCACGTCGTGGGTTGTTGAGTCTAGGCCATGTTGTGTAACAGAAAGGTACCCCGCTTTCTTTTTCGATGTGGGGGGAAGGTTCTCCCTTAAGGGTGTCCGTGCGGCTTCGCCTATCCTACCCACGACAAGTTCCCCATTCGGCCTTCGGGGTTTTACGTCGAGAACAGTGTTTGCGAGATGGTTTTTTAATTTTACCCTTCGGGTAGATATCCTAATTTGTGAAAGGTGCCGGTCCAATCCGTCCCCCAGCTTGCTTTATCGCCCCCCTCCGTTCCCCTCTTCCTTCCTTTTACGAGTTTCTCTCGTTTTCTTAGTTGCCCTTTTTTTCTAGTGCTGAAGACGACGGAACGCCAGCGTTTCCTTTGATCTTCCCAGAGGCACGACGTCTCTTTCGCGGTTTCTAGTACTCAAAGTTGCTCAGCGTAAACCACAGTTAGAGGAAGATGACAATTCTTGTGAGAAATGATCCAAGGTGGAAAGGGTGATAGTGGAGTCCTTCTAACTTGTGAACTTTGTCGGGTATCCGGAGTCGAGATGAGGCCAGCGCTGCGAGAATTCATTTGTGTAAGTCTTCCGTCCAGGTGGTTGAGCGTTTGCGTTATTTCCCGTATGGACGTGTATGAACTTACCCCCCCCAGCCGCTCATTAAACTCCTTTATAGTGTCGGACCTTGTTTTTGAGCGTTACGCTGTATATCAGACCTGCTAAAAGCCCTGAGCGCCGACGGAGGTTGCTGGATTGTTTTGGCCATCCCTTCATGGGCATCGGATGTCTTCCCCGCGATCTTCTCCAATCCCGCCCGCTAGCCCGTTTAGCTGACCCCTACTCCTTTTCTGCCTTTTTTTTCCCCTCGTGAAATCCCCCCTCAATACGCTCCCACTGGTGCTCCCCCCCTTATGATTAGACGATTTCTGCGGGACGTTGTTTTTTCTTTTACTTTTATTCCCCGGCGAACGACGGCACTAGAGCTTTAGACTCGACTTTTTCTTTTCTTACCGCCTTTCATTAGATTTTTTCAGGTGATTTTGCGTTTTATGTGACAGCTGCCCGTTACCTGTCCTGGTCCCCCCCCCCTCCGAGGTCTCTGGAGACTTAACATGTAGTTGCAGGTGCTTTTATCCCCTCAATTCTCAGACATCGCAAAATGGCCATTGCCTCCTGGCTGTTCTACTTTAATCACAGAGTTTTGCCGCTAATTTCCCTCCTTACACGTCTTGGAATGCCTACATCGTGGTTTACTGCCTTCCAGAGTTTCCTTTCGCGAGCAACTTTTTCGACTTTTATATTTCTGTGTTTTTGACCCTCCGGGGATTTGACTACCCGACGAACTGCCTGTGGTCCCCTTACCGAGTGTACAGGAGTTTCGTACACGGTCCCTAACTGTTATTCCCATTAACCCAGACCCGTCCAGACCTAGGACCTGGTTCCTAGTTAGGACACACGGATTTTACCTTAGGCTAGTCCCTGCACAGAGTCGAAGGAGGTTTTTTCTGCATCCTTTTTTTCTCCCCACGCCCTGACCTCTTCTGAGTGTGGGGCATTCCCGTGGCATGTTTGTTCCCAAAACGATGCCCCCATGTCATAATCGCCGCTGGTGACGACTTATTGCAAGTTTCCGAACGAAAGAGCACACAATTGAGTTAGACACTACCGTAGTTATCTTTCGGCTGTTTCTCCCGTTTATGCCCTACGATTAAACTCACCCTCTTACTCTGGTTTCAGCATCTTGTCCTACAGCGGAATCTGCATTTGACCCTCAAGTTTCCGGGGCTCCTCCTTCTGGCACGTTAGCGTCCCCCCATGAGACTGGGTCGCCGATTCATTTGGATTCCCCCTAAAGGCGTCGCCTTTTTCGGCTTTCTTTTATCCTTATGCAGAGAACTGGTACCTTACACGCCACCTTTTCTCCCTACCGACAGATTGCCCTGTCCTTGGTTTTTCGCGCTCAATTCTTATGCCCTTCCAACAACGAAACATTTGCCTGACCAATGAGTCACGCCACACGTCACGTGCGGCACTGACACCTTGACTCACCCCTAACTTCACCGGGAAAGTTATATTTCCTGTTCGAAAGCACCCAGCCGGAGGTCGTTTGCCCAGAAAGAGCTGAAACCACCGGTGACACCCTGCAATAGACCCCATCTTAGTAATTCACTCATCGCCACTCTCTTCCCAATTTTCTATCCTCATTGTTATACGCCCTTTTCAGTTATCCAGAGCGGTTCTTTAGTTTGCCCAAAGGCCCTCCCCTCTACCTCGCCCCCATAACTTACGGGAACCGTTCCGGGACGTCGGAATCACGCGAAATCCCTTTCTTATCGATACATCCCGAGAGGCAGCCTTTTTCCAAGCCCCAGCGGGGTGTTGTGATAGATATACCGGGGGAGTGGATCCCCCCTTTTTCAGTCCCGCCTCTCCTTTCTAGAGATTTCAGAATTGTGCGAGCTTGTCTTAGTCAGATTCGTTTTAGCTGCTTGCAATGTCTCTCCATGAAGTCTATTTACCAGGATTGCGGGCTTTGGAAGTAGTGTAAGGGGATCGAGCCAAGCAGAACTTAGGTATACCCAGTTTGAACGCACCCCAACTGCGTGATCTTATTTTTTGACAGCGCGGATAGCCCGGGTTCTTTGTTAGCAACAGAAAAATTTTTCAATTTTTCTGTGTCGATGAATTCTTTCCCTCGGGATTATTTGGGGTTTACCCCAGGACGAAGCCACCTCACGGCAGCCCACGAATCGAGGAACACCCCTGGGTGATTCGGTTTCCCAGCACTTTGAAGATTAAGTGAGAAAAAGCCATTCATCCCCGAAACGAGAAGTTAAAGCCTTAAGATCCTTTCTGACGCGGCCTGGAAGTACGTTCGGGCGGTCGAGGTTTCGTCGGATTCCCTCAACGACGGGTAGCAACCCTTAGGTAGGGTGAAGTAGACTTCGTTCCTTACTTCCCTATGCTGAGCCCCTAACAGGGGGAACCCCACCAAGCCTTACCCCGTCACATTCCCAGAAGACGTCCCTTTGGAATTATGTTCTTAGAAGTTGTGGAAACCAGGAAGTCCTGAAGCTTTTCCTTTAGTCAGATTAGAAGCTCAGTCTGGAACTAGAAATCGACCTATTTCGGAGTTAGGTTGATTATTGAACGGTTTCCCTTGTGTGACCGTTCCTCCTCCCCTTGAGTTAAACGTTAAGCGACCCTTGAGTTCTGTTTCCGATTAACAGTCCGTCCTTAAGCCGCACCTTAGGCTTTCCACAGCCTTGGCTGTCTTATTCTCAGTTCCCGGCTTGCCGAGGTCATGTCCTCGTTCCGCCTTGACTTCTTTCGGATAGGCAAGGCGTGCGACACCAATGCTACTTCTGGGATCTTTGATAGTGACAGATTTATGGATTCCGGACTGTTCTTTTCTAGTCTCTAGTAGAACCTAGCCCTGCGCAACCTCTTGAGCGTTTGTTTTGGCAGCTCCGCTCCAACCAGTCGCTGCCAGGTAAAACAACGTTTTGCGTACGCTCTTTTTGGCAGTGCGCGTCTGCCGGGCTTTCCTTCGGAAACCCTTTTGGCTGCTTTGCACACCCTGGGGCCAGCCCCCCGGTCTAGGTATATTCATGCATACCGCCCCCGAGACCCATTTTTGTGCCATTTAGGAATTATTTACGAGTTTGAACTGGCATGACTGTACTATAGGTCTCGGAATTGTTGAGTCGTTATGAACGGCGGCTGAATGCACTTCAGCACTGACCTTTTCAACTTACTCAGCCTTGCCGTGCGTTTCCCCAAAACAAGATGACTCTTAATCTAGAGCTATTCATTCTTATTCTAATTTGATTACGAAAGAGCCCCGGCAAAAGAGGAAAGCTTGTCAACCACGTTTGATGTACGTGCTGGGAACAATGACACATGCTTTGGTGGTGTGTCAGGTTTTCATACACCCAGAGTGGAAGCCATGACGGCGTAATCCCACCCTCTCCCCCCTAACCAGTTGAACGTAAAAACTACTCTCTTCATTCCCCCGCCCAGACTATTTTCCCCTCTTCCGAGCACTTTTGAAGTTGGCGTACCCCCGCCCCTGAATTTGAACTTCCCAACACAGTTCCGCAATTTCGCGGCGGCTCCGGTACCGTCTGCACGGATCATCCTCTCGTTGCAATAGATGTGTTTGATTGACTCCCTCGCTCTCGAAGTCTTGCCTTTCCATGCAGTCATATTTTCCCCCTCTTGTCGTCAGAGAGACGTCAGACACATAGCCAAAACTTGTCACGACCAAGCTCGCATGTTTTCTGGAATTGGCCCGGTGAGCCGGGGCGACCTCTGCGCTCTCTACGGCTCGGCAGGGGTAGTCGCCCAGGACAGAAAGTTCCTGCTCATACCTAGGATCGCTGGCATCACCACCTGGTCCTCCCCCGTGGTTCTCCCCTATCTTCTCCCGAGACGAATGACCTTGTCGGTTTTGGAGGGATTGATTTTCGCGCCCCCTTACCGTTGTCGCCTCCACTGGCAAAGTTTCTCCTTTTTTTTTTCCCCCCCCAACCCAATCTCTCTCTTCAAACCGTTTTTTGTTTCTCGACTTTTTTCCACAGCAGGATCTGTTGCTTTTCCATCTTGGTGTTTGGGGCTGACCTACTTAAGGCGGCTGTTATCCTCGTCCCTACTAACAAAACGACCTGCCTTTTCTCGTGCGGTTTTAGATACATAGACCCCCCACTTTGTTCTCGTATTTTGGTTTACTTGTCCTATGAGAGTTTTTTCGGTCTCGTGAAGGGGGCCCCCCCCCTTTTTTGGCCCCCCTAAGGTCCCTCCCCTGAGCCGACAATAAAATATCCTCCGTATCTTTTTGCCCTCCAGTCGCCATTGAGCGCTCTCAGTGTTGTGCCCCTTGAGGACCAGATTGCACCGCGTTCCTTCCTAAACTTTAGTTGCAGTTCAAGACGCATAGATAGTCTCCCCCCCCACCCGAGGCCTCCCAGGCGGCGGATTGCTTACTGCATTCGACTGAGCAACCTCTTACCTTTGTTGTCTCCCCTAGGAAGTCACAACTTTTCCCAGTTAAGCAGTTACCGGTTAGACTCTAGGAATACCTTTTTAACTTTTTTCGAATTGGCAAGTGAGGAGTTCTTCCCATGCCCGCACCACCCCCCTCCTCCCAACCACCACCTACATTACCCCCAAGTCACGCTCTCCACATCCGTTCGGTATGCTTGTTACTTTGTTTTGTTTTTTATTCGGGGGGTTGATTGTTTGTCTTTGCTGACGCCACACACCCCTGCACCCCCCCATCTCCCACTGGCTGCTTACCAACGCCCCCTCCCTCGCCTCCCTCTCCCCCTCTCAGAAGCTCACTCACTCCCCTTCTTTTATGTCCTTGCACTTCCCCCCCACCCCGCTCCCCCCATTGCCCCCCCTTTCCACCCTCACATCCACTCCCCCCCACCGCCACTTCCACTCCCCCCCTTTGTCCCCACTCCCCCAACACCCCCCCCTTCCCACAAATCCCCCCCTTCCTCGCCCCCCCCACCCTCCCATCCTCCACCTACTACCCCCCCCCCCGCCTCCTCACCCGCCCCCTCCCGTCCCCTCTACCGTCCAAGTCCCCTCATCCCCTTCCCCACCTCCCCATTCCCCCGTATAGTCCATCTTCCCGCTCCCCCACTCCCGTCCCCCCCCCCCTTCCACCCCCTCCTCACCTCACCTCCCCCCCCCTACATACCCCCACCCCCCCCCCCCCCTATCCTTTCCCCCACCCACCCTCCCCTCCCCACCTCCTCCACCCCTTCCCCCCACCCACCCCGTCCCCCCCACCATCCCGTAGGAGGACCATACTTTCCGTAACGACTGTCTACATGTAACATAAGAGGGACCCGTTTATCTGGCCTATTCCCCGCTTTGGACCACGATTGAGAGGGCCAGTCGAGGGAAGTATTCCCCTTTGCTTTCCGCATCGAGGAGAAAGGTGCTTTGTCTAACCCTCGGGTCGCAGTACTACCGCGGATCGGCCGAACCCCATCGGTAAGACGATCGACCGGGCCCGTCTGGCCAGATGTCTGCAGGTCCGTGTTAGAAGTTGGAAGATTTCAAGAGCGGAAACCCATTTGTGCTTCTTTCCTAGTCGGATGAGAGGTAGAGAGTTCAGGCGGGGTTTGGGGTCAGTGTAATGATAGTCTACTCAAATCCCAGATCGTCGCAATTTGCCAGGTTACGTTGTGCAGATTACACCCCTTTTTGAAGGTCTTCTCGAGCAGGTGATTAGGCAAGAGCCCCTTTGCTCTGAGCGGGCCCCAACCTATCGCCGTATAATAGAGCGCCGGATCAGGACCGGTCTTTTTTTTTATGTAGATCCCATACCCGCGTTTACGACACCTCCTACGCCAGGGTCCTCAGTGGGTGGAGTTCCTCTCCCTCCGTCTTAAATCCTTGCCCCCAATTCCGTTGGACTAACATTTAGTAGGGTTCAGAATTTCTTTGACCGAACTCGCGCGCCATGGGATGCGATCGCGGGTTTTTCTTTTTTTATTCGACCCCCTTGAGAGGATTTCATTTTTTACTCTTTCCAAGGAGTAGAGTAGTCCTACCCTGTCCTCTTCAAATCCCTCAAGCGCGAACTTTTACTTTCCTTGGAAAAAACTTTAGTCACTTATTTTTTCACTCGGCATGTGCCGCCCCCCTCTCTTCGTTTTTCGTTCCTCCCCTCCAAGGAGAAGAACCTGACGCCACGACGGAGCCTTAAATTGCTTTCGTGTAACCCCTCCCTAGATACTTCTACCGTAAAGCCCAGGTAAGTATAACCTTCTAGGTGATTATTTATACTGACTTCAAAGACCAGCCCCGAAAAAGGTAACCAGAGAGGGAAGAAGACCTTTAGAGACAAATCCAGCTTTTTTTGACTAGTACAGGATCCAACTGGGCTAGTATGCTCATAGGCCAGCACCCGTACTAATGGGTCTGCTTTTTTGAGGAATTCATGGAAGTCTACTCATCCTTGTCTTCTGTTTAGCACCTTGGGGCTCTACGCAGGTGCGTATATTGGGATTTTCTAGAAAGTACTCGATGGGTTTCCAAGGAGGTCCATCCATGACCCGCCGAGTGTTCGCTGTGCCGAGCCCACGTACCTCCCGTTCTAGCGTAAGCAAATAAGCCCAGGATCGTATGATATTCGGCCCCAAATGAGACCACCTAACACCTAAGCTCCGATTACCGCTTGAGATGGAAACGAACGGCCAAGATGATTGCCCGTCACCCCTGAAGACCATATAGTTTTTTATACTCCCTTTAATCTCACGTGTGTTGTGGAGTATCAATAGAGGGCTGGAGGAGTGTGCCAATTTCCTTGTTGACTTTTCCCCTACTTCAACAATGCTTGTGCGTACTCTTTTCTCCCCTAGCGTAGTGTAGGGACCTGAACGAGTGCCTTGAAGACGCCACACGATTGTTCAACATTCGATCATCGTGTTTTATTTACCCCCCCGTGCCCATAAAGCGTGTTCCCCTCTGGGTGGTTTCTATAGACACGCCCCACTTTGCCGTGCTATCCCCTTTTTTCGCGCGAGCACATTTGCAAACCTCATATGGCTTGTCGGCGATTTTTTTACTACGTCTTCCTGCTGGCGAGCCATGTTCCATTGAGAACTCCCCCGCTTGAACGCACTGTGTTATGGAATTTGCGGTTCTGTTCCGAAGCGTACTTGCCGCAGTGTGCCGAAAGAGCTACCGACAATTAGAAGATATTTTCCTGTTTTGACCGCTCCCACTGCGTGGGTATGGAGGCGACCCGACTACGTCGCGATCAGACCGCCCCCCCCCCGCTTGACCTTTGTCCGTTTTTGTCGCGGGCGTATACGCGCTTCCCTGCTAGCCGTCCCTGACGGATGGCGTGTACACTTTTTGTGATCCCATTTAACGGCCCCCCCCGCTTTTTTTAAGTACGTCGTCCTGCCGGGGCGGGTCATAACAGGGGGAACGCACCTATTTTTTGTGGAAGAGGTCGTATGAGAGGGACATGACGAGGCACTCTGTTCCCCCACGTTCACCCTTTGGGATTTTGAGGGCGTTCTGGATTGACAGCGAGCGGCGGTTCTTCCGCGTGACTCCGGGCACACTCAAAGGTAGAACCAGCAGCACACTGAAACCGTCTTCTACTTTACTTATATCAAGTCCGCCCATCAAAAAACCTGCCACTACGACCGATGATCCCACTCGTCCAGTGCGGAGGTAGGTAGGTCACGGCATGTTAACTCCGCGGCTGCCCCTCTGCCCGTTCCTCTTTGACAAGGATTGAGTCCGGCCACCGATGCGGTAGGATTCCTCTCCCCCAAATGGAGGCTTTAAGTGGCATTTTAGGGGTATCCCCTGTCATCTGCCCTTTGCGAGTAAAGATTTATTTTTCGACCCGACGGCCCCATTTGTTTTTCTGTAGACCTGGGTGCAAGACGAAGACCCGCTGCAGAAACATACATCCGACCCACAGTTTTTCCCCTCCTTCCTCCGGTCACCACGTTAGAGTTCTCCTCTTTGTGTAGCGTAGCCGGTCGCCTCCGTAACCTCATGGCTGACCCCCAAAGGCCCCGACGTTTTTTCCTTCCTTTTAGAAGCTTTTTCAGTCTTGAGAACAAAGGCCTCCTCGTGAGGGCTTCACCTACGTCGACTTGATAAATCGGACACTCGCACACCCTTCCCCGCCCACCCCACCCCCCCCCTCCCTCCCCCCTCGCCCACTTATCCCCCCACTTATGAAGACCAGCTGGTTAGATGGCTCCCCGGTCCCTCTTAGGTAGGCAGAAAGGTGGTTCTCCGCTCGCTAGATAAGTTTAGACCCGCATTGAGTTTTTTCCAACCACCTGAAAGTCAAGCAGATATGAATACTTCTACCGGCTGAAGTTCATCGTCCACTCCACGGCCGTTTTTCCCCGTCAACAACGATAGTTAGGAAGTGTTCATGAAACGGGTTTTTTTTTTCTTTGGTAACGGAAGGCCCGATAGACCGGCCCTCTTTCGGTGGAATTTTTTTCCCCTTCCTACACCAGTCATGGACAGAACCAGAATTACCCCGAAGGCTCTCCTCAGTACCGTATTTTCCCCCTGTCCAATCTTCCCCGTAGACTAGCCCCCTTTTCCTTGCTGCATTGACATCAACTTTCCAACCCTTCTTTTCCCCCATTTTAGCAAGCGTCCTTTGCGTCCAGGTAGTAGGACCCTCCTCGTTGAGTGGTAAAGTTTTAGCTCTTTTTTTTCGTTTCTGACAGATGAGCCTTCATCGCGAAGCAATTTCTTCCGTTTCTCATCAGGCGGTTCCTCGTCCCTCAAGTCTGTGGACACAAACGACGTCCAGCGCGTTTTGCTTATCTTTTTTTCCCAGGTCTTCTCGTTGCATCATCCTATTTGTCGGCCAGTTTTCCTGGATGTTCGGCGTCCCAGATTCCCTTCCCCGTCCCTTTTCCCGGAGGAACCCTCTCGACGCTCGTCGGGTAAATCCCCCCCCCTTTCTCGCGACGTTATTCGTCCTCTCCCCACGCGCCCTTAATGAGATTAAGTGGTCGGATTGGTAGTGGGATTGCGAGGGTTTCCGACCGACTCTGACCCATTAGCAGTCAGTAGTCTACACCCCCTTGTGACCCTTCTTCCCCTTTCACTTGCCCCCCCCCCACCAAT
>Ga0179593_1395295_pt1 | contig 10812 bp, 14 predicted proteins | sample CZODoug2_1_08_16_FD_185931 | JGI IMG/M metagenome (GOLD analysis project Ga0179593, IMG submission 185931) | Vadose zone soil fungal communities from Angelo Coast Range Reserve, California, USA - CZODoug2_1_08_16fungal (PacBio error correction) | ecosystem: Environmental > Terrestrial > Soil >... | reverse complement strand
CCCCCCCCCTTTTTGATTGTTTTGCTCCCTCCCTGTGCATTTTGCCTCTGATTGAGAGACCGTTTTCATCTCCCAGTCGCGCAAGGTTCGCCCCGTTCTTTCAGCCAAAAGTTCCCTCCACGCACATTCCTCCAGCGTCCAATCTCTCGGTAAAGGTGTTTCAAGTTTTTGAAGACACCCCCTGCGTTTTTTTTTTTTTTTTTTTTGTTATTTCTGCGCCGGTGTGATGTACGGGTAACCCCCCTCCTTGTCTGACCTCTGTGATAGGGACCCCCCCCCTTTTCGTGAAAGCGGCCGATAACGTGGGTCATTGTATTCTTGTTTACCGTTTGGCTCCCCCCCCAGTTTGGTCACTCTGACCTTTACTCCCATCCTTACTTGATTCCGTGACCCCCCCCCCTTTCCCTCTTAGGAACGCGGCGACTTCCTTTTTTCTGACTGTTTTTCTGGTCACAGCTTGAGGGTCCCTTTTCACACCTTTGTTGATCTTGTTCCATTGGGTTAAGGAGCCCTGTTTTCGTCCCATCTGGCTTCAAGGCAATGTTCGCCTGCCTGTTTGCCATGCGGTTTACAACATCAAAGGGTTTGTTCGCCCTTTCCCCCCCCCCCTGCATGACCAAGTTCCCCCCTGACCCCTCTCCCTACACCTTTCCCACACCCCCTCCAACCAATTGTGCCTGGCCCTGCGGTTGATGTGCCAAACCAGTTGACGCGGGAAGTTTTCCATTGCATTTTTATCGCAATGATCCCCCAACCCACGGCCCTAACGTTTTTTTCCCCCAGTGAGTGGGGGGACCTGGCCCACATCACATCACATTTTTTCCCCAGTCGTTTGTTGTTTTCTTCCAGTGGGAGTTTTCCGGTCCGTCCCCCCTTGGTTGGGTGTTACACGGATGCCCCACTCTGACAGTTTTGCACTGCTTCGGCGAAAACATGTTTTTTTTTATTCGTTGAAATCTCTTTGCCCCTTGTCCCCCCCCGGGCCTTCCCCTTTGCGCTTACCCGATTTTCCCGCCGTGCCCCCCCCAAAGATCCCCAATGAACGCCCTGTCACTTGCAGGGTGCCCCATTTCCGCGGTCCAAGGAATTCTTGGTCCCTTCACCCCTCCCACCCCCCCCCCTCCGTTTGTTTTGAAAGCCCCAAATTCATCCCCCTCCCCCAGGTCGAAGGTTCTTTGTCCCCCCCCAGTTCACTGCCCCAAAGGGACCCGTTTTTCAATAAATCGGTCCCCGTTTCCTTTGGTCCCCGGAAGTTGAATTTTTTTTTTTTTTTGTTTGTTTTTTGTCCCAATTCCCCCTGTTGCTGGAAATGGCTTGGTCCTGGAATTACACTTGACTCCTGGCCCCGCTTCGGCGATGGTCCCCTTCAAGGCCCCCCGTTTGTTGCAAACCCCCGTGTTCCCCTTACGAGTTTTTCCATTTTTCTGTGGCACTTGGACTATCTCTGGGTCACCCTTGGATGGCCAAACCCCCACCCCCCCCCCGCCCTCCGACTACAGGTTGATTTTCACGTATTGAAGAGTTTTTGAACTGCACGTTAGAAACGTCCCCTTTCCTCTCCTGTGCGTTTGGTTCCCCCCTTTTTTTTTACAGATCATCTCCACCATCGTTTTCTGGAAACCCCCACGAGGTTTGCTGTTATTCCTTGTGGAATCGGCTATATTTTTTTTTACGTTTTGTTTTTGGTTCCTTCCCCCTGTTTGCCCCTCCCTTAATACCTCCTTTCCACCCCGTTATATCCCTGTGTTTCCAATCTGATTTTACCCAGGCCTGGTGTTTCCACCCGGTTGACTGCCTACCCCCCCCCTTTTTTTTTGTTGCCAGGTCTTGCCCCCCCGCCCCCAAAAAATAACTTTGTTTCAAACGTCCCCTTGGTTTGCCGCCTCCCCTTTGCGGTTCACTGACCAAAGATTTGGGAACAACCAGGAGAGACATGGGAGTTTGGTTGCCCGGAAAACTTTATTACTAAATTCTTTCCCTTTCTGTGGGCGTTGCTCTTCTCTTGTGACATCAATACCTTTTCTGTTTCTGTCTTGGCCCCCAAAAACCTGGGTTACCCTTTATTGAACGCCTCCCAAGGGAATGTCAACTCGTTGTCTTTGATGTCGGTTCCCCCTTTCCCCCAAGTTTCCCAGTTTTCCCCACGCTTCTACGACATTTCAAAAAGGATGAGAGCTTTTTCGTCTTTGTCACCGTTCTCCGTTCCCTGGTCCCTATCCCTTCCCCCCCCTTTTATAGCTGGCTTTGTTCCCTTGCTGCTTTAAAACGTGCCGTCCCCCTAAACCATAAGTCCCCCCTTTTTTTGTCCTTTGAGCAGCGGTTTCGGCAACACTTCCGCATAACCTTTGCCTGTCGGCCAGTTTTCTGTCCCCAGATGGAACTGGTTTCGGCTCCCCTCCTTGTTGCACGACCACCATTTTTTTGGGGTGGACTCCCTCGCACCCCCCAACTCCCGCTCATACCAGTTACCCCCGACCAAGTTGTTCACCGATCGTAATTAATCCACCCTCCCCTCCTGTTTTGAATCCAGCTGCGTGCCGGGCCGTGATACGTAAGCCGCTCCATTCCTCTCCCCATGTGAAGTGAAAGAATTTTTCTTACCCAAAGTTTCTCCATGAGGTTTTTCTGTTTTTCCGTAGCAGCTGCGTCCCCTCCCCCTCTTTTGCCAGTGAAGGTCGTAGCCAGACTCCAAAAACCACTTTCACAACCCCAAACCCCCCTCTTCCCTCCCCTCTCCCGGCAGGTTCCCACTTCCCCCCTTCCCCCCTTTTAGCTTGTCCCTGCCAGGCACAGCGGCTTTTTTCCGACTTACTGATCCCCCCAAAACTATTCCATTGCGGCGTTCATGCGTTTGCTCAACTTATGATTTACCCCTGGCCCACCACGCCCTCTAAACGCATCTCCTCGTTCCAGTCCCCCCCCCCACTGTCATCTGTCCCAGAATCTGATCCCACTTACGTGAATACATAGAACTCGTTTCCCTTGACTCGTCCAACCTTCCCTGTACCCGGACCTTTTTTTTACCACACCTTCCCAAAGAACCATTGCCCCGCCATTCGGCTCAGTTTTCCAAACCCACTGCAAAGCCCCTTTTTTTTCGGCAAAACCCCTTGGTGTTTTTTGTAAGTTTTCTGTTGGGATTACTCTCCTTGGGCTTCCGAAGACCTGGCTCAGTCTCCTTCAACAACTTGCGCCAAATAAGCTGTGGTAAAACCTTTCCGAATCTTTCCGTTATATTTTTTTTGGGCCTGCTTCCTTGTCTGGGTGCCTCTCCCCCACAAGCCAACACCGGGCGGATGGCCTTGGCGTGCTTTTTTTTTTTTTTTGGCAAACCCCTTTTTTGTGTCGAGATGGGCTCCCCTCAACCCGTTGCCGGACCAGCGTTTTTTTTTTTTTTGGTGTGTATTGACCCCCTTCAATCAACCCCCCCAGTGGCGCCAACTTGATCCTCCCTACCAATAAGTTTTTGGTTGCAGCCGATCCTTGTTCCAGGCAGGGGTGTACCCCGGGTGCCTAAGAGCCTTGTTAGATTTTGGTTTTTTTCTACAGTTTTTTTTTTTTTTTTTTCGGTTTGCCCTTTGGTCCCCCAGCACCTTCCTCCCACCCCCTTGGCAGCGCCTTTTTGTAGGTGGTGAGTTTTTTGGCTTCCCAATTAACGATGCCGTGCCAAACCCCACTGGAAATCCCCGCGGAAGCTTTCGACTTTTTTTTTCACTAGTTGTGGCCGCCTGTGGGTTGTGTCCCCAAGCCTTCCGTTCAGTTGTCTTCCGTCGTTGCTGACTCTTTTATCACAAAACAACCTTTGTCTCCCTTTTTTTGCAGCCTTTGTTCGTATGATCCCGTATCCATTTTGCGTTTTTTTTTTCCCTTGGGGTGGTTTCTGCTTTGGTCCCCCCTTTTCTTTTGTTCCCGGTGTTTCGGGTTCGTTTACCCGGCTTTTTTTTGTCTTTTCCAGTTTTTTTGAGCTCCTGGGGGCGATTCGTCATTTTTGTGTTTGATCTTGTTTCACCCTTTTTATCGCGGTCGTATGGACTCTGCGATTATGGAATTTTTTTAGACTGCGCGGCCGATTCTTGCCATTTTTGTTTTTGTTTTGGGTCCCCTCTCTTGAAGGGTTCTTCACCCTTCCTTTTTTCCCCATAGGCCCCCTTTTTCCCCTTGTGGTCAAGCGCCCAGGGATGCACCCCCCCCCTGCGATTTTTTTAATGGAGGGCCTTTCTCTATGTAACCTAGGCGGTTTTTTCCCGGGCCCTGCCTTTTCTGTTTCCTGTCGTCTTTCTACGAGTGGTTCACGTTTTTGTTATGATTTCTCACGACCATCTCTTTTGCCCTCTTTGTCTTGTGAGCATCGTACTATAATCCAATTTTTTGAGTACCCCCCTTGTTGGGTTTTTCCGTCCCCCATTCTTCCCATCTTGACCTTATTACTGCGGCTTCCTGACTCCCCCTTGCTTGGCCGAAGTTCTTGGAGCTTTTTCCCCGTTTTACTTTTTTTTCTGAATACTGAGAGGGCTGTTTTTTCTTACCCCGTCCTGGGTTTTTCCTTCTTGAAGAGGTTAATTGGGATTGATTGATTCCACCCAGGGTTTCTGGGCGCCTTGTTGGGGTGTTTTTACCCCGGTGCGTCCTTTTAACCCCCTTTCCACGTTTTTTTTGTTTTTGGATTACTGTTACCACTTTCGCCCAACGTGTGCCCTTCTGTTTCCCCTCCTGCTGTCTGATCTTCCAGGCTGGTTTTTGAGTTGGCTTTTCGTCTCGCCTTCCTTTGTGTCAATTGCCAACTTCTGATTATCCTGGTTTTGTACAGTGTTTTTTTTTTTTTCGATTTTAACGGATTAGCTTCCGTCGCCCTGTTTCCGGCTCTCCACCCCTTCATCTCACCAGGTTTGCCCTGTCTCAATTTTTTCACCTTGGGTTTTTCCCCCCATTAGTATGCCCCATGGTGCCCACTCATCAATCTCATTTCCCCTTTCCCTTGGGATGCCCCCCCCCGTTTCTTTTTCCCCCCTTGAATGTCCATGTACTTCGCCTCAACAGGAAACTACGGGTTTTTAGGACACCGTTCGGTCATCGCTTCAGCATCGCTTCCCTTGTACGTTCCCCCCCTTTTCCTTTCCAACAAACTCCAGTTTTCCCGGCACTTTGTTTTTTCCCCCCCCCCTCTTTCCGTCGTGTGGCCCTTCTTTTTTGCCTTTTTTTCGTTTTTTCTCAATGTATTGCGGTTGCCCCGTTTTCCCTCCACCCCCCCATGACTTCCCGGTTGTTAGGGCCCCAGGTTTGGTTCCCACCGGGGGCCCCCCCCGACTTTTTCCCCCCCCTTTTTTATTCCCACGTCGATTTCGTGGTTGAATTTTTTCCCGTTTCTTTTTTCCAGGCGTGTATTACTTGTCCATTAAAGTTGCCCCCCCAAGTGGGCCCATGATTTACCTTGACTCGACTCTTCGCCTCCACTCCCCCCCCTCCCCCATCTGTTTTCCCATCCCCCCTCTTTTGTTTCCAAGCTTATATCTTCCCCCCAAAAGGACCCCACTTCCGCCCCGTCCCCGCCATGTTTCGTGCCGCGTTGTGTTCTTTTTTCAAAAAAATAGGTTTCTTTTCCCAATTGCCGGCCGTCCAGAATTTCAGTCGTTTTTTTTTTTTCCTTTCTTTTTTTTTTTTGCCCCCAAACAGTTTTTCCCCAGTAGCGCTCCTTTGCCCCACTCATGTTTTTTTGAACCCGTTTGTGTTCCATCTTTTCTTGCATTGCCCTTCCGCCGCACGCTTTTCGTGCAACCCATCTTTCAGCGCATGTCCCCGCCAAGTCGTTTCACCCGGTGTTTTTTTCAAGTTTTCCCACGTGTCCTGCTTTTCGCACCTGCAAAAACGTTTTTTCCGCTTGGGCTTGGCGTCCCCTTGGAAAAATTGAGGTTGAACCCACCACCCCACCCCCCAAAACCCAACCTCTTGCTTTCGTTGGCGACTTCCTATTGCATTTCCTCTTTTCCTTCCCTTTTTTTGGTATTTACGCCACCAATCACTGTAGGTTATTCTGCCAGACCAGTCGTTTCCCTTCTCCTTGTTTTTTCCCCCCCCCCCCCCCCCCCCCTTTTTCGTTGATCGTCTACCAAGCACCCGGTTTGACTGCCCGTGGTAACTTTCCCTTCGCTTCTTTTTTGGCTCGTCCCCGGCCCACTGTTTTCCGAGGACGCCGTGCCGTGGGCGGCAGTTGAAGTTGTACCCCAAACAAAACTTTTTTTGTTTGTCACCCCCTCCCCCGTTCTCCCCCGGCCCCCTCCTTTTCCAACCGTGCTTTGACTTTTTTCCCCACCACTGTGTGGTTGGCAACGGGAGGGCTTTTTTGTTCTCTTTCGGGATCCGGGGCCTATCGCGGGCCTTGCGGGGTGACGGGGGTGGCCCCGAAAAAGATTCCGTTCCCCCTAAATTTTCTTGTGGGTTTCTTGGTAGTCGAACTGGTCGAGGCCTTGTTTTAGCCTGCGGTGTGGGAACCTGGGTTTGTCGAGTTGCCCCACCCATTGATGTTTTTTTTACCCCCCCGGTTTGCTGGGCCCCCCACCCTTTTTTTGCCGTGCTTTTGGGAACCTGGACGGCCGTCTGTCGCCCCATTGGTTGTCCTCCGACGTAACCCCCCCAAATGACCCCCCCCGATTCCTGTTTTTTTTGTTGTTTATTCCCCACGTTCCCATTCTTTGGGTCCCAGTCTGACCTTTTGACAAAGCCCACTTTCTACTGGACCCCTTTTTTGTTCGTTTTTCCAAAGTTCGGGAAACTTTGGTCCCACTTGTCTTACGTTAAGTGATTTCTCCTGCTCTTTCCTTTACCACCGTGTTGTAAGTCCCCGGGTCCCCTTCGGCGCACCCCCCCACATGGCCCCTTACTAGCCGACCTTTTCCCTCAACCTGGGGGTCCCATGAGCACATTCATTCGCCGCTTCGTTCAGCCCTGCCTCCTTCAAGTTGAGGTTCCCCCTCCCCCCCCCCAAGACATAGGAGGTTTGCATGAGTCTCTTTTTCCCTGTTTTTTTTATGTTTCGCGGGCTTTTCTTGATTGGACCTTATCTTTGGAGGGGCCTCTTTCTGACCTTAACCTCACCCCCCCAAAAAAAATTTTGTGCTCCTGTCCGTCGGAATTGAGCACCTCGTCGGTCTTTCCCCCCCCTCTTTCAGGTGCCATTTCGTCTGCCCCCCTTCGCTTATCTCTCCCCTTTTTCTCTAATGTAGTTGGTTTGTTGGGAAGTCCGTGACGTTTGTCCCCTCCCCCCTCCATGGCCCTTCCTGATTTTCCTTCTTGAACTCAATACGAAGGTCATGTCAAGTTTTCGCGCAACCTGCGACACCGTTATTCTCACCCATCGGCCCTCAATCTTTTCCCCTTCCCTTCCCCCCCCCCCTTAAGCCTGCTCCAGTGGATGGGAGTAACTCCCATTCTTTCTTTCGGTGTCCTGGCTTTCGACGGCTTCCTGCTCAGGTGGGTAACCGACTTGTGACCTGAATTGTTTCCCTTCCCTTCCCCCCCCGGTTCGTAACTCTCCCTAAACCACCTCCAGTTGGCCAATTGTTTGCGAGAACTGTCTCAACACGGTGTCCCCCTCGACCCCCCTAAGTATATAAATCCCTTTTGAGACCAATTTTTTCCTCTTTTCGAACTCCCCGGGGGGTCCCTGCATTGGTTGCGCCCTGCGGGGACCCGGCTGGGGCTTGATCAGGAAAACCCCCGACTTGGTTGCCTTTTGGGGTTTCGTCCGTCCCCTGTTCCCAGGAAATCGGACTTCCCGTGCACGTTCTGCCCCCTGTTTGCCCCTCCCTTTTTCCCAACCTCTTTTTTTGCTCTCACACCCCTTCCTTCCAACCACCTTCCCGGGCATGCTCCCACCCTTCGTCCCCCAGACAAGGACACCCTAAAGGGGGAGGGTCCCCTTTGTTTTCAAGGTCGTTTTGGTTTGTTTGAACAACAGGGAATCGAAAGAAACCCGGCAAACACCCCTCTCTTTCATTTCTGCACCACCCCACATTTAACCCCTCCCTTTGACATTTTTTCCCTTGCCCCCACATCCCCCCCTCCACTTTTAACAAGTCCTGTTGTGGCGGTCCTTTTTCGTTTTCCCTACGGACCAGGTGGTGTGTAAATGTTCCATGTTCCTCACCCCTGGCGTGCTTTTTTGCTTTACCACCCATGGCCGGCCTGATCAAAGTATTTGCCCTGGGTAATTTGGATACCCTGGTCCCTTTCCCGTTTTTACTGTCTCCCCCGTCCAAATTGGTCCCACCGCTCAAAGGCCCCGACTGTTCCCCCTGCAGGGTCATCCCCATGCGGTTTTTCTGTATTGATTGGGTTGTTAAAACAGTACACCCACCCGTCCCCCTTTTTTTGACCTAAGTATTCTGTCATCGACTTCTCCTGCAGCGGAATTTTTTTTCCAGCACTTAACAAGGAGTCCCTCACTGTTGTTGGATGTATGTCTCAACAGGACGTTTTCCCTGGCCTGTGTAGTTCCCCTGGCGGTTCCTGGCGATCCAGTTGCTTAGCCGCTTTTTCGGATGAACTTCCATTTTGCATGGGACTTTTTTTGCTCCCAAGCTGCTTTGTTCCCGATGGGTCAATGCTCTTTCACCCCCTGTTATGTTCCCCCACCCCCCAAAATCCAGCCCGGAATAATTATGGTCGGGTGTCCCCTGGCCGGAATCCCCCCCCCTGGAGTTTTGCCCCCCACAACCCTTTTTTTCCTTGTTCACCGAACTGTTTTTTTTGCGGCGCGTGCCGTTGTTTGTCCTGTTTTGAAAGATCCCCCCTTTCTTTTTCACACACGTGTTTGATTCCCCCACGCGTTCCCCCTTTGAGGGTTGGCCCCTGTGTTTGATAGCCGGGACTTTTCCCTCATGCACCTTTGTTGCCCAATTAATTCCCTGCCTCACCCCCCCCTGTGAAACGTTCCCCCCCTTTTTTCCCGCTTGAATAAAGGAATTTCGGTTTTTGCCCCCACCGGTGTGTGCCCCCCCCCCTTTTTTTGGCCTACCCGCAGTCCATGTGAAGGACCCCACGCCACCGCCAATAAATTGGAGGAACCCTCTCAGGTCCCCCCCTCCTCCCGTTTTCCCTCCCCTCGTGTTGGTGACCCAAACCCAGTTTCTGGCCGCCCGTGATGTTTTTTTTTTGTGAACGTGAACGTTTTACGCCTCAATTTCGGAAGTGAGGCCTGTCAGTGATCTTCGCTTGTGCCCTCCTTGTGGTCGGTTCCCCTTTGGATTGGGTCATTTTAATGGGTCCCCATTTAACTTTGAATTCCTTTGGGTCTACACTTCCCACTTTTCCTTTTGAATGCGGGGTGCATTGATGGGGCACTTCAATCCCCCTTTGACCCGGTTGGGCCCGCCCTGCTTTACGACACCCCTGGTCCACCGGTGCCTGGCTTTTTCTAGTGTTTGTGCGCCCTTTGACAACCCTTGCTCTCCATTTCCGGGCCTTGCGACTTCCCCCGTTTCAAAAAGGACAAGCGGTATTTGGGTTGACCTTTTCCCGGGCTTTAAAGGACCCCAATACCCCTTAAACATTTCCCGGGGCATGTTGAACTTTGAGCATCCCCTTGATTGCACCAATTTTTTTAATTCCACCGAAGTCGCGTACCCCCCCTTTGGGACCCCTGACCCCCCCTCTGTGTTGGTGGGGGGGTTTTTACCCACTGGTTGCCTTTGCCCTCCCGTTTCCCCCCCGCTTTCTTTGTGGAACATTGTTGGGACCATTTTCACCTGCCCCCCCCGTCCCCGCTCCATAAAGTTCAAACAGACCGAGGGAACTTTAAATTAGTCCTTTCCCCCAACACCCTCGCCTGCCCAATTCAGCTGCGGCATCGGCTCCGTCAGCCGCCTTTACATTCCGTATGCATGTTGGATTCCCTCTTTTTGAAAACTGTCTTGAAACTTGGTGGTCTTGTACTTTTGTCAACCTCTTGCGCCCAAGCCTTCCGCTGCCCAGTTTTCTGCAAACTCGCGTTCTATGACCAAAAAGTTAACCACTCGCGACAAATCCTCACATTTTCACGCTTTCCCCGGGCCAAAACGTTCACCCGCCGACGTAGCCTCTTCCAGCACAGTGACAAGAGCTTTGAGTGCCCGGACGCGGGACCACGCTTTTTGTCCCTTTTTCCTGCGTTGTCACCTTGTTGGCCTCCAATAGGCTGTTCACCCCTGTTCCCCCCGCGATCAACTCACTTCTCCCGTTTCGTGCAGCTTTTTTAATTCCCTTTGCAAGATATCACATTCAAGTTTGCCTCATAACTTTCCCTAGCCTCCATCCCCCCCCCCCCCCCCCCCCCCCCCCCCCCCCCCCCCCCTCCCCCCCCCCTTCCCCCAAAACCTCTAAAAGTGCAGGTAACGACCGCAACCCCGCCCCCCCCATTCCCTTTGTTTTTCCCCGCCACCAGTTTTCCCCGTTTTGGAACCACCCACCGTTGCACCTTACCGTCTCCTGCCCTTCGAACCACGTGCTCCCAGTCCCTTTTTCGATTTTTTGGATTTCCTTTTGGATTTGGCAGACCTTCAAGGCCCTCGTTTTTTCCCCCCCCAAACCTTGAGTCACCCCATAAGGCGTGAAACACCCGTTAGAACTATTTTTTTGGTGGACTGTTTCCGTTTTTAGTTTGGTCCGTGGGCGGGTACCGGTCGTGGACCCCTGCCCCTGCCCCAAAACCACAAAACGCTATGGCCTTGGATTTTTTTGCTTGGCCAATAGTGTCGTTTCCCCCCCATGTCCGGCCCCCCGCCGGGCTTACACATTCTTTTGGCGTGTTCAGATTACCCTAACCCAGGCCGTCCCACTGAT
>Ga0179593_1352177_pt1 | contig 10812 bp, 12 predicted proteins | sample CZODoug2_1_08_16_FD_185931 | JGI IMG/M metagenome (GOLD analysis project Ga0179593, IMG submission 185931) | Vadose zone soil fungal communities from Angelo Coast Range Reserve, California, USA - CZODoug2_1_08_16fungal (PacBio error correction) | ecosystem: Environmental > Terrestrial > Soil >... | reverse complement strand
TCCGACTTTGGTTCCCTAAGATGATCGCTCGCCCTCTTGCGGACCTCTTTTCCTTACGTCAGAGGACCCCTTTTCCCTCGGGCCACTGGATCGAGGACTGAATCTTCCTCCTCGAATTTAAAATGCTTCCCATTCTTCCCCTTTCCTCCTTACTCGGGCACTCTCCCCATATCGACCCGCCTGCTCCCCCCCCCCCCCCGTTGGATAAGTGACCCACCACCAGCTGCCTATGTCTTCTCTGAGGGCTCCTGATCCGTAAAGTCTAAAGCGCTCCGGATCTCTTATTGCCTTCCCCTCAACGTTTTACGGGGCCGTTAAACCCTACCCCATGAGCCTGTCTAAAAATTCAAGACAGCGCCACGCCCCTGGGCAAGTTTGCTAGCGAGGTTTCCGCCCCGCCCCTTCTCTTTTTTCCCCCACAAACTTTACCCACCACTCAGGAACATTTAGATCAGGTTGCCCGTATCGTAGCTCCTCCCCGCATCCTAGGACGTTTACACCTTACCCTCCATAAGTGGTCGGTCCCCCCCTTCCTTGAATCTCCCTCCGGGGCGGCCGCCGGAGTGGTTCCTGCCCTTTTCCTACCGCAACTGGGACCTCCGCATGAGGAGCCTCTCCGCAGACCAGTTTAAACCAGCCTTGTCCCTGCCCCCTTCGACGTTTTGCCCGCCTCTTTCCGGAATTCCCGGCTCCGACAGGGTAAAGTTTCTTACTTGCTTACGAGTTCTTAGGACTCGACGACCAGTCCTTTTTCGCCGGAATCTGCCTCTGATACGTCTTTTTCTAGTTTCCCCCTTCCGGGTTGTAACATTTTATCTTTCGTACCCGGACTGCTTTGTCCCTTTGTCTCCCGTCAGCGTTTTGAGGTACCGTTCCTTTTTATGTATTTCCGAGCCTCTCGTGCCAGGGACCTTGTCCCAGTACCCGTTCGAACGCTATCCCCCCCTGATCCCGTAGGTTTCCTTACTTACCACGTTGTTTTTCCCAAAGCGCGCCGCCACGTTCTCTTTTTCCAAAGTTTCCCTCCGTGGTTCCTAGCCCTTTCTTTTACTACTTGTTTTTTGAGTTTTCCGTAATCCCCTGACCCTGTTTTCTGCTCCACTGGTTTCGTGCCCCCCGATAACCGGCGTTTGACCCGTTTTTGAAAAGTTTCCCCTTAATTTTCGAAGTTTGACCTGCGTTTCAGACCCTTTTTCCCGTCCCCTCTGTCAGCCTCCTGTCCTATCTTCTCGTGAACGCGACCGAACCGCGCCTTCCTCTGCCTCCCCCCTCCCATCGGTCCTTGATCCCCCCTCTTAATAAGTGGTCTGACGACGCCCTTCTTTCCCCCTCGTGAGATAGCCCCCGTGCATTACAGTCTGCTAATAGAGCCCACTCCTTTCGTCGAGCCCCCCCCTCATCGAAATTGTTTCCTTTTGCTTTCTTTTGGTCCAGATTTTTACACGTTTCGTCGTCCTCTTTTCCCCTCTTCCAAGTCTATGGCACTGAAATTCGACGGATTTTCTTCACTTCTTTTCTTTGGAGATCCACCTCCCTCCCATTCTGCTGAACGGATACTTATACTTTTTAGGTTCTTCCCTTGTGGGAAACACAGTTCTAAAGAGGGGAGGCGCTCCCCCCCCCCGGTGAGTCAACTTTCCGTGTGAAGTTACTGAATGGTAATGTGTCAGTTCGCCCGCGATTTTTGGAGAGAGAGACGAGCGCCCCACCGGTCTTTTGTTCCTGAGTTTTTTTGTTGCGTTTTTTGGAAAAATATCAGTGTTCGGAGGAATAACCCATTTTTTCCTTTACCGGAGATCTGGGAAGCTGCGCCCAGGTTCCCCCGGGTATTTCCTTTCTTGCATTGGAGGACGTTGTGATTCCATGAAGCGACTTTTCAAAGAGGTGACCTTCAATTAGGACGCCATGCTTAGAGTCTTCTTTTTCTACCTTGAGAAATTTAGCTGGAATAGGAAGTTTGAAGATTGGTTCCTTTTGAAACCGAAGACTTGGATACTAGTTGCGGTAATTGGTAGGCCCCCTTTCAAACTTACTTAAGAAAGGTCTAATTTTCCTGGCTTTTTAAAAGTCTTTTCTATGCTTTGTTCCTCTCTCCCCCGGGACGAGTCCCTCTTGTCCTTTTGAGCTCTCCGTAAGATTTTACTTCGGTCGAGATCCGGCCTGTCGAGGTTCTGAGTCTTACTCATGCTTTTCCCTTTCGAAGTAGTCTTTTTCTTTCCTGATTCTTCAGTCCGTCTTTAGAAGTATTAGTCATTTTTTTGCAAGTTCCACCAGTCGCCCTTCTTCTCGGTTTTATTCTTTCCACCCCCCTTCGGTTTGTGTTGCGATCTTCCCTCCTCGTAACGGCAAGCGGTGCTGAATTCCCCCTCTGGAGGATTTGTGTCTTTTTAGTCTCTATTCTACTTCTTTCCCTTTTTCTGTAGCCATCGTGAAACTTCTCCCCTTTTGTCTCATCTTCTTTCCTTAAACTTCTTTGTCGATATACCTGGATGGTAGTCAAGACTGGGAATGCGCCTCTTTGACAGTCCACACGCTTTTCGGTTCGATGCGCTCTGTTTATAGTTTTAACTTCTCCTCTTCCCATGAAGAAGTTGTCCCTCTTAGGCGGAGCCCCCTCATTGCAGTATTTTTTTTCCTCCAGCCCGGAGGAGACCTTCCCGGCTTCTCTTGGAACTCTCTACTACCAGATCCAGGTATTCCCCCCCCCCCCGATGGGTAAAATAGTATCCTGCGGCCGTCTTCGTTGTCCGGACCGGTTGCTCGGCGATGCCCGCTTCTGCGCCCCCATTTGACACCTTCCTTCTTTCTCTAGAGTTTCCACTGCGAAGAGCCCCGTTTTTCTGCAGGGCCAAAGTCTGGCGGCCGCCACTCTGTGCCGCTCCCGACCCCAAGGGACCCCTTTCCCTCCCCGCGTTCTTTATGCGAGACACGTCCCCTCTACGGAGAGAGAGGACCCGCAGTCCCGTCCTTCCGTCTGACACAGCACGATCGTGCCTTTTTGTAGACCTACCCCCAGTGCCGTGTCTCATCCACGCACCGCTCCCTCCTCCCCCGCGGACCCTCTCTACCGGTTTTCACTGTTCCCTTTTCGAAGAAGTTGGAGCGATTAGTTTTCATTGATCTTAGACCCCGTTTTTTTTGGATTTTAGTTGCGGATTTTTGATTTCCTTCCGTCTGTTTCTGGTGTCTCCCCTTAGTCCTCTTCCTTGGAAGTGCCGTGGTGTCTTTTGTTTGTCTCGGGCAGGTTACTGAGTGTCGCCGCCATGTCGGTTTTTTTTCAGCTGATTTTCGGGTCGAGGTTTCCCACTCCTTCCAGATCTCTTCTTTTCGGTCCGGCCAGCGGTCGTTTCTTCAAATCGGTTGCTACAGTTTTATATAAGGCCTAGGGGTCAACCCATGGGGTTTTTTGCTTTTCCTGCCTCCCCTCCACTTTCAATCTCCCTTCAGGACCCGGGCAGTACTTTCGTGACTTTCCTAATCTGTGGGGTTCCTTGTTCCTTCCCGACTGATGTTACGACGACGTACCCGCCCTTTTTTCAGAGCCTTGCCTGTTCTTCCCGTTTAATCGTCCCCGTTCTGCCCGCCGCGGTTTTCCCGGGGGCCTCCAGCAGTTACTGATCTCGTCCTTTCCTCGGAAATGTCCTGTTTTTTCGTTCATTCGCAGGCCAGTGTTTTTACTCGCCTTTGAGCCGCGACCTAATTTTCCCTCCCATCTTCCTTTTGCGACGTTCCCTTTTTCACTAAATGGACTACAGTCTCTCCTCCAAGTATCGTCCTCTTTTGCAACACCCCCATACTCTTATCTACGTGTAATTTCCTCAGCATAGCTTATCATTTCGTGAACGTTCAGGCGTTATCTTTCTAGACAAGACTTTAATTTAACAGGCCAGCACCCCCCTCGCGCAGTGAGCGTCCCAGTCCAAGTTTAGGTCTTTTTCTTTCACTTAGTAATGTTCCCGACCTCCAGACGTACTTTCCTCGCCCGTAATTGAGGTTTTTCCCATTCCCCTCCCGACTCCTTAGTTCCCCCGTTTCATACCATTTGATTGCCCCCGATCGCCATCTTTCCCCTCGAATGGAGCCGAGGAGACCTTCCTCCTTTCCCGTAAGTGATCTTTCTTATGAAAATTTTGACCTTTTGTGCCGCCGACAAGCATGGCGTCCTAACTGATCCCCCCTTTATTAGGGAAGTCACCGTGACACCATTGCTCTTTCCCCCCTTTTTAGAGGGTCAATTATGTCTCTCTTCTCGTCTTTCTGGCGGCGACCGAGGGGCCGTTACCCCTGCATGGCCCCACTCTCCCTTGGAACCCCCTTTTTCTCACCACCCCTGAACGCCCTCAATCCGTTGGAAAGCTCACCTGAAAGAGCTAATGTTAACCCGCCTGCTGCTTTCCCCCCCCCCCCCGACAACCCCCTCACTTCAACAAGTAGCGTCATTTCCAGAAGTACCTCGTATTGCTTCTCCCCAGAGCTAGGGATCACAAAACTTCCACCCTCCAAGGATTTAGGACATAGACCTGGGCACGCCTCGTCCCGTAGAATCGGAGTGTTTTTGTCTGTAGAAGGAGTTTCCTCACCCAAGCCTGAGACCAAACGCCCCTTAGGCAGCCCCTTCCTCTAGTGCCCACTTGTTTCCTACCCATCGGGATCGCATTCTCAGTTGGACCGTGTTTCCCCGTGACGCCGACGGTAAGAAACGTCCCTTTTCCACGGCAGCTCCCCCCCCAAGGGAGTGCTGATGGTCCGCCCAGGCCCTTGTGTTTTTTTTCTTTGATGCCCTTCTGTATTACGAATTGCAATTCCCCCCGTCCGTTTGTCAGCCCATTAGGATTCAGTACATTAACGCTTTTGTCAACGGCCGGCTTTTTTCCTGGAGCTTGTAGACCCTGGTGTGATGCGCCGCTTCCACTTCGATCTTTTTCTCATGAACCCCTGGGAGCGATCCCCCCTCTCTCTCCCTGTTTCAGTAAGCCAGGTCTCGCCTCCCTTTTTTTTTTGCACCCACCCAGTTCGAACGTTTTTTCCCTATTTTTTTTTTCCTTTCTCCTCTCCTCCGTTGTTGTTTTTCTCTTTCTGATAGTCAAACTTTCGACGATCCCTTGCCCTTTCTTGGCCTGTCTCTTTTACACGGGGCCGGGGATCTTTTTCCTGTGAATACCCTTCTTGAGAGTAGTGGTGATTTCTTTATTGCGTTGCCCATTTTTCCCCTCCATTACCCAGATATGGTCACTTCTTTTTTGCCCTACCGCTTCCGACCTACAACCCTAGCAGACCGGAGAACCCTTACAGGTACCCCATCCCAGCTCATGACTAACGTCCTTCCTGCCCCCCTCTTTTCGATTAATTAAGCTTCTTCTCCATATCCGGGCCCTTGTTCGAGCTCATCCGCCCTTTGCGTCTTCCTTCCTTTATGAGTTTCTGCCATCGTCTCCCCTTGCCCCTTGCTTTTTACCGTTCCCTTTTATCTCCTCTGTCCGGCATCTGGTCCCGTCCATAATAGCATCTGATTGCAAGGCTCTTTGGTTAGGTTGAGAGTTCGTTGCCAAGAAGTCTCTCCCAGTGAGTCCTCTTCTTTTCCAGGTGTGGGAGGACGTCTTGCCGTTGCGGGGGGGGGTTGGGGCGCTTTCGCTCTTTTCTCTCTCTATCCTTCTTTTTTTCCCCCTTCCCGGTGATGTTTCTGTATATTTTTTTTTGAGGGTTTGCCCATTGGGTTCTTGTTTGAACCTTATTTCCCTCCTCTGGGTCCGGTGGCCCAGTTGACGTTTGTGTGGCCCGGCGGCTTTTGTAGGCACTCAGGAATTGAGGGCAAGTGTGTTTTGAACCCCTCGGTCCTTCCCTCATGATAAGTTGACCCGAGCCTTCTGGATTGAAGTGAGCAAATCCCTGTTAAGGTGGTTAGTTGGCTTCTCGTGTGGTTCCCTCTCCCTCTCCGTTTTTTTCATAGGTGCTCTGCCGTTATATTTTCCTTCCTTACAGCGATTAGTGGTTTTAGACTTCTGTGTTTACCCCAGTACTTCGAGGATTCCCACTCTCTCTCCTTCCAAGTCAACTATTGATGTCTTTTCAGTAAAGTGAATGCCCAGTCTAAGAGGCGTCCGGAGATAGTACTGCTGGTGCATTTCCCCCTCTTCTTCGTTTGACCCCCGGACGTCATGCGAGTCTTCCCTCTTCCGTTTAACCAGGTTCCTGATGCCAGTTCGACCTGTCGTTGTCATTTCCTGTTCACTTAAAGTCTTAGTTTCGAGCTCCCCTCCAGGGCAGCCGCCCACCCCTAGACTGAATTTTTTCAATTTTCGTGGAGGCAGGTGGCTGAGGTATCTCATGTGCTTCGATCCATAGAGGGAGGCTAACTTCTCCTAAGCCCCCCTTTTCTGTCTGGTTTACAGTCACCTTGTTCCCATTCCTTCCCGGATGATTAACTCTTTTGCTTTTTCCTGATGGACAACGTCTTCACGGTCCCCCAAGACCCCCCTTCCGACGGTGTGGTTTCGGCCGCTGTTCCTTCTCGGAGGAGTGTTGTCCGCCGATTTTCCTCTTTTTGACAGTGCCCCGCTCGGGACCCCCTCCCTCCCTTCCTGTGAAAGGCGGATTCCCCCATGGCCGCCAGGATATCCCCATCTTTTCGTCCCCTCTCGTCTTGGGGGCAAGTAAAATGTTGTTCCTGACTTGCTCGACTAGAGTTTTTCTCCTCCCTTTTTTACCCAATTCCTTGATGCTTTTTCCCCGACCAGCCCTGGCTGAGTCTGCCAGCCGGCTTGTCGAAGGGCCGCCCCACTTGAGCGCTCCGATGCGACAAGCGCTTTTCTTTTTTTTTCACGACGCTCCACGACCGGCATACTCCTCCCTCCTTCCCGGGACGATAATTCGTTTTGCCCACCAAAAGACGGCCCTGCTCTCGCCCTAAATGTTAGCTCCTTTGAGACCATCGAAATTGCTTTTCCTCCAGTACAGTCTCCCTATCGTCGCCTACTCCTTTTTCTACCCGTGGACATAGATTCATAAGTTTTTTAGAGTTTTTCATATTGACTTGAAAGGCATTCTAAGAGGCTTCGCGTCCTTCGGGATGCCTTTTTTGAATTAAACGTCCCTTTTTTTTTTTGGTTTTTTTCCTTCTTTTCGATGAGATCGTGGTTGTGTTTGTGGTGGTCGTTGCTTTTCCTTTCCTTTCCTGAGGTTAGAAAATTTTTTTCTTTTTTCTCTAGCAAGAGCTTGAGATTTTTTCCTAGAAGTAGAGAAGAAGGAGTGTCTTCGTCCGGGGACGGAAGCACGTACCCCAGTTTTTCTTTCCTTCCTCAGCTCCCAGGCCGTCTCACTTTTCTGCGCATCATCCCCCTTGGACCCTGATCCCTCCTTCCAAAGCAGGGAAGCCTTCCTCTCGTGGACTTGTGGGAGACCGCCTTTCTTCCGACAGATCATGCCTTTCGCCTCTCTTCTTCCCCCCCCCGCAGACGGGTGTTGCCTCCTCCTTTTCGCGAGGAAAAGGAGGATATGCGGCTTCCCCCCAGAAGCCTTTACTTAGAAGGATTCGTTAAGAGTCCTCGAGTGGTAAAGAAGGTTCTTCCCCCTTAGTGATCATATTTAGATCTTCACAAAGTTACTTTTTCCCAGATGGGATGATTCGCTCATTTTGCGACCGTCCCGTTTATATAGTCACCTGTAGATCTACGATAACTCCCCCCCCCTCTTTTTTCTTTTTAGAGGATCTTTCCTTAAGTCAGCCCAGGGTTTCTTTCCCCCTTTCCCTTTGAGGAGGTTAGAATGAAGGGAACCCAAAAGACCCCAAAATTTCCCCCTTCTTTCGCCCATGGTAAGGGCCCACCATTGGATATTGAACTCGCTTCCCCTCGCCTCAGCCAGCACCCCTCGAATCTTTCCAATTCTTTGCCGATCCGTTCCTTGCTTCTACGGGCTGGTCTTTGACCTCCTTTTCCTCACCCGAGGGCCGATGTGGGATCCTCGTCTCCCCTCAGGACGCTAGTTACTTTTTTCCCCACCAAGGGCCTTTTTGTCTGTTCCATTTTTCGTTACCGAGCCTGCCAACCCATATTCGCCTCCTTAGGATGACCCCCCCCCCTTTTCGGGCAGCCCACATGAACCCACCCCTATTTTTTCCAGCCGGATTTCGATAAGTCAAAGTACTGCTCGTATGAGCATGGGCTTCCGACCCTGATTACCGTACTTTGCCTTACTTCCTGGACCTTTACCCCTAATACAAGAACCCTGACCCTTCAAAGCCCTTCCCTGCTCTTGCGGAATAATGTATCCTCCATTATGTGGACCCTGACCTAACTTTTAACCCGCCCCCTAGATCCTTAACTTAGACGTTGCCCCTTCTTTCTCGGTTCCCCCAATTCACCCTACATGGAGCGGCAGTTCCCACCTTCCGGAAGGCTCGATGCCAGAACTTTTAATCCTGCCCCTCCTCTTTTTTTCTTGCTTGTCAGCCTCATTTGAGGAAGACGATCCCTATAAACCCCCCTCGTTTTGATCCTTATAAGTTTATTTCATATTCCCGGGGCCCGACTGCCCGAAGGCACCTTTCCATTCCCCCTTCCCGCCTTACTCCCCCAGATGATGTTCTACTAACAATTTCCTAGCACTATGCCTGAGATGCCCTATTCCGAAGGGATTTGCAGACCCGGTAGTGTCGTACAGTACCTTTTCTTTGTAAAGGCCCTTCGCCTCCCTTATGTTTTGTCTTTCTCTTTCTTTTTTTTATGACGGCGCCTTCGCCAGGATCTTGTCAATGGCGGTTCCTCGATAACATAGTCTCCGGGTACGGTTGCTAGCCCCCCCCCACTCAGGTGGAAATCCGAAGCCCACCCCTTTTCCTCTAAGAATGTGTTCGAACGTGGCTCTCTCTCTTTTCCTCCTTTGTGTATCTCTATTTTTCCGTTCTGACAATTTATGGATCCGCCTGGGTGCGGGAGCTTGCCATGTCTACTTACTTCCCGGTACCTTAGTTGAGTTTTCTTTCAGCAAGTCACCCATCCGGATGACCTACTGACTCCCCCCTTCTCTGTATACTACCGAAGTCCCTCTCCCCCCTTTTCGATTTTTAGTGCTAGTACCAAATCCTCGCTGACTACCGGCTACGATCTTCATTGTAGCTTGCTTTCACCTCGTGCATTCCTCCTCCTCCAAACTTTCCCTTTGTAGTAGAGCAAAACCCTTTCTTTTTCTCCCGCAGTACTGGAAGAAATGTGTGCCCGTTTTAGTCTTTCCCCCTCGCCCCCGTCAGACTTAAGTTTCAAAGTCGACATCCCCTCTTTTTTTATCGATAATCCTATGCAATCTCTTTGAGTCTGCCCGGTTTTGATGTTTTGTATGGCAGGTCTTTCTAGTAGGCGTGAGAAAGAGGATTATTCTTTTGTCACGGTCAAACGTCCTTGTTTCCTCCTATGACTTTCCCGGTGTTGCGTCCGACTACTTTCGTCTCCCGACGACGATTAATTTGTCACTTTAAGGTTGATGTTACTGTGCTCTTTAGTTACTGTTTTCCCAGGGTTCTTTCGTGGTTTGACATGATGCCCGTCGTCAGGCCTAATGTAGTGTCCGGTTTTCCTTGTTCCGTGTATGCCCCCTCCTACTTCTCCGGGCCCATAGGCAAATAGGTTTCGTCCTCCAGATCTCCCCGATCTTGCTTCGAAGTGGGACGATTTCCCCTCATCGTAGGTGCAGAAGGGAGCTCGTGTTTGTATTTGTCCCTCCTGAAGACTTGAGTTCTCTCCGTTCCGGCATCTTTAGGCCCCCCTTAACATCCCAACCGGTTCCCGGGTCCGACGCTTCTTCCCTTGAGGTTTACACTTTTTTCTTTTTAAGATTGCTTCGAGGCCAGGTCGGCCCTTTCCCTATTGAATGCGGCTTCGCCTTCCAGGCAGTCAAAAGTAAATCCTGCGGACTGCGATTCCCTTCTTACCTGTGATGCCCTCAAGGCCTATTAGTCGGTCCCTCCTCATTCCTGCGTTGCGCCCTAGTACCCTTGTTTGCCCCGTGTGGAAGTAAATGATAAGATCGTTTGTTAATTGATTTTTTCTTAAATCTCCCCTGTTTTCCCGCTCCTGAGTTTTTCTTTCCCCGTGCTTTTATTTTTCTTCCGATAGCTTCACTGTTTCAAATCCATTTTGTTTTGTTCGCTCGTTCTTCCTAATTTGAGAATTCGTCCTCCGGTAGCCAGTGATTGAACTCCCCCTTCGACGCGGTTCTTTCTGTCCCCGAGATGAGAACTCCTCCGAGATGTTTTACAGAACCTCGGTCCGTTCACTATTCGAAGTCCCTTTCTGGGTTCACCCTTAGTTTTTCTCCACCTCCCCATGACTTCGATTCCCGCCGCCTTGGCCCCTGATCCTCCTAAAGGGGGAGTCAAATTAACTTTATGTTGTTCTTCGTGTCCCTTTATGACTTCTACTTCCCCCTTTGACCCCAGGAGCCCCGGATCTCCAACATTTTAGCAACGAAGTTTGCTGGCGTCTTTGACTTGTTTCCTTCCCCCCCTATCGGTGAGCCAGCTTTATCTGTTCTCTTGGGACTATCCAGATGCCAGTATGTCCTGCAGCGCCCCTGCTGGCCGTTCCGTCCCCCCTCTGTGCGTCGCTAAACTCCTTTCTTAACTAAAGCGGCTTGAGTTCTTTTTTTACTCTTTCCCCGTTTCCCACTCCCCTGGATCGGCCCCACCTCAAGTCCATCCAAGCCTTCTCTTTTCAACCACGACACACTGCTGCACTTAAGCTCATGGCGTCCACTCCAAGTCCTTTCCCCACCCTTCCACAGCAAAGAAGAATACCTTCTTTAACCCGGCCGGTTCCTGGC
>Ga0179593_1809942_pt1 | contig 10813 bp, 13 predicted proteins | sample CZODoug2_1_08_16_FD_185931 | JGI IMG/M metagenome (GOLD analysis project Ga0179593, IMG submission 185931) | Vadose zone soil fungal communities from Angelo Coast Range Reserve, California, USA - CZODoug2_1_08_16fungal (PacBio error correction) | ecosystem: Environmental > Terrestrial > Soil >... | reverse complement strand
AGGGCGTTGTATCTTTTTTTCTTTCCTCTATTTCTTCCTCAGCAATCTATGGGTTGCCGAGCCTTCTGGAGCCCCTTTTTACTGGCGAGCAGCTCGGCCTTTTTTTCTTCAGACCTAGCTCTTTTCCTTTTTTTTTTTGATGAAAGACACCGGTTTTTTTATCTCATTTTGTGGCGTCTGCTGTGGCTATGACGAGTTCGGCCAGTCACGATTGCTTCCAAAAAACTCATCACTTACGTTTCTAATTTTTTTTTTTTCCGGAGCTCTACCATGCGTTTTCTCATCATTATCGATCGCGCTGCTTCCTTCTCCGTGGGTGTACCTTTTTTTGGAACTTGGCGGAATTTGCTTCGGACACGAAGTTTTTTCTTTCTGAAAAGACCCCCTTTCCTGATACGGCCTCTGAGAGAGGATGGATTTTTTCTTTCATAGACATGCTGTTCCCCCCCTCTTAAGGTCCTTTTTCTGTGTTTCCCTCCCCCGCCCCGAGATTTTCCCCCTCTTGTCGACCCCCCCCCCCCCAAATCTGGTGTTTTTGTGTCTTTTACCTTTTTCTCCCCTCCCCCCTCACCCCGGAAGGCCACGGCATACCGATATTTTCTTCTTTTTTCCCCCCCGCTATGCTACTTCTTTCTTCTTTGCGGGGCCTTCTCCCGTAATTGAGAGAAGTCCCCCTCCTTATCCGCAACCCTTCTGATTGCGTCGCTCTCCCTCGCATTCCTTTTCCCAAGAGGTCTTCTCCGCCAATTCCTTCCCTTTTAACTATCCCCCCCCAACCGAAGTAATGATACACCGAACCCCGCAAGTTTCCTTCAAGCCCACCCCCCCCCCCTCCTCTAGAACGCTTTCCTTTTTAAGAGGACCTACTCCTATTTTTAAAGCTTTTTTGGGTAGAAGGTTCTTTCACCTGGAGCGGGATCTTACTTTAACAGAAATCTTCCCTCTGGATTTACTTTTTTCCTTTTGAGTACCTAATCTTTTAGGGGACCCCTCCGAAAGCACTCGAAATTAGTTTCCACTCCCGCAGCAATTTCCTTTTTCCTCGGCCCCTTGCCTAAGAACATAGACTGATATTGACCACCTTCGCTTTCTTTCACCCCTTCGATGGTGAGCCCAATTCTTCGTGACCGGTGTTTTTCCCTTTAGTCCCTTTTTCAAGACATGTGAACCAATTTCCTCAGTACCGTCCTTTTTTTCCCTCGAGTATTCAGCCCCTTGCTCTTGGCATCGGGAAACTTCCCCCCTGAATCCTTCTCTGGGATAGTCCATTCCCCCTTGAGACAGTATCTCCCTTCAACAGCCAATTTTCCCCCCTCCCGACCCTTTTTTTTCTCACATAGAAAATTTCTCTCTTTCAGGGTCCTCCTTCTTAGTTCAAGATTTTTTTCTTTACGTTTAATAGGAGGATTTGCCTTGCTTCAAACATAGCCCCCTCCCCCCTCCTGCTGACAAAGTACCCCCCTGACAGCAGTTCCCCCCTTCAAAGCTCATCCTTTTAATAGATTATGACATTTGAGTTTCGGGTGCGCTTCTCCCCCCCCAAAAAAGCCTCCAGCCGATGATGGTTCCCCCTCCTCCCCTGTATTTTTCCCCGAGATCGACTCTCTCTCTTGGTAACCGGACTTCACTCTCTTTTGTGTCGTTCCCTGAAAGCCCCCATGCAATCTATTTTCCTCCCTGGCCACTCAGGCCTTCGGAAAGCCCTTTCCTTTCCCTCGTTATAGAAAAATGAGGTGAGTCCCCCCCGGACACCCTCCCTAGGTCTTTTTTGGACTCGGCTTCCAGGGTAAGTCCTTTTCCTCAGAAGACGTTGAATTCACCAACCTAATCCGGGCTGTTCCCTTTTCTCTCTTCCCAGTCGTGTCTCGTCCGATGAGCGCCGCCTCTCTAGATCCTGGTTTCTTCATGCTTGCTTTTTTTTTTCTTCCTTTTTCCTCACGACCCGCGGACAGTGTTTGATAGAGCTGCTGCGTTTTCTTTTTGCCTCCAGGAAGACTCCTTGAAACCGACTCTTTATCATTCTTCCTTCCTCTCCGGATTAGGATGTCTCTCTTTTCTTTCTTGCCGTACCTTTCTTTGATGTGCCATGGCTATATGAGCGTTTTGCCCCTGGTACGGGTCAGTCCGGTCGTCGCGGCGTTCTTTCTCTTCCCCATCGGGACCCCTCTCCTTTCCTTGAGGCGGATTTTTTCCCTGAGGCGTTAACTGCAGTAATGTCGTTTTTCTCCTTCTCCAGATTAATCAGCTCCCCGCTCAATTAGAGTCGAAATATTGTTTTGGGCCTTTTCTCAAAACTGGATCCCCCCCTTTCTGGATTTAATCTTCCCTCCCCCACAGTCTTCAAGAGCCCTTCTTTCCTCGTGAGGCGATCATGATCTGCGCCCCTCTGGTCCTGCATACCCCCCTTCCTTCCGCCCGAGTCTCCTTTCTCTTTTCCCCCGTGAGGAAAGGTAGATCTACGGAGCAAATCCGAATGATGGTTAACCTTCGGTCAGGTTTGCCGGATCCGTTTTGAACCCTTTTGCTGCGAAAACCCCTCTTTTTTCTGCGCCATTACCCCCTCCTCCTCTCCCCCACACGGGTTTTCCTTTTACAGACGCCCGCCCCTTCCGCCTCCAAATCTAACGGCCTTCAGGCACGAGATCAACCCCCTTCAGTTCTATTTTTTTTTTGCGAATACTCCCCCCTTCCTCAGCTCAGGTTCTTTGACAAAGTCATGAGACTGCGCTGACTAATCTCCCCCTCTTGATATTGAACCAGGGGCGGTACACGACCCTCCCTTCCGGAGGGTTATGACCTTTTCCTGCGTTTTCCGGCCAGCCTCTCGTCCCACGGCGGGGATTCGTAGGCGCGTTGCCCCAGGGTCCCCTGCTAAAGACCCTTAACTCATCTTCCAGTCTTCGATTTCCCCTCCCCCCCTGATTTATATCTTTTCTTTCACTTTTCTGCCCGCGCCCAATCGGAGTTTGTCCCACCCCCTCTCACCAAGCCTCTCCGCGGGAGTAAAGAGTCCCCCCCTTTCCCCTTCTCCAATAACCATCCCCTTCTAGTATATCCCCCTTCCCCCACTTTGAGTATCTGTTCCCCTTCGAGCTATGCGAATTATGTCTCCAAGGTTTTGATCCCTTTTTTTTGGGGGATTGTCCCGGACGACCCCCTTCGGCGCGAACTTCTTTCTTTCTGATCGGAGTGCGCCCCCCCTTTCCTTTTTTCAAAGAGTTTTTCCCGATTCGGCGAAAGTATCGTTGCTTGTCTCCTCTGGTCAAATGATTCAAGAAGTCGAAGATCGATCCACGCCGTTCACGCGATACTTGACGCACTCTGTTTTCATGTGTGCGTTCCTCGAATTCGGATTGCTCCATTTCCGTCCTATGTCCTTTTTCCCTCTTCCATCGGCGCCGGCCAGCTGCTCCGCTTTTCTCCTCCCTTTTACTCCTCTCTTTTTTTTCTCTTCCACTCAGGAGCCGTGCCGATGGACGGCGGCTTTTTCTTGCCCCATGCTATAATCTCCCCTGATCCGAATGCGATAAGCTCCCCCCTCTTACAAAACACTCTTTCCTTCCTTTTCCCTGATTCCCGAGGGCGGTTTGGATTGCGAGTCCATACTCCTTCCCCCCCCTTCCACGCCTTCTTCTTTTTTTTCCCAGTCTTCCGCGCGCGATCCTGGGAATTTCACCGACTGGTCCCTCCCCCCCCTGACAAATTCCCTCTTCCTTTCCTAGGCAGGATTTTCTTCCGAGGGCAATCCGGTCCCCCTTCCTAATCAGGAGCAGTCCCTCTTATAGCGTACCTGCAATCCACGGAGTTCTTTTTGCAGATCCTTTCTGGCGCATTTCCCCCTCCCCCCGCAGAAAACTCTCTGTGTGACCTTATGGCTCCTCCAAGGACGCTCCTCTTCCCCCTCCCCTTCAAATGTGAATTTTTAGTTGTAATCGAGAATTTCCTCCGTGGATAGTCCCCGCTGAGATACTCCTCTTCCGTCTGATGCTCTGGGCGAAATGCAATGGGCACGACTGCTTCCTGCGTCCTCTTCCCCTCCGAAGAAGGCTTTTTTCGTTCCCCAGAAGGTCCTCCCTTCTTCCAAAACCCGCAGACGTCTTTCTTTGTTTCTACTATCACATCCTCCGTCGCGCACTCCTTCCGTTTAGACGTTTAACTGAAAGTTGATCTTATTTGCGTATTCGCAAACATCCTCCCCATGGTGCTCGATTTGTTACACCTTTTCTTTCCCCTTCCTTGTGTATTTTTTTCAGTTTGTCTGCATGGAAACGCCGTTGTATCGCTCGAGCTGGAAATTTGCTCTCCCCCTCCGGTTTTCGATTTATCAGATGAAACGCCCCCTCCCTTCCAACCTCCAAGAATGTTCCCCTCTTGACAGTTTTTTTTCCTTCCATTCTCCCGACCGGACCATAGTCCCCCTTTCATTCGCTCTCTCTTCTGATGCTGTCTTAGGTAGTCTCTTGGTTCGGCAATCTCTTTCCCCGTACACTCCCCTCTTTTCCCTACGGCCTCTAAGCTGGCGCATTTCCCTTTGATCCCTCACAAAGTGGAACCTTTTTTTTCAGGAAAAAGATATTGTTCAAACAAAATAATTCCTCTGTCTAATTTTTAGTAAGCTGGACCTTTCCTCAGACTTTCCCTTTTTTCCCGTTCATTTTTTCAACGCTTCACCGCCGCCGTCAAACAGAGCCCCCTTCTCTATCCACCGGCTCGTCCCTCATGTAAACCCTCGCACCCCCCTTCTTGCACGAGCTCCCTCCCCCCCCATGGCAACCCTTGAATGTTTTCCCTCATATAGTTCGGAGCCCCGGTCGCCGCGAGTATTTTATCTCCTTAGTGCAAGCAGGTGCTGTCGTTTTCTCCCCCCCAACGAGATCCCAAAAACTTTTTCCCTCCCCGTTTCTTGATGTTCCCTCTTCCCACCGGGCCGGGAATCGCAACTTCTCTTAGCTCTTCTTCCATACACGCTGGCAGATCTCCAATTGTACCCCTCTTCGCGTTTGCTTCCTTCGTATTCTCCCTGATTGACGGACCTTCCGCGGCCCCTGAAATCCCCCTCCCCTCCCGGCGACATGTTTTTTTTTTTCCACTTGATGTCACTGTCGAGCCCGCTTGCGTCAGCTCTTCTTTTCCGATTTCCTCCGCCGTTTTCTTTTTCCCCGATCGGCGTGCATGCGTTATTGCGGAACCCCTCTTTACACGCGCCGGATGTTCCCCTGTTAACTTTCTTTTCCCGGCCATTTTCTCCCTTTGCAGCAGTCTCTCTCAACAAGTGCGGAAGGCGTATCCTTCACCCCGAACCTCTTGTATATACGTTTGGATTAGTTGTTTCGCCGTCTCCTTTCGGTGGCTTCTCCCAAATTTGCAGAGGCTTGCGCAATGATTGTTGCCGCCCCGGCAAACCCCTCCCCCCCCCTCCCCATGTATTTAAACGATCTCGAGCACATCTTTTTTTTCTTGGACCCCCTCTGGAGGCCCCGTGAACGAAAAGTTTTTATGAGTTCTCCTGTCTGGAGGTCGCTGTTCTAGACCCCCCCCCCTTATCCCTCCCTGGGTCTCTGAACGCCTCTTTTTGATGCGAAGTGTATTGTCTCCCTCGCGTACAGCGTTTTCCCCAATGCGTCAGCCGCTGTAAGGACTATTAATGTCCCATCCCCGGTGAAGACCCTCCCTCGTGGCACGCTTTCCTTTAACCCCCCATTACGATGCCCCCCGATCAGCCGTGTCAAATATAGGTGCTATTTCTTCGTTTTTGAACCGCTGCGCCCCCGCTTGTGCGCTACGTCCTCGACTTCTGTCCCGACAATTTTCGCCCCCCTTCCGAGCTCTTTTTCCCAGGGATGGGAAATCACCTTCCCCTGGCATTTCTTTCTATCCGCTTTCAGTCCTACTGGACCCCAAGCTCTTAAGGCCTATAAAGTCCCTTTTTTCGAGTGTTGGGACCTTTCCCTAAGTGGCCCCTTAGACGATTGAGGTGTTTTCTCCTCCCGAACTGTTTTGATTTGTGTCAGAGTCCTTATTCCGGGAGCTCCCCCCTCAGATTCCCCCCTTTCTTTAGAGGATTCCTCTAGAAAATAAAAGTTGAGGCGATTCCCCCCTTCTCCCGAAATGACCCCCCCCCTATAAAATCCCGCCTCAGCCTCCTTTTCCCTCTAGCGCACCCCAGATCCCCTTTCTTCGGTAGATGTCCATTCAGTAGGGCACATTAATGATGAACAGGGCCAATCGAAAGATGACCGCGCCAGCAGCTGGTGTTCGTCGCAACCCCCCAAGCTCATGAACGGAAATTTTTCCCCCCCTCATGGAGATGTCTCCCCGAAGGCGCGATTCCTTCCCTACCAGAGCCTAGACTTTCCCATTCCTCCTCCAGTTCCCGGCGGTTACCTCTTCCCCTCTAAGCCGCCACCCCCTTCCCCCCAACAGGATACCTCCCCCTTGAGCCCCCTCTTCTGATCCAAAAGCCATGTTCGACGAGAACGTCCCCCCCTCCCGACGCTTATCCCCTGCTATAGATTTTTCCCTGTTCGGTACTTACCTTCCCTAGTCCCCCTAGACCCCCCCCCCTGTATTACGCACGTCCCCCTGTGTCTTTTCATGGACGAGTTCTGATCCCCAAGTTTCATCTATCTTATAGAAGACCTCTCCCGAGGACGACCCCCCCCGAAAGTGCGCGATAGCTGGTTCACGCCGCGCCGAAACAACCCTCATAGATTACCCTCCGTTTGTTGTTGCATGGCGTTGTTAGGTTTCTCCTTCTTCGATAGACTCCTCGTCTGGGTGTACTTTTCCTCGATATCCGCGAGAAGCATAGGCAATGCTGGTTGTTCCTCCCTAGGTTTATTTCAATTGAGTAGACCCCTCTTCTGGTGTCTGTCTTCGTGTAAATTTTCCCCCTCTGCGGGCACTTTCCCGACCCCCCCTGGGGTTTTTTTTGAAAAATTATAATCGTAAGTTTCTATTTCTGCTTGCTTCGCGTCGCCCCTTCCTTGTTGGATATATATATCTCGCGAGACTTTCGTGGTGTTCCCCTTTGGTGTTTCCCCCTGGGCTTCCGGGTTATGGAGAGGAAAAGGCCTTGCCTCCCTGCCTGGTAAGGTTTTTTTCACTGGATCCCTCTTTTTTTTTTCGACGGGGGAGAATCTTCCTTCCTTCTGTCCGTAATTCCCTTTTTCCCATGAAACGCGTTATGGAGTTTTTCTTGCGCGACACGCCTTCTTTCCCCGCTGCTGTGGCTTTCTTCTTTTTTCCCGGCATCAACTTCCCCCCCCCGTCCTTGTGAAGAATCCCTCTTTGTGTGCAAGGAGCGGCGGATGGCGGTTGTTTTAGTCGGCCCTATTTCCCAGCGAAGTCGGGTAGCGCAACGGATTCGTAGCTGCGATCCTCCCATGACTTGGGAACCTCTTTTGGTGACTCCCCTTCATGTCCTTCACAAATACCCCACCCGACTTAATCGCTCCTACCTCACTCGTTTGGGCAAATCCACTCGATCCCCCCTTCTCCCCCTTTCCCTTGATATATTTCTTGTGAGAACTGGTCCTCCCCAGTAGGATTCCGTGTGATATCGCTTAAAAGAACCCATGGCAGAGGCTGATTTACCCCTCTTTTCCCCTCTCTAGCCGGTAGTAGGACTCATTGCGCACCCCCTCCCTCTTAACATTTGCCGGCAGCTTTCTTCTGGACTCTTTCCCTGAACTAACCCTCATTGCTCCCGCTCTAGGATCTTCTTTGAGACACCCCTCCTTTTCCCCGTCGGCCCCGTTCCGTCCACAGGTTCCCCCTGACCACAATTTTTCCACAGACCTCCTAAGGATTCCCAAACGTATTAGAGATTCACGGACTTCCCTGGGCAGCCCGCGCCCCCCGGGAAATCCCATTTGTCGGAGTTCCCGAAACTTTTTTTAACAGCCCCCCTCTTCACCTAGACACAGACTGGGTCCCTTTTCTTCATTGATGCGTCCGTGTAGTCGACGGCCGGGCGTTTGACGGGATTCCCCTTCTCCCTGCGATCCTCTTCCCAATCTTGTACCCTTTTCCCCGACAGCGGAAGGCGTCCCCCCCTCCGAACCTCCTAGATAATCTCTTGTAGTTCCTTTCTCAAACTTCCCTCCCCCCCCCTTCCTGATTTAAGCCCCCCCCCTTTTGCTGGACCCGCGAATGGCGTCCCCCAATATCTCGATTTACCATTTCCCTCCTTGACGCTGTGATCTTGTCCAGACATGAATCCCTCTCTTCCGCACGGATCCTTCTTTTTCTAGTTCGGTTCTGGAGTCTGAACAAAAGCCTCTACCGAGTGCTGAGAAGCAGACTGGACCCCCCAAAATTCTGTAGCCCTTCTCTTCGAACCCTCTTTTAAGCTCTAATTGGAGCCCGACGACTTCTCCCCCAGCGAATACTGTCCCTTTGTTCTCCTCCGTGGCTTTTTTGGGTCACAGTCAGAGCGCACCTGTATCCCTTTTTTTTTTCCGAATGAACTTCTTGTTGATTCCTTTACCCCCCCCAGCCTGCCCTTTGTTGGTTCGAGATGGAGTTTTTTCATGAACTCCTTTTTGCTAGGCGGATAAGTCCCTCTGGGCGGAATCCCGCCTTGATAGGGCTTTCCTTCAATCTCTCTTGGATGCTAAAAGAGTTCACGAGATTCTCTTTTGCCAGCTTCCTCTTGTACGGCTGTTTACGGGTAAAGTTTTCCCCCTTGCCTTTTTTTAGGATGGACTTCCCCTAGACGTTTTTTTGAGGGCGATGCAAGTCCCTGTCCCGGCACCTTTCAAATGCCAAGTATGTCGTCTCAATTATCACATGCTCATCCATGATAGCTTTTTTCCTTTTGTCGAAATCATGAGCTCGAAACTGTTTCCCCTTTCTCATGACCATGCGCCTTTCGCGGAAGTATAGAGATGATTTTTCTCTTGCCTAAACCCTCCCTCCCGAAATATCCCACAGAGTTCTTTAGGATAGTCGGTCGAGACTAGTGTTTCATCCGACTGCATTCCCCCAAGGTTCCTGGATCCCCTTGGTGCATCGATACTCCCCTTGTTGCTTCCCTTTTTTAAAGCGTTTTCCCCCTCAAACCAATTTCGTGTAATGCTCAAGCTTCCCCCCTGAACTTATTGACATCCCCCCTTCTTCCGTGCAGACCCATGAAGCCTGCATCACCAATTTTACTTCGCTGAATACGAAATCTTTCCCGTTGCGTCTGTTTTCTCCCATGCGGACTTTCAGTAATACTAGATGATAGGGACACCAGAAGACCTCGTCGGCTCTTCCCTTCCTTTGATCCCTCTAGGAAGACCTTTCCCTTGATGTCCCTGGGAATAGATTCGGCAAGTAGGTCTTTTTACCTGGGCTGTCGCCACTAAAAAAGAACTTAGCGCCACCTCAGCTACTTTCTGGCATTACTCTTTTTTTGTGCCAACGTCCTTCCCCCCGTCTGGCTAAGAGAAGTTGCGTCATGTCGAGACACCCCCTCCTTTGAGATTGCAGCACGCTCCCCCCCCCCATCTCGGAACCCCCCTCTTTTCGCAGTAGCTTCTCCAATGGAGTAATCCCGAGCGCCTGCAGGTGAATGTATTCAGTTTCCCGGCTTGTCCCCGCGCCTTCTCCCTCCCGGCGCGAAAATTTTTTCCGGCCTGATTGAGACCCCTCGGTCCATTCCGCAGGTTTTTCCCTCCTCTCGCAAGCCCTGGAAGTTTTTCCCCAATGGAAGGCCCTTTTGACCCCCCCCACTTGCCGCCCGCATTGACGTCATGATATTTTCGCGTAATGAAGTCTTTTTTTTCGGGAGAGCATTTTTCCTCTTCCTTTTGCCAGCGTACATGGGTTTTCCGGAGTCGTCTCTCATCTTCTCAATGTTTGTGAGAGAGACTCGCATCAGTTTTTCTTTCTTCCGGCAGGTTCTCTTATCAGCGGTTCAGAGCCTCTCTCTTTCCCTACCAGAGGAAACCCCTCCCTGTACGTCACCTTTTCCTTGTGTGGATTCGATCTGCAATCCTGTGCGTCCCTATTTGCCAGACTGCGCTCCCCCCGCTTCCCCAATGGCGCTCCGGTCACCATAGGGGGAAGACCCCCCCTTTGTTTCGCAACTTTCCCTTCTGCCGATCATTTTGGAGGCTTCTCTTTTCCGCCTGGGATAACAGTGAAGACCCTGCATCTGCGCCTCGATCCGGGGCGCTCCGCCACTCCCGATAGTCCCTTTTTCCTCTGGTATTAAGTCTTCGCTGTATGCGCTCCTTTCCCCACCCGATGGGCTTGACCTCCTGGCTCGGACATTCCTCTGCTTGCGCGGGACCTGCAGAGGAATCTCCTCCCTTTCCTTCTCGGAGCTCTTTCTGTTCTCCCTGCTTTAGTCTTGGACATACATGGCAAACCGCCCTCGATCTATGCCTCCTCCTCTCCTTTCCCCCCCCCTACCCCCACCTCGCACACCCCCCCCCCACACCCACTTTGATAGTAAACCCCCACTATTTAACCGACGATTCGGGTTTTTATCCCATCGAGGCCTTCTTCCCCTTAGAGGGCTCAGTGAAAATGACCCTGATCGTCTCTTGCGTATGGTCTCCCCCCCCCCCCCTCACTGACTCTTTCCTGTCCCTTGCTCATCCCGATCTGTGGAGGCTCCTTTATGGAGCGGCGTTTTGCGTCTGGCGAAACTTTTTTTTTTTCTGTCGCGCAGATGGCCAGCAACATAACTCTCCTGATACGATGCACCCCTCTTCCTTAAATTCCCCCCTCCACTTTTGACGTAGGATGACTTGATACTATCGACTCCTCTTTCGCCACTGGCTCACGACGTCTCGTCGATGCTAGGTTGATGCGTACG
>Ga0179593_1702796_pt1 | contig 10813 bp, 16 predicted proteins | sample CZODoug2_1_08_16_FD_185931 | JGI IMG/M metagenome (GOLD analysis project Ga0179593, IMG submission 185931) | Vadose zone soil fungal communities from Angelo Coast Range Reserve, California, USA - CZODoug2_1_08_16fungal (PacBio error correction) | ecosystem: Environmental > Terrestrial > Soil >... | reverse complement strand
GGTTAACAGAGTACTTTTTTCCTTTTGCTTTTTGTCTTCTCTTTCCTTTTTTTTCATTTTAATCCTATGCTAAGATTTTCCAACGATTGATCTCCCCCAAGACGATGAGGGATTCTTTCCAATGCCTTCCCTTTCCTCGCCCCACGTCTGTATGTTTACTCGACATCGTCGTCCGGCATGAAACTTCTCATCGTTCTGCAATGAGTAGCCCCCGGTTCGCCGACTCCTATGGATCGTTTCTTTTTCCCATGAGCTCCCCTCCGACTTGATAGGTCCTGTGCTAGTGAAATCTTTCCCCTCCTACCCATACTTTTTTCTACGCGAGTTCTAAGCAGGGCTGTTTTTTTTCCCAGTCCCTTTCCCCTCTCTTCCGTTGAACATATCACCCGCTCACTCCCCTTACCTTTTCCCTCTTTATTTAAGCAAGTGAACCGATGAAGGACGAGTTCTTTACTCATTTCCCCTCTTGAGAACCTTCCCCCTTTTCTCCCCCGTCATAAATCATTTCGATGTTCCTCCCGATCCCTTTTGTAGACGTGGATTTAAGTCCCGATTTTCCTCCTTCTCCCCTTCTCCCTTCCTCCCTCTTTGAGGTGCGGCGTCCTTCAGCCCCCAGTTTACTGATTTTTTCTTTTTTAGAATAAGGTTTCCCCTGGCAAGACTGTTCCCTTTGTGGTCGGTTGAGTTCCCTTTGTAAATCTCCTTCACAATCCTCTCCCCTTTTTTCTTGACATTAAATTGAGTGCATAACTCGATTCCCCCCCCCTTCTTTCCTTTGACTTCTGCTTCTCTCTTTTCGTTCTTAGACAGCTTTTTTTTTCCACATCTCAATAAACTCCTTTTGTCCCCCCCTTCGAAGCCTTATCCTCGTCCCAAATCCATTGAACTTCACCTCAGTCCCGATCCACTTCTCCCTTTCCCCCCCTTTCCGTCTGTTTCTTCTTAGGTCTCTAATTCTTTCCCTCTGTCACCCCGGACCTTCCGACCTTTAGTTCCCTAAGCCCTCCTTACGTATTTCCTGGTCTCCTTCTTTTTCCTCGCAGTCTAGCTCATTTTAGCGTTTTTCTTCCCCCCCCTCCCCCCCCCGGCCTCTCTCCCCCGAGCGTGTTGAACACAACTGAAAAACCTTTCTCACCCCCTTCTATTTTTTCCTCGCGCAGGTTTTCGCTTTTTTTCAAACTGCCAACCCCCCTGACAATCCGGAAGATCTTTGCAACGGCCTTGACCTCCTCACCAATCATTTAAATTTTTCCCCTTTTGTTTTTAACCCCTCCTTTTTCTAATCTCAATCGCCCCCTCACCTAAAGCTTAGCCCCTCTCTTTCACCGAAACATTTGACTACTAGACTTTCGAATTCTCCTAACGAGCATATCTCCCACTTCATAGTTTTCTTTCTAGCCCCACCCTTTCTTCCTTGTTTTCTCTATTGGCCCCCTCTCCTCTTGGCAACATATACTACCCAGATTCCAGACCTTGAATTCTTTTCCGCTCTTTTTCCCAACGTATTTTATTTCCCTGGAGGCCTCCCCTGCTCAACCTCTCCTCCTTCATTGATCGGGACTCGATCTAGCCTCCTCCTTCGACCTTCTTTTCCCCTCACAAACGCTTTCCCCCTTCTTCTCCTCCTTTTTTCTTTAAATGATACACCTTCCACATCATCCCGAGCCCCCTTGTCATACGGCTGTGTCCCCCTTGATACATTGATTCACCCCCAATGGAATGATTCCCTTTCCCTGACCCCCTCCCCCTAACTGATAACTCTTCTCCTCCCCTCTCCGTCGCTCCTTAGGACCCCCCGACGTTCTCACCATACCCTCATCCTTTCCTATGCTCCTTTTGATAGTTACGCCTGACTTATTTGCTTCGGGTTTGTGTGACATGTCGGACGTGACTCCCGCCCCCCTCTCCTTTACAGCAGACCCCCTTCCGTTCGCATCCCCTCTGATCAGAGAATTCGTCCGAGTGCTCTCTTTCGTAGAGAAGGAAGTGATATCCAAGTTTTATCATGCCTGACAGGTCGCTTTTTTTTTTCCCTCGTTCTGTAAGGACTAAGTCACCGAAGGCTTTTTCTCTCATGAGCGCGATTTCCTTCGAATAGTAGACAACTGCCGAGCTTTCCTGACGCCCCACCTTCTTCCCTCACTTCCCCACGCTACCCCACTTCTTTTTCCTTCATGTCTCAGCCATTCAAAGCATCTTTTGTTCTCACCCAAGCTCCTCCGACAGAATTCCGAGGCAACCCCTATCGAGTTGGACCCCTTTTTCTTACAATCTTCCTTGAATTATTGACCCCCTTTCTCGTTCCCCCAGGCAGATGTTCATGAACCTCTCAAATCCTTAGTCGCCTTTTTTCTTGACAACTTGCGAACTAAACTTTATTTCCCCCCCTTTGCTTCCACCCTGACACGTACTTACCTCCTGGCTATTCTCCCGGAAGAGGCCGAACCTCCTTACCTCCTCCTTTCTTCTCCTCCCTACGTACTCAGCCTTCCTTCTTTTCTTCCTCTAAACGCCAAGGATAGAGCTGTTTGCGTGGTTCCTGAGGCCCGTTTCTTTTATAGCCCCCTTCCCTTTCTTTTTTTTTTGAAAAATACTCTGATTTTCTACCAAATTCGCGATGGTTCGGCCATCCCCTCCCTTGGTCGTTACATTTACCCCCTTTCCGAAATTCCCTTGTCCCCCTCTTCGAGGCCTTTTCTTTTCTGTTCTTTTTCCTCTGGTCTTTTTGATTTCCTTCCCAGAAATCGCAGTGTTTTCCCCTCAATTTTTTCCTTCCTCCCTTCCCGCACCATCTATAGGCGAGGTCTTGGCGTGGATGCGCATCTTTCAAGCTTTATCCTTTCCATTCGAGGAAGGTCCTCTGTCTCCTTCCACACTTTGTGATTTCTTGTTTTCCCCCTTTCTTAGGCGGACATGACGACTTCTTTTTCCCCCTCTGCCGTTGATTTCCGTCTCTTTTTTCCCGTTGATGAACCTCCTCGCCATGACGAATGTAGACTTTTTCATTGATCCCTTCCTCCTGAATGTAGCCTTGACCGCTTCTTGGATTTTCCTTTCTTCCCTTCGGTTTTTTCTTCTTTTTTCGTTCCGATTTTATACTCCCTTAGAGATGAACCTTTGTTTCTACTCTTCAGACTGAAAGTTTTTACCTCTTTTCACTACCTAGCGGTTTTAGATTTTTTTTTTTTCCCCCATCATCGTTCATGTCCACCTCTGAGCAAGTTTTGCCTTTTTCCCCCCATCCTTACCCTTCCTCCGTTGTTTTGTTGTTTCTCTTCTTTAGGTGTGCCGCCTGTCTATGGTTTAGAAGAGTGGAATTTCCTCATTTCTTTCCTCTCCCCCACTCGAAGACCCGATGTCTCTTCCTCTTTCCGTCCGGTTCTTCCTTCTCCCCCCCCCCCCCTTTTTCATGCGACTTTGATGTCCCTGACGAATGAATCGACTCCGAAGAAAATCCCCTAATTTCCTACTCCAAATCACAACATATTGAATACTTAGCTATTAGTCATTGACCTTTTTTCCTTCCCGTCTTTCCATCCTTTTTATTCTCTTGACACCCCTATTTCTCCTGTCTTTTATGTTCGTAAGAGTGCTAAGATTTCTCCTTTTTCCCCACATAATACCAGGTATTTCGCCCTTCTTTCAACCGTAACCGATCTCCCTCCTCTTTTCGAGCCACTCCTTCTTCTCCTCATATCTGTCGTAGTTGAGCCCTGTTTCCCGAATGCTTCTTCCCCCCCCCCGAATCGCGTAGGGGGACTCGCTCCTTTTTCCACCCTCGATTATGATCGACATGCCATTTTCTTTTCTCCCTGACGATCCCCTCTCTTTTTTTCTTTTCTCTTAAACTGGAACTCGCTGCGCTTGCGAAACCCTGATTTGTTAGACCCTTTCCTCCCGGCTTCCCAACGAAGACAGTAATTAACTCCCTATCCTTCCCTGGCCGCTCTTCCCATTTTCCCTTTTCCGTAATGGGTTGTCGGTTTTCTCTTCGAATAATGGGTCGTTAATTATTCTCCCCTTTGATTGGTCTCCTTTTCGTCCGAGTTCCTTTTTTTTTCTCAAGTAGCGGTGAGATAGGTAAATGTTCCCTCCTTCCTCCTTTTTTTTTCCTTTTCCTGTTCGCCTTGATCCCTTACACGTCTGATTTCATTCCGGCTTCGCACTAGAAGGACTTCCCTCTGGTCGTTCATTCCATGACTTTCAAAGGGAGTGGTCTTTCCAGGGCTGGGGAACCATCTCGCTCACCCCCCGATCCCCGAATCCTTCCCCCCTACCCCCACCTTTCGTGCTTTTCCCCCCCACCCCGTCCCCCACTCCTCCCCCCAACCTACCCCCCCTCCTCCCTCCCCCTACTCCACTCCCCCTAAATCCTCTCAATCGTACCTCCACATTTCTCCCTCTGCCCCCCCACCCACCACCCAACCTGCACCCCAGCTCCCCCCGCCTCCCCACCTCCTACCTCACCTGTCTTCCCTAGATTCTATACTCAGCGCCTTCTCTTTTTCCCCATCATTCGCCTTTAATAAACCACCCCCCACCTCCCGCGTCCCTTCTCCCCTTCCCCCCTCCCCGGCTACCTCCCCCCTCTACTACTCCCCCTTCCCCCACCCCCCCTCGCTCTTTCCCCCCCCCACCCAGCCACTACCCTCCGATCCCCCCTGGTCTCTCTCCGTAACCCACCTCCTCTCTTCCATCTACTCCCTCCTCCCCCTCCCCCTCCTTCCCCCCCCATCTCCTACATCCGCCTCCCATACCTTTGGTATTTCCCCCACCCCTTATCCCACCCTCTCTCTCCCTCTCCCCCCTTTAGCCCCCCCCCGACTTTCTCCCTACCTACCACCCCCACCCCCCCCACAAGACCTTCTCCACACCCCACCTCCCCCCCCCCCTCCTCCGTACCCATCCCATTCAACTTTTCCTACCCTACTCCACTCCCCTCCCACCCCATCCCATCGCAATTCCACCCTCTCCCCCCTCCCTCAACCACCCCCCTCCTTTTTAACCAACCCGCTCTCCAAGTTTCTTTCAACCTCATCACCCATCATCCTCCCACCTCCCCCCTCTACTGCCATAGCCCCCTTACCACCCCATTCTTCTCCCCCCGCCATCCACCCTCCTATCATACCCTCCCTCCCTCCTCTCAATTCTCTCCTTCTTGTGGCCTCTGTACGCTCACTTCCCCCACTATCGGCACTTCCCCACCCCCTCTTCACTTCCTAATCTATCTCTCCCCCCTCCGTTCCTCACTTACCCCCCCATCAACTCCCCTCCCACCCCTCCCCACCTATTTACAAGTCCTTTTCCCCCCTTCCCGGATCACTCCCTTTCTCCTTCTCCTTCTATGACCGCCCCCCCTTCAACTTCCCCCACCCCAACCCTAATTCTTTCCCCCTCCGCCCGCTCTCCGCGCATTTCCCTTTTTCATTTATCACCTCCTCCCCCCCACTCCTCCCCCTTTCCCAACTGTGCTCTTGCCATGCCCCCCTCCCCACCCCGTCGCATCTTCCAAATCCCCCTGCCTTTTTGCCTTCCTTCTTCCACCCCCTCTAACAACCTATCCCCTCTTCTCCACTCCTCGCCCTCTCCCCCCCTCTCCCCCACCCAGATCCGCTCCACCTTTTCCTACCTCCTTCGACCCTTCCCCTCCCTCTCCCCCTCTGCCCCCCCCTCCCTCTTCACTCCTACCTCAATTGCCTTCAGCTCCGCTCTCCTCCCTTTAGCCCCCCACCCCTTTTCCCCTAATCTTTCCCCCTCCTTCCCCGTTATCTGCCCTTTTTTCATTTTACGCCTTCCCCTTCCGGGGTTCCTCGTATTTCATCGTCGGCTATTGCTTGTGTACGCCACCCCTTATTTTTCCTCTTTTTCCTTTGATACCTAACCCTTTTTTTTGGCGTCATCTGTCAGCATTTGTAGTCGGCCAATTCTTCCCCCACCAAGATGGCGACGATCCCCCTCCGAGGATAGAGCGTCTTTTTTCCCCGAAGTCCAGTGTTCGATTTTGGCCTCCTGAGTCTTTCTTTTTACTTCAGTGAGTCTCAACCTTTTGCCGATTTTTATTTCCCCTGTTTCAATTATCTTATCTTCCATATCCATTCATAGCATCTCGGTCCTTCGACTCTGCCTTCTTCTAAAGAATCGGTCATCCTTTCCATGACCTCACCCCTTTGCCCCTCCGGTTCTCAAAACGTCGCTGTCTTATCTGTTTATTGGTCCTGACCCGCTGTGAAACGTTCCGATTTCCCTAGAAGTGTCGTCGCGGCGTATCCCTTTAATGCTGGTCTTGCCCAACCCACAGAGGTCCATTGCCCTTGGGCGGCGACCTGATAAAGTACATTTAGAATTATCCCATTTAATTTATTTTCTCACTGCTTCTTTCCCCCCCCCTTTTTCGGTGGCCTCACGTCTTTACTGAGTGCAATTTTTTTTGAGCTTTTCTCCTTAGAGCGATCCAAGTATCCCCGTTCTAGGTGGGGTGTCTAAGCTGTCTAAAGAAAGGCCAAAATTAAGTCCTTTCTCTTTTTTTTCCTTTTCCCTCCCAGTTCACTTCTTTAGGATGTTTATAGAGGCACCGTCGCTGAATGACAATTGATAGAAATTTTTACGGCCGGTGCCTTCTCCCGCCCCCTCCCCCCCCCTACCCTCTTGACAGATTCTCTCCCTCCTGACATAGCCCTATATTGAGTCATTCTGTTCGCCGATTTCCTCTTTTTTTTGGGCAGTTCTGCAAGTTAGGGCCTGCTTTAAACCGCCCCCCCCTTTTTCCACCCGTTGCGTCGTGTCTGCCGTCCCATACTTCCGCGTCCTTCTTTTAATTTTTTCCGTCTCCCCAGAGCGCAAACCTCTTTCCTCTTGAAATTCTCTAGGTTGGACTCCCCTTTTTTGGGGGTGCTTTTACCAAACAAAGACCTTCGCGAGCCGTAGAATTCTAAGCGATTATATTACTTTGCCCCCCCCTAGCGTCCGTTTCATTAAAGATCCTCTGTTTTTTTCCGCGAGTGCTCAGGTCTTTTACATCGCCTGATTTTTCCCCCCCCTCCCCGAGCCCAGCAGTGATTTTTTATATCGTGCTCAGTTTCGTTGTATCTTAGTTAAGACCTAAGTCCTCCATGCATTTTTGTCTTTTCCTCTCCCGCTGTTCTTTCTTTCTCCCTTTTGCTACGGCGATCGCTTCTACAGTCCGATCTCACCCCGTTTCTGCGCTCATCTCAGAGTTTGATAGATTTCTCTCTACAACCTTTCTCTCGTTTTCTTTTTCGAGTTCTTGCCCTAAGTCAAATAAATCTCTTTGAAGCAGCGTGCATAACCCCCCCTCGTAAACTTTCTTGCCGTCTCCTTCTGGACTCTGACGATCCAGTATCTGAATCTCCCTCCATCGGTATACCCATTACAATTTCACTCTGCCTTCCTGATTAAATCTCCTTGTTTCACTCTAGTTTACTCCTTTTTCTCCGTAGAGATTTCAGGATCGCTGCCCCTGCCCCCCCTGCCTCCAATCTTTGGCCCCCAATTCTCCAACCCGGCGGATTCCCTGTTCGGTTCTCCAGGTTCTGTTCACTTCCCCTGCTCCTCTTCACGTTTGAAACCGACACCATTTCGTACGAAGCCAATCCGTCTTCTTTAGGACGATCCATCGGTCCGTACTCCTTTCTTGCACAACTCAGGTCGCCCCCTTTTGCTCTCGATTTACCCAGGGGACAAGATCCTCCCGTTTCTATCGACCATTTTGTTTTTTTCCCCTTATACTTCTGATGTTTTTTTCTGCTTCGGGCATCCCCCTGAGTAACCTCTCGAGAGTGGGATGTTGAGTTTGTCTCACTTTCCTCCTCCTACGTTTAGACGTCCAGCGTTCGCGTCTGTACTAGTTCACCCCTTTCCTATCACGTCATCTCTGCTGTCGGAAGGCCTTGTCCCTTCCCTTACAATCCTCTTACTCCTCCGTTTTTTGTTTAGTTAATTTAAGTCCTGGTTTCGGAGATGTGCCTTTCTTTTTTCGTCATTGGCCACTTTAGCGACGCGTCCAAATGAGAGCCTCCTTACCCCCTTCTCCCTGCTCGAGTTTTCATTTGATTTTTTTCCAACGTGCGCAACCGTGTTTAATCGCCGAGGCCCGGACGGCGAAACATTCTTCGTTTAAAGTGCGACTCCCACAGTTTCCTGCTCGAATGCTGATCGGGATGGTCCCCAACTCGTCGAGCAAACCTAACCTTTTGCTTCACTGCAGGCGTCGGATTTTTGATCCGACACTCCTGCTCGCGTCTTTCGGTCCGCGTGTTTTCGGTTCACTTTTAACGGTTCCGGGGCCGGGACATCGCTGTACCTTTTGAAGCCGTTCCTGTTAATCTACTTTAGTCGCATTTTTTCACCTGAAGTCGAGCTTTTTTCTGCTCGACCCGAACATCGAAACCGTTCTTTTTACGCCGAAGTGCGCAGTCTTTTTTTTTTAAGTTCAATATGTTTTTCGGATCGCTTCAGGACCCCTCCGATGCGAGAGATGCGATGCCGGCTACGGGCAGCCAGTTTACGGTTTGATTGTCCCCCGCTTCGCGTTACAGGCCCCGAGTGTAAATTGATTTGAGGGTCGTCGGTAGCCCTGGCGTCTCAACGATATCACGTGGCGACATAGTTGCTATCAACTGATCCGTCGCGCATAAATGCTTAGCATGTAGTTGCGGAGATATGTAGCCCTTCAGCCTTTGACACACGCCCCGACATGGGGCCCCCCTTCCAGTCATCGATTTCTTAAACGGATTATGAAACAGATGTGCCGATAATCACTTTCAAATCCCTTTTCTTTGTGTGTCTGGGATGGAATAATGGTCCTCACCCCGACAAGTTTGTCCTGTATCAGCTTCTCTGAATGAGGGCGTCCATCTGCCGCGATGTAGCTCGAGAGGACTATGTCCTTTTCTCGGAGCTTCGCCCCTTTGGTTTGAACACAATTGTCCCGATTTCGAAACGCGGACCGCACGTTTTTGCATCCCAACCCCCAAATTGAACCTCTGCCGCTTACCTTTCCCCGTCCCCCCCTCAGGTCAAGGATTGGCTGTTACAGCCTTGGGCTATTCTCCTTCCCCTGAATAACGCTCTCCCGCGAATCGGCCTCCACCTCTCCCCCGACTTCTCTAGATCGGCCAGCGCGCCAACCGATACACCTTTTTGAGTTGTTTTAGCACCTTTCCGGATGGCGCCCTTTGGACCCGCTCGCGCTTCTCTCTCCCCCAGTCGGCCAAGGCTTTTGGGATTTTTTAACGATACGCTTCGCACAATTCCGATTCTTTCGGGCGTCCCCTCGGTTCCCACTACGATTCATCGCGGGATTTAGACAAGTATAGCCCCCCCTATTTCACAGCGATCCACAACCGCCGGCCTTCTCCAGTTCTCACGCGACCGGAATCAATTTAGACTCATCCAGCAATCGGGCTACGCGAATGGTAACATTATTTCCCTCTTTAGTCCAAGTCACCCCCACTGGCCGATTCTCTTCGAGCTCCAGATGCCCCCGATGGATCCATATCGAAGCTATATTCGTCGGCCGATTTCCACCGCGAGTCATTAAACCTCCAAGTCCCTCCCCGAGGACTTTTTATATCGGTAAGTGTGCGCTCGGGTATTATGTCGGCCGGATAGCATATTTTAAGGAGAACTCTCCGTCAGCTGCTCCGCTGCACGGGAATCTCTTTCGGGACTGGTGCCAGATCGTCCTAGCTAAGACTGAAGTCAAGCCAGGAGAGTCCTACGACCCTAGGCTTGTCAACGATAATCGCGCGTAAGCGGTTCTTCGCATTTCTCTAGAGCTGGAGAAGACCACACTTGAGCTAAGATGAGCTCCATGACGTGACTTCTCTGTCCAAGCAATCTGCCTATTCGGGGGGTGGCGGGAAGAGCTCCCCCCCCCTCCCTCGGCTTGTACTCGCGGAACCATCGTCTCACACAAACTCGTGTCCAGCAATGAATTGTCATGACCTCAAACTACTACGGAGTCCTGTCCCCGGCCGCAGTCCCCGAAAGATGTAGTCTCCCCTATTTTCGACAACTGTCGTCTGTTTGTTGGGAATTGACACGATGAGGCATCTCTTCCGCCTCGGACGCGGAACAAATAGCCCCTTTTCCTCACCTGAAGTACCAAGGAGTACCGGCCCGGAAATTTCGCTGCATCGCAACCGAATTCTCTCCTGGTTGTGTTTGTTCCATTGAGCGTACCGTGCCTCCGCTTTGAGGAGGCCACTCCGGTCTGCTTTGTCCCCTCTCTTTACAAATTCCGGATGGCGTCCTCAGACTTTCTTGATATATCCAAACTCGCCTCCGGTTTTTTCCAAAAATCGCGAGCCGTACCACGAATGGTGATGGCATCCCGGTATCGGGCCGGATGCGTCCCCCGCTCGATCTTGTTGGTCTGCATCAAGGGCTTTTACCAGCACCCGATATCACGTCGACGCTTGTTTTTTTTCCGCTGCCGATTTTCTGGCGAGTGAATTCGGGTTTTTTAAGGCCCGCATCCTTGAGTTTTTCAAAACGTCGAACCCGGTTTTTGACCATCCTCCGAATTCAAACGCTGTCCTGAGTTTGCTTTGTGCTGAAATGACGATGAATGACGCATGTCGAAGGATCGCGTCCTGTCGACTGACTCGATGTGGGTATTCTCCTTGCTTCGGCTTTTCTTCGTTCATCATTCGTCATTAGTCATTTAATCGCCTTAGCATGTCCTTCCCCCTTTTTGTTCGCTCCAGGATTTCGGGCCTCCTCCTGTTCGATGGGTGCATCTCGGCCATATCTCCACCTCGGCGCCCACGACAGGGAGAGTCGTTCACCT
>Ga0179593_1668229_pt1 | contig 10813 bp, 17 predicted proteins | sample CZODoug2_1_08_16_FD_185931 | JGI IMG/M metagenome (GOLD analysis project Ga0179593, IMG submission 185931) | Vadose zone soil fungal communities from Angelo Coast Range Reserve, California, USA - CZODoug2_1_08_16fungal (PacBio error correction) | ecosystem: Environmental > Terrestrial > Soil >... | reverse complement strand
TATTGAGCGCATTTCAGAGCGTAGGGGCCCGCACCTCACTCCGCCATAGTATGCTGAAAAGGCGTTCCTCTTGCAAAACTCACGGAGCGCTTTCTCTTTTTCCCCCCTCTTCCTCTAGAGATCGTGGCGGTTTTCATCCCGGATATTGCCAGTTCGCGGATTTAAAGGCGTCGATTGACTTCTTTCTCTCTTTTTTCCCCCCCCCCCTCAAGGGAAACCATCCTCCCTCCCCCCCCATAATCCGTCTTGGTGTGAGTTGGCCCTTTTTTTCCTCAAGATTCGCGGGCATGCCTTCTGCTTTCCCCCTGGTACAAAAACGATTCACTTTTCTGGGCCCTAGTCTGTCTGGATTAGAGGAGGCCGTTTTTTTTTCTTCTGTATGGTGGAGCGGTTCTTGCAGGGGTTCCTTTCGATGCCCAGTACACTCTCCCTCCTCGGCGATCATGAGATTTTCCCCTCACCCTTTCCCCCTCCTTTTCCCCTTCGCGCCGGAGAGATGACGTACCCTCATTCTTTATACGACCTCCAGGAGCGTTTTTTTTTCTCCTTTTTCTCGTACTCGGAGCGGAAGTCCTCTCTTCTCCTTCTTTTTTCCCCCTGGTAAGGGGCGGGATCCGTCGTCTCTGATTTGCGCATAAAAAGTTTTGCCGGGGTCCTTGCGGCGCTTCTTTTCCCCTATCCTAAGGAGACCAATCCCCTTCAAATATTTCCTTTCTTTAGGATGCTGATCCGAAAACATTTTTTCTGTGTCTCCTTCCGTCGATCGGATCGACGTTTTGTCGCGGAGGGGGAGATTTTTTTCTCCCTCCCCCTTAATACGGCCAGCCTCATCTCCCTTAACCATATTTTCGGTGCCGGGTGATCCCTTTTGGCGTCGTGATTCGCCCCCTTCCCCCAAGGGGGGTTTCCGCAGTGAGAGACGAAGCGCCTGCCGTTTCGATGGGAGAAGTGCCACCTTCCTCTACCTGGAGAGGAGCACTCTTTCCCTTAGTGACCCCCAGAGTAATTTCAACATCGCCCAACTCGTCGAGCATCGTCTCTGCTCTTCTTTTTCTTTTTCCCCTCCCTCTGCCGGACGATCGATTTATGTTTTCCTCATGCCTTCTAGCGAAAGTTGCTGCTTGCCGTCGCCTCCCCCCCCCCCCCCCCCCCTTCTGAGCGATGTACAACGCAGCTACGCTAATGTCAGTCTCTAGGCATGCTGCAGTCCCCCTCTCGACCTCCGGGGCGAAGTTTTCCCCTCCTCTTTTTTCCTTCGCTTGTCGGTGGGACGCATTTGGTTCGCCTCCCCTCGTCAGCCCTCCATCTCGTCTCTTACTCCATCCTCCCTTTTTTTTTTTCTATGCCGTCGATGGAAAGTTGTTTTTCCTTACTAAGGGAGCGTTCTCCCCCTGCGTCACCCCTCCCTCAATCAGAAGAAGATGATGTTTCCCCTAGGTCTAGCTTCCTTTGCCTCTTCTTCTCTTTCCCCTCGCCTGCAGTAGACTCTCCTTTTGCTGGCTTTCCCCGCGCTCAAGAATTAAGAAGACTTCCCCCCAATCCGTTGAACTTTTTCTTTTTTCCCTTTAGGCATGAGGTTGGCACAGACATCCCCCTCTTAGTGTCCCTTTTTTCCCCCCCCCGCCGCCTCTAACGAGATAAGCTATTTTTTTCTCTTTTTTTTCAAATGGACGCTTTTTCCTGAGCAGGGTGGGGTAAAGATCTCTCTTTTTCTCCCTTCACTAGACCCGGTTAGTGGACCTCTAAAGGCCCCCTCCTGCTTTATCGAGACAATTCCAAGTGCAGAATCTCTCCGCAGCACTCTTTTCCCCCCCCCGCCACAGAAGCACGATCTACCTCCCCTCTGGTTCCGCCTTTCTTAATTTAAGTTTTCCTCTCCTCAGAGGACAAAGGCCTCTCCTCTTCCCCTAGGATTCCCCTCTCTTCGACGGCACAGGAGGCTTTTCCCCCCCTTTCCCACCGATATTGAAAACTATCTTTCTTCTCTCATCAGAACGCCATGGTCGGGCTTTTCTGCTCTAATTCGAGATCGACATAGCAGGACACCCTTTCCTCTGTTTTTTGCGGCGACACATCGCGGGCCGGTCGAGGGCCGATCCTTCAGTCGACTGTGCGCACAAGAGAGTCTTTGTAATCTATTCTTCCGTCTCCTTTCCTTCTAAAAGAGGAGTTTTACTTTCCCTCCCCGAGAATTCTTCTTTTTCCTGGGGATCGATATAAGAGGCATTTCTTTTTTTTCCTCCTTCCGATTAAGGTACTACTTCATTCCTTTACCCCAAGAGCCAAATTTTCTTTTTCCCTTTTCCTGATCGGGCATTCCCTCTGTTCGAGAAACACATCCCCCTCCCCCCCCCCCCCAGCCAGAAGGTCCCCCACAACAGTCCCCCCCCCTGGCGCCAAATCTTTCCCTTCACCCTCGCTTTGTGTTGATGAAAGGTGGGAACGCCTTTCCCCTGATCACCAGAGATTGAAGGAGGCACACCTTTTCAAACAAAAAGTAGACGAACCTCCCTTCGCTTTGTGCGGATGGTTGGTCTTTATGATTCCGGAGCAGGACGGCATAGACTTCTCCCGGCGAAACGGCACAAGTAGAGGGTATGGCCGGATTGCCCCTCCCCCCCCCGCAAAAGATACGCTCCCTGATTTTCGGCATCGATGAACTTTTTCGCCGCTCCTGAGTTGCCCGACCGTTCTCTTCCTGCAGATAGATGGAGATGACGACACCCTTTTGTGAGCATACGACTTTTCGTTTTCCCGGTAATCCTGCGTTTTTGATGCCGACCCTTCCTTCCCCGGTAAAGTCGACCCATGGAGAGCGGCCTCCCTTCCCGTTTGAGGAATACAAGAGACATAGAACCTTTCATCTCCTTTCTTTGGCCCCCACTGCCCACGGCTTAAAGACCAAGACTCTTCTTTCCTCCGTGAGACGGGAGGTTCCCCCCTCATTAAGTTTTCACCAGGACGCGGAGCAGGAAACCCTTCTCTACAGGACCAATACACGCCCTTCTTTCTTTTTTTTCCCAGGCCGCCATCAACGAACCTTGCGCGGTCATGAAAGTACGGCCCTCCTCCCCCTTTTCGTCGATGTCCATCTAAGAGGGCGTTTTTTATTCCCCCCTCTCTTTAAAAGGCATGACGCCTTTTTTTTTTCTTTCTCAAGAACAAGCGTTTTCAAGATATACAAAATACCCCCTTCCCCCTGGTCACAGCAAAATAAGGCTTTTCTCTTTTCTACGTAAGGAAAAATGAGACATTATCCCTCCCCCCCCAACCACTATTCGGTTTCCCAGAACCTTTCCTTCAAATCCGAGATTTTCCGAGGACCTTCTCCCCTAAGCATCAAAAACGCGTCGCCTTCTTCCCTTCCCAGAAAACGATGGTTTTCCTCCTTTTTTTCTCCCCCCCAACTCTGTTCGAGCGAATTGGCTTCATTTCCTCTCCTTGGACCGAAACAAATCACCACAGGGGTACGTTTCGTCCCCGTTCGCGTTCCGTTGACGTGGGTAGTATTTCTCCTCTTTTCTTCTGGTTCAGAGACACTACATATTAGGTCATTCCATCGGTTTTCCCCCCCCCCCCTCGATAATCAAAAACTGCCTTCGAGAATTTCTCCCCCATGAGATCCCCCAATCCCTGAGATCGATTGGCTCATCCTCTTCTTCCCCTCCCGCTCGGCACGCGCCGCTTTAGCCCCCTCCAAGGCGATTTTGCTCGCGTCATCGGCAAAAGGCCCCTCCACCCCTTCCCTTTTCTGGACAAGCCAAAGCCTCATCAACCACCCCCTCCTCTTTTTCCCTGACGAAAGTAGGAAACCCGAAAGCCCCCCTCCCCCCTCAGCAAGCTTGTCTGAAGCTTTATAAAACAACGGAGGGTTCCTCCTCCCCTTTTCCGATTGCCCGCCGTTCTTGAGGAAGGAGTGCAGCCCTATTCTTTCTCCTTTTCCTTTTTGTTGAGGGAGATATGGCGCACGCCTTCTTCCCTTTTTTGCAATGTCTGACCTTTGTCGTGATCGGTTGCCCCACACAAGCGGTCTCTTCCCCCTCCTTTGATGCTTTTGGTTGGACGACGGTCGTCGACCCTTCTTTTTTCTTTTTGATGAGGCGGGCTTTGTCCGACTTGTTTCCTTTGCAGATCCGGAGCTTTTCTCGGGCACGTTCGGGGCATTTTTTTTCGCCATCTACTTCGAGCTTGTATTTCCCTGCTTTCTCCTTTTTCTTTCCATCGAGCATCTTTTCTTGGTTTCAGGGTATCTACATGGGTAATCTACTTTTCGAGTGTGATAGAGGGTGGCCTGGCCCCCTCCCCCCCTCTCTTTTCGTTTCATGAACCAGAAGTACTCCCTTCTCCCGACGAACAAGTCACGTTATGTGGGATGCTTTTTCTCCGTGCCCAACATGTGTCGGTCCACCGCGGAGCTTCCTCTCCTCCCGTCGATCGACCATAGATTTTGGGATTGCCACAATTCGTCACCCTTTTTGGCCAAGAGACGCTTTTGATGCTTTCCCAAATGCTTCGACTTATTTCTTTGAATGCGTAAAAGGTTTTTTTTTTTTCCCTCCAGGTTTGGAGCTTATCAAGGGGGGTGTCGTGTTTCTCTTTCCTTTCTTCTCCCACGAATTTGGAACCTGATTTTCCCTTTGGGCGGATTATGATTCCCCTCGGAGGGATTACCCTCGCCTTTTTTTCGAGCCCTTTCATGCCTTTGACTTTTTCCCCATAAAGAACTCGTAGCTTTCTTTACTGAGGATTTCCGTCAGGAACGAGGATAGACTTTTCTTTTCCCTTTTTCTTCCTGATCCTTTGAGCGTTTATTTTTCCGTTTCTCCTTTTTTTTTCCCCCCCTCTTCCTGTAATAGAGGAAGTCTCCCCCCCCCGGAACGGTTTTTGGCGGGAAGAATTTTTTTTTTTTTTTTCGGTCGTGAGCTTAACGGGCTAGTTCACCTCCCTTTATGAGAAGCTCATGGCCTCTTTTTCCCGGGTATTTCCACTTTACTCAGGTATTCATCCTCTATGAGACGAGGATTACCGGTTTTTTCCCCCCCTCCCGGTAGCGTTTAATTTTAGGACGCTTTTCACCAGTTGTCGTAATAGAAAGCGATCTGTCCCCGGCTTTAGGAACGGTCGGGCCACCCTTTTCCTTGCGCTTGAAGGCAAAGATTTCCTCCTCCCCGATAGGGGCTGGAGAGGGGCGGTCCCCCTTACGGATATTGCAGGAGCCTGTGCTTTTCCGAGTAGATCCGCTCCGGCTCCCGGAGCCCACCCTTCCCTATACGCTAGGAGGTTCGCGCGTTTTTTTTTCCCTTCTTGGCAGATGCAAGCTGGCGTCCTTGTCATTGTCTTTTCGTTCACAGTCCTAGAGTGGTTTTTTTTTGCCAGAGGGGAGCCCCAGTTCCCCTTCAGTGGTGGTGATGCTTTTTTTTTCTTGGAGACTGCGTCCCTTTGACCGCGGCAGCATCCCTTTCCCGAGAGTCGATCGGTCCTTTTTTCCTCTTTTCCAAGAACAACAATAGGCCCCTCCCCGTATGGAGCTGATGAAGTACCCTCCTCTTCTAGCGATCCCCCTTCCTTTCCGGAGCGTTATTGAGGCGACCTTGAGAGCGAAGAGTTTTTCCCCTCGCTGTGTGCGCCCACATGGTACGTGTTTCCCGTGTTTTCTCAGACGGCAGAGACTGCCTATTTGCGCCGAAAACCGTCGTGTCTCTTTTTTTCCCGTCGATCTCGAGAACGAATAAGACTTAATACAGACAATGGAGTCTGCTTCCTTTTTCCCCCCTTTCCAGTATAGTTTCAAATTCTCCCTTTTTTTTCTAAGAATAATGTGAAGTAGATCGTCCCTTCCTCAGAGTAGCGCCCCTTGAGCGTTTGATTTGGTTAATTGGATCCTTCTTCAGCCCTTAACTCGACGAACCCTTTTCATCTCTCTCGATTAGGTGGAGGGTTCCCCCTTCTCGGAGTTTTTCTGGTTTTTTCCCAATGGTGGAGGGGTTCCTTTTTCTCTATTATCCTCCGGTAGATGCCCCTTTTTTTCCCCCGTTCGACCTGGCGCGTCCCTTCTCGAGAGGACCCCCACGTCATTTCCAAACCCTCAAATCGTCCCCCTGAGAGCGTCGACTGATCTTCTTTTTTCTTGTCCTAGAAATATTGGCCGACGATCTTTTTCCCCCACTCCTGCCCCCCTGCGCCCAGGTCCCGGATTGCTGTCCTTCGTCTCGTCCTCTCTCTTCAAGCCGCTTTTTTTTCCCCGAAAACGTGTCCTCTTTTCCGGCCGGTTGGTGTCCAAAGGCGCCTCGTTCTCTGGTGGAACATCCTTTTTTCTAGAGCATTGTTTTTCCCGCATTGTGCTTTTTTAGGCGCGCGAACCCCTTTTTCCTCTCCCTTTTTTCTTTTCAGCCTCCTTCCGTTTTTTTTTTCTTTTTCTCTGCCGTCGATGGAAAGGGTCCTCGACTGATCACAAATGCGTCCCAAACTCCCTCCATCTATACCGCTGATGTTCCACCACTTTCCTTCCCCCCCTTCGAGAGCGACGTTACAGCTCCTGCGAGCGCTTTCGCCTTTGAGAGGGAAAAGTTGTTTTTTGCTTTCTCCCTTCTTTGCCGCGTCAAGAAGTTCCCTCCCCTCCTTTTCCCCTTTCCATGGGAGCCAGGGACGTCCCGTATTCTTTTTTTCCGAAATAAACTTTCTTCACCCCCGCCTAACGAGAGTCAGACGACTCTCCTTTTTTTTGTCCTCTATTGAGATTGGGAAATGACGGTCTTTTCTTTTTTGTTCACGACTAGCGGACGCTGACTCTCCTGGTCGAACTTTTCGGTTGAAGGAGCAAGCCTCCTCGTACTGCCCCGGCTTTATCGAGCAGTCTTCCCCCCCCTTCCTTGTGCGACCGCCCCTCTTTTTTCCTTATCACCAGACAACCGAAAGCCGATCTCCCTTTCCGCCATTTTTCCCTTTTCCGGTCTTTTTTCCGGTGAGATCTCAGACCCCCCCCTTCCCCCCCCTCGACGACAAGGGATCCCCCCTTTCCCTTTCTCCGTCACAGGAGGGCTTCACCCATTCGAAAAACCCACCCTTTTCCGGACCGGGGACTCGCATTACCCCCCCTTCCCCTCTGGATTTCCTAGGATAATTGGCGCTTGCTTTTCTCCTTTCCAGGCCTTCACCCTTCTACACAGAAGTTTTTTGTTTTCTGCGAAAATCGCCCTTTTCTTCCTGAGCTTTGCCTTCCCCCCCCGAAAATTCTAAATTTCTCTTTCGCGCGTCTTTTTTCTCTCCTGAGTTACGCTACAGAGTCCCCGTTTTTTCCTTCCGCAAAATAAACGCCTTCCGACGGCTGAGTTCCAGATGGTTTTCCCCCTCCCCATCTCCCGGCTCAGATACGTACGACTTCTTTTTAGTGGACCTCGGCCACCTTTCCCTTTTTCTTCGCGAGAGTGGACTTTTTTCCCCCGCCGGGAGCTGGACCCCTTTTTTCTTCTCCCCTAATTAAAACAAGACCCCTCACAAAAACGCTCTCTTTTCCCGCCCTTGGCGCCCAATATGGTCCTCTTCCTCCTCTCGTGTGAGGTTTTCTTTTCCGGCGCGAAGGAAAAATCCCTCTTGAAATGGCCAGGGCCAAATCCCCCTTCCTCCTCTTTCTTCGGTAGGGGAGATGGTTTTCTCCTTTTTTTTAAGGAGCAGGCTTCCATCGCGCTCCTATAAAAGGCTAAAGGCACTATCCTTTTTTCTTCTGGCTCCCCTCGCGCGCCCCCCCCTCCCGAATTCGCAAGGTCCCTCTCCCCTTCCTTTTGAGTGGCCGACCGTCTCTCGCCAGCTCTGATGGCGATGACGGACAACTGGTTTCTTTTCTGGACATACCTGCTCCTCTTAACTGATGCGTTTTACCCCTTCCCTCCTCCCTTTCTTTTCTTTCCTTCCCTCCTTCTTTGGGAAATCATCCCTGCTCTCACATGAAGTTTTTTTTTCCCTTCGCTGCTGACTAAAAGTTTGAGGTTCTACCCTTCCCCCTCCCCGGGGAAGATAACGGCCTCCCCCTTTTCTTTCCTTAAGAAAAGATGCTGCCCGTCCCCCTCCCTTTGTGAGCCTTTCCTCTTCCGCGCGGTCCCCCTTTTTCCTTGACAGGATTCTACTTCCCCCCCCCCTCGCAAGGAGAAGCAAGAACATTCCCTCCCAAGACTTGGAAGCCCCTTTCCCGGTCCTGACGTTCATGAAGAAAGCACCCTTTTTCCCTCCTCTTCCCTCTTACGAGGGGCTTTCTCTTCCTCCAAGGAATGAAGCACGTGTCTCTCCAAGACCTTATCCTTTTTCCCTTCTGGGACGCTCTCCAAAAGACCCCTTTTTTCCCCTCCCTTTCCTTCAAAAATAAGGCGTCCACCTCTTCCGGAAAAAAATTCAATGAGTCCAACTCCCCCCGCACTCCCCAAAATGTTGATTTTCCCCCCCATCCTCTCTCCACCTCCGTTACGATTTTACGAGAATAAAGGTCACCCCCATCAAACAGAGTAGCTTACGTTCCTCCCCCCCTCAAAACAATGGGACGAATTTCTCCCCAACAATCGATTGTCGATCTTTATTTTTCAGGAAGAGGAAGAGGGGGACCGAACCCCTCCCCCCCCACGGGGTCTGTTTCCTCCCGAACCGTGACGTGGTCGCTTTTTTCTCCCTTTGGTTAAGAGAAGACCTCTTCGGTTTCCCTCTATCAAAACAGGACGGAAAGATGGCCCATAAACGAGGATACCTGTCTCCCTCTCTTCGATGGATCATAAGCGTCGCGGCTGTCCCTTTCCCCCCTCCTCCTCGAAAGGAGCTTTCGCCCAAAGTCCTCCCTCCGTGAAGAGCAAATATGAATATTTTTTTTCGGCACATTACCCCCCCCCAAAAGACCGCAATCATCAACCTCTCCCCCTCCTTTTCTCCCAGTCGGCCACAGAAGCATCTCTACCGAGTGTGGGGGAAACCCGATCACGCCCCCCTCTCCCTGCAGCACTTGTACGCTTCTCTGCCTTTTTCCCTCCCCCCCTCTCTCTTCTTTTACTCATCCTCTGTTTTTTTCTTCCCCCTTCCCTCCCTCCCACGCGCGGAAATCGGACGGAAACGCGGCAGTGCTCTTTTCCCCGCGTATAGGAAAGCTTGGATTAGGAGGTGGATGCTTTTGGTGGCACGTTCGTCGACCCGGAGATTTTTTTTGTCCGACCTTTTTTCAGGGGTGAGTTGCCGTCTTCCTTCTCTCCTCTTCTTTTTCCTTTCGGCCTGGGTGCTCTTGGGGCGAGACTCTTCTTTCTTTAAAGGAAAGCCGCCTCGCTGATTTCCAATAGAGCCCTGGCGGTCCTTTTTGTTTCTTTTTTCTTCCGCGGAAGGCCCTTTTTTTTTTTTCTTCATTTTTCCCCCCCCCCCCTCTTTTTCTGAAAGAAGAGGGCGTCTCGGAACAGCTTCTTCTCCCTCCGAAAAAGTCAAGTTTGTGGATTCTTTCGATGCCACTTTTTTTTCCCCTTTTTTCTGTTTTCTTTCCCCGAATTATCTCCTTCCTTCCCCCTTTCCTTCCCTCTTTTTTTGCTTTGCCCAAATTCGTACCCCCCTTTTCGGAAAAGCGAAGCGTTTTCTTCGGAGTGTCGAAAATTTTTCTTTTCCCTCTGACGGATTGGAATCTTTCTTTTTTTCAATAGGAAAGGTTTGGCTTTTTTCTTGGGGGGTAGTGGGGCTGCATTCTCATTTTTCCGGTCTCCCCTTTTTGGACCCTGCGTTGGGACTGTGAACTTTTTTCCTTTTTCTTTTTTTTCTTTTTTCTAGCTTCAAATAAGGGGATTTACCCACCCTTCCTCGAGAAAGCGAGTAAGGCCTTTGAAAGCTCCACCCCCCCACCCCCCCCCCCCCCCCCAAGGCTCTCCCTCTCTCCCTCGTCATAGACGGAATGCGTCCCTTTTCCCCCGTTCAGGAAAGCGCTTCGCTCTTCCCGGGTAGATGCTTCTTCCCCCGCTTTATTGGTTAACGGGTAGATCCGCGTCCTGCTACCTTTCCTTTTCAAAACATCCCGGCTCACGTCGTTTGGCATCACTTCTCCCTGGGCCTTTTTTTCCCCTTTCCTTGGCGAAGGCCGATTGTACTTTTCCAGGAAGATAGAGAAGTTTCGCACGTTACCTTATTTTCCCCCCTTTCGTCCCTCTTTCTCGGATTACGTCCCCTGCATAAGTAGCGTGAGCGCTTCATGAGTTAGGCCTCTTCCCTTCCCCCCCTCTTGCTCTTTCTGCAAAGGATTTTTCTAACTTTTTCCCTTCTTTTTTTTTCTTGCCGGCAATAGAGGCAGAATCGCGATCCTTTGTATTTCTTGCCCTCCCCCTTCCTCTTTTTTGCCTGTCTTCCGTTCATGTACGAGTATATCTCTGTCATAAATCACTTGCCCCGCGGCTGGAGGGTAGAGAGGGTGTTGAGTTGGCAAGTCTTTGATTCTCCCCTTTTTCTTCTCTCGTCCGCTGAGGCAACACACTTCCCCCTCCTTTTCTTTGAGAGGGAAGATTGTGTTGCCTTAGAGGAGGACGTGAGGGTTTGATCCTTTCTTTTTTTTCTGGCGTGCTTAGGGCTGGTTCTTTCCTCGGAAGAATTGCCTTAGAGCATCAGGAGACTGCTACTTTTTTTGTTTTCACCGCCACCCCCCTTGCCAGGAGGAGTACCTCTAGCAGGAGAGGATCCTACCTGCAATATGAGCTTTCCGAATCTCGTTTGAGGAGGGAGTAACTCCGCGGTTCTCCCCCCTTCCCTTCGCGGAAGCCTTTTCCCAGAAGCGCTTTCGAAAATAGTAAGTGGTGGTAGCTTTCAGTTTCCCCTCCGG
>Ga0179593_1644546_pt1 | contig 10813 bp, 13 predicted proteins | sample CZODoug2_1_08_16_FD_185931 | JGI IMG/M metagenome (GOLD analysis project Ga0179593, IMG submission 185931) | Vadose zone soil fungal communities from Angelo Coast Range Reserve, California, USA - CZODoug2_1_08_16fungal (PacBio error correction) | ecosystem: Environmental > Terrestrial > Soil >... | reverse complement strand
TCTTTTCGTGCCCCGAGCGCTGGTGAACCCGTTTTGAGTAAGCTCGTCCTGCTGGTCCGCGGCGCAGCTCCCCCCCTCTTTTTTTTGAAAGCCGCGCGGTACGGGTTTCCACCCTTCCTTGGAAGAAAGGTTCCCCATTTCTTCGGCGCTCTCCAATTAGCGGGTCCATCGGGCACACCAGGCGGGGCGGCTGCGTTTTCCCCCCTCCGACATTCGACAAGACGAAGTTCCCTTCATTGTCTTTTCGGGATCGCGGGTTGGTCCTTCCCCCCCTTTCTGAGGGGGCGCGGAGGACGAACGTTTCCCCTTTCCTCTCCCTTCCTATCCGGCGTTTAGAGTGAGGGCACTTTTGGGTGGTTTTTTACATGGAGGGTTGGGCAATTCCTCCCCCTTTCCCTTTCCTGCCCTTCGTGCGGAGCGGCCTGAGGCGGTCCTTTTTTTTGTGGCTTCAACCGGCTCAGTCACCCCTAACCCCTTTTACGTGAAAGGCAAAGGGCGGAGCGACCTTTTGATGGTCCCCGTCTTTCTTCCACCGTCTCGGAAGAGTCTGAAGGCCACACTCCCCAAGATAGAGCTCAACAACCCTCCCGTCTTTAGCGAGGATCGCCCTTTTCTTTTTGGGTTACCTGCGACACAGATAGGCCCAGTCTGCTCTCCCGGAGATGAGACTTTCTTTTTTGCCGTCCCCGCGAGGACGAGGCGCCTCTTCCTTTCTCTCCCAGGTTCGCAATTAGAAATGGTTGGCTCCCCTTTCCTCCTCCAAGGAAGACCCGGCCGGGGCGCCTTTTCTCCTCCGGCCGCGCCCCGAATAGGCCTTTCTCCTCTTTGTGCGGGATAAAGGTCTTTTTTGTTTGCTTTCCTCAATCAGCAGTTGCCGGAGCCCTCCTTTCGTGGCCACCAGCTCAACCTGATTCTTCCCTTTTTCCTTGCCCGACATTCTTCCCTTGAGTCTCCCCCCCCTCCACCTGCAATGGCGGAAAGGGCCGGGGTTTCCCCTTTTTCCTCGCGTCCCGATAGAAGTTGGCGACTTCCCCCCGTGGCATGTCCACCCGGATGGAGAGTAGGCCCCTTCGATTCTTTCCTGCGAAGATTCGGACTTAGGGGCCACCCTTCTGCTGGCGGAATTCTTTCTTTCTTCTAGGGAGATCAGGCTTCCCGGCCAATTCCCCCGCGCCAGCGGAAACGTCCCCTTATTTCCCCCATGTGTTCTGCGCCAGCAGCCCACCATGTTCTTCCAGTTCCTCCTCTTTCCCTGAGCACCAACAACGTTCCGTGCGGGCCTTGCGGTGAAATGGCGCCCGCGTAGGAGGTAGGCTCCCCCCGCACGCTGGCGGAAACCGATTTTCTCCCGGAGTTGACCGAGGGTAAATCTGGATGTCCACCGCCCCTGTTTACTTCTTGTCGTAGGGCCGGTCCCCCTTTGCCCGGCCCCTCGCAGAATCCGGGGCACGCTTTTTTCCCCTTTGTGTTTTGCTCGAGGCGCGGGCATGATCGGCCGCCACCACTGTCTTTTTCGTAGGCCGTGCAGAAGGACGACCCGGGCTTCCTTTTCTTGCAAGTGCAGACGAAGAACCCCCTGCCCCTGGCTAACAAGATCGGTTTTTTTTTTCTTTTGGTCATTGCGGTGAAGGCTTTTTTGTGAGGAGAAAAAGTCCCTTTTCCGTTTTCTCGCTCCAAAATATATTGCCGTCCCCCCTCGGCGGGGCAGTGGAATTATACGACTCCCTCATTTCCTGGCCGGGCTTGCCGGCCTCGTCTGCTAACTTAAAAAGCAGCGCCCTCCCCCCCTTTTTTCCTTTCAGTGGCAGAGGGAGGGGAGATGCGATATTCTTCCCCTTCTGTCCCTTTCAGTCAGTATTGAAGTGTTGTCCCCCTTAGATTTATTAGGTGGGGGCCTCCTTCCCACCTCTTCGTTTCTCCGGTGGCCGCGAATTGGGCGAGCATCCGCCCTTTTTTTTTTCTTCCCTCCGTCTGCCCGGGAATGAAGAGGTTGGGATCGCCTTTGGTGCCGAGGGAAGGACAATGAGGGGCTTTCTCCCCTCCTCCAGCGGCCGGAGGCGCACTATTTTTTTCTCCCCGGTTAAACGGATCGAGGGGAAAATCGTTCCCTTTTGATTGGATTGCTCGGCCTTTTCGCGGCGGTCGGGGCTGCGAAAGTTCCTCTTACGGGCGCCTTAATAATGAATGAGGGCCTTCCACCCCTCTTTCGGCCGGGCAAAATAGTATGCGACCCCCCCTTACTTCATCTTCTTAGGGGGAGTCCCCGAATTCACGGAGGGCCACTTTCCCCCAATGACAAGGCCGGTGTCGACACCCCCCCCCTGATCGTACGGGAAGGTTAGGGTTCCCCAACCCCGACGTACATATATCTATCTTTTGGCGTTTTCGTTCAAGATAAACGGGGACGGTACCTATTACTACCGGGAAGGGGAGTGTTTTCCCCCCTTTATACGGTCCGGTTGGGCCATCCCCTTCTTTGAAGAAAAGCTCATGGGTGCCCTCCTTCTGTGCCCCAATTATGGACGAAAGCATTTATTGTGCGGCGGAAATTCTCTAAGAAAGTTCTCCCCGAGTTTTGTTCTCTGGCGCGTTCTTTTTTTTTTTTTACGCAGGGAGGTCGACCTCTTCAGTTCGAATTTTTTTTTTTGTCGCAAAAGGCCCTCCCCCTCCCTTATCTCTCCGTAAAAAAGAGTGTAGTTTCTGGGGTTCCTTTCCACCTCGCCGCGGAGATTGGGGACAAGTTCCATCGTCCCCCTGGGCCTTCCGGTTTGTCTGGTTATAGATAGATCTGTCTTTCTTTCTTTTTTCTTCCCCACCCTGCCTCGGCTTCGAGGTCTTGGGAGCCCCACGGTGCCGTAGTCCTTTCCGCGTCCGAAGATGAGCACCATGTTTTTCTCCTTCCCTCAGTTTCTTGGGGATAGGGGGAACCTTTCAACCCCCTCCGGCATGGCCGGCGGCCCCCCCCCCGCTTGAGCACCAAGCAACGTCCCCCCTGGTCGGGGGTCTTATTGTCGGAGCGTGAATTTTCTTTTTTTCCTCGGAAAACCCCTTTTTGGTAGAAGATTTTCCCCCGAGTTCCCAATCCTCCTCTGCCTAAGCACGCCCCTTTTCTGTTGCCGGTGAGGATACGCTTTTCTTTGATTCGGAATTTCCGTTTTTTTGCTGCTGAAGCGTATTCAAGTCCTCGTCCCTTTTTTTCCTCTTCCTTCGTTTTGTGTTGAATCTTCTTTCCACTCCAAAACGCGGATTACCCGGGCTCTCTCGCCATGCCGATATGACCGGCAACCGGCGATTTCCCCCCTGCCCAACCCTCTGACCGACCTTTCTCGGTGCTGACTTTTCGGCTTCCTCCGCAAGCATCTGCTCACCCACCTTCGTTGGGGAGGCCGGCGGTGGGTTTTGGCGGACCACTCCGAAAATGCACGCCTTTTTTCTCCTGCTACCCCGAACTGGCCCCGTGGCGCGGGAAACGTTGCGTGCTGTTTTTTTGTGCCAAAAGGTGCCGTCCCCCCTTTCTTTTTTTTTTTTTTGGCGCGTCCCTCTCCCCCAGAAAAACTGCTCCAGCCTTAAGGGACAGGGTGAGCATATAGGCTCTGGCAATGAGCGGTCTCCCGTGTTTTCCAACGTATAGCAGGAATTCCCTCTCTTTTTTTTCCCCGAACAGAAGAAAAAGTCCTACGCTCTGGGACATTACCAAAAAAGCCGGGGCTTTCTTTTTCTTTTTTTCTACTGAGGAAACTTGGAACCATCCGCCTCTTATCTCGGTGGAAGGCCCCCCGACCCTCCTCCACTAAAGAGGGTTTTTTCCCCCCCTTTCTCTTTCCTGGATAAAGTGATGCATTCTCCCTACTTCGACTTACCTCCTCCTCAAAGGAAGAAGCGTCCTTTCCCGGGCCGGCCAGAGAAATACTTAACTCCCTCCCGGCTTAGAGCCCCACCTCTCCGGTTGTCCGTGGCTTCTTTTTCCTTTCACAGAAGGGGTGAAAACCACTTTTTTCCTTTTCACTAGGTGGTCTTTTTTGCTGGGGCCCCACCCAGGCAGTCCCTTTTACTCTTCACCCGGAGCCCGTCACGAGCGACCAAGCCCCTTTTTGCTACCGTTAACGGTGATTCCGTCCTTCTCCGATAGATAGAGAAGTAGTGTCTTTCCCCCCCCCCCTATACCTGAGGATGGGAGTGGTGGATGGTTTTCTGTCAGGGGTGTGGGGTACCACGCTTTTCCCCCCTTTCGTGGCAGTAGGTGCCTCCCCCCCCCGCCCCTTTTCCCCCTTAAGTACGGAGCCTCCTTTTCGCAGGGACGATTTGTGCCCGGAGATCGGCTGATACGGTCGGTGGCCCCCGACCGAAAGGCCTCAGGCCCCCCCCCTCTGACCCGGGCGCCCTCAAGCGCGTTTTCAAACGGCCCCCTCCTTCATCCCCGCGCGAATTCCCTTTTTCTGGATTCCGTTTCATGTCGTGGCTTTTTTTTCGCCTTCCCTGCGCTGGAAAGGACTTCGCGGATGGACGACGCTCCCCCCCCTCATGGGGGCCTGGGCCCTCAGGCCCTTCGGATTCCCCGCCCTTTTTTTCCGGCGACGTTCTTTTCTTTCCCCCTGCTGCGGGCGATTGATCGCCCCCCCCTTCGTTTGGAACCAGAACCTTTTCAGGGGAAACCCCGGTGAGGAGGGCCCCCACCTCCTTTCTTTTTTTTTTCCTTTTTTCTTGCCCTGCCAAAAAACGGCCCCCTTAACAAGGAGGGCCGAAGGGTCAAACTTCTCCTCTGCATCCTCCCGCCCGAGCCCACCACTGCCCCCCTCTTTTCCCCTTCATCACAAAGTGAGAGGAGGCTTTTGCTGGTTTGAAGGAGGCCGGGACTCTTTTCTTTCCGCGCGGCAGGCATTTCCTTTTTCCTGCGATGGCCCTTCCTTGCTTGCCCATTCGCTTTTTTGGATTCGACGCTTTTTTTCGCCCGTTTTTTAAAGGGGTCCGCCCCCCCTTTCCCACCCCCGAGGATTCACAAAGATCTTTTCTAGCACTTTTTCCACCTTGGGCGAGGCTGCACTCCTAATTTCTTTTTTCTTCCACGGCTACGTCCCAAGTTTTTCGGACGGGTCACCCTTTGGAGGGACGACGGACATTGGCGCGTAAAAAAATTCTTTCCTTCCTTTTCGAGCCGTGCACCCCTCTTCTCCTTCCCATCCTGCCGGGCCAGGCTTTACCCCCCTCATGAAAATGTACAAAAAAGGGGAAAACTCCTTGGACACTTCATCACCAACCCATGAGGGCATCAGGGCGGGTTTTCTCCTTTCTTCTCGTACCGCAAGTCCTGTCCTCCCTTCCTTGTTGATTGTTTCTTCAAATATCACCAACCTTCTTGCTGCGTTCCCGGAGGCGCCCGCCCGAGCACTCCCCAAATCCAACCCTCCTTTTTTCCTTCCCGGGGTATCGTCTCCTGTTTTTGTTCACCACATGTGGGATTGCTGCGCGACCCCTTTTTCCCCCCTTTCCTTTTACGGGGGACGTGGCCGCTGGGGCTGTTTTGTCCGCGGACTTGTGTGATCTCCCTACCCACGGAGGGTAAACGGGGCCCCCCCCTCGCCAGGCACCAGAACCAAACGTTGTCACCGGTTCGCCCTTGGTTTCCCCGAGGGCCCTTTTTTGGTCTTCTTTTTTCGAGTCCATAAGGAGCAGAATTTAGGCGACCAACGGGCCCACGCGCAAAAGCAGGGTTATTCTTTCGGCTTCGGAGTACTTCCCCTCCAACTCTCTCTTTTACCGAAGGAGACTTCGCGGCGTCCTTTTCTTTCTCCATCCTGTGGTCGGTTTTCTCTCCTTTTCGGGGGCGGAAAATTATGATCCCACTTGACACGATAGCGTGGCACCCTCTTTTTTTCTTCCCCCCTGGTGATCTGTCCGGCTTCGGGGAAACTGGATGCATCGCGATGCATAATTCTTTTCTTTTTCCCCTCCCCTCCTCGGACTTACTATCTTATCCCCATGTCTCCCATATCTCGATCTCCTTGTCGTCTTAAAACGGCGGCCTCTTTTCTCTTTTTTTGCTTCCGCCGAGAGCCGGGCCTTCTTTGATGGGCGAAGGGACATCATCGTTCTTTGGCTCCGGGGAGTGGAATTCAGAAGCCACAGGCACGCTTCGGGCGTAGCTACGGGGTTTTCCTGCCAACGCCGAGATGTTATCACCACCCACTTCTAGCTCCCGGTGCGCCGCGCAAATATAAAACTCTCCCGTGGGTCGTGTCCTTGGTTGCCCCAGGTCCACCATGCGATTGCACTCTACTTCCCCCCCTTTCCCAGCAGCACTGTGCGCCCCCCACCAATATTTTGGGGGTGGCCTTTTTGGGCTCAGGGTCTATAAAAGTCGCCAACTTCTTCTTTTTGAGAGATTTTAGTCCCTTTTTTTTTGCGGTGCCAGACTATTTATAGCTATCACGCCACTTTATCCGCACCTCGGCAACCGCAAGCGTGTTCCGTGCAATTCTCTCCCCCCTCCCTTTCCGGCAAAAAGTAGGGGAAATTCTTCCCGCTGAGGAGAGGTTGTCCGCGCCCCCCCGAAGCGCCGTCAGTCAACGGAACAGACCCCTGCAGTTTGTTCCTTGGCCCCTATTGGTTTTCTCCCCTCTTTCCCACAAATTCCATGTAGCCTTGGCTTTTCCTCCCAGGGGGACCTGCCCTTACCCTCGGGAGGCACGTCTTTCCTTTCTTCCCCTGAAGCGGGTTTCTTTACCACCCCTGGTGGGAGACTTGAAACCCCCCCACGCGCCTTCCGCGCCGGTCCTTTCCTTCGTCTGCCAATTTCAAACCCGTTCCTCTGTCGAATGTCCCGTTCCCTTCACTAAGGCGGCCTCACGTTCCCATTTCTTTAACCCTTCCCCTCTGGTTTTCACCCCCTGAAACCATGCCTGGGGCGGGACTCTCCCCTCGATGGGAACCGAGCGGCCGCACGAATTCAGGGTCCCTTTTCTTCTTGTGCGGAAAGACACACAATGCCCGTTTCCCCCAAAAATTTTTTCGGTGGCGTGATTCATGAAGCCGCCTTGCCTCTTTTTTCCCTTCGGGAAACTCTGCGCAAGCGGAAAAGGCCAAAAATCCCTCGTTCTCTCTTTGCCGTCTGCCAGGGTTTCCACTTACCGGTCCGTTCGCCCTCTCGTAGTCGGATGATATCGATTTTTCTCCTACTCCGTTTTTAATCGTGATCATCCTCTACGATCGGCTGCCGCAAACCCCCCCCTTATCCTCGTGAAAACCGGGCAAGCTTCTCAAGGATCCTCCTTCTTTTTCCGCGGCATGCGATGTTTCGGCCCGTGTTGTTCCCTCCCCTTCCGTGACCGCACCGCGGTAACGGGCAGTTTTTTAATTATTGTTCCTCCCCCTGGTGGACCTGATAGTGCTTGGTCTTTCTCCCCCATTCGAGGGTCCGCATCATCTTCTGTGGTTTCTTTCTGTTCCTTCGTACATGTTTCTTTTCTTCTATGGCCGAGAGTCGGACCGCCGAACCTTTTTACCACTTTTTTTTCTTTTTTTCTTTTTCCTCTGGTGGCAAGGCACCGTGGTTTCCTCCGTCCTCTTTCTCTGTCTACGAAGGGCCCGAGGGGTGCTTTTTTATTCGTCTCTTTGCCGGGCACGGCGACCATGTCTTTTATCCGGGCTTCTCCCCTCGGGTGAAGAACTTCTTTTATGCGATTTGCTCTTCCCCTTTTTTTTGACTGGAGGCGTCGGAGCCCGCACGAGGGGGCTTTTAATTTCCCCCCCCTTTCCCACCCCCGGACGTGGGCAGGGCAAGGGCGGGCTACTCTTTTTTTCCCTGAGGTAGCTGTACCGGATACGAAGCTTCTTTCTGAACGCGTTCCCCCCCCCGCAACAAGGCCGCTGCACTCAACACGATTGCTTCGTTCTCTCTTCTCGGCAAAGTCTAAACGGGCAATCTGCCCCTTTCCCCTTCTCGGTCCCATCTGGAGAGCCCCCGCTTTCTCTCTTCGCCTGGTCGGACAGCTCGGCGTGTTTGTCCGCCCATCTCCGAGGCGCACTCTTGAAGGCCTCCGTCTTTCCTCCCCTCCTTGCCCGGGGCTTAGCGTCGGACTCCCTGTCGCCCGCCGGCTGCCTTCAAGGAAGGACGCCGGGTTCCCTTTTTTTAACCCTTTTCCTGCGTCAGGAGTGGGGAAAGTCGAGGGAGGGAGGGGATATCCCCTCCTCTTCCTTCATCATTCATTGGCCGGGAGCCGGCTGACTTTGCCGAGATCCTTCTTTTCCAAACAGCTTTCACAATGATCGATCAATGTCCCATCTTTTTTTCACGCGCACCCACTCTCTCCCCTTTCGTTTTTCTTCCCCCTGCGCGAGAAGTTCTTCCTCTCCGTTCCAGGTTCCCCCTTCATTACTCGGAAAGGGGCCACCGCACACGCCCCCTTTTTTTTTAGTGCCCCCCCCCCTTCTCGTAGAAGCGACGATCGGGCCTCTTTGCTTTCTCAGTCGTTCCAGGAAGTGGGCTCGAGTCCTCCGCTTTTTTTCTCCACAGCCCCTTCACCCAGCGCCTTCTTTCAAGTTGCCACAGGTCGCGGCCAGCCTCACCCCTCTTTTCCCGGCAGGCCAGGTTTCTCCATGAGCCCCACGCTTTTTTGGCTCCAACTTCTCACGTAGGAAGTAGTGTCGCCGGCCTCCTTTCCCTCCTCTTCGGAAGAGCGCCTGGTCCCTGAGGGAAGAGGTTAAGATAGGGAGTTTTTCCTTTTTTGTTTTTTTCTTATTCCCCGTTCCTGAGGGATTGGAAGGATACTCCTGTCCCCTACTCACGGTTGTTATTTTCTGTGCGTCGGAGCGGCATGATCGGCCGCCCTTCTGGGCGTCAGTGGGTGAAGGCAAGGGACGACCTTCTCCTCGCCGCTTTAGGAAGTGAAGCTTTTTCGGTCCCCCCCTTTTTGACCCTGGGCCCTCCCCCCGAAACTTTTTTTTTTTGTTTCCCTTCGTTGAGGATTGGAGACCCTCCCCCGTTTCCAAGCGCGTCGAGATCCCCATCTCTTTTTTTTCCTGCAAAGAGGGCCATCGCCTCTTTGTGGCCTTCTAAGAGGAAGCCGCCGTTTTTTTTTTTCCTTCCTTTCGTCTTCCCATTAACCACTTTTTGCGTCTTCCCTCCTCTTTCTTTTCTCGGAGAAGGGTCCGGGGCAGGTGGGCGCTTTCTGAGGCGCCTGATAGGGGTTGACCATTCGGCTCTTCTTTCCCCCCTTTCCCCCGGCGCTTCATTAGGTGGAGGTTTCACGGTTTTTCCTTTCCACCACCCCTGCGCTCGTTATCGGTGGGCCGCAGCCTTTTTTTTTTTTTGTCTTCCCCCCTGAGTCTGGGTCCGACGGCGAAGGAATTGCCTCTTGCTTTCCCTATCTCTTTCCCGCCAATGAGGGTGGCGTCTTTTTTTCTGTTCCCTTTTCCCGCGCACCTAATTCCAGCGGACGGAAGAGGCCCTACATTACCACTGATATCTAAATTTCTTCTTCTGTATGGAAAGGGCCCCGTCGCTCTTTTTCTTCTCGCCAGGTCACAACCATTAATGAATGCCTGTAGGCCTGGCCGGTCTTTTTCTTTTCTCCTTTCCCATCGTCTTTGCTACTCTCCCCCTCGTCCGGAATAATGCAGCTTCCCCTTGCACCGCGGAAAGGAGGGGCCCTTTCCCCCCCCCACTGACAGAAGGTTCGACCCCCCCCCTTTTTCACAACAGAAGATAGTATCGGCTTTTCTTCCTTCTATCTTCTCTGCCGCAGGAGGGGGGAGTTCTTTTCCTTTTTTTCCGGCTCCTTTTGTTTCCCCTTTTGACGGGTACGCTTCTGGTGACACCGTCTTCCCCTGCTGGCGGGTGAGCGTATCGGGCCGGGTTTGTTCACTCCCCCTTGATGGAAAAGACCCGCACGTTCCATTGGCCCCCCCCTCCTTTCTGGTTGCCCCCGAGGCACCCGTCCCACGGCACGCCTGCGCTTTTTCACTTTTTCCTCCCTTCTCTAAGAAATATCTTCTGTGTTCCGGGAAGGTACCTCCCTCTCTGTTACCGGAGTCTTGCCGCCCGCAGGTCTCCCCCCTCCTCTGTGGGACCTGCAGCCACCTTTTTACCGGTTTTTCCTTCCGTACACCCCGCGTTTAGCTGGTTTCGTTCCTTTGTGGTGGGGGTGCATCCACCTCTGTTGTTAATACTTTGTGCACGTTTCTCGTAGGGAACCCCCAGGATGTTTTGCCCTTTTTCCTAGGCCTCGGCATCTGGTCGTCTTTTTTCCAGAGGTCTCTTTCGGTGCCCCACACCGCCTCGCTTCCGTCTTTTCTTTTCCCCATCAGGGTGACCTCCCCCTCCCTCGAGTCCGAGTGGAGACTCTACCTTTTTCCCCCTGCCTTCCTTGGAGCAGTTTATGGGGATCGGGGCCTTCCCCGGCTTTCCCTGGGCGCGCCAACTCCTTTTTGTGCCCCACCTTTCTTCCCATGCAAGGAACGTTGCTTACCTTCCCTGTCTGGGGGCGGTTCGATGGCGCGCTTCCGTTCCTCGTCCCACCACCGCGCGCCCCCGTCTTTTCCCTCCCTGATGCGGCGATACTCCGGACTGGCTTCAGCCCCTTTCGGGAAGAGGTTGCCCTGTTTCCTTTAGTTGCCGCCCTTCGTTCAGTGGTTTTTTTTTTTGCTCCGGCATGGCGATGGCCCCTTCCCCCCGGTCCGAGTTGTCTTCAGTTGTACCCTTCCTCCGTTGGTTGTTGTTTTACATCCTCCTCATCGCTTTTTCTAAACTACCTCCCCCCCGGGGTCCGTTGGCTACTGAGTCCGTGATACGCTCTTACTCCCGGATTATTCTGCAAAA
>Ga0179593_1633653_pt1 | contig 10813 bp, 15 predicted proteins | sample CZODoug2_1_08_16_FD_185931 | JGI IMG/M metagenome (GOLD analysis project Ga0179593, IMG submission 185931) | Vadose zone soil fungal communities from Angelo Coast Range Reserve, California, USA - CZODoug2_1_08_16fungal (PacBio error correction) | ecosystem: Environmental > Terrestrial > Soil >... | reverse complement strand
CTCACCCTTTCCTTTTTTTCACGAATTACTTCGGTTCAGGTTGTCGAGCATCGCCGGTACTCCTTCCCCTTTTTTTCACGCCGGCTGCGCTAGAAAGTCTTTGAACCTTTTTTCTCGGCCTCCCGCCTTTTTTCTTTTCCCTTAAATATCCTGCGGAACCGCTTGTCGCATCTTTTTTTTCCTTCTTTCGGCGTCCAGGCGAGGAGGGTTAAGGATGACTTCTTTCTTTTTTTCTCTCCCCTCCCCTACGTGATGGAGGGAGTATTTCGTTGTTGGGCTTCGGGGGCGAAAACCCCTCTTCTTTTTTCTTTTTTACGGCTTCCCTTTCAGGGAGGAGTGCACGACGCCCTCCTTCTCTTTCTGGCGTCGTGGACGACGAAATCGAGTGCTTTCTTTTTAGTGCCAGAACACGGATCGCTCCTTTTTCCTTTTCCACCTTTTTCGTACCGTGCCTCGGGCCCTTTTTTTCTCAGATAGCAAGGGCCGCTCTTCTCAGGTCGTTGATTGAAGAACTGGCCCTTTTTTCCTTTCCTTAGGCAGCAGAAACGCCCCTTCCTTTTCCCGTTGGAGGCCCTGTTCGCTGCACCCTCTTTTTTTTCTTTCCTTGAGGTCCTCGTTTCTCCCCATTTCCCGGAGAAGTTTTTCCCTTTCTTTTCCGGATCTACAGCACCACCCTTTTTTTTTTTTGAGGCTTGTAGGGGCGGCGGGGACTCCCTTTTTGGGGAGTGGCCATTTCCCCCTCTCTGTTCCGGCGGTCGGCCCGCTTGCTTTTTGAACCCAACTCTCCTTTTTTCCTTTCCGTCGGCAACTGTTTCCTTTCCTTCCCTAAGCGAGGCCGTGGCAGTCCCTTCCGGAATTCCGAAACCGCCTCGTTCGGATCGTTCGGCGTTTTTTTTCCCCTTTTGATACCGTGGTCAGTGACTTTTTTCTTTTCTTTTTTTTATGTCTCGTCGGTGGGTACGAGTGCCTTTCTCCCCGCATTAGACTTTCTTTTCTTTGCAGTGGACGAGGAAGGTTGTTGGGTGTTTGCCTTTTTTTTTGTGGCGCCAGCGGCCTTGTCTCCTCTTCTTTCCCCTGGTAGCGCAGGTCGCCTTTTTTTGGCACGCTTGGCTACCTTGGACGTGTGTGGTGTTTTTTCCCCTCCAAGAAGGGGTGGGGAATAATGAATCCCTTTTTTTCTTTTCCCCTTGTAAGGATCGACTTTCCTTTAACGGGCATCTTGCCTGCGGAACTTTTTTCTTTCTTTAGGGGCCCCTCCAGGCAAGGCTCCCGTTTTTGTTGTCGCAGTACGGCAGGGAACGTTTTTTTGTTGGAACAACTGTCGGACACAGCACTCGAGCCCTTTTTTTCCCTCAAGAGGAAGCGGATCGTCATTTTTTTTTCTTTACACGGACGACAGTCCGCAGACAACCCTTTTTTCCCGCGACTTCGACGGTGTCGTGTTCTCTCATTAGTCTATTCACTCCTCATACGTTTTTTTCTTTTTCTTTTCCTTTCCCTCTCTGCGACGCTTACCTCTCTTTTTTTCTGGTTCCAGTGTTGTATGCGGCCCCTTTCCCCCCCCCCCAAATGGAAACGCTTGAACGCTCGTTTTCCGATTTGTACCCAACGGAAGACAGTCTTTTTTTTTCCCTTGGGTCAAACCGCAAGCCTTCCCCTTTCTTTTTGACCAAAAAGCGCGGGAGACCCCCTTTTTTTTCTTTTTTTTCCTCGTGGCCGCCACCCTCTTGTGATTTGTTGCAAGTCAATTTCTTTTTTTCATTTTCCTTCGGAGCATTACAAAGGTCCCTTTTTTTCGACGCATTGCCCTTTTTTCCTGATGGACATAACCGCACATCGCACCTTCACTTCTCCTGAGTTTAGAGAGGTGCCTCCTTTTTTTCCCTTTGAGGAATTGAGCGTCCACACCTCCCCTTTTTTCTGCTGGAGGCCAGAACGGGACAGGATCTTCCCCCCCAGTAATAGTAAAAGTGCAGACCCCTTCTTCCCCCCCTAGGTTTCTTCTGAGGCTCCCCTTTCCCTCCCCCCGACGAGGAACTTCCCTCTTTTTTTTTCCGACCGGAATCTGGACAACCTGACCCCTTTTCCCCCTGAACGACGACGATCTCTCCCCCCCTCTTCGTTGCTTCCCTTCAGAAAGAATGAAAACTTGGTACGATGGAATTTAGTCCACTCCATTCTCCTTTTTTTTTCCAAACGGAGTCCCGGCGCAGTTCGAGCTTTTTTTTTCTTCTTCCCCCTTTAAACGCGGGGCGGAACGCCGGCCCCTCTTTTCTGGAAAACTCACGAACTGATGCAGCGGTCCCAAGTCCCCTTTCCCTGAGCCACGAGCGTGTTTGGATGAGAGACTGATAAGGCACAACTTTCTTCTTTTTCCTTTTCCTGAAGGGCGTAGTTCAACTCAAGGCGCTGCTCCTTTTTTCTTTCTGCAGCGAAAGTTGATCTTTTTTTGGGCTTGGTATGCGGCATCGGACGTGACCCCCCCTTTTTTTTCCCTCCTTTCCATGTAGTAGGTAGGCCCGTCTACTCCCCTTCAGTGCCTTGGAAAATAGTGCCTCTTCCCCTTTTCCCTTCTTTGAAAGGGAGGTATTTCTCCCCTGCCCTAGAGGGCACTTTCCTTTCGCGCCAAGGACGTGCGCGGTCCGTGCACATCTCCTTATTTCCGGCAGTACCGTGCATCCCCCGCAGCCGGCGCGGGGTTTTCTTTCTTTTTCCTTCCTGCGAATAAGACCGCCCCTTTTCTTTTTTCTCTTCCCGTTGTGCCCTCGACTGAAAGTCATACTGAAACCGCCTTTCTTCCTCCCTCCCGTAACCAAGAGTTCTACAGGTCGCAGATCCTTCTTTTACGCAAGAAGGGCGGATACCGGACCCGGCTGCCCCTTTTTCTTTCAAGAAGAGCTAAGCGCATCCTTTTTGGCGTCTTTTTTCTCTTTCGACAACTGACCGACGATGAATTCGTGCTCTTTTTGAGATCTTCTTTTCATCATCCTCCGTTGTTTTTTTTTTTTTTTCCGACTTCCAAATTGGTTCACGACTTCATTCTTCCCCCTTTTTTTTTCTTTCCTTCCCTTCTTGCCAAAAGCAGCGGGCGACCGCTGCGCTCTTTTTTTTTTTTTTGGGGGGGGGGGGGGGTTTTTTTGTGGTGTGGGGGGGGGGGGGGGTTTTTCTTCTCTTTTCTTTTTTTTTTTTTGGGGGGGGTGGGGGGGGGGTTTTGTTTTTTTTTTTTTTTTTTTGGATAGCCGCGTCTTGAACCATTTTTTTTTCCCGATCGGCTAACGAAGTTCCTGCTGTCTCCTTCAATCTCTGCTTTCTCACCGTTGTAGAACTAATTGGGGGGCGGCTTTCTTTCTTTTTTTTCTTTCTTAGAGGCGAGGGAAGCGTGAGCTCTTCCCTTCCTTTTTCTTTTCGCGGAACTGCCGTTGGGCTTCGGTTACTACTTTTTTCTTTTCCCTGGGACGGACTTCACTTTAAGGAGAGTTTCCCTCTTCCCCACGTTTGGGCGGAAAGTGATGCGCGAAATCTCCTTTTTCTTTCCGTTTCCGTGCTTTCCCCTTCTTGCTTCCAACTGAAAAAGTCGGCAAAGGTTCTTCTCCTTTTTTCCCTCGGAGGTCGCCGCCGCACGGGCCTGCCTTCTTCTTGCGGACGAAAATAATGAAGGCTTCGCTTCTTTTCTTTGCCAGGAACCAAGCACCCCCCTTCCTTTTTCTTCTGGAGGGACCAGGTGCTTTTCTTTCCCCCTATTGGAAGACGCATTGAGGTACCCGTCGGAAGCAACTGAACTTTTAAGAGTTGGGGCCGGATCATTCCTTTTCCCCTTTTGCGAGATTTTCTTTTTTTTTGGTCGGAGGGGACAGCGGCATCCCCTTTTTTTTTTTTCCATGGCAACATCTCTTTTTTTTTCTTTTTTTTTTTTTTTTTTTTTTTCAAAGGGTCCCCCCCCCCCCCCACTATCGAACGTGCAGCCTGTCTCCTCTTCCCTTCAAAACTGGCGTGGACGCAACTTCCCTTCCCGAGACGGCCGTCTTCCCGTAGAAAGCAGCGTGACTTTCCCCTTTTCCCCTTTTTTTGCCACCACGGTTGATAATTTTTCTCTTTTTTTTTTTTCCGATCCGGAAATCGAGGTCATGTCCTGTCTGTTTTTTCCAGGGGCGAAGACGCCGCGGGTCGTCGGGTTCTTTTTCTTCATTTTTTTTTTCCGCCGCGTAGTGTCCCCTCTTTCCTTTCTTTTTCGAAGAAGTGGAAGACGCAATTCCCGTTTTTTTTTTTTCTGTCGAACAGCGCCTTTCCCCTCGTGATTTTGATCGTGTGGAGGATGTGCGTTTTTTTTTCCTTTTTTTTTTAATCAGGAGGCGACCGTGGCCTTTTTTTTCCGTAATGATCGACTTACCCGCGGCGTCTTTTTTTTTTTCTTGAAAGAGGCACCGTTTCCTGCGCAGCCCAGGCAAAGGCAGTTGTCTCCTCTTTTTTTTTTTCCCCCCTTCGGAAGGGAACTTCCTTTTTCTTTTCCCCCGTCGGCAAGCAATCGCGCACTACTTCCCCCTCCTTTCCTTTTTTCCACAGAGGTTACAGTTTGTGGGGACCACGGCGGTCCTTCCACAAAAAGTTTTTTGAAAACTCCGCCCGCGCCCTTTCCTTCTCCTCGGAATTATCTATGTTAATAATACTACTTTGTTTTCTTTTCTCTTTCCCCTTTACTTGACTCTGAGAAGAGTAAAACCGTCTACGTTTTTTTCTTTTTCTTCCTTTTTACGTAGACGGTGTAACCACCAACTCTTTTCACGAGAGTTAGATTCGTACAACGGACTGCTCTTCTCCGGCGCTGGACTTCCATTTCCTTCTCTTAAGTCCCGCCGAACTTCTCCCCCGCATCTTGAGCCAATGACTGGAGCCGGGCTTCTTTTCCTCAAGGTGACGCTGGCCTTTTTTTCCCGGACGCGCGCGGGACTTTTTTTTCCCCCCCTTTCCCACGTTAAACGGGCGCTCGATCCCAACGATGCTGCCGCAGGCCCCTTCCCCTCCCCACGTCATGAAGAAGGTTTTCTTGTGCGGACCTGCGCGACCAGTGGCCTTTTTTTTCCCAATTCGACGGCGATGGCCTCCCCTCCCTTTGGAAAAGGAAGATGGCTCCCCCCCCTCCTCTCCTGCTACAACTGACACGAACCCTCCCTTCTTTTCTAGTCTGCTGTTTTTTTTTTCTTCCCCCCACGAAGCAGGACATGGACGTTCTCCTTCTCGTCCCCTTTTACCTATCTGAACAAACTGATCAACCCTTTTGGAAAACAAAAAAACCTCCTTTCCCCCCCCTCCTCCCCTTGTGAGCTTAATGCTCCTTTTCAAGATGAGACTTGATGGAATTTCGTCCCCTTTTTTTTTCTTTTTCCCCACGGAGTCCCCGGCGTTTTTTCTTTTTCCTAAGTGGAACCTTTGACACGCGGGGCCTTTTTCGGACCAGAGATTTGCCATGGCCCTTTCCCCCTCTTCTGTAAACCGGACGACCTACCTACCCTCTTCCGACCCCTTTTTCTCCCCCTTTTGGGATTTTGGAGAGAATGATACGGCCCCCCCTTCCCTTTCGTTGATTGTCCGACTATTTTTCTTATTTCCTGGGTTTGCCCCCCTCCTTGGCCCGCCCTTGCTAACGAGATGGCTGGGGCCTTTTTTCCTCCTTAAAAAAGGACGCCTCTCCTCTTTTTTTTGGTAGTTCGTCGGCCCCGGTCTCTTTTTTTTCATTTTCTCCTAGTGAACGAGTTCCTTCCCCTCCCTTTGACGGTGTCAAGGGTCCCTTTTGTGCAAGGACCGAACCCCTCTTTCCTTTCGTCTTCGGAGGAATTCACGGTCGCCTCCCCTTTTTTTTCCCTCACCCCATGAAAGGGAAGACCTTTCAAACATCCGCAGCCGGCGCTGGTTTTTTTCTTCCCCCTTCAGTGAAGGCGACTAAGACCGTCCTCCCCTTTTTTTTTCCCGCGGCCCTAGACCTGAAAAGTAATCCTGAACCCCTTTTTTTCCTCTTCCCCAAGAGTTCTTACAAGCGTTCAGCCTGCGCTTCTCCAGCATTTCCACTCGTAGCCGGACCGGACCCGGATCCTTTTTTCTCGCGGCTAGCGCAGAAGGCGTCGGCCCCTCCCCTCCCCTTTTTTCCATCCCTTATTATAGAAAAATGACCGACATGCCTTTTTTTTCCTTTTTTTTGCTGAGATATATTTTCATCACTACTCCGTTGTTTCTTCTATCGGAACTTCCAGGTCCCCGTTTTTTTCCTCTCGTCAGGTGAAGACGGCACCCCCCCTCTTTTCTTTTCCTCTTCTCCGAGTATTAACCAGGCACTGATCTTACCTTTTTTCCGTCTCAAGAAGGTACTTGCTGTAGCTTTTTCTCCTTGAGTTTTACTTTAGAACTTACTGGGGGACGTTGCTTTTCTTCTTCCTTTCTTGCTGAATTAAGGTAGAGGGACCTCTTTTTCTTCTTTCGCGGGCGTGTCGAAGCAATGCCGTTGGTCTTTTTTTTTTCCCCCCCCCCAAGAGAAAGGAAGAGGCTGCATCGTTACTTTTTTAGAGTTGCGAAGTAGCCCGTCCTGGGCGGAGACCGTGTGTTTTTTTTTTTCCCCCGACGTTTGCCTCGAGGGTTTTTTTTCCCCCTTGATCGATAACTCGGCACAGTCCGGCCTTCTTTCTTCCCTTCCGAGGAGGTCGCCGCCTTTCTTTTGCCGATTGTAGCGGGAGAACGACCCTCCTTTTTTTTTTTCCTTCCGGGGGTAACGTAGAGTCCTCATCCCCTTCCCTCCCTTTTTATGCGATGGAGGACCCTGTGTCGCTGCACCCTTTTCTCCTTATGGAGTGACTAGTAGGACGCCTTCCTTCGAATCGGGCTTTATAATTCTTTTTTTTTCCCCCCCTTTCGGGCGCCGGAGGAGGGTTTTAGTTTTCTTTTCCTTTTTTCTGCTTGGGGGAGTGGCCATGGCACCTCTCTGGTCTTCTTCCTTTTTTCCCCGGGGTCAACTCGAACAAAACTCTCGACCGTTCCTTTTTCTCTTTGGAAGTTTTTTAAATGGCGTGACGAAAATTTTCCTTTCTTTTCCCCCCAGTGGAAGGAAGTCGACCCTGTCCCTTTTTCTTTTCTTCTGGAGTGAAAGTTGTGGATGCCCCCCCTTTTCTTTCAAGATGAAGGTAGTGGACGTCTTACTTTGTCCTAGTATGGTAGCGTGCCCGGGAGCCTCTCCTTTTTTTTTTTCTTTCTGGGAAGTGGCAGAGGAAGGTTTTGTTTTTTTTTTCTTTCCAGGGCTGCAGCCAGCGGCGGTCGAAGTTTATTTCTTCCACCCTGGTCTCCTTTCGCAAAGCCCATGAACGCAGTGCATTCCTTGACTTTTTCTTTTGCGTGAGGTCCTCCCCCTTTTTTTTTTAATCATGAGGAGCAGTGGACCTTTTTTTCCTCTCTTTAACGCGGCGTAATTTGACGGGCATGTCTTTAGTCGGAACAGGGCTCTTTTTCTCCTCGCAGGAAGTTGTATCCCGCGGCTTTTTTTTTTTTCCTTTCAACGTAAGGCCGTGCGGGTGGACCCCCCTTTTCTCTTTCCTAAGGTTGTACGGTTTTGACGACTTTCTCCCTCTCTGTTTCAGGTTCAAGTGGTGTTTCCCTTTTCTTTCCTTCCGCATACAAAACGGGCACCCCTCCTCCCCCTTTTTCTGTCTCGTTCTTCCTTTCCCTCCTTTTTTGTACTCCTCATAAGTTGTGTTTTGTTTCCTTCTAAATGTTTATGCGAAGCGTACCCCACGTCTTTCTTCTTTGACACGTGTTTTTTTCGGTAGAAGATGGTCCCCCTTCACCCCCCCTTTCTTGTCAAGAGAGAGTCAGTTCTCCCCCCTGGACTATTAGGCGAGATTTTTTTTTTTTTTTCCCACGACGGGAATTACTTTCTTTTTCCCCACCACAGAAGCGGGGACAATTTTTTTTTAGAATGTGGCGCCACTCTTCTTTCAATGCCGGCCTGACCCAGGGTTCACGGGACCTTCTTTTTTTTTTTCCCTTCCTGCATTACAAGGTAAAACGTTCCCCTTTTTTCCCCGCAGATTCCCACCTCTTTTTTTTCTCCAAAATACGACAAGTTAATGGGTACGCTTTTCCATTGTCGATGTGACGCGGACCAGTGTTGCACTTTTTTTTCTTTCCTTCGAACGGAAGCTGTACGGCCTTGAACGTGAAGAGGAGTCCCCCCCCCCCTTCTGTAAAAGGCCACGAAAAGACTACCTTTTTTCTTGCTCGGCACCCAGGGGCACGCGTACCAAACCCCCTTCCCTTTTTGGCGGACTCTCCCTCTCTCTTTTTCCTCCACCAATGATCAACCGTGTTTTTTTCCCCCCTTCACTCAGAAGAATCAGTAACTTTCCTTTTTTTGTTAAGACACGATGCCCCTTCCCGGGACGATGGAAATTTCTCCCACTTTTTTTTCCCCCTTCGTTCCACGGAGGAACGTGAGAGAGGTTTTTTTCCCTCTTTTCAGGACCGAAGGCAAAGAGAGTGTTTCCCCCCCGAAGATTATGATGTTTCCCCAGCCGCAATACCACTTTTTCTTTTGGGCTGGAGAGCTGATCAGTTTTTTTTTCCCTTTTTCTGTCAGACGAGGGACCTCACCTGTCTTTTTTTCTTTTCCATCTACAAAGGGGCATCCAGAGATACGCGAGTCTTTTTTTTTCTCTGAGATCGACGTGACCCCCCCCCCCCTTCCGTTCCTCCTTTTTTCCCTTCTTCGTACGGCCAGGCTACCTCTTTTCTTTCGGCGAAAATCATGTGACAGATTCCTTCACCGCTTTTCAGGGGTTAGCTTTTCCCCGCTTTCCCCCTGCCCCGCAGAACATAGAGGGTCCCCCTTTTTTTTTCTCTGGTCGCCAGCACAAGGACGTGAGCGTCGTGCCCTTCTTCCTTCCAAAGATGAAGCCGCATCCTTTTGGTGAGTGTCACCGAAGCCAAAGGACAGTGCCTGAGAACTACGCCCCCTCTTTTTCTTTCCTCTATCGTAAAAGAGGCCTCGACATGAACGTTCATCCTTTCCTTCTTTTCTCTTTCCACAAGGAGTTCTACAAGAGTTCCGCATGAGCTTTTTCCCATTATACACTCAAGGAACTCGTGAGCAGGATACGTTTTTTCCCCTTTTCGGTCAAGAAGCGGCTTAAGCGAAGCGGTCCCTTTCTCTTTTTTTGGCAGTACGTACGGCGATTCCTCCCCCTTTTCCCTCCCTTTCTGAAACAAGTGGAAGTGGTGCCGTCTCTTATCTTTTTTTCCTCCTCCTCGTTGTTGTTGTCCTCCTCTCCCCATCTTTTTCCACGGAATTAATCGTCGTAAGGTTGTCCTCTCCCCTTCCCCCCCTACTTTTGCCGAAGAAGGATGAGATAGCCGCGTCTTGACCTTCCTTTCCCTTTTTTCGTATAAGGCTCACGAAGTTTTCATTTCTTCCTTTTTTGCAATATCTTTGGAGAGTAGAACTCCTTGGGTGGTACGGATCCTTTTTTTTTTTTTTCCTGATGAATTTCAGTCGAGGGAATTGGCCTCTGTTCCTCCTATGCGGGAGTAGTCGAAGGAAATGCCGTTGGCTTCTTTTTCTTCCCCCCCTTCTTCTGAGCGCGCATCGGGGACGGCCTTTCCCTTTCCTTTCTTTCCGAAGAGCACGTATGGGGGCGACAGTGATGCCGCGCCCCCTCTCTTCTTTCCGGGAAGTGCCCTCCCCTTCCCTTTCCCCTTGGCAAAGGCGTGTACCGTTGCCTCTGCGTCCCTCTTTTCCTAAGAAAGGCCGCCTCTCTCTTGAGATTCGAAGACTGGCCCGGCTCCTTTTTTTCTCTCTCTTTCCCGCAGACACGCCCCTTGTTTTTTCTGCGCAAGGAGGCCGTGTCTTCTCCCTTTTTGAGGGAATGTCGGACAGGCCAACTTTTTTTTTACGTCGAAGGCCCTTTTTTCTCCCCTCTCTCAGACAACCAACGGATATTTCTCTGCTTTTTTTTTTTTCTTTTTTTGGACAGAGGAATCAGCGTAGGGGCTTTTTTTTTTTTTTGGGTTTTTTTGGGGGCGCGTGGCCATGGCCCTTTTCTTTTTCCCCTGCCAGGGGTACAAAGGGTCACCTCCCCTCCCTTTTCCGCGAAGACGTTCCCGTCGGCACTTTTTTTCCCCTTGCAATAGACCGCGAGGCCTCTTGCAGGGATTCGCAAGCAAGCCGTGACTTCTTTCTTTCTTTTTTTTGCCCAAAGGTTGATCAGGTGGGTCCAGCCTCCCTTTTTTTTTTTTTCCCTCCCTTGGTCATGTCAGCGTCAGGTGGGTACGCGTGGCCTTTTTTTTTCCCTTTTCTCTCAGCGGGGAGTCGGGGCGGGGACAGTGGACTTTTCCTTTTTTGCGGAGGGTCCGTTTTTTTTTTTTTCTTCGGTAGAGTGGACGCGCCCTTCCCCCCTTCTTTTCCCTTTCTTCCTCCACAGAGCAATTGGCAAGCCGTTCCCCTTTTTTTTTTCTTGTGAAGTGAGGTAAGGCGTCCTTTTGGGATCTGCGGCGCCCGGTGTTATTTTCTTCTCTCGAATTTCCCCCTATTCCCCTTCTGACGGGAAGGACCAGGGACATCGTCTCTCCTTTTCAGACCAGGGCAGGCAGTTGTATCCCGCGGCTTTTTTCCCAGTAGTGCTTGGCCGTAAGGCCGTGCGGGTGGCCCCCCTTTTTTTTTTTCCTTCTGCATACTTTTTTTTTTTTCCCTCCCCGCCGGAACGCGCTCGTGACCTTTTCCCCCCTTCTTCTTTTTCCAAGGAGAAAGTCCGCCTTTACACCTCTCTCCGCGACTGGTGAGGCG
>Ga0179593_1545568_pt1 | contig 10813 bp, 18 predicted proteins | sample CZODoug2_1_08_16_FD_185931 | JGI IMG/M metagenome (GOLD analysis project Ga0179593, IMG submission 185931) | Vadose zone soil fungal communities from Angelo Coast Range Reserve, California, USA - CZODoug2_1_08_16fungal (PacBio error correction) | ecosystem: Environmental > Terrestrial > Soil >... | reverse complement strand
CCGCTTTCTGCTGTCTGATAATCATCCTCCTTCCCCCCCCCTCATCTTCCTCCCCCCCAAACCCCCACTTCCCCTCCTCTTTTTCTTCTTCCTTCTCCTTTTATTCCCCTCCCTTTATCCGCTTGGCGGGAAACGCGTGGAGGCATTATCTTGCGGGGATCATAGAACACAATGGAAGGCGGAATCTTTGTTTTGTCGTCCTTTTTTTCGTTTTTTCCTCCCCTTTTTTTCCTTTTCGCATGCTTTACACTCAAACATTGGGATTCCTGCGGGTAATTCCTTCGTATTGCGGTAATCAGTCCTGAATCCAGCAGATCAGATTGATGATGGAAATAACAAAATCGTGTCCCTTCTCTTCCCCTTTCCCCTTTTCTTCCTTACGTTCCGCCGGTCCCCTACATAAAAGGCGACATCTTTACGATATGAATAAGAAACGGGTGAAAAAGTTAAAGGTCATTAGGAAGAAAATTCCCCTCCCTTCCCTCCCCCCCCCTTCCCTCCCTTTCCCCCCCCCTCCCAGCTGGGCTTCCAAAGTCTATAAATGCATATCGCGATTTTAGGCGTGGCGGCAGTCATCACTGAAAGAAGTGTAGATTTAAATGAATTGGTTCCCCTTTTCCCCTCCTTTTTTCCCCATCACCTTTTATCCCTTTCCACTCCATCTTCTCCCTGGTGGGCATGTTAAGGCGAATGATTGGTGGTGGGGGCAAAAGGAGAAGAGGAAGGGAAAAAGAGGAAGGGACTTTCCCCCCCCTTTTCTTCTCTCCTTCCTTTCTCCCTCGCCTTTTTTTTCTTCAATGCCTTTTTCCGTCCGCGCTCCTCCCTTAATTCATCCTTTCTTCCCGCGAATTTATTTCTAACTTGACGGGGCACTAGCCCTTCCCGATCCGATAGGGGGATTAGGTAAGAGATAGTGCCCAGAGGTACGGTCACTCCCCCTTTTCTTTCCTCTTTCGCCATTTCCGCGCTCACTTTTTTATAATATCTGAGGCACGACGCGTCCAGGTTATTTTATTTCACGAAGAATGAAGGACCTCCCAGTCCGCCATCGCCACCTCCGGCTTTTTTTTTTCTCCCCTTTTTCCTTCCCCCTGGCTTCCTGGCCCTTGGGCGCTCTTTTCCCCCCCCCCGGATCTGGTCTACAAAATTGCCTTTGTTCCACTTTGGTGTATGGGGCAAGCAAAGATAATTTTCCTCTTTCCCCCCCCCCCCCCCCCCCCCCCTTCCCGTCCAGCCCGCCCCCCAAGTGTGGGAGAGGATCCCAGGAAATGGAATGGAGAAAAGTGAACATCTCTTTTTTCTTTTTTTCTCTTTATTTTTTCCCGTTGCTGCTTGCCATTAAATGGGACGTTTCCTTTGGAGGAAAGTGGCTCCTCCCTTTTTCCTCACTTTTCTTCCATTTCTTTCAGCGTAAAAAGTTTCAGGAAGCGGGGTGGGTCCCCCCTCCCTTTCTCTTCTTTAAATTTTTTTCCTTGATTCCATGCGCATGTAATTCATAGGCATCCATACCGGGCCCCGACCAATTCGGAATTGCCCCAACCTCATTTCCTTCCCTTTCCCCCCCCTTCTGTCTCTCTTCCAAGTCGTAGGGATGCTGTTCATGATATTTTGAAAGGAGAGGAAAACGGATAACTAGGAATTCTTTTCTCTCCTTTCCCTCTTCCCCCCCTCTCTTCAATATTCTTTTTCCCTTTTCCTTCCTCCCCATTTTCGAAACAAGCTTGGAAAGTTCTGGACTGTATTAAGGAAAAAGTATCAGCCCCCCCTTTCTTTCTCCTTCCCCTCCCTGAGTCCACTGCGATCCGTGGGATCAGTAAAAACATTGAACGCGGAGTGAAGGGAAGAGAAATGACGTCTTTTTCTTCCCCCCTTCCTTCCCCTCATCTCCCAAAGTCCGGGACCCTTTCTCACCATCAGCAAACATGGACATGGGTCCGATTTACAGAAAGTTTCAAAAAAACTTGGTGGCAATGTCTGGCTACAAGATGTTGTTTGGCTCTTCCTCCTCCCCCCCTTTCCCCCATCCCTCTTTTTTTTTTAATCAGCTGTTCCAGAATCGATAAGTGAGGAAGAGGAGTGTTAAGAAGTCGAATAGTCCTACTCCCCCCCCTCTTCTTTTTCTGCCTCCTCTTTCCTGTTACCACCAGGTAAAATCATGAGCAGTTTCAGGAAAATAGTTAAAGGAATTTCTTCTTTCTCCTTTTTCCCCTTCCGGTTGCCCCTTCATGTACGGGTGGGTTAAATCCGAAAAAGACCAGTTTCTCTTTCTTTTCTTTCTTTTTCAGCCCCCCTCATGGGTGAGCAGGGTGAGTTGTTGTTGGGAAAAATCAACATAAATAGCGGAAACCCTTCCCCTTTTTTTCCTTCTTTCCCCTGCTGTCCCCCCTTTCCTTCCCCGCTGTCTGCCATGGATATAACGTCGGAACTATTCAGATGCCTCCAATCATCTTCCTGCCTTTTGGTCTTGGCGGCGGCGGTGGAATCTTTTCCTTCCCCCCTCTTTCCCCCTCTCTTCCCCTTCCTCTGCCTGCCGTTGCTGGCCGTCCTCTTCGGTGGGCAGATGGTTGCGGTGCGGCGGAAAATGCATGTGCGGCTGCCAGCAGGGGAAAAGAGGGGGACAAAAGCAGCAAGGGGTTTTTTTTTTCTTCTCTTCTTTCTTTCCCCGCCTCGCGTTTTTCCCGTGCAATTTTCTTTCGTACCACTCTGCCCCCCACCTCTCCCCCCCCCCGGGTAATGCTTTTTGTTCCCATGCAGAGAAGTCGTTGCTACCGTCTTTAAAATAGGGAATCAGCTTTAGGGAGGAACCTCTCTTTTTTTTTTTCCCCCCCTTCCCCCTCCTCTTTCCCCCCCCTCTTTTTTTCCCTCCTGTTATTCACCCGACTATATCGTGATGGGGACAAAAAAGCATTAAACAGGGGAAGAGAAGAGTTTTTCCCTTCCCCCCCCCCCCCCTCTCTTCTTTTTTCACTCAGTCATCTTCCGGTTGCTCATGAGCGTTTCAGAACTCGAAAAAAACCATTTTGAGGATTTTGACAATATATTTTCACAAGGATTGACTCTTTTCTCTTCCCCCCTTTTTCCCCCCTCCTCTCCTCTCCTCCACCTTCCCTTCCTCTTTCCGGAATGATCTGAGTTGAAAGCAGTTTATTATATAATGTTGAAAAAATGGATAAAGGAGATCCTTTCCTCTTCTTTCCCCCTCCAAACGGCCGAAGGAAAGAAGAAGAAGTAAGGAGGGGAGGAAGTTTTCTCTTCCTCTTCCCTCCTTCCCTCTTTGGAATATCCAATGGTTTGAAGACCTGGGACAGGGCATTTCACTGTATAACTTTGGACGATATTGATGTTGATTTTTAAAACAAAAACTCTTTTCCCTTTTTTCTCCCCCCCCCCCCCCCCCTCTTCCCGCTTCCCCGCATCTGTGAATGCGGCTTTGTCGGAGGGGAACAACAATGAAATGCCTTCCCCCCCCTTCTTCTTCCCGGCCCCCCCCCCCCGTCTCAGCCATTCCTGGAATATTTTCCGAAACTGCTCATGAATTTTACATGGTGGGTTAAACCGGCCCTTCTTCCCCCTCCCCTTCTTCTCCCTTTGGTCCTGTCTCATCTCGACTATTCGACAGGAACACGCAGCTGCACGACGGATACGATTCTGGCCCTTTTTTTTCTCTTCTTCTTTCTTCTCTGCCTTTTTCTCAACTCTCCCCAAACAAAAGACGTGTACCAGGACATGGCACACCAAAGTGTTTTGGAACATTTCTTTTCTTCTTTTTCGCTCCGGGTACCGGCCTGTGGGATTGATGAGGACGAATTTTACTATGATGCATTCCTTCTTTTTTCCCCCCCTCCTTCCCCCCCTTTTGGTGCCTTTCCCCCTCTCGCAGTGGAAATCCTGGAGATTGGATATGCTGAAAGATCAAAAGAATTTGAACAAGACTTCTTCCCCTGCCCTCCCTGCCCCTCTTTTTCCTAACATGGGGAGAGAAGGGAAAAGATGAAAAAAGCATCTGTTATCTCTTTTACGCGGGCACCGGATTCCTTTTCCTTTCTTTTCCCCCGCTTCCTGATTGATCGCGGTACGCGGCCCTTTAAAAAAATATCATGAACAGCAGAAAGAAGTATTCCCCCCTTTTTTTTTCCCCCCTTCCTCTACACCTGGCGAATGGAATACAGGACTATTTTGGAGGAAAATTAGAATGGCAGGGGTCCCTCTTCCCCCCTTCCTCCTTTCCCTCCCCCCCTTCCCAGCTTTCCCGCTCTTAGGCGCTCTTTCAAAGTGGAATTAACCAACCCATTCCAGGAACCTGGGTTCGCTGAAGAAACTTTTCCCCTTTTTTCCCTCTCCCCCCTTTCTTCCCTTGGACGCCAAAAGGAAAAAGTACAATTTAGGAAATCACCCCCCCCCCTCCTTTCCTTCTCCCCATTTCTTTGAATATTTTCACGGGATAAGGAAAGGAATGGGAGCCTCTAAAAAAACGGGTGGCTCCTCTCCCCCTTTTTTCCTTCTTCCTTTTCTCCCCCCCCATTAAAACAAAGTGGAAAAAAGAATTTGGTAGACCCTCCCTTTTCTCTTTTCCCCTCCCACCTTTCCTGCGAACGAACTATAATGCGCTTCGGCGGGGACCGGATTTTTTTTCTTTTCATATCATCTTCGTTGGAAATAAAAATACCTGGGACGCTTATTTCTCTCAGATATTATAAAACGTGCTCGCCTTTTTTTTCCCCCCCTCCCCCCCCTCTTTCCTTTTTTCCCTTCTTTGTTTTTATTGCCGTACCGGTGGGCACGATCGCCAGGGAAACGAATCCACCGGATCGGCCCTCCTCCTCCTTGGACTGACTGCCAGGGGACAATATTTGGTTGAAAGGAGGAATTTTTTTCCTTTCCTTTCTCCCTTTCCCCCCCCCCCCACCAATCAGGCGCACTCCTTCCCCTTTCCCCCCCCCCTGGATGCCGATTGCTTTACAGGCTGGAAGTATGGAAAAAAGTACTGGATGAGGTGGCATAGAGGATTTCCCCCTTTTCCCCTCCTTTTTCCCTCGACCCCTCGCGGGATTATGCATTTACTACTTTGAATACACGAGGGGGAGATGGTGGAGTCTCTTTTTTCTCCCTTTTCCTTTGCTGCCGAAGGAAAGGGACTGGGCACCGGTTCTTAAGGCATATCGAAAGAAATGTCGACCTTTTATTATGACTCTTTTTCCCCCTCTTCCCCCCTTCTCTTTCCCTCTTTTTCCTCCGGGAATCCTGGACAGACGATTTGATTGCCATCGTAAATGATATGATGGATGAGGAGCTGAAGTACCGCACTACGGCCTTCCTCTTCTTTCCCCTCTCCTCCTCACTGCCTTTCCTTCACTGAAATACCTGCTGGTCCATCATGATGAAGATGAAGAAGACAACCCCCCCCCCTTCCCCCCCCCATCCTTTTTTTTGCGATGATTCCCCGCAAGTATGCCTCCACGCGTTTTTCCCGCAGCTGATGCAATGGATGGGAAATAAAACAGTCATCCGCCATACTTACGACCCCCCCCCCTCTTCGGGGCGCTTTTAAAATCTCTGGGAAAGGAAGTACGTGTACAGGGGGGCAGGAAAAAGAAAAGACGACCTTTTTTTCTTCATCTATGATCTTGAGTAAAGACAGCAGTGGAAAGAGGAGAGAGAGAGGGGACAGAAGAACCTCTTGTGTATGTTCTTTAGATATTCCGATTTATGATGTATGATAATAATAATAGGTAATAAAAAATTTCCCCCCCTCTCCCCTTCCCCCCACTCCCTTTGTCACCCCTCCCTTTATTACCGTATTGTCGTAAGTATGGAGGATGAAGTTTATTTCCCAGGCCATTGCATAAGATTGGGAGGGTTTTTTTTCCCCCCTGTTCTTTTCTCTTTTTTTTTGTCGTCTTCATTCTTGATGGACCATAGCAGGTCTTTTCAGTGCAGGAATTACTTTATGATAGCAGATGAAATAAAAATCTTTTCCCCTCCCTCCTCCCTCTTTCCTTTTCTGGCCCCTCCCCCAACCGTTGTCCAGTACTACGGAGTATATTGTTCCAGCTCTTCGGAGGATATCAAAATCGTTAAGGTGATCGGGACTGTTTCCGCAGGGATCCTCCCCTTCTTCCCCTCCCCTTTCCCCTTCCCATTCTTCCCGGTCCTTTTCCCGACCATGCAAAAAAACTCTTTACATCACAGGTACGAAAAATAACAAGCTTTTTTTCTTTTTTTTGTCCCCCGTCTCCCCTCCCTCCCGTTTCGCTTTCCCTGTCCTTGTTAAATCCTACGAGGACAACATCAGCCAGTACGTTGAGTTTTTTTTGTAAAGCACTTCGACTTCTTTTTCCTTTTCTTTTTTTTCCCTCGTCCCTTTCCCTTTCCCCCTCGGCCCTTCCCCAAATGATTTCCTGAGCGTCTTCCAGAATTTACGATTAAAACGAGAAGGTGGATTCGTCCCTTTTCTCCCCCCCCCCCCCCTTTCCCCCCCCCCCTCCCCTCCTTGGCCTTCTGTCGCTTCCTGCTCCGCCACGTCAGCGCGCACGTTTTATAAGATGGAGAAAAGAAGCGTCCAGGTATTTTTATTTCCCTTTCCTTCCTCCCCCCCCCCTCCGTCCCTCTCGCCTCCTTATCTTTCGTTCGCATGAATTGTTACTTCGGATCCGACGTGGACGCTCTTGAAAAAAAACACGTCTTCCCTTTTTTTTTCTTGTTTTGCCTCCCCCCCCCCCCCCCCCCCCCAAGCTAACTGAATATAGGGCTATCCTGACCATCAGAAGACGTGAAACAAAGGCCCGTCCCCTCTTCCCTTTCCCCTCTTTCCCCCCTTTCCATTTCAAAGAACTGGGTTAAGTCACTTGAAATAGGGAGGTTTGGGAACAGGTCTTTTTCCCTTCTTTCTTCGTTTCCCTTGTTTTCTTGTCCATTTCGTTAGCGAAAAACAGGGTGTCGGAAGGGTTGGTGAGTAAAATTGAAATGTCGGCGAAGTAATAGGAGGGAAATCGTTCAGAGACTTCTTTTTTTTTCCTCCCCCCCTCTCTTTCCCCCTATTCCCTTCTCTATTCGCCCGTTTGTTATAGTGGACGGAAAACCAGATATCTTTTTTTTTTTTTTTTTTTCTTTTTCCCTTCTTCTTTCTTTTTTTCCCTTGCTCTTTTGCCCGGGCGCGTAACCGTGATCATCAGGAATTCGTGGTCATCCAAGCATGCGATACCCTTTTTTTCTTCCCCCCCCCTTCTTTTCCTTTTTTCCCCTTTCTCCCCCATTTCGAAACCAGCTGGCCAAGTTCTGGCACTGTTATTAAGGAACAAAGTACCCTCTTCCCCTCCTTACTCCCCTTCCTCTCCTTTTATCCGTCCCACCATTGAACGGATCTTTTAATTCAGATCCAATTAAGTAGTTATGTTATGAATGGCATCATAGTAAACTTTTTCTTTTCTCCTTTTCTTTCTCTTTTCCTTGCATTTTTCCCCACCAATATTGGGCCATGTCCGGTACACGCTGTGTGTTGTGGCGAGTTCCAATGCGATAAGCAATAATATAAGCGGAAACCCCTTCCCCCTCTTCCCCCTCCTTCCCTGTTCCAGCGGCGGTTCCGGTCGAATAGTCCGATATTATCAATTACAAGGAATACCGGCCCTCCCCCCCTTTCCTTCTTTTCCGTCCCCTCCTTTTCCAGTAATTTCTGATCTCCGATGCCCGGTGGCAGTTTTAGTAAATATTGTAAACATGACAGGTCCTTTCCCCCCTCCCCCTCCCCTCTTCTGCGGGAAGTGACCGTTGGGGTGCAATGAACCACTCTGGGTGAGACAGGGTGAGTTGTTTGTTTTCTTTTTTTTCCCCCTCTTTCCCTCCCTTCCTTTTTCCACGTTCCCCACAGGGATATTCCCAAGCTGTCCGCATGGATAAACGTCGGAACTGATTAAAGATGAAGCAAATCATGATTCCTGCATTTTTTTCTTCTTTTTCCCCCCCTTTTTTCCCCCCCCCTTTTCTCCTCTCCCCTTCTTTTCCCCCGATCATTCCGGCATATGCCTGCCGTTGAATGGATCGTAACTCTTCGGTGGCAGATTGGTTTGCTTTTATGCCGTAAAATGCATTTTTTCCTTTTTTTTTTTTTTCTTTTTTTTTTTTTTCGTTTTCGAGTTCGGAAAAGCTCATGCGCAACCGCGACTATTTTCTTTTCCTCTCCCCCTTTTTCCTTTTTGTTGTCCCCCTGCGCGATATAGTCGTTGAAACGTCCTTAAAATAGGAATCGCGTTAGGAGGAATCTATCTATTTCCTCCTCCTTTTTTTTTTTTCCCTCCCCCCCCCTTCTCCCCTCCTCCTCGTTGCATTAGGACAAAAAGCATTAACCCGGGGCAGAGTGGTACGAAAAGCAGCCGTTCACTTTAATAAAACAATGTTTTTCTCTTTCTTTTCCTCCCTCCTCCCCCCCCATTTGAGGCGGATTTTGACAATATATTTTCAACAAGGATGAAGAAAGCAAAATGCATTTTAAGCAGAAAAGCCCCTTTTCTTTCTTTCCTTCCTTTTCCCTCCTTTTCTCTTCTCTGGTGCAAACCTGGCTACGGAGATCCCGCTTATCCACCGCCGCCGCCCCAAAGAAAAAAAAAGGCAGGAATCATGATTGGAGGCATTTTTCTCTCCTTTTTTTTTCCCCCCTCTCCCTTTCCCTTGACCTGGAATTTAACTGTATAATTTGCCAGCTCACCCCCTCCACCCCCTTTAGTGGTATTCATGCACCCCAACGGCAGCGGAAGCAAGAGGAAGGGGCTTCCCTGTCCCCCCCTGTTTCCCCTGGCAGGTTGACAAGAGGAGGAACTGAAACAGGAATAGGCGCCTTCCTTCCTTTTCTTTTTTTCCCTCTGACGGAAAGATTGAGCAGGGAAATAATATTTTTGAAGGCGGATTCCTGGGACTTTTTTTTTCCTCTCTCCCCCCCCTCTTCGGGCCACAATCTGATCCACCAGCTGATGTGCATGTATCGATGAATATGTGAGTATAGCCATTGGAACTTTTTCCCCCCTTCCTTTTCCCCCCCATTTTTTTTTCCCCTCCTGTACATCGCCCTGCCATGTTTGATGAGGAGATAAGGTAACCGGAAGTTGGGATGAGGAGGAAGAAGGGGAAGAGGAGGGGAAATCCCTTTCTTTTTCCTTTTCCTTTTTTTTCCTGCTCCCCCTTCTCGCCCGTGGCAATCTGGATGATGATATGAGGAAAGATAAAAAAAGAATGGAAAAGAAAAGCGGAGAATGGGTACTTCTTTTTTTTTCTTCTCTCCTGGCAAGCGAAAAGCCATCATTTGAGTATCTTTTACGCGAGGAACAGGAGGAAGCTGCTGGATGAAAACGAATCCTGAGTGAGAACGGTTACTTCCCTTCCTTTCCTCCCTCCTTCTGCCGATCGACAATATCTGGTTTCCGTTCACTATTACACTGGAGAATTCGGATACAGGACTATTTGGAGCCCCCCCCCCTTCCCCTTTCCCTCCCCCTTTCCCCTCTTTCCCCTCCTCTTTACGGCGAGGATTCAAAGTGGAATACACAAAAAAGTTCACGGTCTTCTCCCCTTTCTCTTCCCGCCCATATCATTATTTACACTTGACGCAAAAGAACCGTCCCATTAGTGGCAATCAGACAATGGGTCCCCCCCCCCCTTTCTTTTTCCTTCTTTCCCTTTTTGCTTTCCCCTTTCACGGGCCTGGGGAGCCTCTCACCAACGGCTGGAAGGGCATTGTTGGCACGTATTCTGAGGGTCAGATAAGCACTATCTTTCTTTTTCCTTTTTTTCCCTTTTTTTTTCTTTCTCCCCCCCCTCTCCCCCCCTTTGTTTTTTGCCCGCGAAGAGCGGCACGTCGGAGCCCGGAAGGAACAATGTCATGCTTTCTTTTCCTTGCTTCTTTATTCTCTGTCTGCCTTGGTGAGGTTATATCATTCTTGTGAGAAATAAAAATAACTGGAAGATTAGTGCTATCAGATATTATAAAAAACCTTTTTCCTTGCCTCCTGCATAATTCCCGCGGGCGGCGGTTTGGAAAGGATTGTTTTATGGAAGTACAGATGGGCACCTTCCCCCTTTCTCTTCCTTCCCTCATTTTTTTACGGCTTCCGCGGTGGCAGGGAAATGCGCGCTTTGCCCCACACCCAAAAATCAGGCGACTCCCCTTGTCCCCCCCGGGGAGGAAGATGGAGTGGAAGGGATGAATGGAAGTGCTGGACCCTTTTCCTTTTTTTTTCCCTTCTCCTTCTCCAGTGATGACCTGCCGCCCCGGCCGAAAATCGCGGATCGGATAGCAATTACGACTTTGTCTTTTTCTCCTTTCCTTCCCCCCTTTCTCCTTTCCTTTTCTCTCCGGCAAGGGACCTGGGGCGGGCACGGTTCTTAAGGCATATCGAAAGAAAGGTCGCCCTTGTATTATGATCCATGCGGCCTTTTCCTTCCCTCCCTTTCGTCTGGCCCCATTCCTCCGGAATTACTGACAAACGATTTGTGCTGCCATCAGTTGAAATATGATATGATGCGATGAGGAGATGGATTACCGCCTCCCTTTTTTCCCTTTTTCTCTCTTATCTTCCTCCCCCCTTCCCGCCCTGAAATTCAGGCACGGAAAGACCTGCTATGGTCCATCATGAATGAAGACGACAAAAAAAAGATCCCCTTTCTTTTTCCCTCCCTTTCTTCCCCTTTCTTTACCTCCCCCACCCCGTCCTCGCCCTCCTACGAAATACGGAAATTACCGGGCTTTTTGAAAAAGTGATTGTGGGAACGGAAAAAGTCAGGTAATTTTTTTTTTTTTCTTTTTTCTCCCCGGCTGGTCCCTCTG
>Ga0179593_1544663_pt1 | contig 10813 bp, 16 predicted proteins | sample CZODoug2_1_08_16_FD_185931 | JGI IMG/M metagenome (GOLD analysis project Ga0179593, IMG submission 185931) | Vadose zone soil fungal communities from Angelo Coast Range Reserve, California, USA - CZODoug2_1_08_16fungal (PacBio error correction) | ecosystem: Environmental > Terrestrial > Soil >... | reverse complement strand
TCTGACCGGTGCTCTGTACTAACAGGTCCCCCTTCTTCCTTGGGTCCTCCCCCCTAAGTTGTTTGTTGTTTGCCTTCTCTTTGCTTCTATAGACCAGCTTTCCCCCCCTTTTGAGAAGGAGCCCCTTTCTCCCGATCCGTTGAAGACAGCCTTCCTCTTCTTAATGGCTCGTTCCCCTATTCCTTCCCCTTTGAACTCAATTTTCACGGAAGGGCGGCAGGTATTCCCCCCCATCATTTCCTCCATGAGAGAATAGGCCATTTTGCCTGTCTGAGGGTGGAATATTCCGCCTTTTTTGGCATTCCCCTTCTCTCCCAAATCTCAGTCTTGCTTAGCCTCACCGAATGAATTTTTTTTCACTGGGGCATTTCTTTTTCCTTTCACTTGTTAGCTTTTATCCTTCCAGTCTTCCCACCCAAAAATGAGTTCTTTCCAAAGGTAAGACCCCCCCCAGACCTCACTTTTTCTCTCAAGAGTGTTCCTCCCTTCTCTTCCATTATAGCCTTTTTAGGATCCTTTCGATAAGAGGCCACCGTCGACCTCTCTTTCCCTACTCCTCCGAGAAATCTCCTCCCCAAGCTTTCAAAAGAATCATTCTTTTTCGATCCCTTTTGGTTCCTTCTTAGTCTTTTCCCGATATGGCCGCTCTTTCATCCTCTTCTTGCTGAGGGGAAGGTTTTCCTGCCTCCAATTTGGTAGCTTTTCCGGGGAAGGAAATAACATCCTCTCCCCCCTCCATCCCCCCCTTCCCCCCTTACTTGGCATGGGTCCTTTCCGTGTGATGGTCGAATCCGGACATCCCTTTTTTTCTCAAACCCCCTCCTCATGTCTGTACATATATCCCCCCTGGATAAGAATCTTTTCTCCTTGGTTCAGATCCGTTCCTACCCTCTTCCCAAACATCCTCTCCCTTTGAATAAGAGCACCTTCTCTTGGGATCTCGGGAGAGGTGGGCCGGTCGATGTCTTCATCAGAACCGTCTTTTTTTAACGAACTCCTTCTCTTTTGATTCTGATTTTTCCTTAAAACCGACTCTTTTCAGTCCCCGCGAGACGGCGCCCGTCCCCGACCTCATTTCTCACCTTACTCAGAATATATTGTCCTCTTCAGAGAGGGAGTGCTTTTAGTCCATTTCCCCCTCCTGACTCACGGCGGCACCCCCAAGGACCCCCCTATCCCAAAAAATAGGAAAGAAGAGGACTCCCCCTTTGGAGCAGATGTTGGATCCTCGAGGGATGATATGATAGTGATATTCTTTCAGGAAGATCCCCCCCGAAGACCCCCCCCCCATTCCCTCCATCCCTCCAGAACAACTTCTCTGTTCCCGCGGGATAAGAGGAGGGCCTTTTTTCTTCTTTTTTCTCGGACCACTTTCGCTTTTTTTTCCGGACTGAAGAATAAAAGACCTCCCCTATTTTTTCTTCCGCCTCAGCACGCTCAGCTAAGAAAGAATTTATCGGCTGGAATACCCTTCGAGATAATGTAAACCTCCACTCACGATGGCCCCATCTTTTTCACCACCTCTTTTTCTTTCTCCCCCCAATAAATTAAGAGACTATATTGCCCCCAAAAGAGAGTCCTTTCTTCCCAGGGAAAAGAGGAGCGCCCGCTTCTAGCTGTCTGAAGTGTAGCTTAAGCCGGAGGGGTTCGAGCCGAAGGTTTTTTCCCCGTTTTTTTCTACCCCCCCCACTCGTCGGCCCCTCTTTAGGTCAAATAAGGGCTTCTTGCGGCTAATTTGCGTGGGACCGACGTTCTTTCTCTCATCTTGCGGTCATTTCTGATTCCCCTTACCGTGCCCCCCCTGCTCCCCGTAGTCCCGTTTGCCCGGCTCTTTCCCCCCGCTCGCCCTTCCCCCTTGACAACGCTCTTTTTTCCGGACCCCTCTAGCGAGAGTCCCCGATTTCCTTTCTTACCCTTGTCCCCTTTCCCACGGCCTATTTCCCCCTCTTGTAGTAGCTTCCTTTTTCCGAGGGATCCCCTGGGCTTCCCTCTACTCCAAGACAAGCACATTCGGTCTTCTGGTCGACTCCCGGGAGAGTCCCCCCGATTGCGAGATTTTTTTTTCCTCGATCCCTTGACAAATTTCAGTCCTGCCATACCACCCACCCTTTTCCGAAACCTGGGTTTCCGGAGGGTCTCTACAAAAAACTCACTTTTCCCGATGACTTCCTGGAAGGCGGAAGGGTTCCGGACCCCACGCTCCCCCGGGAATCTGAGCCATGGGAGTAACTTATTAAATATTTTTTCTTCCCAGTTCTGCGAGCCTTTCCTACGGATGTGACCAGGGTCTTTGAGCCTCTCTGGGCCCACGTTGGAGATCAACACCGAACCCCCCCCTTCTCCCCTTTTACTCCCCGAAAAGGAGGTTCCTGCTTTTAAAGGACTCCCCGAGCCCCCCCAGCTATGCCCTTCCTTTTTGCCCGGAGCCCGCTTCGACCCCCAGCCTGGGCAACTCTTCTGGGTACCTCCTCTTCGCCCGGCTTCCCGAATGTCTTCTGGGAGCGGTGTTGGCTCGTCTCGTTTCTTGAGAAGATTTCCACCGCTGTGAAGTCCCATTCGGCGACCCCCCCCCCCCCCGCCCCCGAAATTCCCGTTTCTTCCTGGGAGGGGGTCTGGCCCGTTTCGTCCCTGAAACCACGCCCCCCTCAGACCCTTTTTCCTGTCCCCGCCCCCACACCGGCAAACGGTGGCTCGGATCTCTTTTGTAACCTCGCCTTCTCGCTCTTGCAACTTCTCAAACCTCTTCTGGCAGTCCGAGAGGGGGGGAAATCTCGGGAAAAACCTTTTTTTTGGGAGTAAGAATCCCCTTTTTCCTCCCCTAGGCAAAGATTGAAAAAGAGTCTTTTCCCCGGGTCTTTTTCAAGAGAGAAGTCGTTCCCGGTCCAGAGACTTTCCCACCCCCTTCCTTCTTCAGTACGTCTTTCCCCAGGAGAGGACCCTATTTGTTGGTTGGGTTCACAGTGCCGAAGAAAAAAACGGGGTCTCCCTCAGATGCAGTACCCTTTCCTTCGCTTCCTTTTCTTCCCTCGGTCCCCTCTATAGGAGGGCCCCCCCTTGGGAAAATTGTCCTTTTTCCCCTCTCCTCCTTTGTTCCCCCTTCTTCTGCGAGACTGGATCTTCCCGCAAAGATTGGCGGCCTCTATTTACATTCTCCTTTCCCTGATTTTCCCCCGAGGGGAAGGGGCCAAAGCCCCGGAAGGCTTCAAGGCGCATTTTGAGAGGTGACTTGTATAGTATTTTTCTAGTGTAGACTTTTTCATGAATCCTTGTTCGTGATTCCCTCCCCTCGGGAGAAGATATTTCTTTCGACCCCCCCCTCGGATAAAGCCGCCTTCGAACACCCTTTTCCTTTCTTGTCCTCTCTCCCCCCTCCGGGGGCCATTCCTGGAGAGGGAGGAGACGGAAGTTTCTCCCCCCAACCCCCCGAGCCCATGCCTTTAGAAGAAGAACCCTCATCCGAGTAAGGGGCCAAAAGAGCATAAAAGGCTTCCCCTTCCGGTCTGCATCGTTGAGAGACTTTCTTGTGAGTTCCCCCTTTGTTCCCTTTTCCCCCCCCTCCCGCCAGAACTACTCTCCGCAAGGTCCAAGAGCTTCTCATTGACCCAGCCTCGAACTCTCTAGGGAGAAGCCTCTGCCTATCAGTAACGGAGTTTCTGTTGGCTCTCTCCCATCTGATTGAGAAGACTCCCTTTCGAGTCCCCGTTCGGGGCCCTGCAAAACTCTGCTCCCCCCGGTAGAAGTCCCAGAAAGACTTAACCGGCAAACCTCCTATTCTCAAGCATGGAAAGCCTTTAGGGCTACTGGATATCCCTTTTGGTCTCCTTCCCAGTTATCCTTGAGAAAAGAAGCCCTGCATTTTTCCTCTTTTTTTTTTCTTTCTTTTTTTTGAGAATGAGGCCCACTGAAGGTGTGACTCCCTTTTCTACAAGAGGACTGAGGGTCGGGGGCCGGCGGGTTCTTTTGTGATTTCGTCCTTCTTTAATAACCGTCTTTTTTCCAGCCAGCAGACTCTTTAGGTCTGCTCCTTCTTTCTTAATGAGCGTTTCCTTGTGTTAAAGAGATTCCCTCCTTTCACATTCCCTCAGAATTATGTGAGCACCTCAAGTAGAAACTCTTTCCTTACATCTCGATGGAAATCTTTCAGAAGATCTACCCTCTTTTCCATGCCCCCCCTCTTCTCGAAAAAACTCCCTTCCCCTCGAATGCCCCTTTCGTTGGTTCCCTTTCTTTGATAGGCTCCTGATGAGGATGACGGCCCTTGCAGAGGATTTTTCTCCCCCTTACCCCACCTCTCCTTTCCTAGAAGAGCCTTGAGCAAGCAGCTTCCCCCCCCCTCCAAGTGAGTCTTTCCTTCACCTTTCTTTTTCTTCCTCTGCCTGGCTCTTCTTTGAGAAATCTAGGAGCCACCCCCAGTGATCCCCCCAAAGGGCTCTTTCAGGAATTAATTTGCCTAAGCCACTAGTTCTTGATCGTCTGGCTTTCCCTCCGAGGATTCGTTACCCCTTTTCGTACCTTCCCCCAATGGAAGATTGCTCTCCTCCCTTTTTACGGCAAGATGGTCTTCGCGTCGTCCCCCCCTCTTGCATGAAACGTAAGTCTCCCCCCGACCCCGCGTCTTTTCCCCCCCCATTAAGAGATATACGATTCATCCCTCCGGTTTCCCTTTTTCCTTCGATACTACCCCCCCCTCTTGTAATAAGGTTCTACCCCTCTTTTACTCCCTTCCTACTAATCCGTTTTTTTCTTCTATGAGATTTCCCTGCTTCGTATGTACCACCTTTTAGAAGGGAGCCAGGTCCTCCTCCCGAAGAGGTTGACCTCCCCCTCCCTTTTTCCATCGAGATTCCGGTCTGCTCTTTCTCTCCTTTTCTCTTTCTCAAACTTGGTTTAAGCCCGGCAGGATTTTTCCCTGATGATTGACTACACCTCCGAATTTTCTCTCCCCTGTTTTTAGAGTAGTTTTTTTAAGGTCCCTCTCCCCCAGAGGAGTATCGGGTTCTCTCCCTTCTGAGGAGGCCCCCTGACTGAGGCCTTACAACGAAGAAGAGAAGTGCTCCTGAAACCTTTTTAAGGATAAGAGAGTTATATTTCTCATCATTCCCCCCCCCGTCCGCCCCTCCGCTGGCTTTTCCCAGTCACTCCTTCCCGCAATTGGATATCCTCTCTCTCAAGAATGGAGCGGCTCCTTATCCTTGGGAGGCCTCACCCTTTGATACTTCCCTCAGTAATAATCATCATGATTTTTCTTTTAATATCGACCTTTTAACCAAAATCGGAGGCCTACCCTTCTACTCTTTTTCCTGGAGATCCTCTTTCCTGGGGGGGGATTTTCTTTTTGGTTCTCTTCGGAGGGGGGTTTTTTTTGGGTTTTTTTTTTTCTTAGTTTTTTCTTTTTTTTTTTTTTTTTGTTTGTGATCTTCTCTTGGGGGGGGTTGTCGTTCCTGGAAGGCGGTCCCGTTGCAGTTTTTTTCCCTTTCTGTGCAAGCTATTCCTCTGATGATCCTCCTCGGAAGGGGAATCACTCCTCTCAGCATACTCCGTTTTGGCGGCTCCCTCGATAATCCCTCCCCCCCCCTTAACCCGGACATGCAGTGCTTTTTCCGATCGTTCTTGTTTCCTTTCCCATCCTTCTCTTCCATATGGGCTCACACACCCCTTAGTAAATATAGAACACCGGGGCCTTTTTTCTTTCCTAGGGTCTTTCCTTCTTCTGAACTCGCTCCCCCCCCCTTAACTTCAGAGATCAGCGACTTCCCTCTTGTTCTTTTTCCCTTTTTGGAGGAGGCTCCCCCCATCTGTTGTCCCCTTTCTGTAACTTCACTCCCAATTTTAGCGAGTGGGACTTACCTTAGCTGGCATTTCCTCTTCCTCCGAAAAAGAAAATCCTTTCCTTCCTTTCGATACTCTTTTTCTTCGCCCTTCCTCGTCTCTTCTTGGAAAGAAATTCTCTTGTTTTCAGCGGCGGGATTCCCCCCTTTCAAGACCTCCCCTGCCCGGGCTTTCCCCCCCTTCCCCCCGGAACCTTCCTCCCCACAAAATCCTTCCCTCTTCTCCCAGAAGCTTCTGTTTGTCGAGAGGTTTCGCCCCTGAACGTTCTTTCGCCTGTTTTTTCTTTTGGGAGAGGGAGGTGCTCTGCTATCAACCCCTTGCTCGGAAAGAGCAAGGGACGCCCTTCCTCTTCGAGGGTTCTGTTGATACTCGGCTTCTCTTTTAGGAACTCCCTGACAAGCCCCTATTTACTACTTTTTTTCCCTCGGCCCCCCCCGCCATCTTTCCCACAGTCTACCAACTTTTACGTAAGAACCACCCTTCATCCCACTCCGGACCCTTTTGGACCCTTAATCGATCCGCTTCTTTAAGGGTTCCCGCCCCCCCCCCATGCGGCTCTTTTAGAATAAATCCCTCTGCGCACCCTACGACGGATGCAGATACCCTTCCCCCCCCCCCCTCTTTAGCGAAGACGATTTTTCTTTTCTTGTTTTCGGCGTTCCTAATATAATATAGATTCCCTCCCGAGGTCCTCAGAGAGAAACCCACTCTACCTCTTTTCCCTTTTCTTCACCCCCTGGTTAAATTTTCCTTCATTTAGCGTGAACAGAAGAGAATTTCGTTCAGCCATTCCCTTCCCACTCACGGCGATGATGCCTTCCAAAGAGCCTGTTCGAAAAGCTTTCGCCCTCCTATTTTTGAGCTTTTCCCAACCAAGATCCCGCCCGTTCGAAGAGGTTCTCCCCTCCTTTGACCCCACGCCTAGGTTTTTCTCACTTCGAGGTCTTGAGAATTCTTTCTTGGCCCCCCTCCCCTTTAAGTCCACCCCTCTTGCGAGTTTTCCCTTCATTCTTTGAGACCTGGTCTTTCCTTCCACCCCTGCTGACTTAGATAGTATGCCCCGACATAGTCCCCCCCAATTTGAATTCCCTTTTCCCCTTATTCTCTTCTCGAAAGAGGGTCGGCCTGGCCACACGCCCCAATGTCCCCCTCGCTTCCATATTCTGAGAATGATCTCTTCCCTAAGTTGTTGTTGTTTTTTTCGAGAGGGAGAAGTGTGCCCCTTCTTTTCTCGAAGTTTCTTTTTTTTTGTGTGGATTTTTATCCCCCCTTTCTCCTGGGAAATCGACCTTTTGTGTCGATTTTTCAACAGTTTTTTCTTTTCCCCTCGGTAGGTATGGAATCCTCCCCCCAGGGAGTGGTCCCGCCTCCTGAGACGATCCAGAAAAGAGCCCCCCTCCGTTCCCCCTCCTAGTTCTTTTTTTCTCCCTTCAGTCCCCCCCCCAGCCCCCCTTCTTCTAGAAAAAACTGACTTTCCCGAACGGACACTACCCGTCTTCTCCCCCTTTATCCAATTCTCGATACTTCCTGGTTGAAAATTCTTCCCACTACGGGGAAAGTACGTGCTTCTCGTTTTCCTCGCCCCCGGTCCCTCGGAATGTGCAAATAGTTTCCTCTTGCCTTTAACTCTTTTCGGCTTGAACTAACTTCCTCTATAGTCTTCGGCCCCAGTCCATTTTATCTCCCTTCGATATTAGGATAGGCGTCTTTTTTTTTTCTTCTTCCTCAACAAAGGGTCTCTCTTTCCCCCAAATTCCCAGCAGTTCTTTCCTTAGGAAGAATTCATTCCCCTGGTTTCATAGGAGGATCCTTTTCCCCCTTCTGGGGAACCTTCTTTTCTCCTTCGCTCCTCTGGTGGCTTCGGAGTTTTTCTTGCGAAAACGCAGCCCTATTGGGGCGGCCTCCTCTTTCTGCCTCCCCCTCCCTTCCCCTTGAACGACACCAGGTAAAGGATCTCGTCCCCTCAACTAGGGGAAGGAGAAGAATTTGTCAGCATCTTTCCCCCTCGAACTTCTTTGTATCTCCACCTCTCCCTCCCCCCCCTCCATTGCCCCCCCACCCCCCCCCCCCATCTCCCCCATCACCCTCGACTTGCCCCCCCCTCCACTCCCCTCCCTCCTCTTCTACCCATCCCCCCTCCCCTCGCTCTCCACCTTCTCCCCCCCATCTCCACACTTTGCCCCCACCCCCCACCCTTCCCACCCCCCGACCCCCCCCACCTCCCCTCCCCCACCCTCGCATCTTTGCCCTACCCTCTCCCAAATCCCCCTCCCCCCCCCACTTCCTACCCCCCCCTCCCCCCCCCTATCGATCCCCAGCGTCTTTCCTCCCCCCTCTTACCTTCTATCTCTTCCCCCCAGGCACCCGCCATCCCCTCCTACACCCTTCATTTACCATCCGCCCCCCATCCTCCCTTCCCCCCACCCCCCCCCCTCCCCCCTCTTGCACCCCTTTCTTATCCACCTCCCCCCCCCTTAATCCCAACTTTAACTCCACTCTCCCCCTCTCCATCTTCCGTCTCATCCCCCTTTCCACCCATCCTCCCCCCCCCCCTACTTTCCCATATCCAACCACCCCCTTTTCATTCTGCCCTCTCGTCGATACCTCACACCCCGATTTCCGCCCCCCATCAGTTCCACTCCCCACACCCCTCCATTCTTTGCTCACACCACACATTAACCATCCGCACCCCCCACTCCGTTTGATATCTTTTGTCTCCCCTAACACCCCGCCCCCCCCCATTCCTCCCCTCGTCTCCCTAACCCACTCCCCCCCTACATGCCATCCCCCCCCCCCACCCCCTCCCCCCCAGCCTCCCCACACGCACCCCACCCCCCTATCCTACACACCCCCCCCCCCCTTATCCCCCCCCCCTTTCCTCCCGCTTCCCACCCCCCCCCCCGCCCCTCCCCCCCTCGCACCATACCCTCCTGCCCCCTCCCCCCTACCCCCATTCCCCACGCCACCTACCGACCCCCCCATCCCTCATTCTCCCCCGCATCCCCCCCCGCTATCCCCCACCCCCTTTACTTTGCCCCTTCTACTCCCCTCCCTTCCCCCCCCTCCCTCCTCTCTCCAGCTCCTTAACCCCCCCTCTTCCCCCCCTCCCTTTCTTGCCCCCTTTCTCCCACTTTCCTAGTTCTGCCATTCCCCCCCCCCTCCTCCCCTCTTCCCTCTTTTCCTCGCCACCTCCTCTCCCCCCCCTCCCTCCGCCATACGTTCTCTCACCCCCCCCACCCACCCCCCACCCTACCTTACCCCCCCCTCTCTCATCTCCATACTCAGCCCTCTACTTCCTCCCCCCCTCCCCTCCCCCCCCCCCCCCATCCCCTCTTCTTTATCCCTACCCCCACCACCTCTCTATCCCACCCCACCCACCCCTACCCCTCACACCCCTTCCCCCCTCCCCACCCCTCCCCCTCCCCTTCCCCCTGCCCCCATTTGTTTATTCCCTCCCTCACCTCCCCCCCCCTCCCTATCCCCCCCCCCCCTCCCCCCACCCGGAAGGAGTGGTTTCTCTCTTCCTTCTCTTTTTTGTTGATCCATTTCAATAGTCTATGGAATATCGGACTTCCTTATTGTCTCCCCCCGCACGTCGTCAGCCCCTTTTTTTTCAAATGAATAGACTGACAGTTCTCTTTTCTTCGTAGGTGTGCTCTTTCGAGAGTCTTCCCCCCCCTCCATACCGTATTTCGAGAATAGAGAGCTTTCCGGTCGTCCCCCCGAGACCCCCCTCCCTTCTGCATATTCTTTTCTCTGCCTGCATTACTTTTTGTACAAGGTGACCTTGCCCGTTCACCCCCGAACCGACCCTTCTCGATCCTTTTTTAGACCTCATGCCGGAAACTCCCGGAAGGGGCCCCTCCTTTTCTGAGATCGAATTTTCCCTGCTTCTCCTTTTTCGCTCCGCGCCTGCCTCGAGAAGCACCCCTCGTAAAATTTTTGCCCCCCCGCTTCCCCGTCCCTCCTATTTGGAAAACCCTTGAAACTTTTCCCCCCCCGATAAATGAAAACTTCCTCTTTTTCCCAGCCGTCCTTTAGATCTCTCTAATTTATTCCTTTGATCTTTCGCCCAAAAGGAATCTCTTCCGGGAATGAGCCCCTTGACTGTCCTCCCCCTTTTCCTTTCTTGGGTGCCAAGGTGTTTCCCCCCGGAGGAACTTTTCCGGTCCCTTTCATCCTTGGACCCCTGCAAACGTCCCCCTTCAAGGCCCTTTTTCCGAGAGGAGAGGCCTGAGCTCTCCCTTCTCCTCCCCTCAGGCCCGCCTCGGCCCACACTCCTCCCATTATGATGCAGATTTTTTTTTCTGGATTCTTTTTTTTTTTTTCCGGAAGCAAGAACTCCCGTCTGCTCCCTAGCTTCCTCAATCAGTTCATCCCCTCTATACTCCTCTCTCAACTCCACTCTAAGGAGGACATAGACCACTCTCAAGAGACCCTCATAGGTTTCCTCCCTACCCCCTCGTACTAGCGTCTTCCAGACCTGAGACCTCTTCTCCCATCCCTGGGCCATGTACCCCTCGCCCCGAAACACCTCTCCCCCCGGGAAGATCCCTGCGCGACCCTCTTCCGACATGATCAGCCAAAGCTCCCCGGTTAGATTATTTTTGTGATCTTTTTCTTCTAGAGAAACTCTCTTCCTCCTCCCAAGTGCCTCTCCCCACACCATGTCGCGTCCTCTGAGATGCAGAGGCGCTTTTAGATTGGGCTTTTCTCCTTTTTTCCCCCCACAGAGACGAAGATGGATCTCCGCACGGGTTTCTCCCAACCAGTTGCCGCTTTTTTCAAGAAGTTTAGTATCCCCCCCTTCATAGGTGCCCCTCCCTTCCCGTTTAGGAAAGTCCCCTTTTGCCTTCAAAAACTCTCCTGCCGACGCGTCCGATCCTCTCCCTGAGATATAGCTTCCCTCGGCGTCCCAAAAGAGTAGGGTCTTTGATTCTTCGACCCCTTCCTTTATTCCCCCAGTGTTCTTTCTCCTTGGGGT
>Ga0179593_1437135_pt1 | contig 10813 bp, 8 predicted proteins | sample CZODoug2_1_08_16_FD_185931 | JGI IMG/M metagenome (GOLD analysis project Ga0179593, IMG submission 185931) | Vadose zone soil fungal communities from Angelo Coast Range Reserve, California, USA - CZODoug2_1_08_16fungal (PacBio error correction) | ecosystem: Environmental > Terrestrial > Soil >... | reverse complement strand
CCTCTTCCAAGCTGGAAACCTCTCTCTCCTGCCCCAGTTTTCCAGGTACCCCTAACTTGCTTTCGATACTCCCCTTTTCCCCGTCCCTCTTCCTAGTGATGTGACCTGTGAATTCTTCAGGGTTGTATCTTTTTCCTCTCTTCCCTATTCTTTTTTCACTGCTTGCCCTGCATTCAGATGTTAAACCACCCTCAGAGTTCCCTTCGGGAGGTACCTTTCAGCCAATTTCCGGCCCTTCATGAATGCCCTTCTTTCTTACCTCATTTGCGTCGCCCCCCTCCTTAATTGACTTCTCGCCCCATTAACTTTTCCTCCCTTGAGCGACAAATGAGCCCTGGTCCCAGCGGTCCTCAACTTCTTCCATCGCGGTTTTTTTTTTTTCCCCCTCACATATTGAGACCTGTTATGGTGCTTCTTTCTCATTTTTTGATGCTAAACCTTTCATTGCGCTGTGTGATCTTGCGGCGAATCCCCTTTTTTCAGCCGCGACCTTCAAACACCCTTATCTTCCTTACCCTAGGCCGTTTCTTTCCTTGTAACATAAGCCCTCCGGTTCCAGTGTCGTTTTCGCCCATTTTCGGTCCCCCCCCTCTTTGCAAGCAGGAGCAGATCGTTGTTCTACCCTGGCGCTGATTTCACCTTAACTGTCCCTCCCCCCTCCCCTGGAGGTTCTTGCGGGAAGACGCTAAAGTATCCTTACTTAATTTTTCCTCAATCCCTAGGCCCCCTCTTTCCCTTATTGTTATTATCAGACGTACTTTCTCCTCCGCCTCGTCGCCCCTTGACCCTGCTCCGCTCGCGACCTTCCCTGGCTTTTAATTGGTTGCGACCAAATCCCGCCTTTGTTTAACGCTAGATTGTGGATCGCACTCCGTTCCCCTCGTCCCTTTCCCCAAGTTCCTCTCTTTCTCCTCTATTCTGCTCTAGGTTGAAACCTCCGTGTCCCTCTGTATTGAGGTCATGGAAGGATCTTGCCGGACTTCAATGACGGTTTCTTAGAGAATCCTTAAATTACCTTTTTCAGCCTCATGCCAACTTCCGCCAAAGTGCTGTGGCCATCGTCAAGACCTTTTCGTCCTCACTCCCCCTCCCCCCCCCCCCGACTACTCTGTTGCTCCCGTCTTTTCCCCCCCCCCCAATTAGGTCTCCGTTCCGTCCGGTTATAATTTCCCTCTCGCTAGCTTGTTAGCCCCTTCCCCCCCACGAGACCCCTTTTTCCTCGGTCTGAAGCAAAAATTTTGAGAGTTTTTTCCACTCATGACAGGTTCTCTTTCCGTTTTGGAGCGATCTTCTCACAAAAAACTGACGGAGTCAATTCTGGCCACCGTCGGACTTGCCTTTTCGAATTTACCTCCCTAATAATTATTCGCGACCTACTCTCTTGTACCCCGCACGAGGCTCTTTTTTAAGTTTTGAAGAAGGCTGGGTTTAGCGCATGTGGTTTCATGTGACCCCTTTTCTTGCGTTTTTCCCTTAAAGGTCTACTCTCACATGAGTAGTTATGAAGATGTGTCTTTTTCGCCGCAACCCTCACAATTTTTTCCCCTTTTTTTGTTTTCCCTTTTCGATAATTCTCCGTTTGCGGAAACTTTGATTGATTTCCTCTTCCACTCTAATTGTTAGTCTCTCATTCTTTCGCGCCCTGTAGGTCCACATTTCTCCCACTTCGTTTCTCCTTCGGACACCGCATGTTGCAAGCCTGCCCCGTTCCCCCCCGTCTGCACTCGCACCCGTTTTTTCCTCTTCCACTATATTTTCCAGATTGACGTTTTGTGCATCCTCTCTCTTACGTTTTTTTCTCTTTCCAGACTCGTCGCGGAAAATCGTGGACTGCCCCCAGCTAAGTGCATTGAAAGTGGCTGCCGTCCACTTCTTTCCATGTCGTTTATGTTCTATCGCATCGGTGCGAGGACGCTTCGGCTCCAGAAAGGGAGAAAATGAGCTCTTCCCACCCATTATGCTTTAAGCGATCTCCCCCTCCCCGGTTTTCCTCACGACAGAGTTCTTCCCCCAGCGCCCCTGGAATTTTGAACAATTGCTTTAGTGTTTCTGCGCGATCTTGCCTTTCGGCCTCCCCCAAGGCGGCGTGAGACTCGGTTTCGCTGCCACACGTGTCGAAAAAAGTTTCAGTTTCATGCATTTGCACCGCAACCGTGAAGCGCTTGAAGGAGGCCCCTCTTTTTTTCAATTATTTTCTCGTTTTATGGTCTTTTCCATTAGGACGCCCGGTCTAGCACCTTCAGTGTCCCCGTCAGTGTTGGGAAGAAATTTCTTTCCAACGGACCGTCGAGAGATTTTCCTTCCTCCATTGCTTATACCTTCTTGTAGGTCGCTTGTGCGGTCCTCCCCTCGAGTAAGCGTAAGCGTCCGAGAATAATTATCCCGTCACTGACCTTCTATTAATTGTTTCAAGAAGCACATCAACATTATAGTTTTTTCTCGCTGGCGGACTATTGTTTTGTTCGAACTTCCTCTCCTATTCTGACTGGTCAGTTTTTTTCTCTTAAATTAAACATGAGATCTTCGTCTATACCGGAGTCCCTCTTTTCCCCGATCGTGCATAGCCTCGACAAGAGTTTTCACAGTTCACCCCCTTCTTTTTTCCTTTTCTCTTTTTCCGTCAATATAGCCTCCAATCGAAACCGTTGGGCCCCTTGAGCCTTCACATTAGGACCCTCCTTTCTCTCCCAACCGCTCGGCAGCAAGGTGCTGCGTTTTTGCACCAAGCAGTAATTCCCCTGAGAGCGGGCGAGTTTCCATTTGGCACTCCTGGCGCGGAGGGCGAAATTTTGACTAGAACAAGCAGGCCCGCGTTACCCCTTCAGTTTCTGTAGGCTTTGCTTATTATCGGCCAATCAGCTCCCGGCTGGGCTTTTCCCCTCTTGCTGCACTAACGCCAGTTTGGTGGCTCCGATTCTGTCCGGTGCTTTCATCCGTGTCCCTTTTTTTCCCGGTGCCCGAGACGCCCGGTCCTCTCTTACTTTTGCCCGGCCAGCAGCGGTTTGTTTCCCGAGGCAATACGTTCTATCGACTATTTTTTCCCGTTCGCGCTGATTGAGTGCCATCTTCCTCCGCTTTCTTAATTTTATCCTCCTGTATTGTACTTTTTTTTTCAATTGTTGGGTGCAAACCACCCCCCCGCGTTCAGAATGTTCAGTTTATGCCCCTGTCTTCCCCTTCTCCTCCCCCACATGTCCGCCTGTTCACCTGACTGCGAGAGTTCATTACGCTGGGCAACGGGACTGAAAATGGTGTTCCCCCAGAAGCGCAGCTTCACTGGAGGGCCTGTCTGTTGCGTCAATGACTAACCTCCCCTTCGATTTTTTTTTTTTGCCTACCCCTTCAAACTGTGCAGTCTCTTCGCCTGCCCACAACTCGGGACATGAGAGTAACCAAGACTCCGACCGAAGATTCCAGTGCTCCTCCTCTTCCATCTGACGTTAACGACCCTTTTATATTTCTCCCCAAGTCCCCGGTACACCAAGCAGTTTAGACTACTTTTCAAATCTCTGCTACTGGTATCTTTTCATTTTTTTTTTTTCCACTCTTTTGAGAGGAGAATTCCCTTTTTTTCCAGCTTTATTTGCCCCCCTATTTTCGGGAAACCCCCTACCCTCGGCCACTCTCTGGCCTTGCGCCTTATCCCCGTTCTACGACAACTATGATATGATGTCAGACCCTGTAACTCTCCTTTTCCTTTGACTTCTTCCCCCGCGTTTTTTTTCTCAGCCCTCCTTTAAAGAGGTATGTCCAAAACCGACCCCACAAGTCTTGACGTTGGTTAGGTTTGCTCTAGACAGGCTTTTCCTGAAAGAGCCTGACCTATTTTTCGTACCCCTTTCTCCCCCTGCTTTCCTCTATAGACTAGTCCTAAGACGACCCCCGACCCCTTTTCTGCTCGTCTTCATTGGTACTAACTTTAATTCTTAATCTTTTGTTTGGTTTGCCGTTTCAACTTTTTCAGAGGGTCTCGCAGGAGTTGCGTGAGCTTTAAAATTATCTTGCGTGTGTGAAATGCGTGGCACTTTAAACCGCTGTATCGCGCACGCCCTCACTGGATAGCCCTCTGGGACCTCCTTTCCCTTTATGCTTCCGTTGCCAGCCCAGAAACCGGCCGGTACGGTCCTTCGCCCCCCCTTTTTTTTTCCGAGCCTCTTTTTTGAAGCACCGACTAGTTTGGACGCAGCCCAATGGTTTGGTCAACCCTTTTGCTTCCTCACGTCGGGAGTGATGCGATTTCTCTTACAGAGACCCAGATCTTAATTTTTTGACTCCTCACCCTTTCGTCTGTTTTCTATTGTTCTTCAGCCCGGAATTATCACTCCTGCCCCCCCTTGAAATCGACGCATGTTTGAACATTCTGGCTCTTGTGCGACTTCCCGCTGGCTGCCTTGTCTCTCTCTTGCCCTCCGTCAATTGATGCTGCACTTTGCCTTTCGACTTTCCGTCACGCTCGTCGAAGTTCCCTACCTGGTGCAATTTCCTTGGGGGCTAGGTCTTTTTGTCTTCCTTTCATCATTCTGATCATCCTGGTGTACAGGTGATTGTCGTATCCCCGCCATGACGAAGTTGTGCGGTGACAGAACCCACTTCAATTCCGCCCCCACCCCCCGTACCCTTTTCTTTTTGCCTCCTATGTCTTTGCCGGAGTTTTCTTCTTCGGCGTCTCCTCTACGCTTACTTCTTCCCGTCTCACTTCTGTAAAGAGGTATCAGTCAGTGAGAGTTGATCTCCCCTTTTCATGTATTTTTTTGTACTTATCTTCCCCCCAAAACACTGCGTAGGTCACTGGTGCCCGATTCATGACGTCTGGCTGCGCTGACCTTCCCCAAATGGGGACCTAGCGCTTGTACTTCCGGTGTTTCGTCCCGTTGAGCCGCATTTTTAGTCTTGGCAACTGTGTATGGACCGTTCCATTGAACTTTCCCTCCTCACTAGTTTCAGGGAGGGATGGTGAGGTGGTGCATCCTTACGAACTCCCCATTGTTCCCTTTGTTTTTCTGTCTTGATGGCAAACGTTTTCGGCTTGCAGGGAATCCGATTTCCATCTAAGTTCGCCCTTCGCCCCGCGCGGCCTCGCTCGCGTCGGCGCTCTTGGCAAGCCAATTGCTTTTTCTGCAATTGGGTCTTCCCCCATTTTCAGCATTGAGAGGGTCTGCACTCTCTCTTCCTTTGAGAGAGGTGCAGACCTCGTCAATTGCGGGAAATTAGTTGCCCGTTTGAAAGCGAAAAAGTGCCCGTACTGGTTTCCCCTTTCCTTCCTATTTCTTTGCGACTTTCGCGCGGGCCGCTTCTGCGCCCCCTTTTTTCCACATCTGAGCGTTCCCCTGAGCGAACCCCTTTTTCCCCAGACAGTTTCAGAATGTAAATCACTGGAAATTTGAACCCTGGTGGGCGAGGTCGTTGACCTTTCTGCGCTCCACCACACCTGCGAACTATTTCAGAGGTTCCGTAGTTTAAAACGGCCACACACCGGGCTGACCCATGCTTCATTGCCGTTTCAAAAGCCTCCGAGGACGGTTAGAGCGTAGTAAAGCGGAGGTTATTTTTCTTTCCATTCTCGGACGGTCTTTTTTTCTAATTGTGCCGTCAGTTTTTTCCGTTCAGACCCCCTGACGAGACATATGGTTTTTGCTCTTTCCCTTGATTGATTTTATACCCTGGTACGGTTTCGTGCAGGACTCCGTCGTAAGCGCCAGCGAGCGCCTCTTTCCCCCTCCCTGCGGTTTTTCTTTCCTACGGCGAAATGAGTAGGGGTGGGTTTCGGGCGGTACCTTAGTTCTTTTGGAAGGCACCCGCTTGAATGTTCAGGGATTTTTTCGAGAGATTCCTGAAACCTTTGATTCGATACCGAGTCTTCTCCTTGTGCTCTCGGCTATAGTCCCGCCAAGTTGTCCCGCCCCCGTCGGTTATGTTTACATATTAGGGCGTGAAGAACCTAATTCAAAGCCATGTCCCCTTCTAATTTCCTTAGTTGCGCCAGCCCTCGGCTCGGTTTTTCAAGTTCCGAGCCTGACGTGCAAAAAGTAATCCGCAGCTGCGCGGCGCCCAGTTTCAATTGGCAGACTTGCAGGGCGGTGTTGGCTCACCTTGTTTGATCCCCAGACCCCTTCAAGGCTTTTTGAGCGAAATTTGAGGTTCAGCGTCACTCTTATTGAGTCCTTCCGGACCAGCTCCCGTTTGGTTTGTTTGCAGTGATGACTCCCTACTGTTTTTTCGATGCTGTGCGTTTTTTTCCGCCAGGCTACTTTTTACGCATCTAGCCGACCCGCCTATTTTGCGGGCCTCCCCTAATTTTTTTCGTTTTTCTCCCCCCTTCTTGGACTTTGGCCTCCTCGGTGAGGGAATGCGTCTTTTCAGCCGATGTTGGCAGTCACCCGATTTTTCTTTTTTTCATTCCCCCCCCCGTTCCCTGACGTACCCCCTCATCGTTTTCAATACTGTTGCGATGCCAACAACCCAGCGCTCCAAGACGAAAGTGCCATTTCCCGTCCCCCCTGGTTCCAGACTGTCGCCATTCTCTACTTGGGACTTTTGAGCGCTTCAAGAGCCTGGGCCCCTTTTCAAAGGAATTTTACAGGTCCACCCCGTTTGTCGGCCAGAAGACGGCATTGAATCATGTCTGTTCTGCTAATCTTCCCTCCAACGCGCTTGCCGGCGGTGTACCGCTTTCAACTCTTTCTAGCATTAACCTCTACAGAGAGAAACAGATTCGACCTCTCCCAGTGCCCCCTGTTACATCCATCGTTGCTTTCCCTTGACTTAAGTTATATCGCAATTCCCGTTAGAGTTCCCCTCCTCAGTTCTCCCCAGTTCCTTTTCGAAGTTACTCTCGTTCCGCCTTTGGGGCTAGATATTTCCAGGCTTTCACCCGAATTTGAAGTCCTGACACTTACTTTAGGGTAACTCTAACGGGCCTGCTCTTACATTTTTCCCCCAAAAGTTCGTCCTCCCCACGTCTTTGTCAAGGATGTATATTCCCTGGTACTTTCTTGTTCTTTATATGTCCATCTCTTTTTTGATATGAAGTGACAAGCGGTTTTCCACAAGCCGCACCTCAATTATTTTTTATCCTCAGACAGAAACTCGGGCAATGAACTTCCTGCCCCGTGTTGACTTACCACTTTTTCCTCTTCTGCCGACTCATGTAACTTTTCTCTCCACGATCGACAGTGATGCTTACGTCCTTTAAACTCTTCATCCGGGGTTGCGCACCCCATATTTTTATCTGTTGTTGTCAGTTTTTTCTCTTGTAGATCCCTGCCAATTTAAATGAGGTGTTTTGTGTCCGCGAGTGGCACCTCAGGTCCCCAGCGTCCTGAGGCATCACAAGAGTTCTGCCTTTCCTTCATCCCTAGTACGATCTTATGGCATGGCCCTGTACCCCCATCAACGTGTCCGGATCTTTCCTGCTAAATAAGCCTGCTTCACCCACTCCGAGAGCTCGGATTTCCCTCCCTTGCTCGTCATCAACTGGAGCACCTTTCTTTATCTGACTCCTCCTTTTAGATAGCGCTAACTAAGGCTGCTGACCCTCAAGTGCTCTGGCTTCTTCTGTTCTCATCATTCCCCCATACGCAGCTTGTCCGATCCGAGCATTTTTTGCCTGGCCAGGTTTCTGTCTCTCACGGTCCTCTTGCGCCCCCTGCGCGCGTGCTTTCTCGTGCAATTGCCGCACCTTTTTTCCGCTCATGAGTTCTTCTTCACGATCGATTTGACTCTGTGTCTCATCAAACATCCCTTGCGCCCCTTTTTCTTCTCTCGCCCGTATTCTCCCAGGGTGCAATGGGACTTTATTAGTCCGTAACTTCTGTCCCATTTTCCTACTTTTGCTCAATGATTCAGGACTAAGAGTGTGCTGTCCCCCAGAAATTGTACTAGTCCTCCAAACCCCCCCCGCACTACTCTGTGTCTTCCCCATCGTTCCGCCACGTCGTTCCCTCCGGCGTCCTCCTTTCTCGTTGACTCTTTCAACAAGCGAACCTGTCCCCAAGAGGTATCAAATAAACCGTTGGATCGTTTTATCGCCCCTAGTCCCTTCCCGTGATGCGCTACAAACTCGTCTTTTTCGTTTCCCCTCTCTTTTCTCCCGGGTGCCTTGAATTGGACCCAGAAAAGAAAACATCGCTGGGTCGCCTGTACTCCGTTCAGGCTATTTTGTGTTTCTTGGGCTCTGCGTAGCGCTAGTTTTGCTCAACTTTCGTGCAGGAACGTTAACCCAGTCTCACCGTCAGATTTTATGTTGATCTGAAGCACGAACCTCCCCCCCCAATGTGTTCAATCTTTCTCCTTCTCTCTTGTTTTCTCTTGAGGAAACAGTTTCGCTTCGTTCCTATCTCTTTTCTCTCTATGTCTAATAGTTCAGTTGCCCTTTTCAGCGCGGCATCACCGTTGAGACTAACACTATTCCTTCTTTTTGCTTTTCGCATGAATTCACCGGTTCCCCTTCGCTTCCCCCCTTCATAAACATTCCCTGACGATGGGTCTCTTTTTTCCTCCTTTCTCCTCTTTTTTATTTTCTTATGTCACCAGCCCCATAGTACATTTGCGAAGTGGGAACGTGACGACTTCTCTGAATGTCAAGGCGCTTGCCCCTCGTTGTCTTTTTTAGCCTTCTTTGCCCCTCTTCTTAGGTTCAATCCCCTCCCTCGAGACTCTTTCCCCCCCCTTAGTCGCGGCATTGCACGGCCCCGGTTTCATCAAGACGCTCCAAGTCAAAGCCAATTGAATTGGAAAAGTCTTCTTCGGCGACCGAACCCCTAGTCCCCTCCCTGCGTCTAGTTCTCTCTTTTCCGTTCAGTCACTCCCTCGTCCATAAACTTGCCACTCCCGTACCCACTTTCCTTGCCCACTGTAGACACCTGCCGCGTTGCGTAGTCCGATCGTATTCCCCTGTTATTTCGCTGTCCAATCCATTGACGGTCTCAACCCTCTGTGATTCAGTGTTTTGGGCAGATACTTTTCATGGTCAGTTTCTCTCCCCTCCTTGATTTGATTACCTCTTACGTTCGTGTAAACCGGTCGCGAGTTAGAAATCCTGGACCGCCGACTGCGGCGACTTCATTTGATCCTCGGTCACCTCAACATGAGTAGTAGGGGTGGGTTCGGTTATCTTTACATGTTCTCGAATGTCCAGCCTCACCTGTCTGACTTGCAGTTATGACTTCGCGCCCATTTCCACCTCCCCCCGATCCCGTCCTTAAGGTAGCCTCCCCTCCCCCTCAAATTGCCACCCTCTGTTTCTGTTACCTATTAGCGGTGCATTTTTCTTTCGGGCTCGTTCCTCCCGAAGCTTCCCCCCTCCCAAAGTTGTGCCCTGGCTTTCCCGAACTGAGTTGTGCATAAACTTCGCTCCTACTGTGCCGAGCAGACTTTCCCCTGCCCCTCAGTAATTTCCCTGCCCACGGGCTCTCTCTCAAGCGAATCCGTGTTCCTTCGTGAGAAGACATAATTTCACCTACTCGTGCCGCTCACTTTCTTCTCCTGATTTATTTCATCTTCTCCTCCTCTGCGGATTTTCAGGTCCATTCATCTTCTACAAGTTGATAATACTTGCCCTTTTGCTCGATTGTCGGGGTGCATCCTCGTTCTTTTACGACGGGATGAGAATACCCGTCAAGTCTTTGCCACGTGCCCCTCCCCCTCCTTTCCCTCAAACTCTTTTGCTTTGCAATAGCCCTAACGCTTTGATTGTACCACTATGAGTGCCATGATCCCCACCTCCTTGGATTTCCACTCATTATTTCTTTTTCATGCCGACTCCTTTCCTTTCCATGTTCCCCCAAACACCCCTGCATCCTACTGAAAGTTGACTTTGTACATACCCTCTTCTTAACCTCTCGCTAGAGATCCCTCCCTCTTGCGCACCTTAACCTGTACTAGTCCACTACGCTAAGGAGCAGTTCCTGTTCGTGATTTGCGAACTCCTTCCCGCCCCCCTTGACATTCGTTTTTCATCCCATTGATTCCCCTTAAGGACACCCACAAATCTCAGAGGGACTGAGCAACCCTTCCCGACCCCTAAGATTGTTATCTCTCCTCCCTAGTGCGAACTCCTTTTCTCGATATCCCTCCTTTTTTATTTTCCTATTCGCTTTTTCCCTCGAATCCATTGTGGGGCTTTTCCCCTCTCTTCTTTTTAATCATCGTTGTTGTTTTTCTATCTTATTTCCCGTTCGAACTTTTCGAACCCTTTCCCGTTAAAAAGTTACGCAGGGGCTTAACTCTATTTCTTGAGCAACCTTCCCACCTTTCCCCAACTCCACCGAATAGGATTATACACGGAAATTTTTTCCCGGTTGTGTCCTGTCCCCTCTCTTTTTTTCGTTATCACCCTTTCCTTTTTCCCGGGTTATGAACAACCACCTCCTGTGATTTCCTGCTTGCGCTCCCTAAGTCCCCTGTCCAAGACCTGCCTTTCCCTTCTTTTACTTCCCGTTTCCCTTCTCTCGTAAGATCTCCTCGGTCTTCCCTTTCCGCCCCCTTCTCCGCCAGCCTTTTTCATTCTCCTTTTTTCCTAACATTTTATTTTTCCTATCTAGTTCTTTTCCCCTTTTCCCCCTCCCCACTCGTTTTTGATTTGTGTTTTCTTTAGTGTGCTTTGCTTCCACCACATCTCCGGATCTGTGTTGATGAGTATACTATTCCCCGGCCTACCCCTTTAACCTTTATCCCTGCCGGTATTCTGCCGTATGTTATTGTTATTACTTGTGTTTCTCATGTTCCCTAGGGGTTTTTTTCTTCCATCCCTGACTTGTTGCCCAGTTGTATGACAAACCCTGCTTCTGGCGTTGACAAGGGAGCGCATGACTCC
>Ga0179593_1421291_pt1 | contig 10813 bp, 12 predicted proteins | sample CZODoug2_1_08_16_FD_185931 | JGI IMG/M metagenome (GOLD analysis project Ga0179593, IMG submission 185931) | Vadose zone soil fungal communities from Angelo Coast Range Reserve, California, USA - CZODoug2_1_08_16fungal (PacBio error correction) | ecosystem: Environmental > Terrestrial > Soil >... | reverse complement strand
ACTATTCCTTGAAAAGGCCCCGTTTGTTTGAGAACCCTCCCTTTCACCGACTTTGCCCTCTCTTTTCTCTTTTTATTTTTCTTCGGTTTTTGGATTCAGGGTGGAGGGCGTTGATTTGTCCCCATGGAGGTGTTGCGGTCTCCCCATCTCCCGCCACGTTTTTCGACTTTTTACTTTCTCTTTTAGTTTTCCTCTCCCTCAGAATTGGTTCGCTATGTTGTATTTTTTTTTTTGTTTTTTTTATTTTTTCTTGTTCTTTCTTTCCGTTTATACTTTCGGTTGTGATGACTGGTCGATTTTTCCCCCCTTTTTTTCGTTTCCTGGATTACCCCAGTAAATCCCTAAGTTTTTTCTTTTATTGCCTACGTGCAGTGAAAGTGGGATTTTTTCTCTCCTATTTTTCGTTTCTCCGAACTTTTGATGTCGTTTTTTTTTTAGAGTTACATGGATGATGTGAGGGCTATGTGGACTATTTTCCTCATTCCTTTGTGTTCGTGAGATACCACTTCTGCCCTCCCCCGTAACCAGTCGTCATCCCTTTCCTTTTCCCCAGACCACCCAAGGCTCACACTTAGATTAATTTCCACCCCCCCTCCTCCAACCATTCACTACCCCCTGTACTTCTTATCCACGGAAGTGTCCCCTTCCATGCACAAACTGATTGTATTCCCCTGGTCCGTTCACCCCCACGCATATGTGCCCACCAAAGACAGAGTCCCCCCCCACCCTTCCCTCACCCACCCACCGCCTCGTTTGCATTAGCCCTCCACCATTCCCAAATGCTTCCCGATAGACTCTATCCCAGTCAACCTTTCCCCCTGAACTGAATCCCTGTTGAGTCACGCAAAATACTTCCGCTTTTTAAAAATAACGATTGCCAACAGCCAATACCCCACACCCTGCGAACCACAAAGGCCAACAATCGTCGACCCCTGTCACCGAGTTCCTAACCCCCCAAAACGCTGAGCCTGGTCCATTCCTTATTCTCACTTAGAATGTGGGTGCCTTCTGCGTTCATGATTCCAACCTGAGGCCCTTTTCCCCCTATATCCCCCCCAAATGAACAAATCGTCAGCCATACAACCCGCTAAGAACCATTTTTTCCTTCCCCTCCACCTCCCCCCGCCTTTGAAACCGCCTTCCCCCCCCGTTCCCCAGATCACCACCCCTCTTAGAAAAGCCAATGTTTTTGCCGCCCGACCTCACAACCAACGTCCCATACAAGCTCGTTCCTTACCACCAGTCCTCTTCTGAAAGTCATTTTCAGCAGTGTATTTTTCTATTTCACTTCCAACCCCTCCCCTAATTACTTGACCTCCCTCTGAGGCAGGGACGATCTTTGAATTCTTTTATGTTATTCCTTTGTTCAGCGTACCCCCGGATCCTTTGGGCTTTGAACGGACCATTTTTCTGTTCAGTCCACTTCCCATCATCGATGTGTTTTCGGCGATGTCAGACCCCCCGGTGCCTCTCGTGAAAGATGTCTAATTATAGGCTCCCTGTGGCACTCGACAGCCCACTCTGCAACCTTTTCTTTTTCTCCCTCAGCTACTTAACAAGGTTCCCTGAGGAGTTTTGCGTAGCGTGTTGTGCGAAGGACCCTCCCCCCCGTTGAAACCTGCTCTTGTCCCTTTTTTCAGGAAAATGTCCCCCACCTTTTTGGGACGGTCACTTAATTTCAACCCCACTTAGTCAGAACCCTTTTTTCGTCGATTCAATGATTTGGGCGTCAGCCCCTGAGGGTTTCATGGCCTTGAACATCCCTTAGGATCGCGTCGTTCGACTTGGAGCCCGCGTTTCCCCGTCCCACGCTTTGGGCTTCAATTTTTGGATGAGTTTGCGGGAATTGGTGTTCGATCTCCAAGTTCCCCCACCCCCCCCTGGGTGAACCGGTTCGCCCGCTTCTCTCATTTCACCTCAAGCGTTTCTGCCCGGTGGCGCGGCTTGAGTCCTTTTGTTCTCGTCCTTATAGATGTTTTCCCCTCCTGACTTTCCTCCCGATTCCGCTGGAATTCTTGGAGATTGTGAGGGGCGAGGTGACCCAATGCTTTTCTCCCGGTCCCCCCCCTTTTGTAGTGCACGTAAAACCAATCCATGTCTTTCCTTTTTCTCACCGTTCATTCTTCTGCTTTCCCCTTCCCACCTCTTTGCCCGTCTTTTTTTAACGGCCTCGTTTTTGTGTGTTTTGTTCGTCGCCACTTCGCTTATCAGAATTGGAACTTTAAATTCACTCCTAATGCCTATTTGGACTTTCTCCCTCTTCTTTTTTTGAGAGCCCTAACTCCCGAATCGCGCTTTCACTATTGTTTTAAAGCGTTTGCCACCCCCTCAAACGACCCTTCTTCGACTGACCCCCCTCTTTTCATGTTTCCCCCTTCCCCCCCCCTTCACGCCAGAACCGAAGAAACTAATCAGCTCCGCAACCCCCACGCTCTCTTTTATTACGTTTGATGATCTCCCTCCTACCCCCTTCTCTCCCTACTTCTTTAAAGATATACTGCCACCCCGTCTTCCCCCCCTTTATGAGACAGCTTTAATCCCTCCCCCTCAAAACAATGCTTCTCCTAGTAAAATGTCTTCCCGCGCCTCGCCCCAAGCAACTTTGCGCTTTCATCTGTTATGATTATTTCCCATGTTTTTCACATCCTAGCGCCCATTGGCCTCCGTCCCCCGGACTGGTCCCCCTTGTTGGATGTTGGGCTAGTTTTTTCCCCACTGGCCTCTCCTCCGAAGGACTTGATTTTGACTCTGTTCGGCAGGAAGCTTTCAACTTAAGATTTTTAAATGTGCCTGCTCGGGTCGAACTGACCGCTGCCTTTGCTTTCCAGTAGGATTCAAAGAACGAGCCGAAGCCGATTCAATTTCTTTACCCCAAGCTACTCGGCCTTGGAAAAAATTTCCCTCTGATCGGGACGTTCCTTTCCTGAAGGTTTTCCATTGTTACTCCTTTGATTTTTTTTTGTTATGTCATGCCACCTATTTTCTTCCCTTCCCTTCGTCACACAGAAATCACTGTTACTCGTTTCTAGCCACTTGTCAACCCTTACAAGTTTAATGCCTCCTGGAAAACCCCACCCATCCATCCCCAAGACTAAATAATTTCTCTAACTTCGATTTCTGACTTGCTAGGCCGTCTTTGACTACTAGATTCTTTCACCCCCACAATAATAACTGACTAGACTTGGATGAGGACCGACCCTTTTTTTCGCCAACCCGAGGCAGACAAATTTTAGGTGGACAAGACCCCCTCGGTTTGTTCGAGCAGCCTTCGGTTGCACAGTTGACACAGACTGTTATTTTTCCCCACCTCATCATGACAAGTGAGTACCGTAATTGTTTTTTTCCTTCCTTACTTTGGACCCTCCTTTATTCTGGTGGGCCGGCGGTTTATACTCCCCCCGGCCGTTGCGTCCTCTTTTCCTCAGCCCAACCTGGGATTGCGGCGGTTTCGAAGACAGAATTTATCTAGACGTCTTTTCCTTTGTCTACAACTTGAGGATTCTGATCCCCTGCCCATTTTCACTCGTAAAACCACAGTACCTCTTTTTTCCCTTTAATATCCCCCTTGTTTTCCCCCCCCCCTCTTCTTCCTTCCATCGAAAGGAACCCACATTCTTTGTTCTTTCTACGCCATTAGTCCTTCGCGAACTTCCTCATAGCCCTTAACTTTAGGTTGCAGGTCATTTTTCCCCTTACTCCCCTCGCCGTCTTTCGTTTTTTCTGCCTCCGTTGACCTTGATTGTAGCGGTCTGACCTTCCGTTTCATCAGGCGATTCCATTGTCCTTATCTTTTTGGAGTTTCTTGTGACCGCAGTTTCTTCGAACCAAAAAGCAGGACCCTTCTCCCCTTGGGTCCCAGATCGCACCTCCCTTCCCCCATCTCTTCCTAATCCCCTCCTTTTGTTGAGAGGATCGGCGATCGTCTCCCTGATGCTTTTTGTTCCGAGACGCACGGCGTTTTCACCCAACATAATAAGTCCCCCCATTTTCATAGCACGGTCTTGATCGAATGATCGACCCTTTCACTTTTCCTCCCTCCCTTTTTTTTCCCACGTACCTTCGACGCGCACCATCAATGAATCCTGCGGCGTGAACGCCTGCATGATGTCCGACGTCCCTGTTTCTGGCCCACCACGGTTACGGCTATGGAGTCCTTTTCTTCCTTTCCTGCTTTTTATTTCGCCCAAAATGCCCTGGGTTTCCCTTTTTAGTTTTTAAGATGAACCGAGGCCTTTGCGACTCTAGCGAACCCCCGTATAAAGTATTCCAAGCGGACTTTTACCTATCTTTCGTGAAAATGGGCTGGATCCTTCAGGACCTAGCATACTTGCCTCCCGTCCCCTGGTTCCCCTGATTTTTTTTTCATCAGCGCAGCCCAGACATGGTGATTTTGGCTGATTTCCCCCCGGCGTAGCCCCCCGTTACCGCTTCGGTGTCCAGAACCGCCTTGGCCCCACCAGATGATCGACTTCCCCAAGATGGCCCCCCCCTTACCCTCCCAGAAAGATCTCCCGTTTCCTCTTTTGTTTAAAATCATCAGTTTCAACCCCGTCTTTCAAGGTCGGCTTGCCCTCGATCCCGTCTACCCCCTAGTTCCGTTTACCCAGTGCAGACTTTTCGGTACCCAGTTCCCCCAGCTCCCATTTCTTTTCGCCTTCATCCTTGCTTCCTATCTTGATACCATACCCGTCTCACATTACCCCTTTTTCCACCTCGTTGGTAAGAGAATGTTGTGTATTATTCCCTTTCTGTCCTCGCTAGTCTTTTTGCGGCTCTGTCCCCACTGCAGCTGTTTTCTCGGACTTTAGTTTCCCACCCAAGCCTTTTGAGGTGGATCCGCTGACGCACGCCAATTCCCAACCAACGCCCAATAGGAACCTGGTATGTCCCCCTGCCCCGCCCAATTCGCACCGATTCCCCCGTCTTCGGTTGTCCATTATTCGAGCTGGGGGACGTCAGTCTTTCCTCTCCCCCTTTGGCGCCCTCGCTTTGGAACGGCCTATGAGCGTTTTTCCTGCGTTCCGTACGACCAGTTCACTTGCTGCCAAAGGAGACCCAGCTGAAGTTCCAAGCGCCCGCCGACCCAGACGATTGCCCCACTCCCAAGATCTTTTGCAGATTCCCATATGATTTCTGCCACCACGCCCACACTGGTAAACTTTTTTTTGGGCGTACGGCTGGCAAATGGCGCTCTTTTTTTAGTTTTTTTTTTCTTTGGGGGTGTAACAAAAAAGGATGAAGAATGGAAAAAGATACGATCCCCCCTGAACACCGCGGCCCGCTAACCGTTTCTGTTGGCAAATGTGTACCGCGATGTCGGCGCGATGGAGATGCCTTCACAGCTTTGATCTCTCCCTTCGCTTCTCTCCTGTACGATACTTGGTCCACGCCGGACTAATCACACACCTAAACCCTCCCACCTTCCCGTTCTCCTAAACCAACACTATATTACAACAACACCAACCGATCCTCCCCCTTTCTTTTTCTCCCTCCGTACGTTCCGTACATCCCTTCGCATCTTCTAACTTCTCTTCCCACTCTCTCATCACCACTTACCCCTACCCCTCTCCTCCCCCCTCGGCTCCCTTTTTTCGCGCTCCTCTTCCTCACCCTTTCTCCCCCACACCCGGCCTTATCCCCCATCTCTTTTCCTTACCACCCCGTCACTCACCACCTTCCGCCACCTTAACTCGATCCCATCTTTTTTTCTCACTACTCTCCTTCATCACACCGCCTCCCTCTTAGACGCCGACCGGGAGCAAGGTTCACTCCCCCCCTTGGTGGGTGCTTGTCCGTGACATGTGAACAGGCACTTAACCTGAGGCGGCGGGGGCGGTTTAAATTATTTTTTTTTTTTAATGTTGAGGGTAGGTTGTGGGATGATAAGTTTTTTTATTTGGTTGTCTCACGCGGGCTTTTTTTTGCGGTTGGATTGGGCGCGGGCAACCAAAAAGTCCCCCCCCAAACCGTCAAATTGGTCACTTCAGTTTTTCCTGCACGCAATGGGTTTTGTTGGATTATTCGGGTCCCTCGGTTTAACGGCAGTAGGACAATTCCGGTCTCATGCTCCTTTCCTTTCTACTCATCTCTCGAATCATCTGAGGAGGGGCGGTTTCTCTGAGTTTCTTTTTGTGGGCGTACGTTGTGTTTCACAGCTTGTGTAGGTCACCCTTTTTCAGTGTTTTGTTAGGTTCCACCTCTGGTTATTTGCGTATCAATGGGAGGGTGCGGTTTCGCTATCAACCATTTTTTCTCCCTTTCAACAGATCAGTACTTGCTGTCCATTCATTCCCCCAATTTTTCTTCTCGCACTCTCGACAGTCCGATGCTACCCGGCCCCCACAAACAACGCGTCCTTGTTCCACCAGAAGCAACCCCAGTTTTAACTTTTTACCAGCATCCCCTTTTTCGAATTTTTTTTCTTTTGAAGGTTGAAAACTTAACTTTCCCCGTCATAGTTTTCTTGCACTACAACGTCCCCCCTTTACCCCAGAATTTCCTATAAGCCCCCCTCCCGAAACCCCAACTACCTTAGCTTCTATAGCCTCGCGCATCGTCAGCAACCCTTTCCCCCCCCCTTGCATCTACAACTGCCGATCTTGTCTATGATTTCGAGATGCCTCCCCTATTCCAACGTTTTCCCCCGAATAGACCACCTTCTAACCGATTTGAGGTTCTGCACAGAAATGTTTTTTCTTTCCCCGACGTCCATCCCTAAGGCCACCGTCCTTCCCCATCCTCCTGTCTCGCCAAAGGCCTGTCATCCTCTTCCCCCCCCTTTTTTAGTCTTTTTTTTAGAGATGTTGGGGGATCCAGGTCCCTATCCCCCACCTCCCGTGATTTTTACCCCTCCCTCTCCTATGGTTAATTATGCGCGCCAAACCACTCTACTTCATCCCTTTCCTTAGGAACGTGTGATTTCTCGACAAGCAAACGCGGTTTTTTTCTGAGTACCTGTTCCGATTCCCTGCAGTCGCTATAGCTTGATCCCTTAAATTCCCAACGGGAGGCCTCGACCCCTCTCGTTAGGCGCATTTTTCTCGACGGTAACGCCAGGCATCTCAGGTTTAGCGTCTTTCCCGACCTATTACCCAAATTCAGAAGATTTCCTTTCTCCTGTCCTCTTCCTCTTCTGAGGATTTTTTTAATTATAGTCCCCGAATACTTTCTTACCATACTTTCGCACTTTTCATGGAATGCTTGCTCCTGGTTTGTCTTGAGCGTTTAGTTGGGATCACCCACCTTTGGCTTCGATTTTCTGTGGCCGGGGTTCCAAGAGGGTTAGGGGTTGGAGGGTTTATTTTATCTCATTTTTCTTTGCGTTTTGGTTTCTTACGCTCGAGGGTTCTTGGGGTAGTTTTTGACATGGACTTCCTTTTTGACATCGGACCGTTGTCCCCCCCCCAAGGGGCGGCTAAGAGAAGTGCTTCATGCGGATCCCGTTTTTTCTTGGGCAATCTTTGTTATCCTTTGCTCGATTTTTGGGTCTTTTTTTAGTCAGGTTGGGGAAGGTACTTCTAGGTCTTTATGTTTTACCAGTCCTAGTGAGGCTTCGCCCCCCCCCCACTTTTTAAGGCTCCTTTTAAGGTATAGAGAGAGTCCTTTGCGATGGGTGGGAAGTTCTAACGGTCACGCGGATTTTCGTGGTTGCGGTTTCCTGGTCTGCCTCGTCTGTTCATGCGGCTTGGCGGGAAAAGACCATCGTTTTACCTTGGTTTTATACCCCTTTCGACCCCCCCCACACACCCCATTAAAGGGTCTGGATTAGTGTTTCTTCATGGTACTTTCAAGTATTACTTTTTTTTTTTGACGAGCAATTGAAGTTGTGGCTTGAATGACCAGGCGTGTATATATCTTTCATCTCATCCTTGTTTGTTGTTTTAGATATTCCACCAGTTTGCCTCAATTCTCTAGACTTCCATTGCATTTAGCCACCACCACCGTCATCACTCACCTGTTTCCCCCTAATCCCGTAAACGACCCCTTTCAAGTATCGGTCCTTTTCTTCCCCTCATTAACACCACTATTGAGGGATTAGGAACCGTCATCCTTGCCACCACCTGATGAGTTCCCTACCAGTCACACCTCTAGCCTAAAAAAAGACCCCCCCTTTTTGATTCGTCTCCTAATCCTGAAAACTAACCTGGTGGGGTCAATCATGGGCCGCCCTTCCTCACTCTCTTTTTGTAAACCCTTTTTTTTTTCCATCCATATTCCCCAATGACTCCCAGAACAACAATATCAATCGAAAGATAACCACCCACCGGAGTTCTCAATTCACGCTTTAAATTTGTAGGGTCCGCGGTTTGTACGGAGGCCATGGTCACCTTTCCCCCCACTACCTGAAAGTCCCTCCCACACAAAATCACTTCTCTCCCACCTACCATGGAAATCCCCCCCCGACAGACCCCCCGTGCCGTAGTCCCCCTCGCAGCCAGGTTTTTAATGAACCGAACAAAAAGTGGAAGACAGTACCCCCCTATCGCGATCATCCCATTGACTGACCCGGATTGAGCAATTGTCTTCTATTTAAAACCAAAAAGTCTATGAGATGATTTTATTTGAATTTAACATTTTACCCCCTTATGCGTCATCCACCTGAGCGAATTTCCTTTACTCATTTAGGACCGACCGTTCCTCCTCGATTTTTCGTCTATTTTTTGATAGCAGGGAAAGGTCTACTATATTGCCCCTGCTCTGTGACTTTTCCAGTTCAAAGATGTATCTCTTTCACAGCGGGAGTTGTGAAGCTCGCTTTTTTTGGCGTTATCTTGAACCGATGTCTTCGTTTATCGAAACTTATGTTGTGGGTGCTATTCCCCCCATAGACCCCCATCGATAGTGGTCCCCGTTCCATGCGTTGGGAGTTTGACCCGCGGACTTTTTTCCTTTGGTTCCATCGTAGTGCGACGTTTCTTCTACGGAGCCATTTCTTTTTTTTCCTCACGTGTAGGAGATAGTTTTCCCCTGTTGTCGATCCCGGGCCCCGTGTCACGGTGCCAGCGATTATCCCTTTTCGAGTGCTCCGTGGAGATGCTATTTTCCTCTCTTTTTCTATTTCTCCTTGGAGATAGGAAGATTACCCCTGAATGTTAGTTGGAGGGATTGTTTTTCGTTCGAGGAGGAAATTTGGCTTTTCCAAGTTTTAGTTTCAGGTAACCCCACTATGACTTGCCTTTTTCTTTTTCCATTGTCTCATCTCCTGTCTTTCTGATGCTTGCCCCGCAACTGGGTCCTTTTTTAAAAAGGCCTCGTTTGTTCTTTTCCCTTCCAAAATTTCTGCCTACGAAGACTTGGAACTTACATTTTCAGTCAATCCTGCTTGTAGGGCATGCCTGATTTTGATCCCCCCCCTTTTTTCCTACGCGCCCTCCTTCTTTATTCCCACTCACTTGTACCACCCACTAACACGAGATGCCCGACACCATCTGATTTCAATATTCACCCCCCCGTACATCCAGGCACTCATTACTCAAGCCCCTCAGACAACCCCTAGCTTTCTTCTCTTCTGATCCCAGTCCCCTCTGAAAGACTTCTTTAAGATATCCTCTGCTTTTTGCAAAATGCCTTAGCCTCTCTCCTCAACAAATCTTTTCTCCTTGTAAGGCAAAACAGCGCGCGGCCCCCGAATTTTCGCGCCGCTTTTACTTGTATCCTTTTTGGTAATCTAATCTATTTGCCTCCTCTAACCCTTTCTTTTTTTTTTTAAAACCCCCAACCAGTTTTTTTTTTTGGGGAGTTGTCTAGGAAAACTACTGGACCAATTTAAAAGAGTCTACGGACCCTTGTTGAGTTTTTTTCATTTTCTCTAGCTTTTCATTTTTTTTTTCCCAATTGTTTTCGGAGAAAGTCCCCTCATCCAAGTAGGCTTCCCAACTGACGGGCTCCGACTGCGTATTCCCAAGGTAAAAGAGATGATTTTTTTTCACACACCTCTTTCCGAAGGCTTCAGTTCGCCCATTTGTCCGAATGGGGTGGCGTTTTCTTTTTTTTTTTTGTTTGACCCGCGTGCGTCAAGTTAGGCAGACCTCCCGTCCTCTTAAGCTACAAGACCTATCACACGTTCCGAGCCGTCTTTCCCTCCAGACTCCCCGCGCCCAAGATTTAATAAAAACCTCTCTTCTAAGTTCGGTTCTTCCCTCCTTCGCGTTCTTGTCTCCAAATCGCGCCTCTTGATAAATGTCGCGAACTTCATTCAAATTCCGGCATACCCTGTAGTTCATCACTCTCCTCGAGGTTTATTTTCGCGGTTCTCTTTTGTCCTCTTGCAAACCGTCGGTCTTTTGGTTCCCACCAGAACCTTGTCCACGTTTTTTTCTTGTAATTTGTGATTTCCTTCCCTTGGATTCTTCTGATTACGTGCTGGTTCTGCGGTTTCTTCCTCGCGCTTTCTTTTCTCCGCCACTCCAATGTAGGGGGATCGGAGGACTCAAGACTATCGCAAGATTTGCTCCCACATTGCGGAGTTCCTCCTCCTCCCCGCCTTGTCCTCTTTTAAAACGGGATCGTCCAGCTTTGCTCCTTCTTTTCCTGGTTCGCGAAAATTAGTTCTCTTTTCAGAGTCACCCCTTCCTTTTTCTCCAGCATTTATCCTTCTCCCCCTCCCTCCTCAATGCCCCCTTTTTTGACAGCCAGCCTTCCTTACATCACCTGGCCCCTCTTTGCGCGGATTTATTGATGGTGCCTCGTCTTGCCCCGTATCGTGACTTGAGTCTCCCTTTACCCCCCGGCTATTTTGGATTAACACTTGGTCTTTTTCTTTTTCTGTTGTTGCCTCCCTTTCCCTTTCTCCCCCCTCTCAAACCGTCCCAGA
>Ga0179593_1318143_pt1 | contig 10813 bp, 18 predicted proteins | sample CZODoug2_1_08_16_FD_185931 | JGI IMG/M metagenome (GOLD analysis project Ga0179593, IMG submission 185931) | Vadose zone soil fungal communities from Angelo Coast Range Reserve, California, USA - CZODoug2_1_08_16fungal (PacBio error correction) | ecosystem: Environmental > Terrestrial > Soil >... | reverse complement strand
CCAGTTTTTTTTTCCCCCAAATATTCACATCTCCTTCTCGGTTTCCGAATTTCCACTTTGTTGGCCCTTCAGACTTTCCGATTTCTTCCTTGCAGGCCTTTTCTTTTCTAACCTTTTTTCCCCCCTGCCCCAGGGTCCCGTGTTCCCCACTGTCCTCCCATAAGTTAAAAACCTTTGAGCATTTCTCGTTTCTACCTCCATTTGAGCCAGGCTTTTGTTTTAACCAGTAGTTTTCCTTTGAGTGTTTTTTTCTTTTTATCCAATTTTCTACCCCTGCCCAGGTTTTCGCTTTTTTTCCCCATGCTCCCCCATTTCTGGCCGAAATTTGCGGTTTTCTCTGAAGTTCCCTTCCTTTCTGCTTTTTTCTTCTCGGTTGGCAGTTCCTTCCCCCAATTTTGAGGGTTGCTTCACTTCTCCCCTATTTCTTGTTGACCCTCCGCCCTTTCATCACTGTCCCTTTTGCCATTTTTCTGTCAACTTCCTGTTCGGAGTATTCGGGTTCCCCCCCCCCTAAAACCTTTTTTTTTTCCAATGTCCCTCACGTTTTTGGGGGTCCCCCCCAATAAAAGGTGGGCTTACTTCTCTTTTTTCGTTCGTCCCGGATCTTTTTGTTCCCATTTTCCGCGTTTGGATCCTTTTTTGTTTCCACTTTCGTGCAAACTCCCCCAGAAACCCTCGCCTATTTGTCCTTTTTCACGACCACTCTTGTAGGTTTTTTGGTTCTCACTTCAGTTGCCCCTTAATCAGTTGTCCATTTTCTTAGGGCTTTCGTTCCCCCCTTGGACCCCTTCGGTGTTTTTGCTTTGTGTTAAAGGACGTATAAGACAATTTCCCGTCCCTGCTTTGACCCTTTCCCCTTTGACAGTCTTTTTTTTTTTTCACCCACAGGTTTGCTTGTGTTGGTTCTTCCTACCCCCATAGAAGACTTCGTACAACCTTTCACTTTTCCTTCGTCCATTTGCTTGCCCTTGTTTTAATCACCAGTTTATTTCTCTTGTCCCCTCCGGTGTCCCTTGTTCCCACGTAGTGCCCTACAAAGGACGTGGGTGTGCACCTTTTCCTCTTTTTTCTTGTCCACCCCGGCCTTTCCTTTTGCAATCCTTTTGTAGTTTATGAATTTTTTGGGAAATATTCCGGGTAAGAGGGTTACTTTTTTGCCGGTACTGCGGGGTGGACCAAGCCTTTTTAGGTTTCGATGACCAGTGGTTTTTGGGGTTGGTCCCCTTTTTTCCCCTCTTCCTCTCCTTCCCTCAATTTTTTACAAATAATTGTTTACCTCAGAAGTAGTTTCCCTGCCGGGAAGGTCTTTTTGGAGGGAGGATTTCAGCGGCCCCTTTTCGGTTTCTTCTTTCCCTTTTTGTGTCGAAGTTTGATTGCCCCCCCTTCCTAACCCCTCTCCTTTAGATTTTGCTGTTCGGAAAACCCGCCACCCCCCATTGCACCCCGTTACAAGTTTTGTTTGTGTTCCGATTACTTATTACCCTCTTCTCTTTGTTGCAAAAGCCTTTTTTTAGATAGGTTCTACTTTTCACGATTTTTCTTTGCCGGTGTCATCGCCCCCTCACGCCTGGTCCTTTTTTATTCCCCCCCCCTTTTCGATTCTTTCCCCACCTCTTTTTGTTTCGCCTCCTTCGTGGACTTTTAAGATCTCAGGGGTTTCTTCCGTCGTTAGTTCCCCTTTTGTCCTCCGTTCTTTTATTGTCCCCTTTGGCCCTTTTTCCCGCAATCTTTCCGTCTCCTCCAACCAAGTTTTATGACCTCGGCGGCGCTGCCATGCACTTTTTTTTGAAGGTCTTTGTTTACCTGGGTAGAGTGGTTTTTTTCCCCTTTGCACACTGTTTTTCCTCTTAAGGTCTGTCCCTATCCGTCAATGTGTACCTTCCACAGGGGCCTTTGCCCCTGGCGAAAGTACTCTCTCTGCGTTTCCTTCATACTTTGGTTGTTGATTTGCTCTCGATACTTTTTTACTCCCACGGATCCCTTTTAACGGAAGTTTCTCTAATGTGCCTTGATATTTCCGCACCCATTTTTCCTTTTTGCTTGGTTTTGAAATCGTTTACAAGACTTGTGCCCGCTAAGTCAACCCCCAATTTCGTCCTTCCCCCGGCTTTTCACCCTTGACCTCTTCTTTTCACCTGACAAAGTGTTTTTATTCTCTGTTCCAAGGCCCCCTGCTTTCCCCCTTTTACCCGTTTTTCCCCCCCTCCCCAAAACTGGTTTTTTTTTGGTGTTTCCCTCTACTTCCCTTCTTACTCCGTCCCCCACGAATGCCATTTTCTGGGCCAAACAAAATTTCGTGTCCCTTTTTCTCACCGCTCTTGGTTTTTGGCTCTTACAGGCCTTTTTTCCTACAGTTGTCCAGACTTACCCGTTTTTTTGTTTGCACTTTTTTTCGTTTTTTTTCGTTTTTCCCTCAGTTCCCCAAACCCAAAATGTTTGTGCGTTTGTTTAATGTGTCTGTTCCCAGCCTCCTTTTGACATCTTTATTGCGGTCCTCACAGTTCTTCAAACCTTTGTTAATGTTCCACCTTTATTGGCGGATGAAGCCGTGACCCAGGACTCCCCCCCCTAGTTCCCCCGTTTTGATGCTTTGCTTCTCTCCCCACCCCCTTTCTTTCCTTTAATATCGTTTTGTTTCCTTGTCCCAAATTCAAACCATGTTTAATACTGACCCCCCTTCCCCTCTTTCTCCCCCAGCACAGTTTCCTTCGACGCTTTCATTCCCTCGGTTACTATGTTTTCACCCCCACCCCCCATTGTCCCTACAACTTTTTCGACGGGAGGTTTTTCTTTTTTTAATGGTACCTTTCCCCCCCCCTTTTTCCCCCCCCTTTTTTCCCACACCCAACTTCTTTTCCCTTTTTCACTCCCCACTCAAGACCCCCCCCCTCAACGTAAATCTTTTCAATATTTTTGTAAACCAGCAGTGTCCTTTCCCTGATCTTTTCTTAATGTACTTTTTTCTTTTCTCTCGCCCGACCGACCCCTCAGTCCCTGGTTGTTTAACCACCCCCATACTGGCACACCTTTTCTTTTTCCAGAGTTTTCCCCTTCGGACTCTTCTTTACCTTTCACCCCCCAGTCCAGGAAGCCACCTGTTTTTTTAAATCCTTCGCATCTTTGTCCACCTTCGTTAACTCCCTCCGTGCACTCCCCCCCCCCCCCTACCCCAACTCTTTCTTTCCTTTTGGTCCCCCCCTTTTCACCATTCTCAGTTTTGTTTTTACTTTTATTGTGCTATTAAACTCCCTTTTTTCTACCACTTCGTTTTTCCCTATACTCCCTTCCCTCCATTTGCTTGTTCGTGGTTGTTTTTTTTCGATTTCACCCGCACCCCCAAACAGGATTTTTCAATTAGATCTCCGACAACCCACCCACCTTTTGCCTTTCGTCACTTTCCCCACTTGAACTTACTACGTTTCGTATGCCATTGACATTCCAATTGCTTTCCTTGGTTTCTTTTAAGTTTTTTTTTTTTTTTGGAGCAACCCCTTTTCCCCCTTTTGGATCTTGTTTTTCGGCATTGGCTACCTTGTGAGGAATGTTTTTTCCTTTTGTCTGGTCCAGTCCTCGCCCCCCTGGTGCCGTTCCTTTTTGAATTTTTTTTCTCCCCGGAAGTCTCATTCTGTAGGTACAATTTCTTAAAACAAAAGAGTGCCTACCGCCGTGTTTAACACTTTGCGTTATACGCAAAGTTTCTCCCCCCCTTTGGGTTTGTGGAAGTTTTGCTTTGCAGGTTGGCTCGTCCTGGTTTCGTTACGTTTAGCCTCTTCCCTTTTCCCCCTGTCGAAATTCTTGAAGGTACGTCAGTGTTTTTTTTAGTCGTTAGGATATAATTTTACCGCGTTTTTTTTTTGTCGTTTCCCTTTCCCTTTTTGGATACCGCCCCCCTTCTGAATAAGTCCCCGTTTTCTTTTGGACTCGTACGTTTTTTTCCCTCGTTTACAATATGGCGCCCCCCTTTCTTGGGGAGGTGACACCCTTGACCGGAAACCCCTGTTGCTCCTACCCCCTTTTGCCAGCCCTTTTCCACGCTTTCTTTCCCATTTTTTTGCCTTTTATTCTTTTTTTGACTTCCCCCTTGAAAAGTAGTTTATTTGTTCGGACCTTTTCAGCCCGTCCCCCCCTTTTTTTTCTTTTGATCCCTTCCTTTTCACTGGCCTTTTGGGCCCGGTTGTCCGATTATTTCCCTTCCACTCTTCCTTGAGCAATGGCCAGGACACGTTTCCACCTTAGTTTTGTGTCCCACTCTTTTTCCCCCTATGCTTTGTTTTTTTTTCTTCATTTTGCCATTTCTGCTTTCTGTACTTTTGTCCTCCCCGTAACGGAGTTTCCCTTCTATTGTTTTTGCTTTTTCTGGGTTTTCCCCCCCCCCAGCTATGGTTTGCGCTTTTGGGAACTCTGTTGTTTAAACAAATCCCCCTTCCTTTCTTGGTCTTTCCCCGCTATTTTTTTGTTGTACCGCCTGTGTTTTGAGAAGGTGTATGCCTCCCGTCCCCTTCCAACCCCTTCCTTTCCCTCGTTTTTTCCCTTTCACTCCTCGCGGTTTTTTTTTGTTTCGGTTCTTGGCCGTCTTTGTGTAATAGTGTGTTTCCCCCTTTTCGGCAGACCTTTGTTCCCTTTCTCTGCCTTGTTGTCGGGTTCCATGCTGTTTTTTAACCCCTCCCTTTTACGACCTTCCCCACGTAAGTTTTGAAAGATTTTTTTTTGAAAACCGTGGGGCCACGGGCTTTCTGTCTCTCTCCACCAATTCGAAACTCTTTCCAAAATCCTTTCCCCCATCTCCATTTCTTTTCCCCCCTGTTGTTCCCAAGGTCGTTTTAAGGATTGTATTTCTTTTCCTTTAATTTCTGCCCCCCACGTCGTCAATTTTGTGAAAGTGGTTTTTGTTTTGGTTTGACGTTTGGTGTTTACCCGGTAAACTCCGTCTTCCCCCCCACTTCTGGTTTTCCTTACTGGATTCTCCGAATGTTTTTTGCCCGTGACATTTGCTAGGGTCTAAGAAGAGTGTTCTCCTCCCCTTCTGGCCTGTTTTTGTTCCCCCTGAGGGGTAGCTTTGGATGGGCTCAAACCGTTTTTTGCCCCTTTTTAAACCCTTTTCTCCCCACCTCTCCACTTAGGGGAACTCCCGTGTTTCGCCGAAAACTCCCTTTTCAGTTTTATGTTAAGACTGTTTTTTTTCTTTCTTTTTCTTTGATTCCGAATCGGGGCGTTTTTTCCCGTTTTTTTCCCGTCTCAGACAAGCACCCCTTTTGTCATATTCCCGACAACCCCACGGGGCCCTTTTGGCGGGAATGATAAGCTTACCGATTTTTTTCTCGGGGACACTCTCTTTTTATCCTTTATTAACGTTTCCGCTGTTTCCTACATTCTTTCCCCCCCTCCGGCCTTACGCTGTATTCGAACACGTCCCCCCTCCCCTCCCTACCTATTTGGCTCCATTTTGCTTCTTTTTTTCGTTTTTACCGTTTTCGGGAAGTAGATTTCCAGCTGCTTTGACGGGACCCCTTTCCTTTTGGCCCGGTTTGCCACTATAATCCCCCGCGTTTCTGCCCTCTTTTTTGCCCCCTCCCCCATTACAAATGGAGTTTTCTTTTTTTCCCAGCGGGGAAGTGTTTAGTAACTTTCTCCCTTCTTTTGAAGTGCCCCCCAGCTCCCCCCTTCTGTTTCCCGCCTACTTATCCGGGGTTTGCCTTTTTTAATTACTCTCGTCTCCTCCCTTTTTGTTTAAGAGATTCCCCTCCTCACTGAGTGCCCTTCTTTTGCTTTTCCGTTTTTTTGGATTATGCGGAACTTCCTGGACTTAAGTTTACTTCCTTTGCAAATTTCCACCCCTTTCCCGGAACATTTTGGCGAGAATCCTTTCTTTCAGGAACTTCACATGGTTTTCTTATACGGTTTCCACCTGGCGGGGTTTCCTCCAATTGACCTCCCCTCAAGTATCTTGTGTTAAATTCGTTTTTTTTCCCCACCTGCTTTTCAACGGTTCTGGGCCTGTGCATTGGCTTCCGGGTTTGTTTCCATAAACGAGTGACAGGGCTTTTTCGCTATGCCTGACAGCATCTGTTTTTCTTCCCAGCCATATCTGCGGTTCCCCTCTTTTTTCCCCCGCGTACCCCCCTCGGTCCGTGCTCTCCTTCCCCACCCCAGTAGGTGGTTGGTTATGGTTTTCCCTCTTTTGAAATAGGTTTTTAGTGTTCGTTTCGTCCATTGTATTTTTGTACCTTCCTCACGCCCTTTTTTTCTTTCTCATTTTTCCCTGACCTTGCTTTTTCCTTCCACTCGGGTTTCCCTGGCGAACCTTAATTCGTTTGATTTCTGGGTCACCCCCAATCCACACCCTGGTACCCTGACCTCCTTTCCCCCTCCTCTGGCCGCCTCCCCATCCCGTTTTTGAACTCGAGTCTTTCACCACCCTTTCGCTAAAATTGCGTTTTTTCCCCGACCCGGGGACTGCCTGTGTCCCTTTCTTCCAGGTTTCCCCTTTTTCCCAACACTTTGTGTTGCCCAGTTATTTTTTTCCAAAGGGACGCTTCTTCCGCGTCCATCCAAAACTTACCCGGGTCATGAGCTTTTTCTTTTTGTGCCACCCGTCTTGAGTACGCAGGGTTTTCTAGTTTCGGGCCCGCCCCCACGCCTTTTTACTTGGTCCCCCCCCCCCCCCAAATCCCGGTACCGTCTTCTCCCGTTCTTATTAAGTTTTCCCCCCGAAACGGAGCCCAATGTGGTCCCTGACTTTTTGGCCACAACATACCACGAGGGCAAGCCCTACAACGTTTCGCGGTAAAGTTTAGGAAAATTCGGGGTTGGCCAGTTCCCTTCCCCCCGGACCCCCCCCGATTTTACCACTAGCTATTTAGGTGAGGTTCCCGCGCTTTTTTTTCCCCCCCCAGAAAACGGTTGTTATTTCGTTTTTCTCGAACACTGCCTCTTTCCTTTTCCCCCCAGCCGTCAGGGACTTGCTTTCTCGGTTTTTCCCCCTGGATTTCCTCCATAGGATGGCAGGTGTTCCCCCAATAAAATTTTTTTCCTCCTTTTGCCTGAACTCCGTCGGCCTTAGGTTTGACTTCGGACCAAGTAATTCACCTTTTCCGTGCCCGAATGGTTTTTTTTGACTGTTGTGCCCCCTTTGGCCCCTAAGGTTAACCCTCCACTTTACGCCCGGTCATGTTTTTTTTTATCCTATCCCAATGTTCATCCCCTTGGGAGGATGGGTGTTTTTTGTCCGTTTCGGTCCTTAGCCTCCAAGGGCCTGTGTCCCTTTTCTAGGACCTTTACCCGTTGCACAGTCGTTCCGAGTCCCGGTTTTGCTTTTTTCTCTTTCCTATGTCTTTTTTCTCTCTTCCTCCAATCTGTTGTGTTGTTTGTCTCTCGACTCTTCCCCACATAGTTAACCCCCCCCAGACGTCACCCTCTGGACTGTTCTGTAACCTGTTTGGGCCGCGATTTTTCCCCTGCCTCCCTGCGGTGTTTAGGCTCATTTTTGAACCGGACAGGACGTTAAACCCCTCCCCAAGACTTCAGTGACACCTTTTTGGCGCATTGGTCTTCCCTTTTATCCCGTTTTTTTTCCCCGTTGTCTTAGAGTTCGTTGTTGGTTGCATTCCCCCAGACCGACTCTGTGGAAGGCGTCTCCCCAACCCTAGGGACGCACCCTTACCCTTCCTTACGTTTCCGCTTACCACCTTGATTTTAGTTCCAGCCCAGGCCACTTGCTCCCACCCTGGTCTTTTGCTCACCGCCCCTATGAGGAACATTGCCCTTCCTGGAATATTCCTCGCCCTTGCAGTTCCCTGACTTTTTTTCCGACGTACTTTTTTGCGTTTTTCTTGTTGAAAATTCGGTGCACTTCCAATTCGTTGCTTCAGTCGTTTAGGTTTTGTATCGGTCTCGTGGTATCCGTAAGAGTTGGATTTTTTTTTTAAAAAATCAAATTCCCCACCCTTGCTTTACCCCAAGCGTTTTTTTGCTTACTTTATGACCAGCGTTGTCTTGTTGTCTTGCCGTAGTCGTTGTTTCACCCGTTTTTTCCTTTTTTTCCCCCTGGATCGGACCGTTTGTGCTTTGGTTTAGGTTAAGTTGCCTGGACCCGTCTTTTTTCAGATGTGTAATCCCTTCTTTATTTGGTACCACAACATTGCCTTTGTCGGGTCCTTCCCCCAAAAGACCCCCCCAAAGAACTTCGACCCCCTTCCATCTTTGAACCACTATTTCTTTTTGACCAGCTTCCCCCTTTCTTGCTGCCCCCCGTATTCTATCCCCAAAGGAACCTTTTGTGGTCATTTGGCCTTTTACCGGTAACCCTTTTTTCCAACCACTTTTGTTTCTCCCGGTAGTGCGACGATGTGTGTGCCCGACCATTAGAGGGAAGGGTTTTTTTTTCACGGTCCTTTGTTTTCAACTTTTTTTTTTTGTAGGTTCTCCCAGTGTTGGAAAATTGGTCCCCCCCTTCTCCACACTTTAATTTCCTGTTTATCCTCCGTCCCGAGTGTTTCCCAGGTCCTTCGTTATTTTTTGTTTCCGACTTCTTTTCCGGTTCTTGCTTTCAACCGGTGTGTCTTAGAACCCCCCGCCCATCCTATCATACGTGCCCATAACCCCACACCCACTTTTTTGGTTTTCCTTTTTTTTTGTTGCCCGCTTTTTCTCGGTATGCGGGGACACACTTTCCTTTTAGGTCTAGCTGTTTTTCATTGGCCTTATGCTTTTTTTCTCCGTGACTTCCACGCGGATCACCCGTACCCCGCCAGTTCCCATTATACCCCCCCCCTTTTGATTGTGTTTCGCCCTTTTTTTTTCCCCGTTGCCCTTTTTAGCTGGGAAGTAGTTCCCCCCGGCGCCCGTATTGATTTTCAAACTTTTGAGTTGCCCCTGCCCACTTCCCTTTTTAACAGTTCCTCCCGGCGATTTGCGTCTCTGCACCTTGAAATTTTTTTTTTTTTTACATTGCTGCGAAGGATTTCCCCATCTTTTCCCAGTTCAGTTGTTGGTCCGCCCAGATAACTGGTCATAAAACTCCCTTTCGCTCGTGGTCTGTTGGCCCTTCTTTTCCCCTCTTTTCCCTTCCCCTCCCCCCGTTGCTGCTAAGATTACTTGCCCGGTCTGGCCACCCTTAAAGGTCTTTTTTTTTGTTCCCATGCGTTTTTGGGGACGTGTCCCCTTCCTTCCGCTGTACGTCCCTTGGAACTTGTTTGTTTTTCCAGAGTCCTGTCCGAATGACCTGCTGGGTCTCCTTCCCCCAGTTTCTACGGACTGGCCACTCCCAATTGTTTTGACCTTCTTGGGCTGCTGCTTTTTTTCCAAACCTCCTTCCCCGTTGAGAGCGTCCCGAAAGGTAATATGCTTCCCCCCCACTACGTTAATTGAGGCTTGGTTGGTTCGTGGCGTCGTTGTCGTTTCTTGCGCTTCCTGACCGGCAGTTTTACTCTTATTTTGGTTTCCTTGCCTCGGGTAATTTCTTCCAGGTCCCCACAAAACTTTTCGTTTAGTTGTTTTATTGCGCACTATGACAACATTTCGGGGGGACCTTTTTAGACACCTTTTTACTCATAACCCAACTTGTCTTTTTTTTTCCCTCAGAAACTACGCCCCTGCTTTACCCCCCCTTTAGGCTGTTGGCTTTCCCTTTACCGATCTTGGTTTCCCCCCCCCCCATTCCCAATGGTTACGCGTCAAAATTCCTTTTTTTTTGTTCCCCCCGCCTTTTTTTTTTTTCTTTTTTGACCCTGCATCCCTTTTTGCACCTTCCGTAACTTTTCACAAAAACTTCGTCCCCACTTCTTTTCCCTTTCCCGTGGATCGGCTGAACCCATTCTTACCACGACCCACAGATTCCCCCATGAAAACACACGTTTTTTTTGGTCAGTTACTCCCTTCCCCTCAGTGGTTTAGCCCAATTTAACTTTCTTTTTACCCGCGGACCATCCCCCCAACTTATGCGTTCAAAACCGTTTTGGTCCTTCTTTCCCAAGGATTGTTACGTGCAGTTTTCCGTCCTGTTTCTTGGACACATTCCCCTTCCGTTTTTCACCTACTTGAACCCCCTTTTCTCTTGCGGTATGCCTTTTTCAACACCCTCGGAGCCCCCTGTCCGTCTCTGCCCTTTTGTCACTCTTACCTTCACCGGGACGGTTCTCAACCTACCACAACGAGTTAATTGGTAAAGGGTTCTCCCCCCCCACCTTTTCTTGTGTTCTTTTTTTGTTCCTTCACACTCTCCCCGTCTTGGACTCGATTTTTTCTAACCGCCGTAATTCCCTGTTTGTCCGTTGAGTTTTTTTTTGGCGTTCTCTTCAACCTTTGTTTTTCCCCACCCGGCTTTAGCTGATCTTTCTCCCAAATTGCCCTTTTCCTTCAATTCAAGCCAAGTACAAGGGAGGATGCAGCCTGGGTCCCTTGCTTTTTCCTCATTATGGGTATGGTTTTCCTTTTTGAGTGCAACCCCCCCAAACCCTTTTTGTCACAACTTTTTTTTTGAAGCAGTTTTTGCCTGAGTTTACCTTCTGAGCATCGGGTGCTTCTTTGCGGTTACCACGATTGACCCCCAGTTTTCTTTTCCCCTCCTTTTGGTGATCCTTGAAGCTTCACTGGCTGTCGGTTCCTTTTCTCCCTGGTCACCCCCCCACTCCCCCTAATTCCCCTGGTGGCCCACTTGTTTTTTTGTATCCCGTGTCCCCCCTGTTTTGCATTCTTTTTTTCAACGGCTTGTTGCAGTTTTTTTGTCGTTCCTTTTCCCGGTCGTTTGATACCCGGCTGCGGCCCCCATCTGACCTATGGGCCCCGCAAAACAGTTCGTTAGGTTCCTATTAGTTTG
>Ga0179593_1274489_pt1 | contig 10813 bp, 12 predicted proteins | sample CZODoug2_1_08_16_FD_185931 | JGI IMG/M metagenome (GOLD analysis project Ga0179593, IMG submission 185931) | Vadose zone soil fungal communities from Angelo Coast Range Reserve, California, USA - CZODoug2_1_08_16fungal (PacBio error correction) | ecosystem: Environmental > Terrestrial > Soil >... | reverse complement strand
CGCTTCTTCCCCCTCTCCTTTCTCATCCGACTCGTTTAAGATGCGCTCTTATTTCGACATGGAATGAGAAGTCCGGCGGTTCGTCACCCCCTTCCGTCTCTGTTGACGCGTCGAACACCCCCTCCCCCTTTTTTCTCTCCACCTCGCCCATGAGGTCTGTCCGCACTTCCTACCCAACAGAGGACCCCTTTGTTTCCCCCGACTGCCCGAAAAGAGTTGGTGTTCGTCGGCATCTTTTCCGAGGCGCATTCAAACAACTTTCTTTCCCCTTTTTCCCTCCCGGCGCGAAGATCTCCTTTTATCCTTTACTGCTTATCAAGTTTCTCCTCTTCTATGCTTCTTTATGCTCGCGTTTGAGATCTCTCGCTAGTGTTCTTCTATTCACGACACGTCTCCCGCTTACATTGAGGGATGTTTTCTTCTCTTCAATTTGCCAAGTGACCCCCCCTCTTCTGGTCTAGGAGAAGCTCCTCTGCTCCTTCCTGCTCAAACAACGGCTCCGGTCGGCTTCCCATTGCAAGGCGGTAGGTTCTCTCTAGTGTCTTAGATGCGCTTCCTCCCCCCCAAACTGCAACACTTACTGACCATGTCTTTGTCATACCCCCTGCGTTCCGGCTCTTCCTACTCTTTCCTTACGCGGAGATTGTCGAGAACATTCTTTTTTTCTTTTTAGCGCACTTTTTTTCGGTTGATAAGACGCTGGATACTCTGCCGAACGTCCTCGGATTTTTTTTTTCTTCCTTTCCTGGAATTGCACACTGTCTTCGTCTCTTTACGGTGTGAATTTCTCTACCCTCCCATTTGTCAGGTCCTCGATGACCACTCCACCATAGATACGTGGTGACTTTTCCCTTTCCGCCCTCCTCCCTTTGCCGTTAGTTGCTCCTATTGAGGTAGGTCTTTTTTTTACCTTCCGGATTGAAACCGCCCCAAGATTTCTGCCTTTTTTGACATTGCGTTATTGCGGCCTGATGCTCTCCCCCTTCCCCCCTGTCCATCCATCATTTGTCTCTCTTCGTAGAGCGCTTAGTTGTCTTTCACCATAAGAGTAGATGGCTTCTTCGGTCTGCTGGTATTTGTGTTTCCTCTCTTCCTTCTTGTCTCACCACTGTCCATCTATCATTCTCAAACTTCGGCCTTCCCCTGTGCCTGTTAGTGCTGTGACATTTCCCAGGGCGATGTGGTTTCTCGTTACACCCCGTCATTAGTGGCGGATGAGACTGACTTCTTTTTCCCATTTAGAGGGAGGCATGGGTGATTGGGCTCTCACTTCGGCACGCACTTATGTTTTCTCGAGTTTCTGGGAAAGGTTCTCTTTTGCTTTACGCAGAGACAGCGTACCCTCCTTTCTCCGGAACCCCAATTAGAAGCGTACTCATTTTTTTTACGCGCTCGGACTCTCCCCCGCTGTTTGTTTAGCTGTTTCTTTTCTTCATGACATACTGTACCTCTTGGTCCTCCGCCCGTTTTTCTGCCTGCCCTCTTGCGCAGCATGGAACGGCATTAGTTTTTCAACCCCTTTCCCGACTCCGTCCAAGTCCAACGTTTTTTTGCGTTCCCTGAATCACGTGATTCGCCCGCGTAGCTCGCGCCAGTCCCCCTTTTCTTTGCTGGTCCCTAACTTTCTTGTCCCCCACCTTCCTTGTCCATAGTGGCCGGTGGTCCTCCTAAAAGCTGCTTCCCAGGGTCATCTCTGTGCCCCCTCTTGCGCCGGATTTTTAAGAGATTGAGTTGTCTCTGCATTTGTGTCTTTCTTTTCCGCCTTCGGGTAATCGATTCCCCTCAACAATACTGAGGGCGTTTTTCGTGTAGCCTCCGTACTGTTTTTCTTTTTACGTCGAGTTTTTGTTCCTTCTTCCCCGAACGCAACCTCCTCTCCTCTGCCAAGTGCCGGTTGAGACTTGCTGGTGGTCTCTCTCATGCGGTCCCCTCTCTCCTCGGCCACTGTGAACCCCCCTCTCCGAGATGTTTTTCTTTTGGATCCACGGAATTCGTTCGCGTCCCCACACTTTCCCCATGAGTGAATTCTCATCTTCGTCGTCAAGGGTCTTCCCGTCTGTGCCCTAACCGTTTTCGCTCCTTCCTGACCGGAGCGTTTCACTCTCAAGCGGACGATTTTTAGGGTCTCTCGACCACTCTTATCCTCTCTTCAGAGATAGTTTCCCCCCCCTCCGGGGATTATTCAGACCGGCTTTCCCTCCTTTGGACTTTCGAGCCTTTCATCTCCCAATGAGGATTCATCCAAGAAGAGGACTCTACCTCTTTGGGTTTTTGGACATTCTGGTGCCAGTACCTTTTCCCCCACCGTCTCCAGCCGTTTCTTTTTTCCCCGTTCTCCCGAACTTATCTCTCCCCTTCCGTGGTTTGTTTTTTCGTTTTTGCGGTGCTTGCGTCTCTTTTTCCTTATCGTCCACTGCAGAACAGTCAGCTTATCATCCTCTCTCAAGGTCCACGGTTGGATCCTCTATTCTCCCTTTACTTGATTTGTGTTTGTTGCTCTCTCTAAATCCTTTGCCAAAGGATGGTCTTTTCCCTCTCCCCTTAGTACGGCCTTTCCTGCACCCTCCTCCCTGAAGAAGAACCGGACCAAGCCCGCGTCCCTTGCTCGTAACTCCCCTTTATTTTACTTAATCTTCCTCTCTTGTCCGATTGCCCCATCACGACTTCGTGAATGTCCCCCACCCTCACCCGGCTGTCTTCGTCGCCTTTTTCTTCTTTCGTACCAATCTTTTTTTTTTTTCCTCTGCCCATGTTCTGAAGATTGAGGTTCTTTTCCTGCTTTCGCAGGTCATGGGATAATTTCTTTTTTCCGTCACCCATCAACACCCCCCGTGCCGCTAATTTCTCTTCTTTTTTAGGTTATTTCCTAACGGACCGCCTGTGTTTTATTGCTGTTTTCCCTTCCTGGCTTCTTTGGGAAACCCTGTTCTTTGATCACCGTAGGTCCCGAGATTCCTCCCCAGCATCCTTCTCTCTTGCTCTTCCCCTGTTACCCCTTGGTTGAGAACCCCCCCATTCTGGGCCATCTTGAGCGTCCCCCCCTGGTCGCGGGCCCTTTTCCGTCTGCTCTTAAAATTGAAACGCTCTCGAGCCCCCCACAATGAACCCGTCTCACGGAAAAACATCCTTCTGCGGGTACCCTCTCTGGGCGCGGAATCCCCTCCCCCCTATATTCTTTAACTCTGCAAGCTCCTTGTCGGCGGATCTGCCAGCACGCCCCACCAAAAGACTCCCTCCCCAGGATTTTTCCTGTTAGATTCCGTAGTGAGATCCCGGAACAAATGACGGCCTACAATTCTCGAGAGGTGAGCCCCTTCCGTTCAAGGTTGGCCGTAAGATGCCCCTTGGTCACCGATTGTATGAGCACCCCCGTGACCTTCCCCCCCCCCGCAATGTTGGGCCCCCTCCCGGTCCCCCAATCCAGGCCGACAGGCGCGCGCTTCGTTTCTCCAGCTTTCTTTCTACTGAACGTCAACCCATTTTTTGCAGAGTTTCCTTCTTCTTTTTCACCGCTCCTTGAACGCCCCAGCATCTTCCTTCTTTTTAAAAAAATTTACCAAGCTAGCACTTCTTCTCAGGGTATGTCAAACCCTCCCCCACTGCACCATAAACTTTTTCTACGTAGGCTTCCGATTTTGACGCTTCCTCTTTGCCTATACTTTCTTTCCTGTCGTTCTCTGCGGAACGATCCTTCCCTTAGAGGTTTCTAGACCCCCTTGAGGTATGCCCTCTTTCCGGGGTAAGTTTTCAGCTGCGCAGTCTCACTCTATCGGTAATACGCAATGGCACGTTTTTTATTTTTTCCACTCTCAACGAACACCCTTGCCCGCGTATGTATCCCCTCCAATCCCACTGGTGCCTTCTTTCTTTGCTTTTTTTTTTTCAAGATGCTACTTTCCTTCGCGCCGAATACACCTCCCTGCCCTCGAAGACCCAGTGCATCACTCCGGCCCCTTCTGAGGCGGTTCCCCTCTCTTATGTCCTACCCCCTCGGATCATAGCCCCGCCGGTCTGTTCGTAACACTCTCTTCTTTCTTAGGTGCTCTTGGGCTAATCGTTTTCATTACCCGCCCAAATACGCAATTCGCCCGTAGTAGTTGGTTTTCAATCCGTGCACTTTTCCCTCCATGTAACTTCACCTACCATCTTTTGGGAGCACAATAATGACCCATTTCTCTTTTTCGGGATTTGGAAAAGCCTTGCACTCCTTTTCACCGCCGTAGTAGTCTGATGTTATTTAGGACAGCTCCCCTCCTATGAGATCCCCACACTCCGAAAGATCACCCCTCCTCCCTGTTGCTGTCCGCAAACCCCCCCCCCTCTCCACCTGTGGTAGGTTACTAGCAGCTTTTTGATGCAACTCGACATGGAAAAATCCCTATTTTTGAAGACCTCTCTAAGAACCTCGAGACTGGTTGCTATCCCTTTCTCCTTTTCGTCCTTGCATTAAGGAGCTGAACGCGTGCTGTTCTCTCTTGTTATTTTTCAGCCCGGTTGTATGGTCCCCCCGTTGAGTTTTTTTCCTGGTTTTTGCTTCCCGTATCCGCTATTGCAAAACTTTCCCACTTGCTCCCCGACTGGGTTTTTAAAATGTTCCGTCTCTTCCTTCCGTCCGTCCTCTGTTTGGCCGAGCTTTTCGCAGGTTTCTAGTCCTCTTCCGGTCACAGGCCATCGGTAACTTTTGAACACTCCGCTCCACTGGGATTCCTCCTTCTTCGCCGCATCCTTTACAGGGTCCTTCGTTGGGGGTCTATTCTAATTCGCCCCCTTCCCTCCCCTCTCTCCTAGATGCCCTTTGGCATCCCTAAGCCTACATCTTCTGACTACGTCAGCCTCTTTTTACGCCCGCTGCATCGTTCTTTTTTTTTACGTTCAGGCCGGGTCCTGGTGCCCCCTTGTTGAATTCACGCCCTTCCCTCCTGACCAAGCCTCCAGCCGTTTTTCGTTTTATAGGAAACGTTCCACCATGGTTTTTCGGCAGAGTTTCTCTCTTGACCTCACCGCCCCTGGCGGTGCGTTCATTGAGAGAGAAGTCGATTTTTCTTTGCCCCTCTCCCTACAGTGGTCCGCGGCTTACTTTTTTCCCCCTCCCTTCGTCTGGTGAGCATTCTCTTCTCTGCGGCTCACAGCCTTGGGTTGGTGCCGATCGCGATCTTCCAACTCTTTACTCTCTTTTTTTCTTTGATTCATAGATATTACGGAACGCGATGACGCGACTTCACCAACATCAATTCGCTGCTTAGCTCTCGCTGAGATCATGAAGCAGTAATGTTCACTTTTGCATAGTCCCCCCGTCGGCGCTGGTGACGCGCTCCCCGGACTTCGGAACTCGCCCCTTTTCTCTTCCCCTTTTTCAAGATATACGGAAACTGCTACCATGAGCTCGGGCCTCCCGGCTAGACACTTCTTGGATGCCGCTAGCGGAGCTGTCCGATTTTACACCACTTTCCTTTTTTCGATCCGAGCTGACTCTTAGTAGATTCCGCATGTTTTTTTTTCCGGGCTTAAAGGCTTTTTCTTCTTCCCTCCCCAGACCTCGGTGAACCCTCTTCTCCGAGGGCTGATGTCTACAGACCCCAGATATCCTCTTACACCTGACGCGACATGCGCGGCGGGGATATTTATGAATAAATGGGGTAACGTCCCTTCTTCCTGGAAAAGGAGATGGCACTGTATTTTGGCTTCCCGTCTCTAGTAATTCCCTTCCCAAGCTCTGCCTAACCATTTTCTCACATCTTCCGGAAATTTTTGCCTTCCCCCCCCCCACGTAGATTTCTTGAGTACTGTATCCTGCTTCGAATTCACCCCCAACCACCAACGCCTCGACTTACGGTATAACCCCTCCTGCTTAATAACATGCATTGACGCGTTTCTTCGCATAGACCTTTCCCCCCTTCGATTTAGCTCGTCGCGTTTGTTCTTCGTCCCTTCCCGAAGACGGCACTTCTTCTGTTCAGCTTGGCTGGATCACTCGCAAGAATCCAGTACCCCCCGTCTTTAGGGGATGAAGTTCCTGTCCGTCTCCAACTGGAGGAGGCTAGCGGTGTTCTGATTTTTGCGGCTTCTGTGCCCCCCAATAATCAGCTTCCTCTGCCGGATTCCTCTTTTTACGATCCCTCCCCCCAATCATCCCGGCAGTGTCGTTTACAAAGCGAGGTTATCGTGACGTTGTGCGTTCATTTGATAACCCGCCGCTTCATTGAAAATTTTCTTTTTTTTTCGGGCTTCAGAGTGCGTGCCCTCGCCTCCCCTCCCCTCCTGATCGTCATCTGACGACTGTTTTCTTTGCTCGCGTAGTTTAGTGTTTTTCCTTCTAGCCGCTGTATCTCCCTTCAGTCCGGCCTGTGCTCCTTCTTGAAGTAAGGCGCTTCTGGCGCTCCTTTTATTTCTCAGTTTCGTCCCTCATCCCGTTTGAAGCTAATGACATTGGATTTTTTTCCTCCTTTCTCCGGAGGTTTTCGGGTTCTAGGGAATAAACCCGTGCCCAGGTATTGGCGTTCTGAACCTCCGGTTGTCCTGGTGGAGGCCTTGTCTTGACTGACCCCCCCCTTCCATTCGGTACTCTCTAATGTTGTATTCGATCGTTCGATCTTTTGTTCTCGCGTGGCTCCAGAGACGCTTCCGATTCTTCTCCTCCCCCCACAAACGGAATGCGTTTCCTTATTTTTTGACGCCGCCTTCAGAATCCCGTGGTGTTCATTTTTGGTGCTTTTGAATCTAACCCCCTGTAATATTGACTTCTCTAATCGTTCCCGTTGCGCCGAGGCCCTCTTGCGCAAGATCCCACCGGATGCTTTCGGGAACTTTGGTACGTAAAGCTCACAGCTGCCCCCCGGTTTTGACCTTGGTGGTGTGGCTTTTAGACTCCTCCGCCTTTGCGCGATATCGTTACAAGTAGAGGCATTTTGTTCCACTCCGCTCCCTCATCCATGTCTGGGGCCCACTTGAGTCACCTTTTCCTGTGTTTTTGCTCTCACGGATCCCAGGGGCATCTACTTCAAACTTTTTCCCTCCTTCTCTCGAGAGTTGTCGCGGAATTTTTCTGCACAGCTTTTTTCCTTGACCCCTAAACTCATTTTAATCCCCTTTTCTTCTTCCCTATCTGTATTTCCTCCCTGTTCAGTGGGGAAGTTGTCTTTTTCCCTCGTTTGCCCCCCTTTTGAGTTAATGTTGCCCGTCCTGATTACTTCCCTTCTAGCTTAGATTCCGTCTCTTTTAATCTACCCGGCCCTACAAACCCCCCCTTTTCCGTACCTTTTCCGTAATCCCCGAATTTCCCCCTTGTCTAGCCATCCCACAAACTCTTCTTGGCAACAACCCCTCCCGGATCAGTTCTTCACTTGTTTGGGGGGGCTGCCTTTATGAGCTGGACAGCCCCCCTTCCTTTCTGTAGCCTGTGCGGATGTATTTTATCGTCGACCAATTCGTCCCCTTGCTCTTCCCTTTATTTTTTTTCTTTTACTGATGTCGTCCTTCTTAAGAACGAAGTGATTGACTTCTTGTCTATTGACCGTCCACCCCGTTTTGGTTATTTGCCATTCTTTTTTTTTCCTCTTTACTAAGTCTCCTCGACTTTTACCTGACCTTTCTTTTGAAGTTGTTTTCCGTTCTCCGACATATCTTTCTTGTAGAGCCCTCCAAAAGGGTTTTCTTCTTGAATGAAATCGTCGAGCTGAATTCATATTTTACTTTGTTGACTTCAGTCCTCTCGATTTAAGCTTATGTACCCATGGCGGGGGCATATCTCCTCTCCCCTCACCGGGCTATGCTTATGTCCGCAGCTGCAAGTAGTACGAATTTCTCTCCGCTGTCAGTTCTTTTCCCCCCCCTTGCTGCATCGCGTCTCGTGAATCCAAGAACCTGATTTTCTTTTCCTTCATACCCTCTTCTTCCGTTGTAGATGCCAAGACCCCTTCCGAGGTTAGCCGTACGTCCCTGGCAAGTCGTTAGTTTTTCTGGTTCCCCCCCCCCCCCAATCAATCTCCGTACCGCGCAAGTCGTCGTGACTCCTCCGTTTTCTTCCCCCCCCTTTAGTTTTCGTAAACTGATGAGTATTTGGTAAGAAGGATGGACCTGATTGATCATTTACGTTCAATCGATTTTTCCATCCTTCTTCTCTTTTTCTGTCTCCTCCGATCTTTTTTTTACTCCCTGACCTTTTTAGTTTCCTCTTGAACGCCTCTTCCTCATCCTCTCCCGCTCCCGAAAACTTTTTATGAGTATTGATTTCCTTCATTTCATTCTTGTTCCTTTTGTTTTCGTCTTTGACTGAAGGTTTTTTTTCCCCGCCCCCCCTTGCTAATCCCCTCCCCTCCTTCCGTTTTTTTGTTGTTCTGATAGTATGACCTTTTCTTTTCCTCTGGGTCCAAGCTCCTTTTCCACATACAGTCCCGAAAAAAAGGAACAAGACTTTCAAATGACAGTCCCCTACAATAATTCCGGTTTCCGGGGAGGTCTCTATTCTGCGAGGCGTTCCATTTTTTTTTCCCACTTCCTCATTTTTACGTCAGGAAGTCAGAATCTGGCTGGCCTTTCCTTCCTCCCTAATGGAATCGTATTTCTGACGTCATGACCACGTACTGCGTCTCCCCGACCCTTCATCCAGATTCCCTAACATAATGTTTTTACCGCTTTGTCGTTTCCCACGTACGCTTTGCGGTCTTCGATTTTTTTTTGTTGCGAACATTCGCCGAATTTTCTGGTACCCTTTTTTTTCCTTCTAACAGAGGCTTTTTTTCAGAGGCATCTCAAGCGCTGAGTCCCGGACCCACCCCCCCCCACATACCCCCCCCCGGTAAATCCTTTTTTGGCTTTTTCGCCCTCGCGTTTCCCGTGTTTACCTGTACAAACAAGCTTTCGATGCATTTTTTTACCTTTCGCACCTGCTTCATCAAGCTGCCCCACACCTTCTGAAGTGCTGCGAACCTTCTTTTTTACATGACGTGATTTTCTTTACCCCACCTCAAACCATGATCCTAGAGACTTCCCTCCTCTGCCCTCATTTCCTTTCTCCGATCCCCTTTTGTATTCCCGACAATTCAGATCTGTTCTTCGCCCTGGTCAACTTTCGTCTCCCAATGTCGGTCGCAGCCGAAGTTCGACTTCGCTCCCTGCCCTCCCCCTCCCCCCTGATTTACACACGCCCGCCCCTTAACCCCCGGGCTCTTTATGCGCGTCTACCAGCCTCTGGAACTCCTCGTTCTTCAAGCCGACCCCGGTTACTAAACGGGTCTCTCAATGGCCGACACCCTTTTCCGAAATAAATCATCCCCCTCTCTCCACATACGCATTTCTAGCGGCCAACATTCCACACCCTTAATGCCCCCAATTTTCGATGAGCATTTCTTTTTGGACCCTTTTTTTTCCTTTTCCTGTGGCGTTTTAGGCGATTCTTCTTCCCCCCTGGAGTGTGTTACCTGTTCGATTTACTTTAGAGACCCCTCCATAGACTCCCATTGGGAGTCCACGGACTCATCCCACCTCTTCCCCTTCAACCCCATTTCGTTAGACCACCTACCCCCTATGGATGACCTTCAAGCCCCTTGGCGCCTGTAGATGCCCTTACCGTTATGAAGCCGTACGTCACCTTCTTTTGTATACTTTTTCCAGCCTTTCCTTGATTTCTCCCTTCCCGCTTCCCCCCTTTTCTTACACCTACCATTTCGATGAATGACGCCATGGCGGGTTTTGAGCGAATGCCGATTCCTGTTAGCGAAGACAATTCTGCCCTTCCTTTTTTAAACAGCCCTGATTTCGGTCCCCCATGGAATAGGTTTCCTTCCCCCTGCCAGCCCCACCGCGCGGAAGCTCTAGTGTTTCTCGTTCAGATTGACACATCCACCGTCCAGTCCTACCTTGCCCCCTCCCACCCGACCAGCTGCTGCCCCCCCTGCCTCTTAAAGGTTGAGGCCCTTGCGGGTGCCCGCAAAAATACCTGAACCTTCCCTTAGCCTTACAATGGTGTGTTGTCAACCATTCTTTCCACCATTTCTTCCTTTTATTCGCCTCCGTTCGATTTACAACCCCTCCTATTGCGTTTCCCAGCCAAATCTTCGATTCACCCCTCTCCTGATGCGTGCGCCTCAGCGCTGGGTCTTTCTAATCTGCCCAGTGTCAAGCATCGTTTCATAAGAATTTGACCCCTTTGACGCGATCAATTCCCCAGAACCATATTTGCACGAATACCGCTCACCTGCGTTTTCGCGCGGTTTGGCGTTCTTCTTGAGGTTGGTACTGTGTAACCGTGAACGCTTTTTCCCCAGGGCCGACCTTCTCTCCGTATCCATAATTTGTTATCAATAGTCGCCCCCAAATCGTTCGAGGCCTTTAGACGGTTTTTTTTTTGTTTGTGTGTTGGTGTTTTTTTTTTTTTTTTGGTTTTTTTTTTTTGTGCATTAATTTTAATATCTGTACGAGTGCTCAAAACACTTTTTCACAAATCCATCCTTTTTTTTTTTTTTTAGTGATTTTTGAGAACACTCACCGGACCGCCTTTAAAAAAATCTCCCCGTCTCGACAGTCTTACGTCGAGTGCTTTACCACGATTACGAACGCCCCGGTAGAGGTACCTTCTTCGGAATAGTAATCGAATTTTCCTTTACCCCCGTACCGAAAATCACCGCCCCTACCTCTAGTAACCTCATTGCGCGTCTCAGCCGCTGAACTTCGGGGGCTTCTCGCGTTCACTGAGCCATTGAACCCTGATGCTTACATGCCTCTTCCCATACCCCTGCAACTTAGGCGGTGCTGGTCTACCGTCTTTTTCCCTTGACCCCCCTCCGTTTGGCCAATCCTTTTCGTCACTTCGCTCCTT